>Ga0302140_10011161_pt1 | contig 11062 bp, 13 predicted proteins | sample I_Bog_E1_1_FD_202095 | JGI IMG/M metagenome (GOLD analysis project Ga0302140, IMG submission 202095) | Peat permafrost microbial communities from Stordalen Mire near Abisko, Sweden - I_Bog_E1_1 | ecosystem: Environmental > Terrestrial > Soil > Wetlands > Peat | place: Sweden: Abisko, Stordalen...
TTTACCAAACTCATCCCCAAGCCTCCCACCAACGAGAATAAATGTGCCAATGGTTAAACTGTAGCCAGCTATCAACCAGGACAGCTGACCCTCGCTGGTGATTCCAAACGACTCTCCGATAAGACCGACTGTGGCCAAGGTGTTTCCTAAGCCAATCTGGTTCGTGAACATAGCCGTGCAGAAGGTCCCAACGAAAAGTATCTGTCGTGGCGAAGAGAGAGAATCGGCAGGGTAGATATTCTCATCTTCCTTCGGATGCTCGCTGCACTCGACATCTAGTGTTGCTCATGTCAGCTAAAGTTGTAATTTTGATTTTCTCCAAGGAGTGCTTGACCTTGTTGTGACAGTGCCTTGGATGGCGCCTCTAGTTTCCCTGGCGAATCTGTCTCAACTGAAGAAGCCATGATGCAACGTTAATTTTCATTCGATGGTTAATTTGATTCTTCAAAGGACGGGATAGGATAAATTTTTATAATTGATCTCAAGCATTATTTGAAGTTTATAAGCGTCTGACCAACTTTATACTCAGGAATCACTCTCCTCGGGGGCGCTAGACCATCAAAACTCTCCTAGCCAATTACAAAGCAGATAATGAACCCCTTAGATTATTCTTCTTCTATTATAATTACGAGTTAAGAGCTTGCAATAAATTTCCTACTTTCTTATTTCTAGTATTACTTGGGATTTATAAGCGTCTAATCAATTCCGTACCAAGAAGTACTATGCTCCGGGACGCTAGACCACCCAACTCCACACAAAAACACAAAGGCTCCGAGCGATTATAAAGCACTCCTGAATGGTTCGTCGATCAGTCTCCACCCTGAGTCGTACCACAACCCATGTCCGACCAAACGTATCGTCTATCTATCATACCCGTATCTTAATACAATCGCCCATGAATATGATAATTATCCCTCCGGAACCAAAAAACTTTCGCGCTGTCCAAAAAAGAAGTTGCAAGTAGAATGGCACCTTCTTTACAACTTTTCGCATTAATTGTAATCTGCTTTCCTTCATATTTTTCAGGCAAGAGCCAATTCATAAACGTGTCCGCCGCTCCCTTCGTAATCCCTCCCTTTCATCCATCGGATCCCGTCTTCTCAAGAAGTGAAAGATAACTGAATCCGCATGCTCTTCGGCATCATAAGCATAAACACTCAACACCGTCGTCCGATCCCCATAAAGACTTGGACTCCCCATAAACGACTGCCCCTCAGCTCCCCCTTCATAGCCTCATCTCTCGCCCTCTGCGCAGCTCCATCCTTCAATATCAAACCGCACCACCCAGGAACGACACCTGACGCTTAAAATACGCTTTCGGCATTCTGGCGTTCTCATAAACCTCGGCCGCTTGTGGCAGCGAGATTCGTCCCCCCTGAACCCCCAACACATCTACCCAAGAACGCACCATCTTCCATGTTGGTCGCTGCTGCCTGCGCTATATGGTTCGCCATCGAGTGTGTGGCGTCACCTATTATAACGATAGTAGCTGCGGTCTGATCCAGGCCGTGTATGTGCCGCTCTCATATCGACTTATCTAGGAGCCAAGAATTGACCTGCGTAGCGTATAGCGTGCTTAAGCCCTCTGCTGTGCGCTTTCACGCATATTCTGGAGCATCTGATAGACCTATAACGTGACTAGCTCATATAGACTCTTGTAAGGCTCTACTGCTCCTCTAGGTAGATCTTCCTCTTACACCATATTGATAGCGATTGGAAAGATTGTAGTAATAAAACGCGCTTGGACTTGGAGGTGTAAATTAAAAAAAGTCTGACGAATTGGCTCTGCTGATAGACGGGTTGGAATACACGGGGGAGGTGAGAGGTTAGGACAGCCTGTTCTGGACAGGCCATCGGCTGGGTCTTACAAGTTACAACAACCAACTATTGGCCCCTTCCCTTGAGGACTCCGCCAGCTATGCTCTACGCGGAGATGCGTTTTGAGGCTCTATATTATCACCAACCTTAGAACGTCGATATTGCTCTGAACATAAAAGCTGATGCGGGGGAGGGTTTTGAAGGAGTTGAATGATGAAGAATAGTTGGTGAGAATGTGGAACTGGAACCTTTATACGACCACGATTTTAAGTGCTTCATGTCACGTAGTAGACGGCGGCTTGCCTACATAAAAAGATTAGCTGTCCAACAACTGTCATTTAAGCACATCCGTGCTTCCTCCACGGCTAGACATAGTTAATGATTCTGACCCACTTTTTGGGCGCCCCTTTGGCATGTGTCTTATACTTTGTGAGCAGCCTGTCTACAGTGTTTTTAAGCCCCCTTTTCACCACATGTGTCCCGGGTGAAGTGACATCTGAGCGAATCTCTTCTCTTGCTCCATCGACTTAAGCTGCTTCTTCCGTTCGTCTTCAGTCCGGTCAGCTGGAGACCCTTGGTGAATAGAGATGAAAATGACGGTAGCTTACCAATGAAGCCCTCCACAGCGGCCAGAAAAGGCAAAACAAGCAGAATCATAGACACTATCTGCCCGAACCCCCAAGAATTCTGTTCTTGGAAAAACGTCGATGATACCTCGAGGTTTGGGTAATTACTGATGTCTCGTACCTCACCAATGATCGTCAAGCTGTAGCCAAGTCCGGTGACGATTGCAAAAAGAATTACGGCTACATAGAAATTTGTCGCCCGGAGTGCGAAGCTCAAATCTTTGTCAATCTCGAGTTTGGTTGATAATCCATCGAACCAGGTCACCCTGCGGAACAATCCGCGAACCAGCATCCAGATCACCCGGAGCGCGACGAGCAAGAGAGGACACAGACGCACCCAGTTGTATGAATTGAAGGATAGGCTGTCCGATATACAGCAGCGCGCTGGACATGCCGCTCTGAATCCGGGTGAACTAGCATGAGGCAGAGAAGTATAGTCGCGGGCCATGATTTGCGTCCACAAAAACACCCCCAGAACTGCAGAGAAAAGAGAGAGCCGCACACAAAGTAGACTCCTAGATTCCCGCATCCAATCCATTAACGTTAATAATGTAATGGCGTGTGTGAAACATGAAAACCATGCCAGATACGCGACAAGATTAAAATGATATGCTGAGATGGTGTAATTGTCCCACTCCAGCACAGCTGCAGTGAGCATGGCGAGACCTAAGATAAGTTGCTGATCGGCTAAGCCTATAATCAGATATTGGAGACTTTTGTCAAGAGCCTCTGCAAATGGACGATCCAGATGCCGAAACAAGAGAATCCCTAGCCATTTGCTGTTTGTGTTCACAGTCAGAGCATTCAGCGTCCTGAAAGATATTAGATAGTATGCCGCCAGAGTTATACGTCTCGAACGAATGCCCTGTATATTCTCCCAGTCCTTTCGACTCCAGCCTTCTCGTTCCCGAATGTCTTCTTTCCATTCTGACTCTGTTCCATCAGGATATTTCACCCGTTGATGGGTACAGAACTTAAGCAGTGCGGCCACAAGAGTAAAGAGTGCCGAAGCTATGAAAGAGGTGTAGGCCTGTTGGTATTAGTACGATATCTCCTTTTCTTAACACGCCTAGCCTACCCCGATGCCTGCAACATCAGTATTTAGTTGCAGTTCACCGCAATGATACGACGAGCATGGCTCACCCATTGTTGATTGTCGGGCTGAGTACAAAATAGTGCAAATAAATGGGGAATATGTTGCATTTCACGGCGGTAACAATATACAGCTCTCCAAAGCATTCCAAAACAAAATATGGCTCTGAAGCGAAGATGTACAGACCAAGTCTGCGCAGTGGGTGGCTTAGCCGCTCAGCCTCCACCACGTTCGCGTCATATGTTTGTGAGGCTTACTGGGAACGCCCACGGTTCAGCCGATGCAAAAAGAAAACTTTTGACTTTAATAGTAAGGTATCTGCTGTTGAGGTCGAAATGAGTTTCTTGACAAAATTGTCTTATTCGTTAAACCCAAATCTGTTGAATGGAACGAAACAGTAGGCATCGTAGATCAATCTGGCGTTACACAACCGCCTAATGTTGCAATGCAGCCTTTGGAAGCATGAGGTTTCTGCAAGTAACCTGGGAATGATGTGGTCGGCATAAAGTACAAACTCATGCTGTATGGTGCGCTGAAACAAAGCATGGCGAAGTATTCAGAACGTTCTTGATAGGTCGATGACAGGGATTTGATTTGTAGGATATTGCGCGACGCCGCCTGGGCCTGGAGTGATTCTTGTCGATCATAGTCCAAAAGCTCGACTTTGTTCTTGATGGCATTATTTTTAGTATATGCGAAGTGGGTTGAGGGTGCATGGAGGCGAATGTCTCCTTTTGGTGATTTATTAAGTGTGCCTCGCTAAATTTCCCAGCAGCGCTAGACTCCCCTTTTCCATAACAACAAAACAACTACTTCAAAGCAGCACGCTCAACACGTTATTAAAAACACCTACAGCTACTACCACTTTATCTATTTTGTCAAGGAGGACCATCTTCCACTACAACTACGCCGATACGCCATCACCAACCAATGGCGAAGCAAGGTCAAAGAATCAGAGCCAGAAGCAGCAGGCGACTGCGGAGCTTATCGCGTTCTTGCTGGGGAAGCCGGGGTCTGAGAATACAAGCAATCTTACTCAAAGATATTTAAGAAAGCAAGGGCAGTGGTTTCAAGGCGGTAGGTTGCCAATCCTTAGTTGACTACCATTTGAGTTGCAGCACACTAACAATCAGCAGTCAGCATCAATAGCAAGCTCCATCCATACGTTCGTGGACTCCCAGATTCGAAGACGATGGAGGATACTGGCGCCAGCCGTGAAATCAGAAGCAATGGTAGCTTGTGGCGGGAGGCTCCTTTCTGAAACAATTGCTGTATGGCAGAAGAAGGGGGTATAGAATCTGACCGGCGGAACTTCACGGCAGCTCAAGTCTGCCTTCACGGAATTTGATTCCAAACGGCGTTATCTCCACGCTATGTCTCTCTGTGATTTTTGGAGAAATAAGAAGGAAGGGCGGCATTGGAATCGACAGGTGTAATGCGGATGACCTGCAGTGGGGGAGATGACAGGGCATCAATCTGACGTCTGTGGATTGACGACTGCAAATTCTCTTCTTTGGCGTTTGTTTTGGTTAGCCGCAAGTGTCTCGTCCCTTCTTATTCTTATGGCTCTAAGCGCAACGAGTTCTCTGATATTAATTTTCCAATTTCTCAATACAAGAAGACAGTCCAGCTACTCGAAATCAGATTTTCCAGAATACAAAGGCTGTTGGGCCACAATCCGGCAGACCAACCAATTGCGTGCGAATATTTTGAACATCGTTGCCTACCTCGAAACCCAATGTGTTGAGCCTCGCTAGGCTTGAACCAGGAAGGGCATCACGATCATCTTCGCACAGCGATGGTGAATAACGGTAGATATTGCTTGAAGGGAACAGCGATTGCAGTGCTGCCGACATGAGATAATCCTGAGATGCAAAGGCTTCTTCCCGACAGTGGATACATTTTCCTAGCTAGATTATAATGACAACACTGACGATCGGCTGGCAAACAACAGTGCTTGTTTGATTACTCTGGTCACACTCACGTTAGCCTAGCTGGATCTTGCCCTGCTCGACAATAACTTACACAACACCCAGGCATCAGACTGCTATCGCAGCTCCACTCCAAAGTTCCATTCGAAGCCACAGTTTGTGTTGCCTTGTCCGTGCCTACCATCTTTAGTGAATAGCAAGTATAATTCTTGAGGGGGCTTACAATTATAGTTTGGGATTGAAGCATTTTGGGCAGTATTCCAGCAGCACGCACCGGTGCCATTGCCACCACAGGTGAATGGAGACGAGACAGATTGTGTCAGGGTTGGGGGAATGAGGAGACTTAGAAGGAGTGTGTTGAGTATGGTCGTCATCATAGTTTCTGTTGAGCTGAATATACGACACTGGCGACCGCCGTGTCCAATTGTTCACGTCGGCGATTATAATTGATATATTTCTAGCAACGACTGCAGTGATGTGTTTCTTAAAATTTGCCAGGAAGATCTAGCTGCAATTTTTCAGGCTCGTCGCAGTTGTTACTCTCGTAAGTATAATTCTAGGATTATCGACCAGCAGATCTTCAAACGTTGAGTATTTTGTAGTTTGCTGGAAGAATTCACGCATGTGACATCGCGGCACTACGGCAGAGGATGCTGGATTATCATCTAAATAGATTAAGCAGCACTGGACCCCACTCAATTAATTGATTTCCATTCACCATTTGATTGGAGGATTCTCAGCTGTGTAGCACAACACCTCATTGTACGAAGAATCCGCCGTCCACACCCACGACTTTATTGGTCACATATGCTGTTTTCACCATCCAAACGACGGTCTCGGCGACTTCGACCGGATACCCTAGGCGTCCAATTGGGATTTCTAGAAGTCGTCAGTCAACAATTCTCTTACATAGATATTTTTAGCACGACTTACTTGTCGCAAGCTCTTCATTGCTTCCTGGAAGCATCGTTGTATCTTGAATAAGTGCAGGTGCGACTCCGTTCACAGTGACACCAGACTTTGCATACGCACTTGCAAGCCAATGTACAAGACCATGGAGAGCAGATTTCGAAGACCTTTGCTATGGATCAGCTGCCCTTCATATGATAGACAAACAATTTTTGAAACTCACGCATAATGTGGGCCTACGACCCCACCATTGAAGCCCGCAACACTTGAGCAGAATATTACCCTTCCCCAGCCAGCTTTCTCCATTTCAGGGAGACACAATTGTGTCATCAGAAATGCTGACCCACAGTTCGCACGCCAGGTGTGCTCAAACTCATCGATGCTGATCTCAGTGATGGATTTGATGCCGCTCTTCAGCGTGAGACCTGCATTATTGAACAGGATAGTGGGGTTGCCAAGACTTTTAACTACCGCTGCATGTAGTGAGCGAACCTGATACGTTGTGAGTAGAAGATTCGAAGGTCTCGGAGCACGTTCGACGTGGGCACGTGGAACACTCAGGTGGATAGACACACTTCATCGTATTTGGTCAAGTCAGCCTTGAATGCCTCGGCCCTGACTCCCTTCGCCGTGAGTTTTTTCACTAGTTCCTCTGCAACTGATGTGGACGAGTGATAATGCACGGCAATTGAACAGCCCATTGAGGCTAAAGCCAGGCATGTCGCCCTACCGATTCCCCCGGATGCTCCAGTCACGAGTGCGAGATGAGGGCGAAGATCGGTTGTCAGAATCGACATGACTGCAAGACTTGCAAATGTAAAAGAATACAAGCAGTGGTTTGTCTGGATTGAGCTGTTCAGATATGGAGAGAAGTTGGTGATGTATGACGGAGGTTCACTCGTCGGCCGCTAGCGTGTTCTCTGGGGGAGTGATGTCGTGCACCAGAAAGGTGACTCTTCAAAGTTAGGCTCCGACCAAATAAGTTAGAGGTATCTAAAGATCTAAACTCACCAATTCTTGAATATACGGGAGTGTCAGAAAACAATTTCGGGCTTGGCATTTCGGCTGTGCCAATGGAGTTGGTACCTACACCAACCCCTATTCTTGCACGTGCCCCTTATTTTAGCGAGCGAGGCATTGAGGTCAACTTTGAGTACTATCTACGAACTGTATAATCACTAGTAGCTGTCAGAATTCCTAACACAATGGTAGTTTTTAATTCACTATAGCTCGAGAAACATTTCAGAGCCTGACCAACATTTTGCTTTCTCGATTGTCCCCTGATTAAAGGAACAACCTGAAAGGTGTTGGGTCGTCGCCGTCGGTTTGCCACTGTTCCAAAAGTTATGGTACATTAAAAAGCCAGCTTTGCGACACGAGTCTCGACGGCCACTGGTGAATGATTTTGTAGACCAATGATATAATACATGAACTCCTACTTTCAAAGAGCACACCAATCCCTATTCAGCCTCAACCCCAAGTCCCTGACTAATACCCCACCGCATCTGAATCCCACTACGCATTATCCTCTAGGAGGTCGACACCAGATTTCGGCTTGCGATTTTGTCCTTTGAGCAAAGTCTGCAACTGCTGGGAGTCTCTCTATTGTCCGCGCTATGCCCCTGAATGCACTGTGCTCGCCAACGTTGAGAAAGTTGACTTTGACTTTCTCGATGTCCCATATCCGCTCCACAACATCACCGACTGGTACTGCCTTTGCTTGAAAGCAAAAGCGGTATACGTCTATGATAAGGAAAAGCGGTGTTGAGTCTGGGTCCACTTTCGCAATTCGAGGCGTAAGGCCTCTTCTGCGGCTGCTGCGGCATTTATGGCGGCATGTCTAGTACGGCTGGCGCAAGGCTCGTCTGCTGGAGTGCGCTCGGCTATATGGAAAGCATAGCGGTACCTGCGTAGTATATACCCTTCCATGCTTTGGGAAAGACCTAAAAAATGTCTTCTACGCTGATGAGGTTTTCCGTATCGTAGTGAATGAGTGAACCCCAGGAGTCAATTCGAATCGCGTCTTTCCAGCTAGGAGTGTTAACGGCTTCTAATAGTTTCATGCCCTGCGATGAATTAGCCCCGTGCCCTGAACTAGCATTTTGTACTTACTGCAAGATTGATGGCGGAAGTGATTGTCTCGTCTTTGACCTTATTCCAATTGGTCCGGATAGCATTCTCAAAGTAAGCTTTGTCAAAAGACATCCCGGCGTACTGGCCCATGTCCCTGGGAATCAACGTGACCATTTCCTCTTTTATAAAACTTCTGTTCCAGAAAGCGTTTGCTTTTGTAAGATGAAGAATACCAACTGGGAGAATCTTTGCCGCTGAATGTTCGTCATCGAGCTTCAGGCAGCTGGCCTGATCTGGAAGTCGTGGCAGTGTATTGAGGTCGAGCTCCAGCTCTTTGCTCATAGGTCGGTACGGTGAAGCATCGTACACGTCCTCCTATACCGATCAGCGAATATTCGCATGCTTATGGAATAGCTACCTGCCAGTTGACACTTGGTGGTTGGAGGTATGTCAGGAATGGACCATTTTCGGGAATATGGCTCGTTGGGGTAGCCGTCTCTGAATCATTTGATTCGATTCCGCGTCGTGGTGAAGTCTGCGTCGGAGCTATACAGCCCAGTGGCGACCAGTGAAATTGCTGGGTTAGGTTGCTTTTTGGGAGCTATTGGTGCAGTCGCTGAAGGTGGGAAAAATATGCGTTTTTCGATGGCGGTTGCCCGAGGATGATGGATTGGAGGAAAGCGCATGGAGGGCGGAGAATTGCGTAGAAGAATTCTTTCTGTGCGCGAGCTTGTTGCTTAGCAAGAGTCATGTTTTAAATTTTGCTCTTCTTGATGAAAAGAGCAGCTCCACTTACGTGAGGCTGTTTGACGTCCCGTTCACGTTCTAGATCTCTGTATGTTTTTGGCTAATATAAAACTTCGCGCCGCTCCTTGGTGAACAAGAGCTCTACCATCGCCTCACATGGGTAGTCAGTTGTTATGAATGTTCCGAAAGCTGTGGGACAACTTAATACTCGGAGAGTGTGGGTTCTGAGTGTTCAAGGTGAATTGGAACATTGCAAGGTATCAAATTACTTCAGGAAGGTATACTTTTATACGCAGGGTGTTAACTAGGCTTTCGTGTTTAATGAAAGTTACCGAAAAAGAATATCACTAGGGGGTAATATTATCATTGACGTTCGTCTAATGTCTACTGAAATTTTTGATATCCAAAATCCCGGCCTAGCCAGATGATTTTGATTACACTCCAGGAATATGGAATATTGAAGTAATTCACTGCAAATGCTTCCTGGACTTCGGTGGGTTTCGTCAAGACGGGATCGAAACCTCGCGATGAGTAAAGTGACATGTTCTGAATACTGACAGAACTTGCTGAAGTTACATATCTCTCCCGCGAGCAGTGAGATTGTCTCCGGCTTGGGAATCCCCCGTAGGATAACTGAAAAGTGCTCTCCATTCGGTGACTTTGAGTCATGGTACCACGGATGTGGGAAATGCGATTCCCGTGCTGATACACACGGCCCTTAACACTTGCGATAATGCCTAAATAGCCTCAATGCCCACATCACACGACCCTTCCCGCGAGTATAACCACACTCAGTCCTGTGTACAGTCTCACGGAAGCAGTCTCATGCGGCGTTACAGCACTTTCCCAATGTCCTCAGGTATCTATCCACTAGCAGTGGAGCAAGAGATGGAAAGAATGTTCCTTGTTTGCTCAGAGTTTTGTTTCTGGAACTCGGTGCTCTTCTAAATAAATTATTCAAAGACGAGGTACAACCAGCAAGCACGGCTTCCAGTATGTACAACGCGCAACTCATCTAGTAATGCACACTAGCTATAGAAGTACATCCATCCTACTTCTAGAGACTATCTCGGGTACCCTGGCTTGTCAAAAATATCCCTATAAGTTGCTCCACCTCCCACTATCGTCGTTTCTGCTCTCGGGTACAGCGGAACTGCCCTTGGCTCAGGACTTTCTCCCGAAGGATGATGTTGCTCCTTAATTTCTTCAAATTCTCTCGCCATCGCCCGTTTCCGCCATCGCATGAAGAAGAAGATGACCACTGCGAGCAGAGAAACGGCGATGAGGACAGCTACGGCGATGCCTGCTTTGGCTCCGGTAGCCATGGGCTGCGCAGGGACTGGGGTGTTCGTGGCACTGAGCACTGGAATCGGCGGTGAAGCCGTTGGAATGATAATGCTGGTGGAAAAAGTGGTCGAGGATGCTGCAGCTGTGGATATGACCTCTGATTGAGTTATTGCCTCAGTTGTCTGGACACTTTCGGTGCTCAATACACTTGTTTCCTCCACGATCGATGTACTCGTGACTAAGATCGTTGAAGGAGCCGCAGACGGTGCTCCAGGAGCATTAGATTGCACAGATGTGACAACCACTATTTGCGAGCTAGTTTCGACCGAGGTTTGTAGTAGCGTGGCTGTTACGGTCTGCGGGACTGTAAAAGGGACTTCATTCGTGATTGTGCTGGGAGCCTGGACGATCGTGACAGGATTATTAACCGTTACCTGTTCCCCAAGATCTCGGAGTTAGCAAGCTTCTTTCAATGGCTTCCCAGAGTAGAATATACCAGGAGCTGTTGAACATTGATCCAAAGCCTGAGCCCGAAACAATACGGAATAGGAAATGGTACATCGAGAAGTTGAGACTTA
>Ga0302140_10011163_pt1 | contig 11061 bp, 10 predicted proteins | sample I_Bog_E1_1_FD_202095 | JGI IMG/M metagenome (GOLD analysis project Ga0302140, IMG submission 202095) | Peat permafrost microbial communities from Stordalen Mire near Abisko, Sweden - I_Bog_E1_1 | ecosystem: Environmental > Terrestrial > Soil > Wetlands > Peat | place: Sweden: Abisko, Stordalen...
CCGGAATGGTAGAGAAGGCGTTCGCCGACCATCCGCAGACGCCCGACCGCATTCTGCATTCGCAGGAAGAAATTGCCCGTATACTGCCGCCACGGGATGAATACACGGTGACGACTTCAGAGTTCGACGATATCAAAGCGAGACTTGCGCGGATTGAGAACAAGCGCCGCCTGACCGATTCGAAGGACACCAAGAAGCCGTCTTTACGGCGCGCGAGCACCGGCACTAATGATCCGACCAGCACGACGAGTGACGACAGCAACTCAAGCACCGACGACCGGCCTACCCTGCACCGACGCGAGGACCAGCAAAACTAAGGCGTTGGCCTCCGCCGACGTTACTTTGCGCGGGTTTAAGGACCGCTTTCAGCTTGTGTCCCATGCGGTGCGGAATTAGAGTAGGGGGCGGAGACGCTGAGCACAGGGGCATAAACCTCGACAACATGCGAAACGACGCGCATGGGTGCGGTCGCTCCCAGGATCGATTTGCGCCATGAAGAAGATCGCGATCTTTGCGGCTGTATTTGCTTTTATTCTGCTGTTGACCAAAATCGCCAATGACGTCCCGCCTGAGCCGCCTTCAGGCACAGCCTTTTCTCTCAAAGCGCAGCAAGTGGTGCAATGCTCGCCTGAAGAGATCACCCTTGTGGATATCCATCAAAAAGCTACTCATCTCGAAAAAGATGAGAGCTGGCCGGATTGTTCGAGCTTCCAAAAGGACGATGTGCTGGATTTCTACTTGATTCGAGGTGAAAAGACCCGGTTTGTCAGCAACGAGAAGACGGAGTGGTGGCGCAAGGCGATGTGACGAGCCGCTAGCGGTTTCAACCTGAATCCCGAAGGGAGAAGCCGTCTTTCTGCTGAACTGCACCATCTGCTCTAACAACCCACTCTATTGTGGCTGCTCGACGATGTACCTCAACTGATAGCTTAATGCGCGTTGCGAGTCAAATTTCCGCAATTCAAGGCTAGGGAAACCGGGGATGAAATTCCGGCAAATCCCGGAAAATCCTTGAACTGTCCGGCAAAACCGAGTTATATACAAGATTACCGGGGTTGTTCCGGGATTTGACCTGAAGCTTGGTCTTCAAGGAGGGCATCATGCGCAACTCCACAGCCCGTTCCAACCTACTGGTTCCTGAAGTTCGAGAGGTCATGGATATTCGCCAGGCCTCGGACTATCTGGGCATTTCGGCCGATACTCTTTATAAATATGCGTCCGAGGGATTTGTACCTGCGTTCAAGCTGGGCAATCGGTGGCGCTTCAAGCGGTCGCGACTGGACGAGTGGATGGACCGGCAGTCAGACCTGCATGCAGCCGACACGGAACTTGATCCGCAGCAGAAAAAGCCTGTCAAGCCTGCATTTTAGATATCGTGAACCGCGGTCCGGGAAACGGTGCAATGGATCAACGGAAAATGGGGCCCGCGTGATATACCTGTCCGGATGGACCACTCACGCCGCATCCGCCAATTGCGCCGCAAAATGGCGAGGGCAGGCCTTCCCGGGCTGCTAATCACGCACCTTCCCGATGTCCGCTACATTTCGGGTTTCACTGGATCAAGCGCGGCGCTTGCCGTGACCGCCAGGGCTGCTCGGCTTTTCACCGACGGCCGGTATAAGGAACAAGCGGCAGAAGAAGTGAAGTCGGCAAACGTGCAGGTTGTTTCCGGGGGCGCAGCTGTCGCCGCGGCGCAATGGATCGCGGCACAGCCGGGAGTGAAGTTCGCTGGATTTGATCCTGCGTGGACTTCCGTGGCTGAGTTGGCGCACTTGAAAGAGGGTTTGCCGGCACGACTTCGAAAGACGTTCCTTTCCGCGCTTGCGGGGCCTCTTGTTGAGCCCCTGCGCAATGTGAAAGACGAGGACGAACTGGCGGTAACATCGGAGGCCGCTGAGCTAGGTTGCAAACTCTTCGAGCAAATTCTGAAGTTTGCACGTCCAGGCATGGCGGAGTTCGAAGTTGCTGCGGAGTTGGAGCACCAGGCGCGATTGCTGGGCGCTGAAGGGATGTCGTTTGAGACGATTGTCGCTTCCGGTCCGCGATCGGCGCTTCCACATGGAAAGGCGAGCGCGGCGCTGCTGCCGCGGCGAGGTTTCCTGACCCTCGACTTCGGTGTTATCCTCAAAGGTTATTGCTCGGATATGACACGAACCGTGTACTTTGGAAAACCATCACCCAGGGAGCGAACCACCTACGAAATCGTCCTGGATGCGCAACAAGCGGCAGTCCGGGCAGTCGCCGCAGGGGTGAGTTGCGGAGATGTTGACGAAGCCGCACGGAGCGTGTTGAGGCGGGCAGGTTTGGCGGAAGCATTTTCGCACTCAACGGGTCATGGCGTCGGCCTGGAGATTCACGAAACGCCGCGCATTGCGGCAGGTCAGAATACCAGGTTGCTTTCCGGGATGGTTATAACGATCGAGCCAGGCATATACTTGGCGGGTCAATATGGCATTCGCATTGAGGATATGGTGGTTGTTACTCGAACGGGGGGGCAGATTTTGACTACTGCACCCAAAGCCCTGATCGAGCTTTGAAATATCACCCCCACCTGTGGGTGGGAGAGCCAAGGAACGAATGAATCCACTTAATCCAGAAGATATACAGGATCTGAAGCAGCTGATCGATTTCCTGCGGGAGAATCAGGTCGCGGAGTTTGAACTGAATCGCGGCGACCTGAAGTTGCGCTTCCGATTTAACCAGGCGGAGTCTGCGGGGACGGCGCTGTCTGATTTGACGGGTTTGCTGGCCGGAGCTAGGAGCGCCGGGAAGTCACCGGTTACGACGGTGGGTGCTGTTGGCACCTCCGCTGCAGAACCGGCAGCCGATCCGGATGCAGGACTGCATGTGGTCAAGTCGCCCATCGTCGGCACGTATTACGGTTCGCCTTCGCCGGGAGCCGCGCCCTTTGTTGCAGTGGGAGATCGCGTGGAAAAAGGCCAGGTGATCTGCATCGTCGAAGCCATGAAGTTGATGAATGAGATCGAATCCGATGCCGCGGGCGCAATCGTCAAATGCTTCGTATCCAACGGTCAGCCCATTGAGTTCGGGCAACCTCTCTTCTCCGTCCGGCTGGATTAGTGCGCACGAGGAGCCAGCGTTACCGGCGGAGTTAGCAGAGCAAGCTGGGCGGCACTGATTTTAGGAACGCCGACTCCCTCGCTAACATCGCTCAAAAGGGTCCTGAATGTTTCGTAAGGTACTTGTCGCCAATCGAGGCGAGATAGCACTTCGCGTTCTTAACGCATGCCGTGAGCTCGGCATTCGTACGGTTGCGGTCTACAGCGAAGCTGACCGCAATTCACTGCATGCCCGTTTTGCCGATGAGGCAATATGCATTGGTCCTCCCAGACTGGCGGACAGCTATCTGAATGTTCCCGCGGTCATTTCCGCGGCGGAAATTGCGGATGTGGACGCGATCCATCCAGGCTATGGCCTGCTGAGCGAGAACGCGAATTTTGCCGAGGTCTGTCGCGCTTCCAACATCAAGTTCATCGGCCCTCCGCCTGAAGTTACACGCTTGATGGGCGAAAAGGAAAAGGCCCGCCAAGCGATGAAGAGGGCGAAAGTGCCAATTCTTCCTGGTTCTGATGGCGTGATTGCAACCGCTGAGGAAGCCCAGGAATGGGCCACGACGGTTGGGTATCCGGTTATCCTGAAAGCGAAGGCGGGTGGTGGTGGGCGCGGCATGCGAATTGTGCGCAATGCCGACGAGCTTCCTAACCTTTTTCACGCTGCATACGGCGAGGCGGCAAACGCGTTTGGCAACGGCGAACTCTACATGGAGAAATTTATTGAGCAGCCACGCCACATCGAATTTCAAATACTAGCCGATGAGCACGGTAATGTTGCCTCTCTTTTCGAGCGCGAATGCTCTATCCAGCGCCGCCATCAAAAGCTCATTGAGGAAGCACCTTCGCTGCAGATCACGCCGAAGATGCGCGAGGAAATCGGGCGGACGCTTTGCCGTTGTCTTTCCGATATCGGATATCAGAATGCCGGCACTGTGGAGTTCCTGATGGATGAGCACAAGCAATTGCACTTCATTGAGATGAACACCCGCATCCAGGTAGAGCACCCGGTGACGGAAGCGATCACGGGTGTGGATATGGTGAAGGCGCAGTTACGCATTGCCGATGGTCAACGCCTGAGTACCATTTTACCGGCGAAGATCGAGATCCGCGGGCACTCAATCGAATGCCGCATCAACGCTGAGCATCCCGTGAAGTTCACTCCTTCCGCGGGGAAGATTTCGGCGTTCAATGTTCCGGGCGGCAACGGAGTCCGCGTGGATACTGCGCAATACGCTGAAGGAGTAGTGCCGCCCTATTATGATTCTCTGATTGCGAAACTAATAGTGCATGGCGTGGATCGCGCGGAGGCTATCGCCAAGATGGAGCGAGCGCTTAGCCAGTTTGTAGTGCAGGGAATCGAGACTTCGATATCGCTGCACCAGGCGATCTTCCAGGATTCCGGCTTCCGCGCCGGCCACTTCGACACTGGATTCATGGAGCGTTTTCTGGCTGGTAAAACCGAAAGTTAAGGGTCGCCGCCGAGCCTCGCGCCGTTACTACCTTGCTTTCATTCAAAATTGTTCTTTACTGCCCTCGATTCCGGCGATAGAGTTACCGGAAAAGAGGACCGTGAAATGAACGTGTCAAGCCTTCCCCAAGTTGTGTCGGCCATCGGCGGGTTGGGTACCGCGGCTTTTGGTTTGTTGGAAGCGGTAAAGCCGGTAATGCCGTGGATCAATCATATTGGATTCGGCCGAATTCAAAAGACGGTTACGTGCCTTACTCCGAATGAGCCGACCGCGCGACCGCCCTTGAACGCCCTGCCGCAGGCAAATATTCTGGATACGCTGCTTGCCAACTGGGTGAACGGCACCGACGTATCGAGTCAAAAGGCGATTGCGAAATCACTCATCAAGCTACATCTCAGTGAAGGCAACAGCGCATCAATCGCCGCTGGAATGAATGTTGATGCCGTGCTGTTAACGCAGGTAGCACAGAATATCGTCTCTGGAACCCCGCTGAACCAGCAGCAAAGCGACGCGTATGCCCGCTTCGATCTTATTTTGACGGCAATGCTCGACGAATCTTATCAACATGCAGACCAGGTCTATCGCAACTGGACGCGGGGGCTCGCGGCTCTGATCGCAGTTGGGCTTGGGTTCTTAGGGGGCTGGACGTTGTCGAACCTGGACTTGAGCCACTACCTCAGCTCTCCTTATGTCGGACAGGCAATTTTAATTGGCGTCCTGGCCACACCGCTGGCGCCCATTGCCAAGGATCTCTCCAGCGCGTTGACCACAGCGGTAAACGCAATGCAGTTTGTAAAGAAGTAGGACGGGATGACACGATTTCTTGATGTGCGGATCGCGCCGGTTGGAGGGGGACTCGCGACCACGGTGGGCCTGTGCCAGGCAACGAACATCAATAACTATCAGAGCGTGGATCTCAATCAATTCCTGGGCAGCATTCGCGGGCAGCACGTGCTGCTTGTGTCGCACGGCTTCAATGTGAACCGCTCGGACGGTATTGCATGCCTGTCAAATTGGGAGGGCCTGCTGCAACTGCCGCAGGCTTCGGTGTTTGTTGGCTTGTTGTGGCCCGGTGATTCGATCTGGGCGCATGGGCTTGATTATGGCGAAGAGCCAAGGGTCGCAAACGATGCCGGCGTGTTGCTTGCAAGCTTCTTGAATAAGTATTTTGGGTGCGCGGCGAGCATTTCATTTGCATCGCATAGTCTAGGGGCGCGGGTCATTCTTTCGACGATTATGAACCTGAATATTCCCGTTCGACGCGCGGTCATCATGGCTGGAGCTATCGACGATAACTGTTTGTGCACCGAATTCCAATGCGTGGCATCAAAGGTGGAAAAGATTTCTGTGCTTTCATCGGCCAAGGACGAAGTGCTTTCGATGGCGTTTCCGCTCGGCAATTTTGTAGCCGGCATCATCGCGGCAGGGCATCCGTGGTGGCGTGCTGCGTTAGGACATACCGGCCCTGCGCAACCACTGCCGGCGAATTTTACGTCCCCTTTTGAAATTCCAGATAACTGGCAGTTCGAGCACGGCAATTATCTGCAGATCGATCATGTGCCGGCTCCGGTGCTGCCTGTACCCACCGAAGTGCCGCCCAATGGCTCGGTTGAGCCGGCTTCCGGTGCGACTGGCTGGCAAGAGGCCTTTTCAGCGGCGTTTGTTTCCACGCGTTTCAGATAGACGATTGTCGAGTGGACTTGCCTAATCTAGCGCGCCTTTGGCGCTGCCCACTTCGCTTTTCTGACTGCTCTTCTCTGTGTAACAATCGCTTCGGTCCGCGTAAAGAGCGCGGCCGGGGGGTAGCGGTGATTTCAGCGGGCCGGTTTGACCGGAGGAAATTTCTGCGAAATGGAGGGCTGGCCCTAGGCGGCAGCGTCGCCGCATCCGCCCTTCCCCGGTGCGAGTTGGGCTCCAGTCTCTCCGCCGGCAGCGCGCAACAAAAGGCGGACTACACGCTCAAGATTGAGCCGGCCAATGTCGAATTAGGCCCTGGCGTGGTTATCAAAACCACGGCGTACAACGGGCAAGTTCCAGGACCGATCCTGCGCGTGCGGGAAGGAGTTCCCGTTAGCATTGATGTGAGCAATGGAAGCACCCATCCCGACCTTGTTCATTGGCACGGACTGGCGATTGATTCGCTGAATGACGGAGCCATGGAAGAAGGCTCACCGATGATTGCGCCGAGCGGCCAACTCCGCTACGCCTTCACGCCCCGCCCTTCAGGCACGCGCTGGTATCACACACACGCGGGTGCAGGCACCGACTTGGATATGGGCACCTACAGCGGCCAGTTCGGATTCCTGATAGTGGAGAGCAAATCTAATGCCGGTGCCTTCGATGGTGAAGTTTTCCTTGCCATCCATCATTGGGGTCCTTCGTTTGTGCCCATGGTTGAGACCATGCGCGCAGCTTCTGCAAATCGTCCGCTCACCACGGGTTCAGACGTCGGTTACCGGTACGCCAGCATCAACCAGCACATGCTTGGTGCAGGCGAACCTATCCGCGTGAAGCAGGGTCAACGCGTTCTATTGCACCTGCTGAATGCAAGCGCTACTGAGAACGCGGTACTGGCGCTGCCGGGACACAAGTTCAAGGTGATCGCGATGGATGGCAATCCGGTTCCAAACCCAAGCGCAGTCGAGGTGCTTTCGTTGGCCGTGGCGGAGCGCGTGGATGCGATTGTTGAGATGAATGCACCGGGCGTGTGGGTTCTGGGATCGACGCTTGCCGAAGCCCGCAAGATGGGCTTAGGTGTCGTGGTTGAGTACGCGGGCAAGAGTGGACCGCCGGTGTGGAATGATCCCGCGCCAGCCGCCTGGGACTACGCGCAATTTGCATTGCCAGCAGCCACGTCAGCGCCCGATGAGACAATTACTCTCACGTTCCGCGACACGGGTCCCGCGAAGGGATCGCAGTTCGACACTTGGACCATCAATAACCGCTCATGGCCGGATGTGGACCCAATTCGCATCACGGCGGGCAAGCGCTACCGGCTTATCCTCCGCAATGGCAGCGGTGATCAGCATCCCATCCACCTGCACCGTCACACGTTCGAAGTTGCACAAATTGGTCACAGGACTCTGAGCGGGTTGCATAAAGACGTGATCAACGTAATGCCTCTTGAAACTGTCGCGGTCGATTTCAGCGCTGATAATCCCGGCGACACGCTTCTGCATTGCCATCAACAACTGCATATGGATTTTGGCTTCATGCAATTGATCAAGTACACCGCATAACGGAATGGGAAAGAGCATGGAGCAGATTCTTCGAACAATGACTGCTGGTCTTGTGGCGATTTGCGCGGTTACAACATGCGCGGCACAAGGCTCCACAGATTGGGCTGCTTACAATGGCGGGGTTAATGGCGATCACTATTCGCGTCTTGCGCAAATCAATCGACGCAACGTCCAGAATCTCAAGTTAGCTTGGAGTTTTGACACCGGTGAGAAGGGCGGCCTGCAGGACAACCCTCTGATCGTTGGCCGCGTGCTGTATGCCTATACGCCGACTCAGAAAATTGTTGCGCTGGACGCAGCAACGGGAGAGCTCAAGTGGAAGTTTGACTCCGGCGTTGGCAGCTTGCAGGCATCGCGTGGAATGGCGTACTGGACCGACGGCAGAGAAGGGCGGATCCTCGCAGGCGTAATGAATTTTCTTTTCTGCCTGGATGCGAAAAGTGGCAGGCCGATCGAGACGTTTGGCGAAGGCGGTCGCATTGATCTGCGCAAAAACCTGCGCGGGAATTTCGAAAAGCAATCGATCGTGTTGACCACACCCGGCATCATCTACAAGGATCTGATTATCGTGGGCGGACGCAATCCGGAAACGCACCCCGCGCCGCCAGGGGATGTGCGAGCGTTCGATGTTCACACAGGACAGCTCCGCTGGAGCTTCCATACGATTCCTCATCCCGGCGAACCTGGTTACGATACTTGGCCTGCAGACGCGTGGAAGACAGCTGGTGCCGCCAACAACTGGGCCGGTATGTCATTGGATGAATCGCGCGGCATTGTCTATGTGCCCACCGGGTCCGCGGTATTTGATTTTTATGGCGGCGACCGCGCTGGCAACGATCTTTACGCCAATACAATTCTGGCGCTGGACGCAGCGACGGGAAAAAGGCTGTGGCATTTTCAAGGCGTGCATCACGATATTTGGGACCGCGACTTTCCGTCGCCGCCAGCCCTCTTCACATTCAAGCGCGGCGGGAAAACAATTGCCGCTTTGGCGCAAACCACCAAGCAAGGTTACTTGTATGAGTTCGAACGCGTCACAGGGCAGCCTCTTTTTCCTATCCATGAACTGCCTTATCCGGGGAGCACTGTTGCTGGCGAGGTGACGTCGCCCACGCAGCCGAAGCCCGACGCTCCGGAGCCATTCGCGCGCCAGCGGCTCACTGAAGATATCCTCACCAATCGCACTCCGGAGGCGCATGCATGGGCTCTGAAGGAATTTCAAAGCTTTCGCAGCGATGGACAATTTATTCCCTTGGCGGTGGACAAGCAGACCATTGTCTTTCCCGGATTTGATGGCGGGGCGGAGTGGGGTGGACCGGCGCTCGATCCAATCACGGACGTTTTGTACGTGAATGCCAACGAGATGGCCTGGACTGGGGGGCTGACAGTGCCGAGTCAGGGCGGAAGCCCGGGCGCCCGTGTCTACCAGAGCCAATGCGCCATGTGCCACGGGCAAGACCGCAACGGCGCGCCGCCCGCCTTTCCGTCTTTGGTAGACGTGTTGAGCCGAATGACCGCGCAGCAAGTGACGGACAATGTGCAGCGCGGCAAGGGGCGGATGCCCTCGTTCCCGAATATAGATGAGACACACATCAACGCGCTGCTCGAATACCTTCGAACCAAAGATCCGCAAGCCGCAACGAGCGGCGCGACTAAGGAGCTTAGTTCCGTTCCCGTGCAGGCAATTGTGGCTCAGGCACCGGCGGACAAGGCCGGCGCTGCCGTTTACTCTGACCGCTGCTCCATCTGCCACGGAGATCACTTGGAGGGAATTCCTCCCGCATTTCCAATGCTGATTGGTCTCAGCGCGAGATTTACGGCGAAGCAAACGATCGACCTCTTGCAGGATGGGAAGGGGACCATGCCTCCGATGCCCGACCTCAAAGGGCCCGACCTTGAAGCGCTGCTGCGATATTTGGGAATGGATGGGAATGCCAAGTCCGCATCGTCGACGGATATGAGCGAACCCGCAGACGACTATGTATTCACAGGCTACCGCAAGTTTCTTGATCCAGACGGCTATCCTGCGATCGCGCCACCATGGGGAACGTTGAATGCAATCGATCTGAAGACTGGCAAGTATCGCTGGAAGATTCCGCTGGGTGAATATCCAGAACTCGCCCGGCAGGGACTGAGGAACACCGGTTCTGAGAGTTACGGCGGACCGATCGTGACAGCGGGCGGTCTCGTTTTTATCGGCGCCACGGTATACGATCGCAAACTCCGTGCTTTTGACAGCAGTACAGGCAAGCTCCTTTGGGAGACGGAACTACCATTTGCAGGCGTCGCCACGCCCGCGACCTACATGGTTGACGGACGACAATTCCTGGTTATCGCCGCGAGCGGGAGTCGCGATCCCAAATCGCCGGCTGGCGGAGCTTATATTGCCTTTGCGATGCCCAAGAAGTAGTGCTCGATGGCGGCGCCGGGTGTCAGAGTTCGGAAGGGCAAAATATTATCGCTTTTTCTTCGCCTTTCCACAGATATCTGGGTTATGCTTGCTTCGCAACATGGAGGTTGCCCGATGGATGCTCAAAAAGAATTGATTGCCGAGTATGGCAGTGAAGCCGACAAGACACGCAAAATGCTTGAGGCGATCCCTGCGGATGTTGATTTTGCCTACAAACCACACCCCAAATCGATGGCCTTAGGTCGGCTCGCCGGTCATGTTTCTGAAACTGCAGGGGATTGGGCGATCCACACCTTGACGATGGATAAACTCGAGTTTCCGGCAGATCACAAATTCGAAGCTTATATCCCTGTGTCGAAAGACGCTCTGCTCGAAACCTTTGACAAACAAGTCGCGCAGGTCAAGAAAGAGCTGGCTAGTTTTCCGATAGAAAAATGGGACGACAATTGGAAGTTTGTGGCGGGTGGACAGGCTTGGATCGACGAATCAAAGTACAGCGTTTTTCGCAATTGGGTTCTTGATCACATGATTCATCATCGCGCTCAGTTGGGTGTGTATCTGCGATTGCTTGACAAGCCTATTCCCGGATCGTACGGACCGTCGGCAGACTCGATGTAATGCACTAGCGCTGGCGCTAGCGGAAGCACCTTCCGGGCACATGGGATGTCATGAAGGGAGAGGTGTCGCGGTCAGAGTGCCTCAGATTTTTTCGGGAAAGCCACTGCGGATGTCGATGGCTTTCGCTTGGGACTGCTTCGTAAGATGTCACTCAATCTAACGGACAAGCCGCGACGCTTTCCGCCGTAGAAGATCTTGGTCGTCCTCCAGGTGCGACTCTCGTCTTCGCGAACCTGTTTGGGAGTAAATTT
>Ga0302140_10011168_pt1 | contig 11057 bp, 8 predicted proteins | sample I_Bog_E1_1_FD_202095 | JGI IMG/M metagenome (GOLD analysis project Ga0302140, IMG submission 202095) | Peat permafrost microbial communities from Stordalen Mire near Abisko, Sweden - I_Bog_E1_1 | ecosystem: Environmental > Terrestrial > Soil > Wetlands > Peat | place: Sweden: Abisko, Stordalen...
CTTGCATTGGTAGGATATCAGTTATCAGATTTAGGTAAATATGCAGAATCTTTTGAAGCTTTCGGGGAAGCATTGAAAATCGCGGAAGACCCCAACAATGAGAGCAGTGCCTGGAGAGATGATAGATTTTCATTCCACCAAAACCGGGTTGATGTCCTGGGCTGGGTGCATCTGCAAATTGGATTTCATAGGGGCTTTGTAGATAGTACAGGTCAGCAAATATTTAATTTTCGGAAAGCCCTTCAACTTTCAGAAGAGGTTAAGGATACTGTATTAACGGGCTTTGCTAGCTGGGGTTTGAGTCTGGATTATCGGTCACCTGGCAAGTCAGATTCTGCATTAACGTTACTCAATACCGCAGAAAAGATTTTTCAGAAATATGATATTACATCATACCTGGCTGATGTTTATCTGACTAAAAGTGATATTTATTCAACCAAAGGAGATAAAAACAATCAACTGTATTATAACCTTAAAGGTTTGGAACTTTTAGCAGGGACAAACAACACATACGGATTAAACTGGGCGTATGGAGATCTGACTCATTATTATTTGCAGGAAAAACAAAAAGATTCCAGTCTTTATTATGCGAAGAAAAACGTAGAGGTTCTGCTTGCCAGGGGAAGTAAAGATATGGGAAGGGTTTACTCCATGTTATCTCAAAGCTATGAGCTTCATAATGAAACTGACAGCGCATACAAATATCAAGGTCTTGCGCTCACAGCTATAGATAGCGTTGATGTGGCAGATGCAAAGAACCTGTCTGAATTTCAGAAGCAATCGTTCAAAGATCAGATGCAAGTAAGCGAGCTGGAACAGGAAAAAGCATCTTATCAAAGTAAAATCAGGACAAACATTTTATTGGGTGGGCTTTTTACACTTTTAGTAATTGCATTTTTTTTATTTAGAAATAACAGGCAAAAGCAAAAAGCTAATAAACTGATTGCTCAACAAAAAGAAAAAGTTGAAAGTACACTTACTCAACTTCAGTCAACGCAATCCCAACTCATCCAATCAGAAAAAATGGCATCACTTGGAGAGCTAACCGCAGGCATTGCGCATGAAATTCAAAACCCGTTGAACTTTGTTAATAATTTTTCTGAAGTGAACAAAGAGTTGGCTGAAGAACTGAAAAGCGAGTTGGCAGTTGGCAATTCGCAGCTGGCAGCAGAGATTGCGAATGACATCAAAGAAAATTCGGAAAAAATAAATCATCATGGCAAACGGGCAGATGCCATTGTTAAAGGCATGCTCCAGCATTCACGGTCAAGCACAGGTGTAAAAGAACCAACAGACATCAATGCTTTGTGCGATGAATATTTGAGATTGAGCTATCATGGATTGAGAGCAAAAGACAATTCATTCAATGTAACAATGAAAACTGGTTTTGATAATTCAATCGAAAAAATAAATATCATTCCGCAGGATATTGGAAGAGTGTTGTTGAATTTATACAACAACGCTTTTTATGCTGTTTCTGAAAGGCGTAAGGCAGAAGGTGTAGGGTATGAGCCCACTGTCTCTATTGTCACGAAGCGCTCCCCCTCCTTTGGAGAGGGCCGGGGTGAGGTCTTAATAACCGTTAGCGACAATGCTAATGGCATCCCAAAAAATATTGTCGAGAAAATCTTCCAGCCATTCTTTACCACAAAACCAACAGGACAAGGAACTGGATTAGGATTGAGTTTAAGCTACGATATTATAAAAGCGTACGGCGGGGAGATAAAACTGAAGACGAAGGATGGTGAAGGAACGGAGTTTGTGATTCAATTGCCTGTTGTCTGAACTGTGATTTTTATGATTGATATGATTGCTATGAACCAAATTATCTAGCTCTTAATTACAATCACATCAATCAAAAAAATCACATCAATCCCCGTTCAGACAATTGCATGGAGGCGAAATAAAAGTGGAAACGAAAGAAGGTGAAGGAACGGAGTTTGTGATTCATACAATCGTCCTTTGGCAAATAAATGCCTCCTGATCTTTTAATTTCTTTAAATTTCCTATACAATTCAAAGTCTTGAAAAAGCTTATTTTGTTAATTCTGTTAGCAGGTGTGGGTACAGATGTAAGGACACAAACCAATAAAATTGACAGCTTAAAAGCTTTGCTGCAAAATGAAAAACAGGATACAGGGCGTGTGTACCTGCTCAGTCAGTTAAGCTATGAATATGAGAATTCGAAACCTGACACAGCCCTGGCACTTGCACAGCAGGGGCTTTTATTAGCGAGGAAAAATCATTTTGCCGCAGGAGAAATAGCGTGCCTGAATATGACCGGTCTCTTATTCATCACTATCGGAAATTACCCTAAAGCACTGGAGTATCTGCTGGAATCCCTGAAAAAATCTGAGGCCATCAATGAAGAAAGCGCCATCGCAACAGAACTTGGGAATATCGGGATTGTGTACGCATCACAAGGGGATCACCGGCAAAGCATTGATTACAATCTAAGGGCTTTGCCAATTGATAAACATCTGGGCTTAAAGCGCAATATTGCCATCGTTGCGCTGAATCTCGGTGACAGTTATGAGAAATTGAACATGCCGGATTCGGCCATTTATTATACAATGCAGTGTTATGCTCTTTGCATGGAATTGAAGTACGTTGATCTCATGGGCATTGCCCTAAACAATTTTGGGAATATCTATTCCAGCATCGGCAGGGACGATACGGCATTGAAATACTATCGAGCTGATTTCCCTTACCTCAAACAAGCGGATGATGACGATGATTTTTGCGAGACCTATCTTGGGCTGGCTAAAATATTCCAAAGAGCAGGCAACAAAGACTCTTGTTTACATTATGCGAAGCTTTGCTGGCGGATAGCTAAAAACGCAGGCTTCACCGATGAAGTAATGGCATCCAGTAACCTCCTGACCAAATTTTATACATCGGAGCGCAATATTGACAGCGCTTTTGTTTATCAGTCTGCTGCGGTTACTGCCAAAGACAGCCTTTTCAGCCAGGAAAAAGCAAGAGAACTGCAGACGCTCAGGTTCGACGAAGCCGTGCGCAGGCAGCAGATAGAAGAAGCAAGGGAGGAAGCGCACACCCAACTGAAACTAAATGCGCTTTTTGGTTGCCTGTTTACTTTGCTGATAGTAGCTTTCATACTTTATCGCAACAACAGGCAAAAACAGAAAGCAAATGCAATACTTGCAGATCAAAAGCAAAAACTGGAAAGCACATTAAAAGATCTGAGAACGACCCAGGCCCAGCTCATACAATCCGAAAAAATGGCATCGCTCGGCGAGCTTACCGCAGGTATTGCGCATGAAATACAAAACCCGCTGAACTTTGTGAATAATTTTTCTGACGTGAACACTGAGTTGGTTCAGGAGGCGGAAGATGAAATTGATCTTGGAAATACTAAGGAAGCGAAGACAATCCTACATCTTATAAAAGAGAACGAACTAAAAATAAATCACCACGGCAAACGAGCAGATGCAATCGTGAAAGGTATGCTGCAGCATTCACGGTCAAGCACAGGTGTAAAAGAACTAACGGATATTAACGCGCTGGCTGATGAATATCTGCGGTTTGCATATCATGCCTGCCTGTCCGGCAGGCAGGGGCTGAGGGGGAAAGACAGTTCCTTCAGCGTGACCATAAAAACAGATTTTGATGCGGGTATAAGGCAAATAAATATCATCCCTCAGGACATAGGGAGGGTGCTGCTGAATTTATACAACAATGCATTTTATGCTGTCAGTGAAAAAAAGAAATCGAATGTTGAAGGATACGAGCCGACAGTTTCGGTGAGCACAAAGAAATCTGATAATAAGATAACCATCACCGTTAGTGACAACGGCGACGGCATCCCTCAAAAAGCAGTTGATAAAATATTTCAGCCATTCTTCACCACAAAACCAACAGGACAAGGGACTGGCTTAGGTTTGAGCCTGAGCTATGATATTATTAAAGCGCATGGCGGTGAAATAAAAGTGGAGACCAAGGAAGGAGAAGGAAGTGAGTTTGTTATTCAGTTGCCTGTCTGAACTGTGATTCTTATGATTGACATGATTGCTATGAGGCAAATTATCTATTAATTACAATCACATCAATCAAAAAAATCACATAAATCCCCGTTCAGACTATTGCATGGCGGGGAGATAAAAGTGGAGACGAAGGAAGGGGAAGGAAGTGAATTTGTTATTCAGTTGCCTGTCTGAACTGTGATTCTTATGATTGACATGATTGCTATGAGGCAAATTATCTATCTATTAATTACAATCACATCAATCAAAAAAATCACATAAATCCCGTTCAGACAATTGCATGGCGGGGAGATAAAAGTGGAGACGAAGGAAGGGGAAGGAAGTGAGTTTGTTATTCAATTGCCTGATGTCTGAAGCAGCATTTACAGAATTGGAGAATTCGCAGAATATGACTAAATAAAGTCATTTGCATTTCATGATGGTCTCATAACCCTTTGAATTACATAAATACCGGTTTAGACGACTCAGAACATTTCAAAAGTTCATATTGATTTAAAGCCTTAAATTTAATGATTATGAAAATCCTGGTAGTTGATGATGAGCGCGATGTAAAGGTTTTATTTGAGCAGCATTTCCGAAGGGAGATCAGGGGCGGTGAACTGCAATTTATGTTCGCATACTCAGGTGAAGAAGCATTGAGATATCTCGAAGAACATAACCATGAAGCCGTGCTCATCCTTTCTGATATCAACATGCCCGGCATGACGGGCATCCAGTTGCTGCGCAAGATCAAAGAAACCTATGAAGCTCCTTCCCCGCATGTGATTATGGTGACGGCTTATGGTGACCAGGAAAATTACGCGCATGCCATCAATTCCGGAGCGAATGGTTTTCTTACCAAACCGGTGGACTTCCCGGCATTGAAGGAAAAATTAAAAAGCCTTGCCAGTAACTAATGCCCTGCTTTCTGCATACTGGATCCATACTGTTCTCATACTGTTGCCATACTTCAGGTACGCTTTAACTATACTGTAGCCATACAGCAGCCATATGCTAACTATATGATTTAGAAGCTAAAAATATCTTCCCTGTGCAGATCGGTTACCTTTTACGGTTTTGGGTATTAATCATATATCTGCACTGATGAAAAAGACGGACTTATGGCAAAACAAATCGGGCTTATAAAAATAACGGGGACGCTTGGCGGTATCACTTTTTACAAGATGAATAAGAAGTTTTATGCCCGGCAGAAAAGCAGCCTTGACGGTGAACGGGTGAAAACAGACCCGCGGTTCGGCAAGACGATGGCGGAGGCGCATGGCCTTGGGAATGCGTCTACGGCTGCCAGCGAGGTTTACCGGCAATTGCCTGCCCGGAGAAAGGGACATGGCGTGATCGGCAGGCTTACCGGAAAAATAAGGAAATTGGTTCGGCAAGGGATGGATATTGAAGAAGCAAAGCTGCAAATCAAACGGGAGTTCGGCGTCAGGCAGTTACAGAAACGAGTTATCAATAAGAAAAAGGATGATGGCTTTGCCGGACAGTTGCCGAAAGCCGCTATAGCTGATGAAAGCAAAGTACATAGTGAGGCTCTGTTGGATCAAAGGAAATATCCGACTGAACGGAATGCAAGAACCGGAAAAATTTCATTTTCAGAAATGCCCGTTTTTTATTCGGGGTTGCCTGATTTCGGCTATGCGTGGATGTTGGGGAGGCCGGGTAATAAGCTTGACTGCCCACAGTTGTTTCATAAGAGCCCGGCACCAATGAGCGGGTCGGCCAGGGACGGGCCTTCAAGGAAGTTTGGCCAATGCTATTCAGTAACGGTAGTTGGTCAAGGGCAACAGGATAACGTTGATGCTTAATCGAAGCCACTAAGTTTTATGAATGTTTTTTTTCATGAAATTGGGTGCAGTGGAGCTCTTAGTGAACCTGATAATTGCTGGGAGATTTCTCGCTGCGCCGCAAGCCACTGGCATTCTAAGCCACTGCTGGCTCGCTCGAAATGACGATGGCTGTTTGTTGCCTGTTGTTATTGATGCACACCTATGAGGCACAACTGTTACAATGGATATAAGCGATGATCCGGAGAACCCCGACATATGGCCGGGGATTTCTCGCTGCGCCGCAAGCCTCTGGTATTATAAGCCACTGCCGGCTCGCTCGAAATGACGATGATTGTTTGTCGCTTGTTGTTATTGATTCGCACCTACGAGGCACAACTGTTACGATGGATATAAGCGATGATCCGGAGAACACCGACATATGGCCGGGGATTTCTCGCTGCGCCGCAAGCATCTGATATTCTAAGCCACTGCCGGCTCGCTCGAAATGACGATGGCTGTTTGTTGCCTGTTGTTATTGATGCACACCTACGAGGCACAACTGTTACAATGGATATAAGCGATGATCCGGAGAACCCCGACAATTGCCGGGGATTTCTCGCTGCGCCGCAAATCGCTTATATTTTGAGCCCGCTGGCTCGCTCGAAATGACGGTGACTGTCTGTTGCCTGTTGATGGTGATGCGCGCCCGCCAAATCAGCGGGAAGGGAGTGAGTTTATTATTCGGTTACCTATTGTCTGAAGCTGGATTTACAGAATTTAAGAATTTGCAGAATCTGACTAAAATAAATGTATTTGCATTTCATGATAACCTGATGAATCCCGCGGAGCCTTTACATACTGGTTCAGGCAATCGTTTGGTAGGGAGATAAAGGTGGAGGCAAAGGAAGGATGAGCAGCATTCATCATAGCATTGAGCATTGCATAATTCTTAAAAACATATCTGACATGAAACCGTTTTTACTCATTTTTTCAATACTCACAGTGAGCTTTGGGATATTAGCGTTAACAGCAAGTACTCAGGTCCCCAATGATAGCATTTCGCACGACTCCCATGAAAAAGAGCTTTTTGAATCGGATGAGATACTTGATATCACATTAAGCGGTGATATCCGCAAACTATTAAATGACAGAAGCAGTAAAACACCCGAAAACTATTCCTTGCGCCTTGCATATAAAAGCGAGGACAGCAGCTTGGTCTCCATACCGGTCGAAGCCAGGACCAGAGGGCATTTCCGCAGGCTTAAAGAAAACTGTGACTACCCCCCTATTTTATTGCGCTTCACAAAAAGCGATAGCCTGAAAGCCACTATTTTCAAAGACAACCATAAACTAAAATTAGCAATGCCATGTCAGGGTGAGCAATACATTGTACATGAATGGCTGGCATATAAGCTATATAACCTGATAACACCCAAAAGTTTCAGGGCAAGACTAGTCAGGGTAAAACTGGACGAAGGGAAAAACAAAAAACCTGCAGCCGCATTTTACGGTATGCTGCTGGAAGAAGAACAGCAAATGGCCAAAAGAAACGGGACTATCCCAATCAACAAAAGATTAAGACCTGAGCAAACAGAAACCCAGTCCTTCCTTATTATGGCAGTCTATGAATATTTAATTGGCAATACTGATTGGTCTGTGCAATACCTGCAAAATATTAAATTGATTTCGGCGGATTCAAATGCAAAACCTGTGACTGTCCCCTATGATTTTGATATGTCGGGAATAGTGAACACTCCTTATGCAAAGCCCGCAGAGGAGCTACTGCTTAACTCGGTGCGCACCAGGAGATACCGCGGTTATTGCATACAGGACATGAAAAAATTTGATCAGGTCATTTCATTATTTAATCAATTAAAAGAAAATTTCTACAGCACAATTACGAATTGCGGTTTGCTGGATGATAAGTATAAGAAATCTACAATAAAGTTTTTTGATGAGTTTTATGCAACAATCAATAATCCGGTTGCATTAAAAAAAGAATTTGGGTATCCTTGCGATAAGAACGGCACAGGCAATGTGGTAATAAAAGGTTTAAGAGAAGATTGAATATTGTTGAAACCGTGCTAACTTACAGAGAGCGGAATTGGAATTAATCATGAGCAGCGCATTGTTAAATCCGGAGATGAAACAGTATGAAAGAAATGAGTGTAATTTTAATTGACAGCAACAGCATAAATTAGCATGTAAAACAATTCCTGGCTCAGGCAATGAAAGTAAAACAATTCCCCACACTGCTATTGTTGCTCCAATGCTTATTTTCCGATGGGCAAATCAGCAAAACAGACAGCCTGAAGCAATTGCTTGACAGGGAAAAACAAGATACGTCGCGTGTAAACCTGCTTTTCAATCTGGCGGTCGCCTATCAGCTCTCAAAGCCCGATACTGCATTGGCGATTGCCCAGCAAGGTCTTTCGCTGGCAAAGAAAATAAATTTCAAACCGGGAGAAGGCCGATGCCTGCTGGTGACCGCAAACATCTTTAGCATAACAGGCAATTATCCTCAGGCGCTGGAGATTCAATTAGAGGCGTTGAAACTTTTCGAGGCTATTCATGATGATAAGAGAATGGCAGCTACGCTGGCAAATATCTCAGATGTTTATTTTTATGAAGGCGATTACCGCCGAAGTATTGATTATTCCACAAAGGCAATCTCCATACAGAGAAAACTGAATTTCAGCAGTGCGTTGTGCATCGCATTAATAAACCTTGGTGATACCTACCAAAAGATAAACCAATTAGATTCTGCGTTTATATATAGCCGTGAAGGCTACGCTCTGGCGCTTTCCATAAAAGATGTAAACAGAATTGGTGAAGGCATGAGCAACCTGGGCGATCTGTATTTAAAAACAGGCCAACCTGACAGTGCCATGGCCTATTACAGATCTTCGATCGAACAATATAAGCAGATAGATAACGATGATGGAAGTTGCGATGCCTATCTGGGCATGGCAAAGCTGTTCCTGAAAGAAGGCAAAACTGATTCCTGTTTGTACTATGCCAGGCTTTCTCTCGCTATTGCAAAAAATGCGGGATTCACGGACAAGATTATGGAAGCGGGAAATTTTCTGGCAGCCTATTATAAGTCTGTGCGCAATGTGGACAGTGCTTATGCTTATCAGTCAGTCACCATTGCGGCCAAAGACAGTTTGTTCAGTCAGCAAAAGGCTAACCAGGTGCAGAGCATGAGCTACAGCGAAATCGTGCGCCAGCAGCAAATAGCCGATGCGGGAGAAAGGGCCAAGGCCCAATTGAAACAAAACATGTTGCTCGCCGGGCTTGGCACACTGTTCATCGTTGCATTTATCTTATACCGGAATAACCGGCAAAGGCAAAAAGCCTATGCGTTGCTGCAAAAACAGAAACAGGTAACAGACATGCAAAAAGCAAAGCTGGAGCTAACCCTCAATGAATTGAAGTCCACTCAATCCCAACTCATACAATCGGAAAAAATGGCTTCGCTTGGAGAACTTACTGCAGGCATTGCACATGAAATACAGAATCCATTGAATTTTGTAAATAATTTTTCCGAAGTAAATAAAGAACTAATTGAAGAGCTAAATGCTGAACGCTTAAAGCCCGAGGGGAAAAGAAATCAACAATTAGAAAATGAAATCCTTAATGATATAAAAGCAAATGAAGAAAAAATAAACCATCACGGCAAGCGTGCTGATGCCATTGTGAAAGGTATGCTTCAGCACTCACGCACAAGCACAGGTGCAAAAGAACCCACGGATATTAATGCATTGGCAGACGAATACCTGCGTTTGGCTTATCATGGATTGAGGGCAAAGGACAAAGAGTTTAATGCCCAGATTAAAACTGAATTTGATGTCACCATTGGTAAAATAAAAATCATACCACAAGATATCGGCAGGGTATTATTGAATTTATACAACAATGCATTTTATACAGTGAATGAAAAGAAGAAACAACAGTCAGGAAATTATGAGCCAACTGTTTCAATTGTTACGAAACTTATGACTGCGCATTCAGGGCGACGGGGGGTAGCCATCAGCGTTAAAGACAACGGTAATGGCATCCCTCACAAAATAGCAGAGAAAATCTTTCAGCCGTTCTTCACCACCAAACCAACAGGACATGGCACAGGACTGGGTTTGAGCCTGAGTTATGATATTGTGAAGGCTCATGGCGGAGAGATTAAGGTGGACACGAAGGAAGGTGAAGGAACGGAGTTTATTGTTCAATTGCCAGTTGTATGAACCGGGATTTTACTGATTTGTATGATTCGCCTGATGTGAAGCGAATGATTGCTTTATCATATCAGGAAAATCAGTGTAATCCGATAAATCATGGTTCAGACAACTCTTTTACTCAGATAATAGTATGTTGTCTGTTGTGATGATGGAGTTTTGAAATCAGATCGTTACTGAAAAGCGAGTTGACCTCATGCTTCAACAAGTGATCTCGGTCCATTAATGTTTTGAGTTTTTCTTTTTGCCAGCCAATCAATCTGGCATTGGCAGGAACGGAAACATCTGCGGAAGGTAATTCGCCAGTGAGAAAGCTCATCTCTCCGATAAAACTGCCTTTTTTGATGGTTGACACTTTCCGGTCTTTTATTATTACGTCTGCTTCGCCTTCAACCAACAGGAAGATTTTTTCAGTTACTTCATTTTGACGGATGATATTTTTATGTTCCGCCAGATGTTCCCATGTGCCGGCACGCATGATCTTTTTGAAGTTCAGCACATCCATCTTATCGCCGATCATGATAAATGCCTTCAATTCATCTTCGGAGAGATTTAAAAAACGCTTTTGATAAATGACCCTGAGTATCTGGTAAATATTTATAACAATCAAGGCAACGCTCCATATAAAAGGCGTCCATAAGATTTTATCCGAAATAAAAGCATCATAGACAATCTCCATTACGGCAGCCAGGATGAAAGCCCATCGCAAATACAGTATATTCCTGAATCCTGAGCCAATGGTGTAGAGCGCATTGGAGAGATGGCCAAATATGTCGAGCACGCTGAACATAATATTGATTTTAGTGAAGGTTACAACAAATTAATCAAAAAAAAGATTCACCAACTTTTTATCTGGCCGCAAGAATCATATCGGATGACAGTATTCAAGCTATGGTATTGAAATAAAACAGCATTGAACAAACCCGATATTCTATATTTATTATTTCATTGTCTTCAAAAGAAAAATTATAAATTTATGTTTCTATGCTGAAAGCAACCCCTTACTGCTTATTGATTGTTATAGCAGGCATTGTTTTGCTCAGTTTAGCATCATGT
>Ga0302140_10011169_pt1 | contig 11056 bp, 8 predicted proteins | sample I_Bog_E1_1_FD_202095 | JGI IMG/M metagenome (GOLD analysis project Ga0302140, IMG submission 202095) | Peat permafrost microbial communities from Stordalen Mire near Abisko, Sweden - I_Bog_E1_1 | ecosystem: Environmental > Terrestrial > Soil > Wetlands > Peat | place: Sweden: Abisko, Stordalen...
CGGCTACGGTACCGCGCTGATGACCGCGTTCTACATGTTCCGGCTGATGTATTTGACGTTCTACAGTCCATCGCGGATGAGCCACGAGGCTGAGCATCATGTGCATGAGTCGCCCAAGTCGATGACCATTCCGCTCGTGATTCTCGCGATCTGCTCGATCGGGGCGGGATGGCTGAGCTGGCCACACAGCCTCGGCGGATCGGCGCATTTCGAAAAGTTTCTTGAACCGGTATTCGCCCGCGAAGCCGTCGTTTTGCAGGAGGAAGGGAAGTCGGCGCAGTTAGCGGCGGGCGAGAAAGAAGCCGAGCATACAGACAAGACCGAGTATGCGCTGATGTTTTTGTCGCTGGCGGCGGCGGCCGTCGGATGGGGAATGGCACGCGCCTCTTACATGAAAGCGGGTAAGGATTACACCGAGCCGATCGCGGTCGAAGCTCCACCACTATACCGCTTGCTTTACAACAAATGGTTTGTCGACGAAGGTTACGACTACGTTTTCACGGGACGCCGAAAACTGGGCAGCGTCCGTCTTGGCGCGATGGGCGCGGGTGAAGCAGCTTCGTGGTTCGACGCCAAAATCATCGATGGCGTGGTGAACGATGTTGGTTGGGCCACCCGCGCGGTGTCGACGCTTTCGACCTGGTGGGATAAGTGGATCATCGACGGGCTGTGCGTCAATGGCCCTGCAATTCTCGCGCGGATGATTTCCTATCCCGCGCGCCTGTTCGAATGGGGACTGGTGCAGTGGTACGCGCTGGTCATGGTCGCCGGGCTCGTAGGGTTTGCGTTTTATTACGTGTGGAAATGAAATGGAGCTCTAGCTTTTGGCTCTTAGCTTTTAGCTAGAAGCCAAAGGTCAAGAGCTGGCAGCTAAGAGCTCTTATGCAGAATCACATACTATCGATCATTCTTTTCACGCCGCTCGTCGGCGCGTTTGTTCTCTTATTCGTGCCGAAGGAGAGCAAGGACGCGATCCGCTGGACGGCGAACATCTTCTCGCTGGGCGGATTCCTCATCTCGCTGCCGTTGGTTCCCATGTTCTGGGCGCAGCGTTTCGACGTGACCCCCTCGCACTTCAAGTTTCTCGAAGGCACGCCCAATAACTGGATCCCTTCGATTGGCGCCGGCTACAACCTAGGCATCGATGGCATCTCCTTTCTGCTGATCATGCTGACCACGCTACTCGGCTGGATTTCGATCCTTTCTTCATGGACCGCCATCGAGAATCGCGTCAAAGAATATTACGTCTGGTTTCTGGTGTTGCAGACCGGAATGCTCGGCGTCTTCATGGCGCTCGATTTTTTCCTCTTCTTCGTTTTCTGGGAAGCGATGCTCGTCCCGATGTATCTGCTGATTGGCATCTGGGGTGGCCCGCGCAAACTTTATGCGGCAATCAAATTCTTTCTGTACACGCTGCTTGGCTCGGTGCTGATGCTGCTCGGAATTTTGTATCTGTACTTCCATCATCACGCGCTGACAGGTGTTTTCACATTCAGCATTCCAGAACTTTATAAGACAGCGCCACTCATTCCGTTCAACATTGCGATCTGGCTATTCATCGCCTTTTTCATCGGATTCGCCATAAAAGTTCCGATGTTTCCGTTCCACACATGGCTGCCCGACGCGCACGTAGAAGCACCTACCGCCGGCTCCGTTATTCTGGCAGGCGTTTTGTTGAAGATGGGAACGTATGGCTTTGTGCGGTTCTCGCTGCCGTTCTTTCCCTCGGTCGTCTCGCATCCTAAAGTGCAAGGCTGGGTCATCGGACTGTCACTTGTCGGCATCATCTATGGTGCGCTGGTTTCGCTGATGCAGAAAGACATGAAGAAACTGGTGGCATACTCTTCCGTCAGCCACTTGGGTTTCTGCACACTGGGAATTTTCGCACTCAATTCGGCAGGACTGACCGGCTCGGTTCTTCAGCAGATCAATCACGGTATTTCGACCGGAGCTCTCTTCTTGATCGTGGGCATTTTGTATGAACGACGCCACACGCGCGAGATTGCCGAGTACGGCGGAATCTCGAATGTGATGCCGCTCTACGCAACCATCACCATGATCATGTTCCTCTCGTCGATGGGATTGCCTTTGCTGAACGGATTCGTTGGCGAGTTCACGATCTTGCAAGGCGCTTTCACGGCGAATTGGAGATGGGCTGCATGGGCGGCTCCCGGCGTTGTTCTCGCCGCAGCGTACTTGCTCTGGCTCTACCAGCGGGTCTTCTTCGGCACGGTCACAAATCCTAAGAACGAAAAACTGCAGGACCTGACGCCGCGCGAGATCCTTACCTTTGCGCCGTTGATCGTCATGGCGCTGTGGATCGGCCTTTATCCGAAGCCGTTCTTTCAAATCCTCGAACAGCCAGTGAATCAGATTGTGCAGACGATTCAGGATTCGAAAGCGAATCCGAATTTGCCGGTAAACGCCATGATTGCGACGCCACCGGAAATGACTTCGCAGACTACTGAAGCAATTGCTCCCAGAGTGTCGAGGGCTGCGCCCGGCGCTGGATCGAAAGCAATTGCGCCGAAAGTGGGTCGATAAGTGCGAGGCATTTCTCCCATCGAATACCGGTTGATGCTTCCGATGGCGGAACTCACTATTTTTGCGCTGGGTATTCTGTTAATCGACCTGATGATTCCGCGCGGATGGAAATGGATTAATGCAGTCGGCGCCTTTGTCGGAGTGCTGTTTGCGGCGGGATGCGTCTGGCAGATTCAGACTATGTCGCCGAGAGGCGCGATCGGCTTTTATAACTCGCTGCTTGTCGACCACTTCGCGCTCTACTTCTGGTATCTGTTTTTGGCAGGAGCCGGAATTACGATTATCGCCTCGGTGCGATACCTCGATATCGAAGACGAACATCACGGCGAATACTATGCCCTGTTGCTGCTTTCCGTCGTTGGCATGATGTGCATGGCGGCTGGAATCGACATTGTACTGATCTTTATCGGACTTGAACTGATGGCGATTTCCACCTACATCCTAGTGGGATTTTTACGCCGCGACAGGCGCTCGAACGAAGCGGCGCTGAAATATCTCCTGCTCGGCGCATTTTCGTCGGGGATCTTTGCCTACGGACTTTCTTTGTTTTATGGAATTGCCGGTAACACCAACCTGCGAGATATCGCGCGTGCCGTTTCAGCCCAGAATCCGCATAATCCCGTGATCGTCATAGCGCTGCTGACGACGATGGTCGGACTACTCTTCAAGATCGCCGCAGTGCCTTTCCATCAGTGGGCGCCGGACGCGTATGAAGGCGCTCCCACCTGCATCACCGGCTTCATGTCGGTCGCTGTGAAAGCGGCAGGTTGGGCGATGCTGCTGCGCATCCTGGTATTCGGATTATCGCCGCTGCGTTCTGTCTATACTCCCGTAATCATCTTTGTCGCGATTTCCACGATGACTTTCGGTAATTTCGCCGCGCTCACGCAGACGAATACGAAGCGCCTGCTAGCGTATTCCTCAATTGCGCACGTGGGCTACATGCTACTGGCATTCGTGGCCATGAGCACTTCGCCGATTGGAAGTGCGGCTTTCTACGATGGCTTCAAAGGGATCCTGATCTACTTGCTCGTCTATACTTTCATGAACCTCGGCGCTTTTGCGGTAATCACATCGCTGCGTCAACGCAACATTATCGGAGATGAGATCGATGATCTGGCCGGACTTTACAAGCGCGCTCCGGTAGAAGCGGCGCTGATGCTGCTGTTCCTGCTATCGCTGGCGGGAATTCCTCCAGCTGCGGGTTTTCTCGGGAAGTACTACATCTTTCTTAGTCTGATCGAAAGCCAACATTACTTACTAGCTTCGCTCGGAGTCGTCTACTCTCTCTTCGGACTTTATTACTACCTCAAAGTTGCGAACTCGATGTTGATGCGCGCTCCGATGGAAACCGAAAAACTCTTCGTTAGTGTCGGCATGCGTTTTGCGGTCGGCCTAGCGGCGCTGGCGACGATCGTGATTGGGATTTATCCCGAGCCTTTCATTCGCAGTGTGAATTGGTCGCTGAATATTGTGCAATCGCAGCATGTGGCGGCACTGGTCAAGTAGGTCAAGTTTCCCCGCTTCGGCTGAATTACAATTCCTTCGCATGGCTGATTCCCCACCTCCGGTTCCAAAGAAAAATTCTCCTGGCTCGCTCGCGCGTTATTCCGAGATCGGTTTCATTATTCCGGCTTCCGTATTAGTGGGCCTTTTTCTCGGCAAGTTGGCAGATCGCTGGCTCCATACGCAGTGGCTCTATCTGGTTGGATTGCTTGTGGGTGCGGTCTTGGGATTCTGGCAAATGATTCGAATGGCCATGGGCGCATTCAAAGATCAGAAGTAAAATTGCGGCTCGCAGCGAGGCATCTAAGCTGCCCGCGACGAACGACGCACGACTGATCGAGGATCAGATGGCCGGTGAATGAGCAGAGACGCCAGAGATGAATGACCCGTCTGAGCAAGAAGATGCATTGCGCACCCCGCGGGCAGCGGATGGCCAAGACTCTCCGCGCGATTCTGCTACGACATATGAGCGCATCGTTCCACGCCTGCTGCGCAACATAGTCGTGGTCGGCATTCTGTTGATCGGTCCAGTATTCTGGCTTTACCGCAGGGCAGGGTCGATTGGATTCGCTTTTGGAATGGCCGTTTCCTATGCGAATTTTCGCTCACTAACACGAGGCGTCGAAGGGCTGGCGGACCGTATTGTCAATCGCAGTAGCGCTGAAAAGGGCAGCCGAATCGTCCTCCGTTTTCTGGTGCGCTACGGGTTGGTGGGAGGGCTTGCCTATGCTATATTCAAGAGTTCTTTAGTGGCCTTTTACGGCTTTTTATGGGGGTTACTGGTGCCCGTGGCCGCCTTGATGATAGAGGCCGTTTGGGAAGGCTACAATGCATTCCGGCGACCGGATTAATTTTCACGACAAGGTCGGGGGAATTGAGGGCCGGTTCCCAGTCCTCAAATCTAATAATTATTAATTCTAAAAATGGAACAACTCGCTCTCACCGCATTCCTGAACCGTCTCTTCGGCCAGCCCGTGCTGGCGCTGCTCCATGCGCTGCACATACAGCCTGCGCACCCGTCCGCTCCGATCTCAAACAGCTTTGCGATGGAGTTGCTGGTTGCGGCTCTGATGATCCTGTTTTTCATTGCGGTGCGTTTGAAGCTCTCGGTTGAAGAGCCCGGCGGATTGCAGCACACGATGGAAGGTATCGATGGATTCTTCAACGAACTGGCGGCTGACACGATCCCGAATCATCCATCGAAGTACGTTTCTTATTTGACCGTGCTCGGCCTGTTTATTCTGATCTGTAATCTGATCGGCCTTGTTCCGGGCCTCGAATCACCGACGGCGGTGCCCATCGTCCCGCTGGGATGCGCGCTTTTTACCTGGTTTTATTATCACTACCACGGTGTACGAGAAAACGGTCCCTTCGGGTATCTGGCACATTTCATTGGACCGCAAGAAAAAGAAATCCCGCTGGTCATGCGGATTTTGCTGCCGATCTTGATGTTTCCCATCGAACTGTTCAGCCATTTGGCGCGCATCATGTCGCTGACAGTCCGTCTATTTGCGAACATGTTTGCGGGCGAAATGGTGACGCTGGTGTTTTTCTCGCTGATTCCTTTGGCGGTTCCGCTGCCATTTGAGGCGTTGCACATTGGAGTTTCGTTTATCCAGGCTTATATTTTTGTACTGTTGGCCGCAGCGTACCTCGGGGAGGCGACGGCACACGGGCACTAAGAAACTGCCAGGTCTCAAGCGTCAGGTTCCGGGAAAGTGCAATGTGACGAGTTTCCTGCGACCTGACACCTGGTACCTGACACCGCTTTCAGCGTGAGGGCGCCGGCCCCAAGAGCACGGCGTCAACCACCCACTGGAGGCAAATCATAGAAGGAGAGAAAATGCGGAAATTTGTGATGCTGATGTTTGTAATGTTGATTTTGTCGGTGATGGCCGTGCCGGCATTTGCTCAAGGCGGAGAGGTTGCTGCAAACGGAACGAACTGGGTAGCCCTCACTGCGGGATTCGCGATCGCGATTGCTGCCGGTCTGGCCGCTCAGGGTCAGGGCAAAGTGGCGTCGGCGGCGTGCGAAGCGTTGGGACGCAATCCAGCGGCGCGAGCGGGGATTCAGCTCGCGATGTTGCTTGGATTGGCCTTCATCGAGTCTCTCGTGCTGTTCACGTTCGTTATGATCTTCTTGAAAGTGAAGTAGCAAGAGAAGTTTGACAGGTCATAAAAAAGCCTCCGCGCAAGCAGAGGCTTTTTTTTTGAACTGAGTGGGAATAACCACTCGGAAGTGACAAGCGAGCTAAACCTTGCGTTCGCCATCCCAGTTCGCGGCGCGATTGTCCGGAACTTTTTGCAAGGCCTCCACCAGCACGCGACGCAAGCGGTAACGGCTGTCGAGATCCATGCTGACAAACTCGAAGCCGATTTCGTTGACGCGGGCCCGGCGCAGTAGGACTTCGCCGCGAATTTTCTTCACACCAAGAGAGATCTCGACGTGCGCTTCTGAGCCGACGCGGAGATTGTCGCTACGCGTGCCCATGCCGCCTCCAAGACTCATCTCGCGCATCAGGATATTCGATTTTCCCCATGAACTGGAAAGCGTCGCGGAAAGCGTACGCGGCAAGATGATCCGTTCATAGCGACGTTGCCGAACCCAGGGGCATCCCGGACCGGAATCGAGCGGCGCGATGGCCAGTTCGGCGGCCTCGAGTCCACTGTCGGTAAGCGCCTGCGTACCATAGCGCGGATCGATCTTGGATAGCGCCTGAATGGCCGCAATCCTCAACTCGCGGTGCTGGGTATAACCAAAAAGTTTCTTGTCTTCGACGATCGAACGCAAGACAGGGACGCCCTCGGGCTCGCGTAGACGGCCCAAGGATTCCACGGCTTTCAGTTGCACGAAAGGCGGGCGGTTCTGCGCTTCCCCTGCGGTTGCGAGTGCGATCAGCGCGGAGCTGGCGCTGCGGTCCTGGCTCATACCGATTTCGTCAATCGCCTCCGGCAAAATCAGGGAGTCGAGCAGTTCGAGCAATTCGACGAGAGTCCGTCCGCGGTCAGGGGCGGCACCGTAAGCAATCTGCCGGACGATGACATCCTGATAAAAGCGGTTGAACTCGTTCATGCGCGTCGGCAGCAGTTCGAGCAACGTAGAAACGGAAAGCCGGCTTAAGAGCCCGACCGTGGACGCGGCTTGCCGGGGCTGGCCCAAACGGATCATGTCGCGCAGGTCGTCGATGGCGGGTTGCCCCAGTTCGCCAACCAGTTCAATGATGCGATCGCACTCCACCCGTTTTTGCGCGCGGAAGAAGCGGTCGGCAAGGTGTTCCACAGAATGTCGCGGAAGCTGTTGCAGAACCTCGATCAGATCTTCGGACGCGGCATCGGCGTTGATCGCTTCCTCGATCATCTCCGGCAGCCGATTTTCGATGCCGACGCGCGAACGCAAGTCCTGTACCAGCGCGGGTTTTTGTTTCGCGACGCTATCGAGCGATATGCAAAGCTCTGCAATGGCTTTGAATTTTCGCCGGGTGCATGCTTCTTGTCCAAAGCGCGCAAAAGCGGCGGCCAGCAAGCTCTGAATCTCGGTGTCGGTTTCCTTTGCCAGTCTCTCGCCCATGATCGCCAGGGCATTGGGCATTACTTCTTCGGGAGCGTTCGCGTACAGATCGGCGAGTTGGGCCAGGCCCGTCGCGGTCTTGCGTCGTGGCTCGGCGTCTTTTGCGTCGACCCCGGTGCAATAGTTGGAAAGAATCTTGGCGGCAATCTCGTTGTCGTCACGCTCGAAGAGGATTTCGACAAACTGGCGAATATTACGCGGCGGGACACACGCGGCTTCACTCGTCAGCAACACGCTCTTCTTGCCCGCTTCCGGAATTTCGGCCCAGAACATTCGGTCGAGAATGTCGGCGTGGGATTCGACCAGAATGCCGGCCTTTGACATTTTGTCTTCCTGGACGCGCAGGATCTGGCGGAGGGTGTCCATCTGCCGGCTCATGTGCTCCATCATGTCGTGGACCGCGTTGACCTTCACCTCGCCCTTCGAGTAGCGATCGAGGGCAAATTTAATGGCCATGCTCTCGGCCGCCTTCATCAGCAGCGGAGTGTCATTCGTCTCGTTGTTATTGTTCTGCAGCGTCTGTGCGGCCAGACCTTCCAGCAATTGGGCGAGATTGACCTTTGCGCCTTCGGGAGCCTTGCCCAGCTCGACTGCCAGATTTTCTTTCGAGCTGTTCGGGTCTTGCATCGCCTGACCAAAATGGGTTAGCAGGCGAATGGTCTGGATGACCTCTTCTTCCTGCAAGGCGACCACACCACCGGTCCAGGCGGTCAATGGTCCGGGTGCGCCAGTTCCTCCTGCCGCAGTAACGCCGCCAGGAATGGGAATTGAGGGAACACTGCCGAGAGGTGCGCCGCCGGGCACGCTGGCGCCGCCCGCGCTCGCTCCCTGTGCAGCGGCAATAAGTTGCAGAAGCTTCTGCGGATCATTCAACCACTGCTTGAATTCTGGCCCGAGCGCCTGCGCCGCAAGTTGTGCGGCCATCGAATATTCGCCGGTAGTAGGATCGGCCGCGACAAACTTCACTTCATTGATGCGGATCGACGAGTCCTTGTTGTCTCCAAGGGTCTCTTTCAGCTGTTTGGCGAAATCCTGCGCTTTGGATCCGCCCATTGCAAAAGCGCGCACGAGGCGGGTAAAGTCGTCGAGCGTCACCTTGCTCGAGAACATGATGCTGGAGAGTCCCGCAGCCGTCAGCAATTGGGCAAAGCTGCGCTCGGCCTGGCCTACTTCGAGCGGAATGCCATCGAGTAACAAGCGGTTGTCGGAGACGCCAAGCAGGAAACCGGTGTCCCCGGTCTTCGGCAGTGCCTGCTGAAGTTCGTTCCATGCTGTCTGAAACTGGCCTTCCGTGCGCTTGTGGGTGACTCCATAAAGCCGAGTGTACTTAATGAGAATGTTCAGGCTATGGAGAAAAGACCGAGCGGATGCGCTCCGGCTGGCATCGGTGCTGACAACGTTAGCGATAACAGCCTCCTGTAGGGAATGGACCGCTCGGAAACAAGACTATGCGGGAAAGTGACCTATTGCACGATTACGGAGGTAATTGGACTAGCCGTAGGGCGGTCCCTCGGGCACACGATGGGATGTGTACTCTTGGTGCGAGCGCGCTACACTGGTGGCGCGACCGCAGATCAGGAACGCGTTGAATGAAAATCCGTGTGCTTTTCTTTGGAGTACTGAGAGAGTTGACTGGACGGGATGCAGAGACGATCGATCTGCCGGACGGTGGCGTGGTGCGCGACCTGCTTCGGCACTATGCAGGCCAGACTCCACGGCTGGAGAAGATATTGCCATCCCTTGCGGTAGCGGTGAACCAAGAGTACTCAGCAGCGGACCGCTTGCTGAGCGAAGGGGATGAAGTAGGACTGTTACCGCCCGTAAGCGGCGGATCGGGCGCGAGCGGCGAAGAATTCGACGAGCGTCGTGAGGACGTTGCGGACGACGTACGGATCGTCCGCGACCCGATTGACGCTGATGCCATCGTCGCTGGTTTGAAACATCCGCAAGACGGCGCTGTGGTGGTTTTCGATGGGGTGGTGCGCAACAACACGCGAGGGCGGCGCACGCTCTATCTCGTGTATGAAGCCTATGAAGCAATGGCGCTGAAGCAGATGCAGGCTTTGGCTGCGGAGGCGCGAACTCGTTTCGGTGTGCGAGCGGCGCCCATTGTGCATCGTTTGGGACGGCTGGAAATTGGAGAGACGAGCGTGTTGATCGTAGTGGCTTCCGCCCATCGGGGCGCTGCCTTTGACGCTTGTCGCTGGATCATCGATAGCTTGAAAAAGACGGTCCCCATCTGGAAAAAGGAGTACTTCGAAGACGGCGCCGTGTGGGCAGAGGGCGAGCCCTTTCCGGAAGTAATTCGGCAATCCGGAGTTACGACCGGAGAAAAGCGCGCATCATAATGAATAACTCCTAAGATGATTGAAAACCGAATGCAGCGAACGCCGGGGTTCGTATCGATCGCGGACGGCGATGCGCGGAGAAACGATCCGTTGCCAAACGTGGCGCCGGCCAAGAGGAAAGGTTTGTCCTCGAACTCTAAAGCTCCTGCCCCCACGTGGCGGGGGTACGCGCTGGCGATATGCTTCGCGCTTTTGTGCTCGGCCGTGCATTTGCGTGCACAAGACTCCGGTACCACTCTTAAGGTCGACGTTAAACTCGTCAATGTATTTGTCACCGTGACCGACCCGAACGGTGCGCCTGTCGCCAACCTGCAAAAGGATAATTTTGTTCTAAAAGAAGATGGCAACGAGCAGAAGATCGCGATTTTCAGTAAAGAGTCGGCGCTACCGCTTTCGATTGTTCTGGGAGTCGACACCAGCCTGAGCACCCGAAAAGATCTGCCGCTGGAACTCATTTCGGCACGCAAGTTTGCGCACACCATTGTTCGTCCCCAAGACGGGCTGGCGGTTTATAAGTTCAGCGAAGAAGTGAGCCAGATGGTTCCATTCACGTCCGACTTGAAAAAAATTGATGCTGGAATCGACCGGGTACGCAATGGCTCGGCGACCGCTCTTTATGACGCCATCTATCTTGGATCCCAGGCCCTCAGTCGGCGCCAGGGAAGAAAAGTGATGGTCGTGATTACGGACGGGGGCGACACGATGAGCCAAGTGAACTACAGAGATGCATTGCGCGCCGCCCAGGAAGCGGAAGCCATCATCTACAGCATCATCATCGTCCCCATCGAAGCCAGCGCGGGACGAGATACCGGGGGCGAGCACGCATTGATTCAGATCTCCTCCGACACGGGCGGCAAGTATTATTACGCGACCTCGATGGCGCAGTTGGATTCAGCGTTCCAGAAAATTAGCGATGAATTGCGAACGCAATATCTTCTTGCTTATTATCCGTTGCCGCGCTATTCGCCTTCAGATTTTCGCCAACTGCGTGTCGAACTGACAAATGCGCCGGCGGGAGGCCCGTTTCAATCGCACTATCGCGCGGGATACTACACGCACAAGGGTTCATTCTGAGACGGCCGCGATCGGA
>Ga0302140_10011171_pt1 | contig 11056 bp, 9 predicted proteins | sample I_Bog_E1_1_FD_202095 | JGI IMG/M metagenome (GOLD analysis project Ga0302140, IMG submission 202095) | Peat permafrost microbial communities from Stordalen Mire near Abisko, Sweden - I_Bog_E1_1 | ecosystem: Environmental > Terrestrial > Soil > Wetlands > Peat | place: Sweden: Abisko, Stordalen...
CTAACTCGAAGCTTGATTTTGGGGCAAAGATGAGTGAAGGCTGAGAAGTGAGGTGGGAGGCACAGATGAAGTCGTCTCATAGTCACGTGTCGCGCCTTAAGTGGTTTCCATTTTCGGCAAGGCGATGGAACGCGCCTTCCTCGCGGTCTGCCAACGACATTCGCGTTTTCTGCCTGACAACGCGACGAAAATACCACGACTCCTCTCGCGACGCCTGACCTCGACGACTGGACATACTGCTGGGAATGGAGGCATAGGAAGGCGGGAAATGAGTCTCGATGCAGCTGACACGATCTGTTCACCGCACCAGAGCTCGCAGCCATGGTAGAGCCGGCGCCAGTCTCAACCCTACCTCCTCTGCTACAAGCTGCAAGGCCCCCCACGCCGCCGCGAGAATCAAATCATAAAGACACGAAATCGACCAGCCTAGTTGGGCGCTTCTTCCAGAAAGAGTCCTCTTCCCGGCGATCGTCGACGAACTCGAACTTCACTCCAGACTCTTCTGCAGAGTCCCCAGACCAGCCTGCGGGAGTCTCTTCTAGGAAGAAAGTAGGGTTCGCAGATTGGACGGAATACAACGAACCTCTCGCGGCAACCTTTGATGGCAAGGGCGAAATTAAGCACGTCGTGCAACGCCTTCAACCCTCGGCAGAACGAAAGCCATCAAAATCGATTCTGAAGCCTTCCAATGGGTCCTATGAAGACGAACACAGTGGCCTAGGCGGTAGTATGAAGCTGCTTCCGCCTCACCATCACGCGACGTTCGCCACCATGCTCGAATCGATTGTGCAGCAGTTGGCGGGAAAGGACAAGAGCTCGAAGCAAGATGCGTACTTGATGTTGTCAAGCTCTCTCAAGGCATCGGACAATGTTCCCGACATGAAGGCATTGAAGGACAAGATGCCGTTACTTTGTCAGTTTATCTGGAGGGACTTGATGGAGAAGCTCGAAAGCGGGAGCACGGATTCGACCCTCGTCACAAAAGCGCTCGTCTTGTTGTCCAGCTTTCTCCAAAAGCCCACCGTGGCCGACACCTTCCCACCCGAATTCCCCATGCACATTGTTGAACACGCGATCAAAGTCCTGGAAGATGGCTCTGCGTCGAAGGATATTGTGAAACACCTCTTGTTCGTTCTTGCGCAGCAGAATTTCTCTCCAAAGATCATGAACCAAGAACGTACAGGGAGACTGATCAATGCATTGCACGGGATAGAGAGCCATGTCAAGGGAAAGAGCATTGTCATGGGAAGAATTGATGTCTACCGCGTCCTTGTCCGACAATCGAAGGCCCATATGCTTTCCAATACGATATGGATTCAGGACTTGTTCACGGATATGTTGAGCAGTATCCGAGAAATACGAAACCCAGCTATCGCATTTGGACTCGAGTCGTCGTTTATCCTTGGGCGAGAAACAAACGCTTCCAGGGCAGTGTCGACTTTGTTCAAGGGGGATACAGTGAATGAGGACGACGGGCCGAAGTTTGCGGACTACTATGCCGCCAAGCTGAAGGAGTTGGTCAAGAAGAAAGAACCTGCATCAATAACGGTACCACAAATATTCAGCGTGCTGATACTGTTCCTCCGAAACAAACCGCAGGTTTTGGAGCAATGGGCGTACCTGCAGCCTTTTCTGGGTGTCTTGCAGCTTTGTTTCAACTCCAGTGATGCAGCCATGAAAACGGAAGCAAACTACGCTTGGAATCGATTTGTGTTTGCAGTTTTACCTAACGATAAGACGCCACCGAATATGAGAGTAATGCTTCCCAAGCCTTTGATTGCGCAACTCCAACGAAGCAGTCGAAAGTCTACGCTGAGCAGTGTGTACAACTTGCTTTACTACGCCCTGAGACCAGACGCATCTCCAGCTCAACTCGATATGTATTGGGATGAGTATGTTGTTACAATGGTGGGTCAGTGCCTGATCTCTGGAGTGCGAAGTGATCCCGACCTGGCTGCAAAAGATGCATCAGATGCATGCAATATTCTTTCTGGCCTCTTTGACCCAGTCACCGTTCCACCATGGACCGAAACTCGTGCGATGGAAAACTTTCAACAAAACAATGTCGATCTCAGAGCTCTCCCTGCTCTGGATTCAAAATGGTTACGCAAAAGCCATTCTCGTGTTTTCCCAGTGCTTGGCGCTCTTCTTGAGAAGCTGTATTGGGATCTTGGGGAAAGCTCGGATGTGGCGAAACTCTGGGACGCTTACATAACATCCATCGCTTCTCCTATGAGACAGGAAGTGAAGGTCTCTATTGACACGATGGGCTGTGTTGCCTCGTTATTCAGCCTGCTACACAAGATTTGGACTTCTGGACTGGAGAATGTCGGAGCTGTCAAGCCATGCAAAGAGCCATCTCTACCGCACAGCACATCTGCATTCCTGAGGAGTTTTGAAAGGCTTGTTTTGACAGCCATCAATGGACTTGGCCTTCACGCCTTCACGGAGAAGCTTCTCTGCATCACTCACGACACCTTCATCGCAATTGTCACCCCGTCACAACATCCCAAAAAGCCTCGAGGAATCACTAAGCCACCTCTCCATCATCTCATTCTTCTTCTGACCAAGCTCTCGCCTGATCTTGAATACGATGCACGATTCTCACAGATGGTCAAGGGCATCCTCCTGCCATTCTTCGAATCCCGTACATCACGAAAATCTCGTTTGGACCTGGTTCGGGACTTGCTTCTGCTACTTCCTTCGGATGGTACGGCTCCTTCTAGATTGATCTGGCCAGTTTTGGCAGACCTGGCTGCAATCGCAGTCGACATCAGGGATGATAAGGACACGAATCGAAACACGGAGCAGCCGCTCGGTTTGGAGTACCGTGAGGTGGTAAAGATCCTCGAGATCGGCACCAATCTCTACCCCAATCAACCTTTGACCAGCTGGAACGTCCTTTTTGGAGCTTTGGCAACCTCCGCTACGCTCGATGCTGGGGATGCGGGCAGAGCTATCGCAGTGATCGAGCCTCTGTCGCAGTTGTTCGTTCCACCACGCTGGAGAGGCAATACAACCGTGCCAGGGCTGGCTTATCTGCATTTGATACTCGGCAAGGCAATCTCTTATCCGAAGGACCGGCAAGCCCTTGATACTGCAAGAAGACGACTTTGGGGAACTGATAATACTGGTACGAAGAGTTCAACATTTGATCCTTACGTTTATTTATACGATTATGTCGAATGCTCTTTGATAGCATCTTATGAAGGTTTTTCCGCCCTCAAGAACCATGACTATGCCGACATGATATCCTCAGTCAAAACCCTCCTGGATCGCTGCCCGATCGAATTATTACTCAACGTTCTCACCAAGGTTCAAAAGGGTGTTTCATGCTGGATTATTGATAGTGGTAGCAGGATCATTGGCCAGACTCCACTATCAGCCTCAGTAAGCCACCAAGTTCCTTCCTTTGTACTTGAATTGATCTTTTTAGGTCCTTGCCCTCTGGGCAACAGTAATGAAAACTCTGTCAAGATTACCGGCCATATACACGCACACGAAGATCTTGAGCGAACTGGAAACCTTGATATGCTCGGGACTGGAGACCAAGCACAAGTTGATTGTTACCTCAAGTATTCAGACATGGAATTCCGTCTTTGGCGAATGCAAAGATATCCTAGAATACCCAGAGCTACTCAAAACGGCACTCCTCAAACTTCGTTCCGTTGCTGACATTCAGATGCCATCATTTGGTAGAAGCATTGAGAGTGAGCTGCTTGTGGACCAGCGCCAACCAACGGACTTCACCGACAGCCAAGACGAACCGCGCATCCATTCCGGCTTGTCGAGTCTAGAGGAGGTATTCAAGCCACATCTCGAGCCTCATATGCATTCGTCGGTTATGCGTCGAATTCGTCAGTCAACACCTCAGGTTATCATTGAGGTCGGGCGGACACAATCTCGAAAGCGTTCAAGAGAAGCAACGCCAGAAGCATCAAACAGGAAATCGCGGAAGAGGGAGGTTACACCAAGATTGAGGCACGATGATTCCCAGGTTCAGTTTGAGGCGGTCGAGTCTTCACCAATGGCGGATAGGGTCGTCGACTCCCAGCTATTGACCGAGAAGCAGAAAGAAGTCAAGGAACGCCAACAGGCTGAGGCAGCGATGTTTCCCGACTTGCGGTCTAGTCCCTTGCCAAAGGCAAGATCGGTTGAGAGGTCGGTGGAAGACCCAGAACTACCTATACGTCGCTCTTCTTCGAAGATACGGGGGATGCTCTCGCCCAACGTCCTGCGCCAAACGACCCCTACTCTCGTCCTTCCCAGCGACGATGATAACCAAGTACCGTCGTCGCCAACTCCTACACGGTCCTTACGTGGGGAAACACAAGCTCCAGATCCACCATCATCACCACCCGAAGCTGCGAAGAACACGCTTGTCGATTACTTCGAAGACATTCCTTCATCTCCTCCATCCCGCTCACCCCGGCCAGAACTAGATGACACGATGCCTCTCGATCCTTCAGCTCAGATTGATCCTTGCGCTATCGAAATCAGCAATCGTACGATTTCAACATTCGAGAGCACACCAATTGAACGCGGGTCCTCGCCAGCTGACCCCTCCGCTCAGCTGCAGGCGACCGAGGCTGAACATCTACGGAGGACTGCCAATTTAGATGAGCAGCTTGTCGAAGAAAACAACCAAGAAGATGCGTTAGAACCCGTCACAAACCCCCAGCTACCCGGCACACCAATTCGAGGTGAAATGGAATCTTCCTCCAACCAACAAACTCCCAAAACCCCGCAATTTGTTGATGCGCGCTCAAGTCCTGCGTCTTCTGACAAGATATCTGCGAATGGAGATGTGTTTGAAGATGCCGTCTCGTCCCCACGCTTGAATATCACTAAAACACGGCCTAAAGCATCATCATCGCCTCTCAGCGATGCAGACGATTCTAGCATGCTTCGGCTGGTAGCTGAATACGATGAGGGTTCTGGTCGGGCGGGTCGGCATGTCTCGTTTGTTGAGGACAAGGAGAATCAAGAGCAGCGGATGCCTACTTCTCCAGCAAAGCAAACAACCTCACCTGGCGGACCATCGCCCCGCAAGCTTTCACTGAGAATCCAGCCTTCTCAATCTGACTATAAAGCACAGCCATCCTCATCGGAAGCTGAAAAGTCTTCTGATCCTTCTCTTATTCCTGAAACGCCGGCCGCGAAACCAGTCGAGGGTTCCGTGAAGATCATCATCGGTGGAGAAGAATATGACGAGGAAGACACAATCGTTGTGGATACGTCCAGCTTGGAGAGAATTGATGGGCGTCCTACAGCGAAACGGAAAGGCCCTCCCAAGAAGCTCAATACATACGCCTCCACGAAAAGGAAGATCCTTGCCGAAGATACGAATGAGGTTCCTGACAGTCAGGATACTAAGACCACCACCGAGAAGAAGAGCAAACGCCGGCTTGTTGACATATCGAGTGAGGTTTTCGAAGGCCAGGTGGCCAAGACGACTGTGCAGAGTAAGCAATACAGTTTATTGTGTCCATTAGATGCTGACATTGCCCTAGAACGTTCTCCAAAGAAGAAATCCCCAAAGAAGAAGCGCTTTGGCCGGCCGAAGAGAGTTTCGCAAGTCTCACAGCAAGAGAGCGACGCAGAAGTTGGACAAAGTCAGAGCCCTTCGGTGGATCTTGACGCGGCGGTGGATGATATCTCAGTGCTGGAAATGGACATTGACGACAGTACAGTGGATGTGCCCACATCGAGTGCTAAAGAGGCCACGGTTGATGAAGGAATGGATGAGGAGGAAGAACTGCGCAATGACAGTCAGGAGATCCTGCAAACCATCGAGGACGCCTCTTCCCCAGCCGAAGATCTCGACATGGCAGCAACAGTGCAGGAACTCATCCACAATATTGAAGCTCCTGAGGAATCGTTTAACGAGCCAGCTCCTACTGGTGAAGATGAAGCGACTACTCCAGACATTGAGAGGATTGAGGAGACTGTCATCTATGAGGATAGCTTCAAGGACGAATCCAGCCCAGCTCCTCAGACACCCGAATCGGACGATAATCCTTCTGCGGAGGTTGTTCCTGCAACTGCCTCGGAGCTCGTCAAATCTCCAGCTCCATCCGAGGAACAAGCTCCTTCAGCAGAATCTGTGGAGGTGGAGCGAGAGGTCCTACCAAACCAACGCCTGAAGCTCAAGTTTGAGAGCTTCATTGAGGATCTGAAGGGTGCAGCGTTGAGCAGATCGGAGATTCAAGAGTATGAAGACATGTTCTATGATGCGAAAGAGCATTTATACGGTGCAGCACGACGGTGGAGAGAAAAGGAGAAGAGTGAAATGAATATGTGATTACAAATTGCATTGCGATTGGAGCTTTGCTTTGCTTCTATACTCTTGGGCGGGTAGCCAGGTGGTGAAACGAATCAATGGTTGCATGGGCATGAACGGAGTAGCATCGAAGGGACAGTACATTGTAACTAAGATACCACTATTGATTGTGTTACATGGAATGTTTGGCCTGTTTCGCGTGAAGCTTTGATTTGGGAATGCCTTGTGAGCACATTATGGAACAGATTAGAGAAGATCCCCATGTGTGACACTCCTGAGCAGGTAATCCCGTAGTGTGGAAATATATCGAGTTCAAGACAAGACTCAAGAGAGAGCAGATAAACACAGGGGCTCTCCACGTGATGGTTGCCTGGCAGTTGCCTTAGTCAGCGCTCTGACGCCCGCGTTTCAGGTTCTGCAGGGCGACCTGCTCGCTAACAGCCCACTTGGAACATCACCCCGCTGAACCCACTCCACCTTCCCTTCAGCTCCTCACTTCTCTCTCCCCTCTTCTCATCACATCTTCTCTCGTTGCTCACAACCATCTGACTCCATTCTCAATCTCTACCACCACATTCCCTTTCCTCCCAACAACAAGTCTCGACTCCCACCAACGCCCTTATTCCCAACCCTAGCTCCAACCAACTACTCACCCCTTCCCCTCCTCACCATGGTCGACCGCCCAAAGAAGCCCTCCGCGCTGTCCGCAACGCCGGGCCTCCCCCCACAAGCACAAGTCACCATCTCGCACTCGAACAACCGCGTGTCTGCCGTGCTGCCAACAGGCGAGAGCATCGAGGTGCTGCTCTTCGGCGCGACGATCATCAGCTGGAAGGACGCGAAGGGCGCCGAGAAGCTGTGGCTTAGCGAAGCCGCGAAGACGGATGGAAGCAAGGCTGTCAGGGGCGGTGTGCCTGTTGTGTTTCCCGTACGTGTGCACTTCTCGCCTGGAGATGGGGGTGGTGGTTGGAGTGAAAGGGGATAAGGGCGAGAAGAAAAGAGGGTGAAACAAGTAAGCTGACAGCAGTGTGTTGCTAGGTCTTCGGCACAGCTCCCGACCACGCAGCAACGTCTAAGCTGCCTCAACATGGCTTCGCGCGTACCTCTCGCTGGGAGTTCCTGGGCAAGTCCACCTCCGAATCCTCGTCGATTTCAGGCGGCGGTGATGATAGCGTGAAGTTGGATTTTGGACTGAGTCCCAGCAATCTGAGCGAGGAAAGCAGGAAGGCGTGGCCGTTTGAGTTTGGGTTGATCTACAGCGTGACGCTTGGGAGGGGTAATTTGAGCACGAGTATGGTGGTCAGGAATGAGGGCGATGAGGCCTGGGAGTTCCAGACGCTGATGCATACTTACTTCCGTGTAGCCGTAAGTTCTCCTGCCTCTGTTGTGAACCCGGAATTGTGCTAATTGGTTGTGGAATAGGATATCGCAAAAGTTGAAATCACTGGCCTCGAGACGTCCCAATATCTCGACAAGCTCACGACGCCTATCCCCTCGACAGCTACCTCCCCTTCCTCCGCTCTAACGATCGCCAAACAGACGGACAGAGTGTACAGCCCCACTAGCGGCCCAGAAGCACCAGTTGCGATCAAGGAGGGTGGCAAGGAGAAATTCAGCATTGTGAGGGATAATTTGAATGAGGTTGTGGTGTGGAATCCATGGGAGGCCGGCGCGAAGGGTATGGCGGACTTTGCACCGAAAGATGGGTATAAGGAGATGATTTGTGTTGAGGCTGGAGCGGTGAAGGGCTGGGTTAAACTTGAGGGTGGAGAGAGCTGGGAAGGTGGGCAGATTGTTACTTCTCTTTGATGGAGTTTGGACCGAGTAGAGCGTGTAGTGAGCTGGGGTTTTTGCTGAGTATGGACATTGGACGAGAGAGCGGATTGATACAGCGGCGAATAGTTGAACTGCAAGGCAGAAAATGGATGGATGGACGATACTTAGATCGCAGTCAGCATGATGAGATGACAGAGCACGAATTTGATGGCATTCAAACAAGGTGTTCTCCCAACATCGTTATGAGGGAGGGCGTTCTCTTTTCTTTCGTCAGAAATTCATTTGTGCGATAATCAGGACTGCTTGCAGATCCGACCTCGATGCCCCATTCCGTTCAGTCAATGGAGTTCGCTGATTTACTTTAGTAGTCCTTTCTATTCTCATCTAGATTGTCTTAACTAACTCGCTTCCAAGACAACATTCGAGCATCTCATCAACCCTTACTCGAGAACATCTCCCGTGCCTGCCCCAACACCTTCACGGTATTTAACACCAAATCCACCGCATCAACGGCCGGCACCAAAAATGCCTTTCCCTCCCCATTCCTCTTCATCGGCTCCACGCCCGCAATAGCAAGTGCCATGCCCGCAGACGGCATGCCATGCTTCCTCAACACCTGTTCATACATCTCCATCGCACTTATCCACTCCGGTTCCTGTCCACCCGGACTCGCAGAGAACGGATCCGGGAGACTCATGCTAACCCTCACGTCGAGCGCCCCTAGCCACACAGCATCGATATCCTTCCCGCATTCAGTCAGGATAGCGTCGAGGTTTTGTATCGCTTCTAGCGACTCAATCTGGATTATTATTGCCGCTTGGTTGTTGAGGTTCTCCCATAGGGTTAAGGACTTGTCGAGAACTTGAGTGAAGGGTAGACCGGTGAAGCCGGGTAGGTAGCGGGCGGGTGGTGCGGAGCGTGTACCGTTGCGAATGGCGCCGAACTTGGTTGCGGAGATGATGTGCTGTGCTTCTTTGACGGTCGTTACTTGGGGAAACATTAGCATGCTAGCGCCGGCGTCGAGGGCGTAGCCTATTGAGGCGTGTTGGTGGTCTGGTAGACTGCACACTGTCAGTTAAGCTACTTTTCATTTTTTCGAGCATGGTTGGAGTACCGGACAAGAGCCATGGTTTGTCCTTCGCTGATATGCTGAGTGTCGTGGACCATCTGAAGAAGTTGGTTAGTCCTTGCGGTGAGATGTACCAGAGGAGACTTGCTTGGGTCATGGTCTCGATGTTGCAGGATGAGTGTTCCCAGTCGATGCACAGGACGTCGAATCCTAGTTGTGCTGTGATTCGAATTATTGGCGGTGAGGAAACGGCGTGCCAGAAGCCGACCAACGGAGTGATCTTTCCTGTATGCGCATCTTTGAGGGCTTGCCGGGCGCGATGGGGTTGTAGCAGTGAGGGAGCGCGGTAGGCTTTCATTCCTTGGGGGTTGAGGAGAGACATGATTTTCTAAACAGTAGGAATTCAACGTTTGAGGGGGTGGGAGGTTCATGTAGAGCAGAAAGCAGACAGTATTTATATCGACGCGTGAGGGGGTTTAAGATGGTAGTTCTCGATCCTTTTCTGTGATTACTGGGATGACATTACTACAGTTCAAATACGAAAATATCTTACATTATCTCCGCCCCTTCTTTTCAGAACTTACCTGATTTGGAAAATGCGAGATGACCAACTAATCACTGTCTGCCTTATTCCAGTTGCTTGGTCACTAAAGAATTAAATTTTCTGCTTTGGTCCCCGATTCGTGTCTCTGGGTGAGAATGTGGGTGAAAAGATATAACGCAGCCGTGATTAGATGATGGTGAGATTTTGGGAAATTGGCAAGACCTCACTTCGTGTCGAAACTTGAATCATTTCTATGTATCCGATGGACCAAGATCCGCAGCGGCAACGCAGCACCAACTTAGAGCCCCACAGAAAAAACGGTAGCTTTGCACCTCTATAATCATGACCCTACCACATTCTTGGTCTCAAAATCTCCTTCCAAGTCTAATTGATCTTATTACAAGTCCGCACCTCCCCTCACGGCCGCTTCGACCTCCTCTGTGCAGCAGCCAGAATCTCAGCCTTTGTCTCCTCCTCCAATCGACTCAACCTCTGTATCTCCTCCAAGCGCTCCTTATCGGCACGAATCCTCTCGATGCGATTCGTTAATACCGCCATCCTCGCTTCTTCATCCTCATCCGTCTCTCCACCCCCAGCATCACTTGGCCCTGCCTCTGTCATAGTGCTCAACTCTGGCGAAACAACCGGCTTCCTCGAAACCGAAAATCGACTGGATGAAAGAGAAGGGCCTAATTCTGCCCTGCTGTCTTTCGGACTACCTTCTACCTCGATTGCTCCTTGCGCTTCGAGTTCTGCTCGGGCTGCCCGTCCTGGAAGGACTTCCTCTAGCTCCGACTGCCCTTGTGGTTCCAGCTCTTGAAGTATTGGCACTGTAGAATCGAGTTCCGGAGCAGGCACAGCTTGATGAGACAATTCATGGGCTGTGGGAGCAACGGGTATCTTTGGTGGGATGGGCGGTACGTTTTGCCTCATCCCAGCCTCTTCTGTGTCAAGCAACCCCTTTGCCTCGATGTTTCTGTTCTCCTTGCCATTAATATCATGTACGCCGGTGTTTTTCTTCTCTTTGCCGGAAAGCTCATGTGTGTTCGCTGTTGTTATTAATTCAGAAGGACCTCGCCCGCCAATTTCAGTCGCAGATGCCTCCCCTGTCGGCCTATTCCTTTTTCTATGTTTAAGAATAATCATATTGCCCAAAAACGCTAGGGACAGGAGTATTGCGATGGCCACTCCTATGACTACGCCTGCGATATCTTTCCGCGAAAACTTAGAGGTGGAAGGGCCTGAGGTCGGGCCGAGTGCATTGATGGTTGTAGTGGTCGTGAAAGGGGAAAGGGACGTCGAAGTAATGCTCCCTAGCTGCGATAAGATATCGAGATCCGTGGTCTGCCATACAATCGGAATTCCGTCGCAGAACACTGTCGAC
>Ga0302140_10011176_pt1 | contig 11053 bp, 12 predicted proteins | sample I_Bog_E1_1_FD_202095 | JGI IMG/M metagenome (GOLD analysis project Ga0302140, IMG submission 202095) | Peat permafrost microbial communities from Stordalen Mire near Abisko, Sweden - I_Bog_E1_1 | ecosystem: Environmental > Terrestrial > Soil > Wetlands > Peat | place: Sweden: Abisko, Stordalen...
AGTAAATATTGACTTACGCGGTCCTCGATTCTCTTCCCAGGCATTGTGGCGGGAGGTGCTGGTTCTGGATCGGGATGGGAGGGGAGGGTGTCGAGTCGGAAGAGGTTGAAAGAAGGAGAAAGAGTTCAGACAGGAAGAAAGAAGATCGACGAAAAGCTTCCATACCTCTAGCAAGTGCGGGGTAGACAGGCAATTGCTAGTGTTTATTCGATTTCAGTGAATTGTGTCTGATGCGAACCGGCATCGCCGCCGCTTCGATCCCAATTTTCACCATCTCACAAAGAGATAGCTGTCTAACAACAGTAACCTCCTTTTTAGCTTCTATTTATCTTAAGATAGAGTTAGCTGAAAGTATCTAAACTTTTATTTAGTGGCTTTTATCTTGTTCGAACCGGCATCGACGCTGCTTCAATCTCAACTTTCTTCGTCTCACAGAATGAGATGCTTGTCTGGCAACAATAGGTCAGCTTCTTCCTATTTATCTCAAATGGGACTTTGCTAAATTCATCTAGTATTTTGTTTGGCATCTCGGGCTTTGGTCCCATGCGAGCTGATATTGACTCTACTTCAATCTCAACTTTAACTGTCTCTTTAAAACAAAATATTGTCAATTGAAATTTGGCTGCTGATAAATTCTGTTTAAAATGAGCTGATATTATCACTGATTTAATCCCAACCTTCTGTACCTCATAGATCCTTGATGTTTTTCACGAAGCTTTAGCCTTTGCCTGTGTCTGCCTCTATCTAATAAGCTAGTATCACGACAGCTTTGACTTCCTGCTTACTATGTTCTGCACATTAATCGTGGTTTCTTCTTCGTCGTCGTCGCTCTTTACATTACCCCTTCTTTCCACAAGCCAATGTTAGGAAATTTAATAGCCCTATGCTATATGTACCACACATCCAATCCAGGACAACCTCTATGCCTTGCACACTAGTTTGTTTACACCAGGTCTCTATTACCACAACCTGGATGAAAGAACTGCATAAGACAAACTAGTAAAGGAGTATTAAATTATCTCTGCTAATAACCATGTATTGCATCTCCTCTTATGTCCTTTGAGGATAAACATTTTGTCTCAGACAAGTCCTTAAAGGAGACCTCGCCCCTATTTAAGCGATCACGTGAACGTCAAAGGGGGTGGTATCGCTTACAATGTACCATGTCCCAAGGGACAATGAGGGAATGCTCCGAGCTGCACTAGAGAAGTTGTATCACTTGTTGCAGAATAAGGGGTTGAGAGAATGGGAGATAGTTCTCAATTGACTTCATTATATAACAGTGCGCTCGTTACCCCGAAATGTCTGTGACAGCAGTCTCTCAACTAGAATCCGTGTCCCCCTTCTCATGGATCTTCTCCTTAACTCCCTCAACCTGTGGTTCTGTCATACCGCCACCAGGAGCAATTCCCTCTCCAACTCCCAGATCCAGTCCCTCGGCTGCTAGAGCCTCTTGCTGCTCCTCGCTCAAAGCCGAGACATCAATGGTAATCTTCGGGCCTGTGAACCACTTCCTCGCATCAATGAAGTAATACAACATCGCGCCACCCCATACCGCCATATTGATGACCACCGTATAGTTCATTGTCTGGGGCGTTGGATTTGGTCCACCATCTGGGAACATGGCAAGAGTAATACCAAATATAAGGAAGATGATGGCCACCCAGGCAATAGGCTTTGAGAAGCGGTCGCCGGTGTAGAATGGCCCCGGAACAAATTTGTGCTGGCCCCAAACTACACGACAGAAGATGGGAAGACCCCAGGCGAGGTTGTTGCCTGCGACGGCGAGAGAGAAGAGCGCTGCTGCTGCGGCTGGGGCGATGAGGCAGAGGAGACCCAGGACGGCGGCTAGGAAGACACAGCCCCAGATTGTACGGAGTGGTATGTAGCCCATTCTCTTTGAGATCGGTCTGAAGAAGCTTGAGAAAGGCAAAGCGCCATCACGAGAGAATGCCCAGGTCTGGCGGGATGCGGCGACGAGGATTGAAAGGCCCATGACGAATTGCACAATGAAGAGGAGGGACATTAACCCAAGAGTTCCATGCTTTCCGATGGCGTCGTAGTAGATCTGTGCCATTGGCTGGCCGAAAGCAGACCCGAGGACGTTCTCGAGGTTGGGATCGATGCAAGCTGCGATCACGATCATAATGATGAAACCGAGGAACCAGCAGGAGCCGATGGACATCATGATTCCATAGGGAACAGCCTTTGCTGCGTTGGCTGCCTCTTCGCTCATGTGAACACACGAGTCGAATGCTCCGATCGTCCAGATAGGACTGAGCCACGAGAGCATGAAGGCCCATCCTGTAGGCCAGGTCGTCAGGTTCTCGGTCTGGGCGAAGATGTAGTGTGCATCGTTACGCTCGCTGGACAAGTGCTTTCCAACAGGGAGTGCGATGATGGTTGCCACAATCAGAATGATGTTCATGGCCACGAAGACGGTCTGGAGCTTTCCCATGATCTTGGAAAGCGTGGACGCCAGGACTCCATGGAGAAGCACGCAGCAGAGGAATACGGCATAGACGACTCCATTGCTGGGGGTCCAATTTCCATCACGTGCAATGACGATACTGAGGAGGTCAGTGGAAGAAGACTTCCGTGGATGCGGGGGTCACTTACACCGAGCAGAACATGAGGGCAAAGCCGTAGTCGATGCTGCAGAGCCCACCAATCAGGCCAAGACTGTTGGAATATCCCACCAAGAAGCTCAAGGCGTTACGGGTCTTGGGCGATGCGAAGTAGTGTGTCCTTTAGAAATCAGCCCGACACTTTCATCAGCTTCCAACCGAACTCACCACCAGTATAGTCCTCCAGATGTAGGCATGGCGGAACCAAGATCTGCCATCGCAACTCCGACGACGAAGATGAACATGGAAGCTAGAAACCATCCCCAAACCATGCCGACCGGGCCTGCAGGTATGGAAAAAGCGAGTGTCGAGGCGATGGATGGAAGGAGTCCCATAATACTGAATGCAATTCCAAAGACTTCAATCATTGTGAAATTGCGTCGAAGTTCTTGCTTGTATCCCAGCTTGGCTAGATTTGTGTCAGATACAGCCCTCATTCTTCCTAGGTGGTTGTACTTACCCAACAGCTCGGCATCTGCTTCACTCGCAAGCAACTCTTCGGGGGGAGCATTGGTGTGCGACCGTCTGCTGACGGTCTTCTCCAAGTCTGGCTGAACGCCAGTTGCTGTTGTTGTCGCCATAGTGTGGAAACTTCAAGTTGATGTAGGACAGCCTCTAGAGCAAAAATATTCTAGAAAAATAAGAAAGATTCTTCTGTGGCACAAGATGATTGTATATACTCTGCACGGTAGCACCTAGCTTGAGATCGACATGCGGGAATCCTCCATTGTTACATCCCAAGCTCGGAGCTTCCGTGATACCACCCACCCAGGAAATTGTTTTGCCCCATCATTGGATGTGTGTCATAAAAACCATGCAGCTTGGGAGAGATAAGAGCTGCAGAGCGATACTGAGCTGACTGAACAAGGATGAGACCAGGGTGCCACGGCAAGAAAGCTTATTCGCGCCTCGACAAGGTCATTGCGGGCTGATAAGAGGTTGAGCAAGCACCAATAATGTCGGAGAAATGGATGCAGCTTTGAAATGGCATGTTTTGACAAAGAGACGGTTCTGGCTACCGCCACGAGGAACGGTGGAAATTATTTTTGTCTGTGCCCCTTTGCTAGCCTGTCTCCGAGACACTGTCTCGTGGGATTCGTTTTGGGGAGGAAAAGGAGCGCTGTCATCTGATTGGTGAGAAGTAGTTCGGGAGAGGGGAAGACGGATAGTGGCGCTACCCCGCGAAGCCAAATGCAGAGATGGAATCCGAATACGTCACGTGCTGCTATATCCTTATCAAAGAAAAGCGGAGGTCTGGCCGAAGCATTGCCTAGATCAAGCCTTGATGGCCGCTCGCCTTATATCATAAGCGGAACCTCTCCGTCGTGGCCTGATGTTCTGTTAAAGAGGCGGCAGAGCCCGTCGAGTCAAGCTGATAGGAGTGATGCCCATACACGAGTCGAAGCGAGAGTTGCGACGTGCGTTGAAAACTCCTTCGGATGTGGAAGAAGGGAAGATCTATGCAGCGGGTAAATCCCGAGCGGAGAATGCCCACTTGGGCCAAAGACGACTCCCTTTTCGCAAATTTCAGCCTGCGCTACCTTACTACCTTCTGGCTTTCGAAAACGTTGAATAATAAGATAACTAGTCTACAATAAAGGTATTAGCAACATGCAAGACACCCAAAGCTGTCAATAATCACAGCACGACACCGAACCGGTCCTTGAACCGGTCCTTGAACTAAGACCAACTCACCACCCGACACCTCACCCGTCTTCGCACCGTGCAGACTTTCAGAAACGTGGAACCCTCTCCGTAATTCTCATCCACATATCACTTTGGATATGTAAACCGACATTGTGAGTCTTCCAGGGCTGCATAGGATCGACGACAGTAAAGTCGAAGTTGCGAAGTAACTGCGACACGCATTGGTCCCAAGTCCACGACCGCGAATGAGATAGTTCACGGAAACTCACCTGCACAAATATTTTGTTTAATTCCATGAAGGCAACGTTTCTGCCCAAGCACAGATACTTCCCATACCCAAACACGATATCCACATCCATCTCCCTCCTCTTCGTTTCCTCAGCCGTCCCTTCAAACCACCTTTCCGGCCGAAACAATTTCGCGTCCGCGCCCCACAGGTGTGTATTGCGCATCATCCCAAAAGGACTCTACCCAATCGCCGTTCCTTCTGGCACGAAGATGCCTTTCAGCGTATCACTGCTAGGAGGCACAGTCTTCAGAGAAAGCCCCGTGATAGGAGGGTAGAGACGAAGTCCTTCTTTAATGATAGCTTGCAGGTAAGGGAGTTTTCGTGCTTCTTCGTCCGTGATGAGGTCTGAAACTGTAGCACTCAAGAGCTCGGATAAGAGAGTATTGTAGACTTGCGGATTTGTGGTGAGGTAGAGGAGTGTAGCGCGGATTGCCACGGCTGACGTCTCAGCACCTGCAACACTAAGCATGGTTAGCTGGAGGTTGATCCTGAAAAAGCGGGAATATGAACAATTGGAGGACGGCTTCCGCTTCAACTTGCCGCTGACTCAGGCCATGGCGAACGAAGGAGCCGATCATGTCGCGACGGGTCTTTTCGTTTGGGCCAAAGCGCTCGCCTACCACCTCTTGTGCAAGACTGAATAGCAAGAATACATCAGTACAACCTGGAGCTGTTGAGGTATAGATGCGAGGCACATACCCCATCAGCTTTCCCAACCCTCTTGTATCTGTGGCTTTCGGCCAGAATGGTTGCCAAAGCCGCGAGAAGAAAATTTGGGAAAAGCGAGGAAACGCACCAAGGAAGACTACCAGAGGGATGCCTTCTTGGACTGCTTGTATGAATGCCCAAACATCCTCATCAGCTTGAAGGTTTCCCATTGGCTTTCCAAAGGCAATATCTGCGATCACATCCAGGGTGAAGTATTGAAACCTGGGAGCAAGGTCGACGGGCTTGTAATTTCCGGCATTTGAAAGGTGCTTCGTGCTCAAGAGCTCAATGAGCTGTGCAATATTTGCATCGACGGATTCTTCCAGGTGTTCATTCTCCTTTCCCGAGTACTGTCTCATATTAGCATACTGAGCGAAGTTCGCGTTTGCAGAATGTACTCCAGCAGCCATCTTTGTTCGAAGTGCACTGTGAATCTTCTCATCGCGCTCAGAAAGGACATTGTTATGCCCAGGATCAAAGCGCAATCCATCGTACCAATTAGATCGGGTGTATGATGATCGCACAGCAGAGGTCTTTCTGAAGACTTCGATATCGTTGGTAAGGAGCTCGTTTGGGCCGATTCGCACGATTGGGCCTAGTTTAAGTTAGTTGGTGCAGTGTTCCAAATCACATTGGGGGCCCTGTACCGTATTTCTCACATAATTCAAGAGTGTCTAAATGAAAGCGACCGCCGAAGGACCTCCTCAGCAGCCACAACTTTGAAAATCCAACGCCCGAAGGCCCCGGAATATGTCGTAAACGGAAATAAGTACGCATCGACGATGAAATGAGAAGACCGAATAAAACTGCAACGAGCCATGGGAGAAGCTCAGTAATCATCTTGAAAACTCATGCGCCAGCGGCAAGAACAGTTGGGAGAAAAGTAGATGAGAAACAAACATCATGAGAACAAAATATCCATACAGCACGAGTACAATATTCGAGCAACACACGAGTGCTTCCTCGATCGGTTGGCTATGTTTTGCGTGCTGTGTGACGAAGATTATTGGGATTCTGCCCGAGCTGGACGCCGTGCTACATTTCCGGGCAAGAAATGCAATGCAGAGCACATTTATCACTCCCGTGCGACTATTTCCAAGCACCTGCCATTCTCTGGTATTCTATTGCATGTGAATAATGTCACAACTGCAAGCCGGACAAACCCAAAGCGGAGCATTTTGCCGATGAAAGGGCTCAAAGGAGGCGGTCCAGAGCACTGAGCAGGGCAGCATGCTTGCAAACTCTGTCTTTACTTACATGCATCATCGATCAGATGGACCCGAAGGGTGTCCTATGCTACCATACTAGCCGGTATTAAAGAAATGAAGGCCCCAAAGTTCAAACCAGCTCGATTCGTTGCCACGCGAAGGGCCGCAGCTGAGACAACGGTACTGGCATATTCTTGCCATAGCATAGGATACAGAGTCTGGGAAAACATGGCTGTTGCATGCAGCTTAAGCCTGGGTTGAAAAGACTCGGGGATTGTCGTGACACGGAAAAGGAAGGAAAAGGGTTCGAAGGGTACCTAGTGAACCACGCTGTCACGTGTCGAGTTTGCTTTGTTTGCTCAAATCCATCGCGAGGCTTCGAAAAAGTCGGAGGCACCACACGACTTCAACATCACAACAACTACAAGATGCAGCGTCGCATGGTGAGTCTTGGCTTCTCACAGCTCTTAAAAGAAGATACCAATGCTGACCGACCTCTAGCTATCTAAAGAAGACGAGGCTGCGGCCGGCAGCGACGAGATCGAGGTTCGGAGAGAAGACCAGGACAAGATCAACAAGTTCAGCCGACTTCATCAACGCGAAATTGGACTTGAAGAAGAGCTGAAGCTGAAGCATGTTCGTCTCTTCGTCCCCGTCCGCGAGCTTGCCAGTGCTAATGCTGCTGTTCCAGAAAGAGAAAGAAGACCTGGACGATATTTCGAATGAGTTGGAATTGGCAGACGAAGACGACAAAATCCCGTATGCCAACTCTCTGACCTCGCTCTAGTACCAAGCTAACAGCTGGTAGTTACAAAATTGGCGATTCCTTCATCTCCCTACCTCTACCTGAAGTCCAAGAAATGCTGTCCACGAATACAACCAAGATAGAAGAGGAGGTCTCCGCGTTGGAGGGGAAGCTGGCCACGGTTAGGGAGGACATGTCAGAATTGAAAGTCGAGCTATATGCGAGGTTTGGCCGAAGCATCAACCTGGAGACATAGCATTCGTCAATACAATGATACCCAATAGTCGAGTTCTTCGAGAGCGAAGAGCCACGAGACACTCGAAGGGCGCAAGACATCTGATACCTCCGCGGCATGCACGAATCAGGACGGTCAGATTGTCAGGGCTCCCGATGTCGGTTCACTCCCTTGCAGCTTCAGGTGCTGCAGACTCTGATGCTGCAGGGTGGCTTTTATGTTGAGGCAGGTTGACCGAGGACATGTTGTGCTTTCCCCGAGTCCCGCGCTGCACTTTGCAGGATGCGGTGGTGAAGTGTTATACACATGACACTCTAGACGACTCAAGTTTTCTCTATTAGGCCAAAAGTCCCGAATCATGGCTTCTTGCTCGCTCCTGCTCTCCTACTTCTCTTCGCTGTCAGCGGCTGAACCATAACCCCATTTCTGCAACCTTGCCCGTTGCCGTTCCCGTTCACGGCTATCGGCACTGTGCAGTTCCCAAGATTTCTCTTGCCAATCAGCGGTCTGACAAAGTTGTCGATCCTCGTCCGAATGATTCGCTCAGGCCTCGCTTGCGGGGATAACTGCTGGAATTGGCGAATGGGCGTCTGGTTGGAACCTTTTCTCTTACGAAGTAGCCTTACCGGCAACTGCTCTAGATCCAGCAGACGGGTCCATCTTTAAATCTAGGGCCTGATCTTGATCGCCTACTTGAGGGGCTGAGTTATAATCCCAATGGCCCCGAATCACTGTTACACGCTTCAGGTGCTTGAGAATGATGTCGTCTGGCAGAAGCAGTCCCGCGTCCCAGCGAGAACGGGAAGCCAGCGATGCGGGGTTGATCCACACCCCACCCTCAAATAGTAAGTCCTTCAACCTCGGGACGAATTCGAAAGCTGACAAAACGTCATAAGGACCTCAAAACTTCCTTTCACGAATAGTCTCTGGGATAGACGAAGCCGATGCGACGGAAAGATATGATCTCGAAGAAAAAGACAACAGGGTTTCGCCACCGGGCTCTAGCACGTCGAGTGTTTCCCTGCCACGGAAAATCATATCTTGGAAAGATGGAGATCCAGAAAATCCGTACAACTGGTCCACCGTATGCCGTCGACCTGCTGCTTGAAACTCTTTAAATATTTGATTAATGGGTTTTATATAGACTCGGAAAGTCAACATCGTGGCTGTTGGCATGCTCGTCGTCATCAACAGCACAATGGGTTCCTCACTCCCCTCGAACGCCATTCCCATAATCAGCGAACACTTTGACATCACTTCTCCATCTGCACAAATCCTACCGATATCAATGTACCTTTTTGGATATGTGCTGGGGCCGCTCCTCTTTGGCCCGCTTTCGGAATCATATGGGAGACGACCAATCATGATCGGAACATTTTTCTTCTTCACTATCTTCACCATGGCATGTGCGCTTGCGCCGAGCTTTCCAGCACTATTGATATTCCGGTTGATAGTAGGCATAAATGCAAGTAGTCCAATCTCTGTTACAGGAGGCGTGTATGCAGATATATATAATGATCCTGTCACAAGAGGTAGAGCAATGGCCATGTTCATGGGGGTAAGAGCATCCACCTGCAACAAACACCAAATCTGACAAATCTCAGGGAACCTGTGTCGGCCCTCTTTCTGCTCCTTTGATATCGGGCTTCATAGCTCCAGCCTTAGGTTGGCGTTGGGTATTCTGGATCGGCCTCATTTTCGCTGGCGTGTCCTGGGCGCCACTTCTCTGGCTCCCAGAGACATATGGCCCGGTCCTGCTCTCAAATCGCGCGGCACACCTCCGCGAAACGATAGGAAACCCCAACATATTCGCGCCTTTCGAGCTCGAGAAGAAAGGCTGGAAGCAAATGGCGACCGTGACATTAACTCGCCCTCTGCGGATGCTAATCTTCGAGCTCATTGTAAGCGCAACATGCATCTACCTCTCACTCATCTACGGGATCTTTTACATGTACTTCGAAGCCTACCCGATCGTTTTCGAGGGCATCTACCACCAATCTCCCGGTATCTCAGGGCTTATGTTCCTGCCCATTGGCGGCGGGGCTCTACTCTCCATTGCTGTTTTCCTCTGGTATGACGGCTTCCTACGTCGAGCGCAAGCACAGCATAAGCCTTGGACGGAGAAAGAAGAGTCACGGCGACTTCCCCTCGCATTCCTTGGTGGTCCGTTGTTAGTGATCGGCCTCTTCTGGCTTGGCTGGACATCCAGGCCTTCAGTTCCCTTCTACGTCCCTATGCTAGCAGGAATCCCGTTCGGCGCGGGCTTTGTGTTGATCTTCATGGCGTTGCTCAACTACCTGACTGATGCTTATGAGATCTTTGCCGCGAGTGCGATGGCTGCGACGTCCTGTTCGAGAAGTCTAGCGGGTGCGGTATTACCGTTTGCTGCGAAGCCGATGTATAACAGGCTCGGTGTGCCATGGGCTAGTTCGCTGTTGGGGTTCTTGAGTCTGGCGATGTGTGTTATTCCTTGGGTGTTCAGTTGGCAGGGACAGAGGCTGAGGGATGGAAGTCGGTTTTGTACGTACTTAAAGGAGAAGAAGGCGAGTGAGTTGGCGGAGCTGGAGAGGCAGAGGAGTACGAGAGAGCAAGTGGTCAGGACTGACGCTATGGAGAAGGTTTGAAAGCGGTAGGAGGCCGCAGTCGCGATGAGGAAGGAGCTTTTTGGACAATGGGGCCTTTTGGGAGACGATCAAGGGGGTCTCAATTCGAGAGTTGCATCATTGGCGCAAAACATCTGAACGGCATGGATGGCGTGCATAGATATGGTTTGGGATATTGGGAAGCGTAGCAGTCATGGTTGATAGCCAAAAATAAAGAGCCGGAAAGGTTTCTTCTTCTCTAGCCCGCACTCAGTGCATGTTGAGCAGCAGAGCGTGCATTGAGAATCCGATCAGTTGACTTCGCACAACGCCAATGAGTAAGTTCTTTTCCTACTCTCTTTGTTTATGTTGGGTCCTGATATCTTGCATTTCGCCTGGGCCTTGCGAATAGTCGCTCCAAAGCATTATCTATGCCCACAGCTGCTTCCTTAGCTGGTTAGCAGATGCCCATGCGAACCTTGGCGAAGCGGCATGTTTATGTTGTGGACCGTTTGGTGTGAGGTGCATTTAAGCAACCGCGAGACACTTTCTACCGTGCCAAGAAAAGAAAAAAGGGGTCCACAAACATCCAATCACCAGGGAGACAGAATTACTGCGACGATCCAGCTTGAAACGCGATGGCGTCTGAATGACATCCTTCCAGGCAGACTGCACGTGTTGGCCAACCGCGTGAAGGGCCTTATCAGATCTCAGCTCTACCAGCATCCACAATCCACGACGGTTTTACTAGGAGGTCTGGACCAAGGGGGTCATAAACGTTTTCATGCAAAGCTCTGATAGCCCTACGTAGCCGCCGATGCAATTTCACTTCCTCAAAAAGAGTCTCGAGTCACCCTTTCGGGTGCGTCTCTAAGTCCGACAACTCACATTCAGCCATGGTCCGTGGCTGCAACGATTGGCCGATAAAGATAGCCACCTTCCCTTCACATCCAATGATGATTCAGATCTCCACAGTCCGGTAAGGCTGAGCAATTGGGCACACCCATTATCT
>Ga0302140_10011180_pt1 | contig 11052 bp, 13 predicted proteins | sample I_Bog_E1_1_FD_202095 | JGI IMG/M metagenome (GOLD analysis project Ga0302140, IMG submission 202095) | Peat permafrost microbial communities from Stordalen Mire near Abisko, Sweden - I_Bog_E1_1 | ecosystem: Environmental > Terrestrial > Soil > Wetlands > Peat | place: Sweden: Abisko, Stordalen...
GAGGTGTCTGCGTGAAAGTCTCCATTTGGCTTAAGGTTCATCGTCAATGTTTCAAGACTTGGCGTTCTTGTAATTTGAACTTACCCAAGGAGTATAAGCTGCCTCAGAGCGGTGGTCAAGTGTGCTCCCCTTGATAGTCACGTGCTACAAGTAATATGAGAAATTGGTCCAACACTTGAAGCAGACGACTCACTCGTTGGTTCTGTCATACCAATTAGCTTTGAACCGAGTGCATCGGATGTGTACCTTACCTTCTGAGCCGGGTGTCTATCAAGAATACCTACTTCAAGGTCAGAATTCCCCCTTTACTGCGGGGGTATTCGAACTAGCCGTAGTGTTCGAAAAGCTTGACTTGCTGTTCCGTAGTCAAGTCCTGATCACGAAAGAACACAACACCTCTCTCATTAACCAAAGCCGCAAGTTCATCCAGCTGCTTCTCATCCAAGTGCGATAACTGCACACCCTCCAAAACGGTCCCAATTGATTCGGTCAAATCTACAGGCTTTGCTACCGAGAAAAGCGCTTTCTTTTCTGGATCAGCGAAGAACGCTCGATCTTTAGGAGGTGTGATCTCTTTTTGAAGTGGCTCGTCTGGAACATGGTCTTTGATGTTCGGGTTGAAATGCGGGTGGATCACAATGGGGAATCCTGAATCTGGAGATATGTTTTTGTAGGCTGCGAGGTTTGACTTTTTGGTTGGCATCTTGGCGTTGAAAGTCTTGAAGACTGATATTTTGATGAAAGAAAAATGTCACTTGTGTTTATACGAGGGGGCTCGGAAGACTTTGGGGACAGTTCAATGGTGTATATAAGGCGTTTATCACGTGTCAGAGGTGGGGGTGGCAGATGATGTGATACGCCTCACGGAAGTCGCAATTCTTTCTTCCTCTCAGATTTATATTCATGAAACCGTAGTCACGGATGTCGGCACGAACCTCCTAAAACATCCAATAAGACCTTGGGTTGCAGAGTGTCTGGCTCAAGGACCACGCCATTCTTCGGCACCACTATTTATCTTGGCACTCTTAGAGAAGTGGGTTTGAACACGGGATACAATGTCTTGGAATCACTTCTTGCATTGCGTAGGCATGAATAATAAGAGACGTTGTTGTATCTAAGAGGTATTGAGATTTATGGAACCCTCAATCCCGGGCAGTATGATGGTCCAAGCAGAGGAAGAGCTCTTCAGCAACCTTAGAATGGGCGTCAATGGCGAGACACTTTGAACAATGAAGGCGTAAGAATAGACATTCGTTTACATTCATAGCAGGAAGACTTCTGTAACTCATCCCTCGTTTAAGAACTTAAGAGAGTTCCTTGAAAGGAGAGGAAAGTCGTCTTCTTTTAGAGTAGTATCGAGTAGCGTAAATGAGGTCACGCCATAGGCGAAGGCGCAGAGTTCGAATCTATAGTGCACTAACGCCTGATAAATAAGCTAAGCAATCCACCTGGTTTTTCTTTTGAATATGTGGCATATCTCGCTAAAAATGTCTGAAGTGGGACGGCATTTTAAGCCACAACCTGCACTGCTCGGTTATGTTGAGGGCGAAAAGTTACACATGACATGAACTAACATAAGCTGAAAGCGGGGTAAGTTGTGGCTTATGACTGAGCGGATGCATAACACAAAGATAATTCCTCCCACGAGGGATAAAAGTCTTGATCTGACAAACTCTTAACTTGTCTGCTTCTCTGGACGGACATCCTCAGAATATTTACAGCTCCTCCTACAGGTGTAAGGACTGCAACAGTACTACGACCGTGCTACACTTTAATATGGCGTCTCCAATCGTATCCGATACCGCCAACGCTTTTTCTTACATTCCACTGGCGAATCCCGGCTCTCAGATTCGGCTCCTGACAATCCCTTTGGATATGAAGCTCTACGTTGGCCGCTTCAGCCACAGTCCACTCACGGGCAAGTTGGCAACTTACAATATTCCGATAGGGACGATGTCACGAGCTAGACGGCTGCTTAGAGTTTCTCGTCTACCCTTGTTCTATGCACTCTCCTCCGTATGGGGGGATCCGACAAAGAGTCATGAAATCCGGATTGGCGGCAAACGGTTAGCAATCACGAAGAATCTCTACCTGGCGCTACGATCAATGCAATCTGGTATAATTGGAACTTTTTGTGTTTGGTCCGATGCTATTTGTATAAACCAAGAAGATAACTCAGAAAAGTCGGCTCAAATACAACTTATGCGCGAGATATACCACTGCTTCGGAAGTGCGAATATGGCTTGGTTTAATGACACCAGAGACAAACCGATGTTTGCAATTCGTGATAGACCTCTCCGAGACTAAAACCAAGGTATACGACGAGCCAACCGAGACGAAAGATGATGCGGCGCTCCCCGTCCTCGTTCGTGCCCTCGTGCCGCTGGTCACTACATTCGGTCGTGGGGTGGTTCGCTTCGGTCAGGGTCTCATCGATCTTGGGGACTTTTTTGTTTCTCCTTCTACTAGGGATGATAAGACGAAAATGACAGATCCAGATGGGCAGCTTTCTTTACATCAAGCATCCATCCATCGATTGAGAGAATGGAAACCGTCGGATCTAAGACTGAAATTTGTGGAACAGAAGGAAGGAGACTTCATCGAAGTTGCGAAGTTGATTACTAAATTCTTCATTTAATAAACCTGGTTTACTAGAATGTGGGTAGTGCAAGAAGTGTGTTGTGCCCGATCATGCCAAATACAGGTTGGAAGAACAACGCTAGAGTGGGATCTCTTCATTCAGGTTGTACATTACCTACATTTCCATAGAAAAGTCTATCTGGACAACGTTCGTAAGTATGTAGCACGCTTTTTTGTCTCTTTCTGGTAGCCACGAGATTATTCTTTTCTCCGGAAATTGTGATGTCCTAACAAAGATCAGAATCATGGGGCTCGAAATAATCCGCCTTGGTTGGAACGACAGAAAACGGCAATCGCTCCAAGATCTGATCCGGGAAACCCGATATAGAGAAGCCACAGATCCAAAGGACAAAATCTATTCGCTGTATGGACTGATGGGAGATCGTATGAATGAGTATCTGGAACCAAATTACTCACTTTCTGTCGCTGAGGTATGTATCTACCGCACAAACATTATATGAAATAACTGCGGTCGTGCTAAAGGTGCCTTTTCTAACAGTGTAGAAGGTCTATTCGAATACATCACGCCATTTCGTAATACAAGCAAGAAAGTTGGATTGCATTTTTGGTTGGCAAAACAGTCCACAACCTCTCCAAAATGGAGTCCATGATTTACCGTCTTGGGTTCCTGATTACAGTCTTCCCCAAACCCATACCCCCTTACCATTCGTACCTAACGATGGGCGAGAGAGCATATATTCTGCATGTGGATATGACCATACGGCAAAATATACGCTCCCTCTGGATATAAAACAACCCCCTCTATCGTCGCTCCCTTCCCTTTCAGAGTCGCCAATACTTCCACACACAATGTCTGGATTAACGGATTGGACAACTCTTAAAGCAAGAGGGATACATATTGATAATATTGTCTCCATCTCTACTCTCGCGACAGCACCCAATTTATCATTAGAAGCGAAGTCAAATATCGAGCTCGTAGAAAAATCCTGGATCTCATCTCTCCTAGAATCAGCACCTCTGCAACAGGAGCTTACCCATGAAATCCGCGCACTGCTCGGGTATATTTCCGACTTGGTAGGCTTTTATTCAATACATTCCCAACAGCACAGTTACCAGGACAATCTCCATGCAACATCTGGTTGGACCTCTACACTACCACCTTTTCAACTTCGACAGATACTTCAACTCGATAAATCCGAGTATATTTCTATTCTCTTGGAGCATCTCGATAAAGCAAAAGAGAACTCGCTCCCGGTCGCGTATCTCCAAGTCCTCCTCAGTGGTCGCATTTCCTCCCGTGAACGCACGACGGCAGATGTCCTGCGACGATTCATTACAACTCCCTATAGGTCATCCATACTACAGCCCGAAACCTCACAGTTCTTGGATGAAATGGCGTTTATACAAAAAACCGCCCAAGCGCTTGCGTCAAGCCTGCTCTATCGGCGATTAGCCATCACCCAGAATGGGTATCTTGCAGCTGTGCCTGCTTCTACGCAAATCGGAGATGTAGCAACTGTCTTGTATGGGGCGAGGGTAGTTTGTATTCTGCGGAGACAAGAAAGTGCGCTCACTTCAGATCATCCCACTTCTTCTCCCAAAGAAAAGAGACTCGAGAAACGGCCGGGAAGTATTGGAACGGGAAATGGAGAAGAGAAAGCAAAATCGACGGTGGATATGAATGAGGAAGAGTGTACTCTGGTTGGGGAAGCATATCTACATGGATTTATGGATGCAGAAGCTATTGCAATGTGTGTGACGGGGCAATTTCATGGGCGCAATTACATATTACGTTAAAGAGGGATGAGAAATAATCAGAGAACCGAGAATATCTAACATTTTGCTAGTGCTTGTTCAACGGGATGAGTTAACTTACCATAATAGACTTAAAGCTCCTTTTAGTATTCAAATAGTAGAAGCGCCCATATTAAAAATTGTACACTTCACCTTGATTATTGTTCAAATTCAGATTTCGAAGTTCCGGAAAGCGTACCCTTGCCTTGAAGAGCCCGAGCCTTTGCGGATACTAAGTAACTCTTTAACACATGCTCAGGCTTACGTAGCATGTTTTTGGCCATGCCCAAGAAAACTCACCCCCTGCTCAGCCTAAACCAGCTGTAACTCAAGTCGAAACACGGAATTATAAAATGTCATGACAAACATTTCAATGTGGGATTGCCTGAACTCTGACGACAGGGTCGGAAATTTACTTATAATCGAGATCTGAGTGGCGGAGAAATATATCAACAACATCTTCACTGCTGTGATTAAGCCATTTTTTCTATTGCTCAAAAGGCCGTGGATGATATAGCTTGGGAGGTAGAAATAGCTTCCAAAATAGGCCGCCCCACTCATTATGGACCAAGATCTATGCTGAATTGCCAAACCATGGGTCCGAGGAGATCGAGCTACAATCTCTCATTGCGTTTTGATTCCTACAAACCAAATCTACTCAGGTGACTGTCGCCATCAGTTTCGATGCTCAAGCAAGTTAATCAGGATTGCGCGTGGTACAAGTAACAAGCATTTTACGGTTTGTCAAAACACCATTGTCGGAAACTCGCATTATATTCTCCTCGACTTCCCTTACTAACTCTGGGTTAAAGCTTCTAAATCCTGTACATACCTTCTGAGATGGTGGGCACCGAGTCTGGTCACAACACAGTATACTATTTATGTCCGGGGGGTCTGAAAGGGTTTGAATGTGTGGCATCTTGTGCAAGACGAGACTAAAAGTTCTTATATATACTCGATGGTGAACGAGAAGGAAAAGCGGCTTGGAATTAGTCACTTCTCCAAAGGTCTTTATACTCTGCATCATAATAAATAGCAAACAGGACTTTATATCATAAGATTTATGACAATGAATATCCTGTTCAGAAAATTGTCTACATTCTCTACTTGCTTCAAAATTTAATTTGAAATTATTATAATGCTGTTGCAATAAGCATGAAGGTGAATATGCTAGTAATGAAAGTACCTGGTCGAGCCTTAGTGTGTCGCTTATTTTAATATTTATCCTTCCCACCAGGCTGTCTTGCTTGTCAACAGCGCCATCCACAACGACACCACACAACGGACCCATCTCGGACTGTCCGCGAAAAGAGATGGACACGTCTAGATAGCTCATTCTAAAGTTTGGAGAATCTACTTCAAAATACTTCAACGCCTGTCGACTTCCGTTCATCGTCCCCAACACTACGCTGCGAACCATCTCAGCTTTGAGCATTTCGGGCTCTCCTTTGCTCAGCAATCCTCCAAAACAACAGCTTTGGCAAAATGTCTGAAGAACCTCCCACTGTTGACGAGTCTTCCATAGCTTCTTCACTGCCTTCCTCGTCCGACCTTCAACAACTAGCCCAATCATTTCCTGCGCCACCCTCTGCGACTTCAGCAATGAATCCTCTAGGCAGTAATAGCCAGCCTGTCTCCTCCGCGTTCAGTTTTACGAGTAATTTGACCTCTCCGATTTACATTCTTGACGACCTCAGCTTCCTCGATAAGCTATCCGAGCAGAGTCGCGCCGAGGTTCTCAAGAATCTGCGCCAAATTCCTGAAGCGGACGGACCACCTACCGACCTTGCAACCGCAGGGCCAGCAAGCAAATGTTACTTTCTAGATACGATCCCGATCGAGGTTCGAAATATGATCTACAAGCTCCTGCTTGTCAATCCGATACTTGGCACGCCAGCCTCGATTACGAAGAAAGATAGTTTTGGTAAAGACACCAAGTATGGTTTAGAACCGAGTATTCTAGGGACGTGCCAACAGATTCTCTCGGAAGCCTCGAGCATTCTATACGAAAAGAACACCTTCTATGTCTCAACACTCGTGAGAGGCAAATGGGAAGATAACCACCACCCTACGCTCATCTCTGCCATAACTAGAGACTTTGAGGATGCGCAAGGAGGAAAATATTCACGAGGACGCCGAATAGAATATCGATTGGAAGAGGCGGAACAGGCTTTTGAAAACATGGCAAAAGTAAAGAGATGGAGGGTCTTTACGGGTATGGCTCCGTACGCTCTCTCGGTGTGTCCGGGTCTACAGCTCTTCAGCCACATACTCTGTCATTGCCCTCCAAAGCATATGGAAATTCTGCTTGTGCCCGAATCTTTGTCCTCCATACATTGGTGGTCTCAAAGCAACCTCAGAAAAGTTACTATGCCACTCGGATCCCTCAGGAACGTACACACTTTCCACATTAGGGAGGCAAAGAAGTGCGAGGTCCCAGATTACGTCGATAGCAAGGGTTTCAAGGACGAAGTAGGACCTCATCAGACTCAACTTGACGAGCGCTCGCTCACCCGCTTGCAAGTCACACGAGAGCTCACTGAGTTGGTAACAGGGAATAGCCCAGTCGAATTCTTGGACCACATGAATATGTGCCTTGTGAACTATGCAAGCTCATTCGAACGTTCCAAACTGTTTCGAGAGGTAATGGCAGAAAAGTACATTATGAAAATCCAGCAATCAGTTTTCGATGAAAGCTCAGCGGCAGACGTTCTGTTCAAGGATACACTTGAAGACCACCCGGTTGCAGCAGGACTGAAAAATGCTCACTCCCACGCTTCACAGCACTTCCCGGAGAGATTTAAATAAGTCCGATCTGCTATACTGAATTATCTCGAGCCGCAATATCAGAGGATTGTCTCAGCATCGAACAACCTCCTTGACTTTATGAAACCGCAAAATGATGGTCATGGGATCCTGAATTGCAATCGCCTGTGTTGTCGCGGCGAGTCTAAGTCGCCGAAGCTCCAGATTGCTAAAGGTCATGTGCTCTTGGAAGACTATCACGAGGCGCTGAAGACAAGAGACATGCCACTGTCTGTTCGTGCCAATATCAAATGTTATCAAAATAAGTTCGACGCACACTACGACTCCTTACCCTCTGAGCTTGCTTTGAGAGAGGTGCAATTGGCTTGGAAGGCTGAAGACTCAACACTCTGTTGCGAGAAATTCATGCACGCTGTGGATATACTGGACGAGCACCGTCTAAGTATTTGGCACGCGCGCACTGAGTTACTCAAATGGGATACGCTCAACGAGACAGGAACTGAGCTAGACATTCAGACTCCAGAGTTTCTGTCGAAGGGCAAGATCAACTGGCAAAGATGAGCTTAGAACAGGCTCTGATGCGCTATTAGGAGAGAGTTGAGGAACGATTGGCGTTTCCAAGACCAATCAGTAGAACCAGAAATTTTCGCAGTGTAGGTTTTGATAAGATGTACGTTCATGAACAGCAAGAAGCGCTGACTAAATCACTTTTATTCTTGAATCATAACTCTCAATACTCGTCGTGATATTTCAGCTCCACCTCATCCTGCCTGCCAAGTGGCGTCAGATCCAGCAGCGTATTCGTCACAAGCAGCGGATCATGACCCCTCGCATACGACGAGTACGTATGAAACACCTCTCCATCCTCCTTCAAAAAGACACTCAACCCCGGCGACTCCCCCTTTACAGCTAGCCTGTTGCCGGGATTCTTCGACTGCAATATCTCCTCCTTGTTCTTGTAATTATACTGCACGGGAGCAACAGCTTCATCGTTCGTGACATGAAAGTCCCAATTGAAGTCCGTGCCAAAGGAAGAATACCAAGGGTATGTCCACCCCATGCGCTTCTGGAACGCCTGAATCTTTGCCAACGGTGCACGAGACACCATCACCATGGTAGTCTCTCGGGAGTTCAAGTGGGTGACAGAAGATGGCATATTATCGGCCATAAAAGAGCATCCTTCGCAACCGACTTCATCTTCGGGCCCGAACATGAAGTGATGCACGATAAGCTGCTTCCGGCCTTCAAACAGGTCTGCGAGCGCCACTTTGCCGTTGGGCCCGTCGAAAGTGTATTCCTTGTCGATTTTGACCATAGGCAGGCTGCGGAGCTCCGTCATGAGGGCGTCGTTGGCGCGCATTTGGGCTTTCTCTTTCACGAGCAGATCTTTGCGCGCCTTGGTCCATTCTGCTTCGGAGACGACTTGCTACAGGGTTTGATCAGTCAACGCTTGCTATTAACACTTTTGCAAACTTACCTTGCTTGGCATGTTGTCTTGCAGTGGATATGGAAGGTCGATTTCTTCTGCGACGGGTTGCGTGGCTCATGTGTCTCTACTGCGGGTTCTGTGCTGTGCTTTCTTCGAAGATGTAATTTGGAGCGAATGCAATCGTGCTTGAGAAAAGGAAAGTCTCTGGCTAGAGATAAGGTGCGGGGTAAGGGAGAGACATCTTCCCGTCTTACGCGTCCAATCACCCCGAACGCGGTAGAAAAAGCAAGATTGGCTTGAGGACAAGGATGGTGAGGGGTTGTGTAACCTGCAAATGCACGTTCGATGCACGTCGGCACGTGAAGGACTCTGCAGTCATAGCCAATGGAAGGTGCTAATGGCGCCGGTGATCTGACAATGACCTGGATGCTGACAGATACAGGTGCTGAGAAGGCGGTGAAGGTCTCCCTAAGCGCGAATCACATCTTTGATTCGAATAGCCCGAAGAAAAAGTCAACAATACTCGGCGGCCTGTCATCTTTGATCCAATGGACCGGTATGAAGGCGACCATCCATCGGAGAGTGTACAAAATTCAAAGTACAACCCATACAAAACCAATTGTTTTCGTTACGCCTGAACAATTCGGCTTAGTTATATATAGACTTGAGTTGGAAGTAGCACAGCTCATCATTTTTCTCTATTTCCAACCTCCTACCTATTGGCATCACACTTTCTTCAACCACAATTCCCAGCGGCTGAACCAGGAGAAATGTTGCCTGCCAAAATCCACTATCTTCATAACTCCCCGCAACAGCTCCCATTATATGAATCAGCGCCGAGAAGCCGAATGCCACAAAGAGGTGCGAGTACGAGCTCGCCATACTCCCTTTCGGGATACCAGAGAGCTTATTGACGAGAATTCCAGCAGTCCAAAGATTTCTCCTTAGCCATTGATTATAAGACCTGCCCCAGATTCCACCAATTTTGTAGCAATTCTCCGAGAACGAACCGAATGTCGGTGGCCAGGGCATGCTGGCAGGCGAATAGGGGTCTCGCTTACACGAAGAATCACGTGATACCATTCGTGATCTTTCACTTGACATCTCCTCGGGGATTGGGGGGTGGCCTATCATTCTTTGAACAAGTGGTGAATTGATAGGAAGCCATATTGAAACTGGCATTTTCTTGCATCTAGATCCAACTTCTCCGAGTTTTGGAGAATTGAAGGTGATGTCTTCGCACATTTCTACTAGTGGCACGATGCAGCAAGGGTGTTTGCGCTTTGATACCTATTTATTAGGTATCTGGTAATCTCGCTATTCCAGACAGAAGTTCGAGGTTTTGAAGCTGTGCCAAGCAGTATTCTTTTCCCACCCAGAAAAGACAATGCCCCCAGTCACGTGTTATGCGTCGCGCCGCTCGCTGTTGTGAAGAAATGTCGTCTGAGAATTCCAGGGAGAACGCGCGCGGTGTTTCAATTGCCAAGCTAACCAGGCAACAGAATTTCTGCATCACGAGCCATGCAGCAGCTGTTCCTGATCTTTGTTCCTGGGGTATTCCTCGGCAGGCTTAGCGATGATCCATGCCAGATCGATCCTAGATCGATCCTACGGCGGATGATCCACGGATTGGATTAGATCAGTTAGGATATGGGACATAGAAATGAAGAAAGGGGAGGGAGGGAGTACCTCGCAACCTTCGTTTTTGAACATTGGGTCCCACTCACGGGAACCTAAACCTATATCCAACGTTTGTGAAGACGAAGATGGAGTGGCAACTAAGGAATCTATGGTTGAATTCTGCTCGGATCCCCAAGTCTCTGCTTAGTATATTCTCAATGATTGAATTTGGAACCTAAACTAGCTTGGCTATTCTTGGTAATCTTACCTTAAAAGACGATGGAATATTCTTGGAGAATTTGCTAAATATTTCTCAATGGGTAAGTCCACTTGCGGTGCCTTTTCGTAAAAGTCACATGGAAAGGTATAGTGAATGGAATATCCATTTCAAAAGTGTATTTTCATAAAAAATCTATGTCAGGTCTCGATATAAGCAAATTAAACTCTTCCAACTAGTCCTTAAACATCACCCGAGACATGAAGTGAATGGCCCGCCCCTAGATCAAACATAATATGGAGTGCTCCAAAGCTCAGATCTGAATACAGATTGCAGAGCAAACCCATACTTCGTATCCTGCCTCGATTTCCCTACAAAAACTAGACTCTGGGGCAGCACCAACTAACTTCGGCATATCCAAGCGGAACATCTGCACAAAATTGACTAGACTTATAGCACCCAGCAGAAGCGTTATCGGGCTGTGAACCAAATCTCTGTCCATCGAACCGAATGTTCCATACTTTATCACCACTTTCGTGTGGAACACAATTGACAACAGACCCCTTTGACCACCCTCCGTTTGGGGTGCAGATCTCGGTGTCGCCGTTTGGAGCTGAGTCGAGAG
>Ga0302140_10011183_pt1 | contig 11050 bp, 17 predicted proteins | sample I_Bog_E1_1_FD_202095 | JGI IMG/M metagenome (GOLD analysis project Ga0302140, IMG submission 202095) | Peat permafrost microbial communities from Stordalen Mire near Abisko, Sweden - I_Bog_E1_1 | ecosystem: Environmental > Terrestrial > Soil > Wetlands > Peat | place: Sweden: Abisko, Stordalen...
CTCGCGGCCATCCCAGACGTAGCCGCTTGGAATCGGAACCTTCCCGAGTTCAAGCGGCTCACAGAGCAGTACGGCCAGGACTGTCGAGCGTTCATCAAGGCCGAGGCAGAGCGGCGCGGGTATCTCTGGTCTAAGGAATCCCGCGAGTATTTCCACCCTTGGCGCATTCTTGCCTGTGAGCACCAGGGGAAGAGAATCGTGGGCGTTGGATGGAGATCGGGACAATTGGCTGTCATTTTCACAGACAAAACCCGACTCGAATCCACCGAGAAAAATATCCCTTCCTCTCTTGCTACCGGACTGGTTACAGCAAGGAATCCTGACGCTTTCTATGCTTCTAATGTGGAGGGCGTTATACCGATGGAGATGGTAGATTGAGGCCACTCTATCTAAAGTGCGACCGATGTTTTCACATAATCGGAGAGCATCTGTTTTGCCGAAACCATGGCGTAGTTCGCGCATGGTCAGCAGAGGTTCGCAGATGGAAACCGAAGCCGCCTGAGCCTTACGATGATTCCGTGTGGGACGATCTGCAAGGGCCTGCTTGGGCATGGTTAGACGATGCGGTGTACATGGGACGCATGACTCACGTAAAGAGCGGAAGACAACTTTTCGAGGCTATACCATAGGTGCGACAGAATGGCTGGATGGTTTGGTGTCACAGATATGCGCCCCCTCAAGGGCGGCAAATGGGAGACGGTCAAGAATCCTGTACTCGGCGTTCGCTTTTGCGAAATGCAGGACGGAACCGGATACTTGGCTGTGCGGTATGCTGCGGCCAGGTACATCTACGGCGATGGGGTTCCGCAGCACATCTTTGAGGTTCTCAAGAAACACCGGGGCGCTTCCATATATCTTCGGCAGCAAGTAACGAGGAAATACCCATGCGTAGAAGTCGTGAAGTACGAAACACCGGAAGCCTTTCAAGGCGACGAAGGGCCAGCAAAAGAGAAGCTGGAACTCTTCGCAAAGCAACGCTTGGAAGCGGCCACAAGTCACGAGCCGGTAGCCCTGACGCTATTCGGGGAAGTAGACCATGGGAGCCGTCGCCGGAAGCGCGAGAAGCGTTTGATCGGTTCGTAGAATGGATGGAAGGTAAGTCCAAGGCAAAGGAGAGCGCCGTTGCCACACAGTAGAAAATGGATGGAAACATGAGACACTTCTACACGAAAAGCACAGTAGAGGCCCCCAACTGGTGCTCGAAATGTGGACGGGAGACGCAGTGGAAGATTGACGGCGGACGTCCCACATACTGCATACCGTGTTACAACGATCCACCAAAGCCGGTAAAGAAACCTGTAGAAGTTGAACGGTCTGGAGATCTGTTCTGATGTCGAATTCCCGTGACAAGTTAGATTCCCTCTACGTGATCCTTCGCGGGATGATACGCGAGGAGATTGACGAACTGTCGGCTCGCTCGGATTTGCCGTCAAGCCTGCGCTCCGAAGTCTCTATTTTAGGCGCTGTGCTGCTCGACAATACCGCGCTGGAGGAAGTGAAAGACCTGTCAACCGATGAATTGTCTACGGAATCCCATGTAACCATATTGGAAACAATGAGGACCATGTACCGGAGGAAGCAACCTATCGACCTTGTGACTCTGGCGAACGAGTTGGGAGAAGAACTCTTGATGGAAGTGGGCGGCATGGCATACTTAGCATCTTTGACCGAGGGGCTACCGCGTAAGCCGCGTGTGGACGAATATATGCGCATCCTCAAGGAGAAAGCCAAGCTCAGGCGCATCATGACGGCCTGCAAGGAAGCGACGGAGATGTGCGAGGCTCAATCAACCGAATCAGGAGAGATCGTTGCGCAGTTGGGCGTGGCGCTCAAAGGAATACGCGCAGGAGGTAAGAAGTCATGAAGAGTGGCCCGCAGTACGACCCTAGGCGCGACTACTATGCAAAGAAGTTCAAACTTTGTGTCAAGTGGTGGCGTATAGCAACCCAGCAGCATTTAGACCAGTTGGATGCCTGCTCGAACGACACCATTCGCCGGATTCTTTTAGGAGTGAGCAAATGATCGACAAATCGAAACCAGGACTATGGGTCTATCCGGATGGAAGAGAGTGCATTCGAAGGGGCGCAGCGGGCCGGGAGATACTCAATCTTCGTTGGAACGTAGCATGGAACTACGCTGACGGAATCTGCTGTCTGTGCGGTCAAACTGTACATCCATTTGATGCCACCCTAGAGCACAAAACGGCCAAGGGATCAGGTGGGAGCAAGCATGACGACAGGCAAGAGAACCTTGGAATCAGTCACCGATCTTGCAATGTGGCAAAAGGTTCGATGAGCATTGAACAATACTTGAAACTACCGCTCGATGTGCGGGTAAGGAACTGCCAATGAGCTACCGACAGCACCCCAATCACAAACTGTCAAACGGATGGATGAACGCAAGCGCTCGGCGCGGACGGCCTCCAGCGGAGATGCCTATTATTCCTACGATGTGGGAAGACTTGCTCAGATCGATAGGCATTGAAGAGCAGTATGCGCCAAACGATACGCGAGTGCGCAAGTGGGTTAGAAGCCATTGGAAGACGCGCTACATCCCGGAATCTGTTTTGGAAGCGTGCGGGCTGAAAGGACAAATCGTTGACTAAGATACCGAAACCATTAAGCGAGGGCGAGGAAACCTTCGCCCGCGATTGCAAGGTTTATGGCCTTGATCCAGAGCGCGAAGTCGAACTTATCCCTGGACGCAAATGGAGATTTGACTTCTATTTCCAAGAGAAAGACCTAGCTGTGGAGATTGAGGGCGCTACGAAGTACGGAAAAAGCCGACATTCCAAGGGCGAGGGATTTGAAGAAGATGCCAGAAAATATAACGCTGCTGCTCTCGCCGGAATCAAATTGCTTCGATTTTCGACGGAAATGGTCAAGAGCGGCGAGGCAATCGACACGGTTTTGGAGGCTTTGAAATAATGAAAAACACTTTGGAGTCCACTTTCTTCCCGCTCTCTGAATCGTTCCTATGCCAAGATTGCAACATGGTGGGAAACTGCTCAACACAATGCCCAGCGTGCGCCTCTTCTGCGCTTATGTCTCTGAATAACGTGCTAGGCGACGTGGAAGCGACGGGCGAGGCTGTGCTGTCTGAGTACGCTGTAGAGAGCGCTATCTATGAGATTGAGCAGTCAATGAGATGAGCACTCATGCCGCGTCGTATGCCGCTTGAAGATGCTGGCAATAGAGAGCCACTCCGGCAGACGGTGAATCCGTTTTGTGGCCGCAATTCCATATCTGTCCAATGTCGGTAAGAGTCTGCGCGTGACGCGCTCCGATTACGTACGCATTGAAAAATCTCACAAATTCGATTGAATATAAATCAACATCACCCACCCCAGATGCAATCTTCTCTTGAGCTGATTCCGAGAAGTTCAAGAACATCATCTGAAACATCCCGTAAGAGCAAGCCGCAGCCGAGCCAAACTCCTCCAATGCGTTCGCTTGCTGACTGCCCTTTGAGAGCGCCCCGCCAACATCGTAGGCCGGTTCATGGCGTGGGCCGCAGTTCGCTCCGGTGCTGCTTTCGTTGCTGGCGATAGAGGCCATTACCTTGCGGCCATCTAAGCCAGCGGGTAGCTTGAGCATCGGACCATACTGAGCACAGCAATCGAGCACTTCTTGTTTCGGAAACGTAACCATCATCTCTCCTCAAAAAATCAGGCGGTGCCCAGGAGACACCGCCCGTCCATAAAACATATATCGCTTCTTTTCACTTCATTTTCCATCTTACCTGACCATATCGGGGTACACCACAAAATGGTTTGTAGAGCGCCGCGCAAAAAGACTAGAATCCTGCCGCTTGCATCTGATACGCAGCCATGAACTGCGGCTCACCGTAATGCTGAGCCACGAGCGCAATGGCCTGATGCCGATCAACCAGCCGCATGGCCGCAGCCACGGTAGAATTCGCTGTCACGCTGGCCGGAGTCACCGTCGATCCCTTGATGGTCGTAATGAGCGCAAGAATAGCGCTGATGCCGGTCACGGCGGCATTGATCGCCACGGTAATCTTCTGCTGGCTGGCCGAGTTGGTTATTCGGGCCGCTTGGAGCAACGCCGTACTGACGTTGGACTGGAAGGCAAGGGCTTGGGCTTGGAGTTGCTGTAGGGCGGTCGCCGTGGGGTTGGCAAGATAGGTCTTTGCTTGAGCCTCGACCAAGGTAGCCGCTGCGGTAAATGTGGTTCCTGCCAACAAAATGACTGCCGCATTGGCGGGGTCCAGAGTGGCCACAGTCGCGTCGATGGTTTGCGCGGCGCTGATGATGGTCGGGGTCCAGTTCACGATGTTCTGAGCCACGGTGACGCCAGAGCAGCCCACGGTAGGAACAGTAGCGAACAGCAAGAGCGCGGACAATGCCAATGCGCCCAGTTTCGATTGCAGGGTGAAATTCATGCGGTTCTCCTTGAGTTGTTGTGCGCCGGGGCGCGGGTTACTTGGTTGGGGTTGCGCCGGGCGCTGTGCGGTACAGGTGAACCACGGCGGCAATCGCGGCAGTGAAAGCGTATCCCATGAGCTTGTTCCACCCGGCCCGCGTCCAGTCGATGTGCCCGGAGGCGAGTTCATCTTGGAGGCCGGATACGATGGCCCCGACGGCGGCGCTCGAAGCCGCTACGAACAGCGGATTGCTGCGAACTGATTGCCAGAGTTGCTTGACGAAGTTCATAGATCGTCCTTTCTGAGTTTGTGCTGATATGCGTTCTGTTCGGCCCCGCGCTTCTCCATGCGCTCGATTACCTTCGGGTCGAGCAGATTGACCGTTCCGGCTGGCACAGGAATCTTGATAGTGGTCACTTGAGGGGAGGGCTTGGTTTCGTCCATGCTACCCTTTCTGCGCTTGCAGGATCGCCAAAATATCCTGCTCCACGGAAAGAGTGAGGCGGCTGTTTCTGACGGACTCGATGAGCAATTCCTTCTCGTTCATAAAGAGAGGGTCTGTCAGCGCGTCTTTCTCTGCTGAGTCCTGCGCGTCGGTGGCGCAAGGCTGCGGCTTCGGTTTCTCTGGAAATGGATAATTGTCAGATCCCACGGTCTACCTCACTTTTGATCTGGATTTATTCCAACTGCGTCGAATTGGGGGGACTTCATGTGTACAGTATACTCCGGTTCCGAATTGGCATTCCCTTTTTTCGGCAATACTTGGCTGCTGTGAATCTCGTCCAGCTTCTTCAATCCAGCATTTACGTCCTTCACGAATTTATAGGTTCCCACAGCAGCCCATATAAAAATAGGGATCATAATTGTGGCTGCGACAGATGCCGCCGTGATCTTCTCCATGCGCGTCCACTTTTCCTTGGATGCGGAGGCGGCGTTCGCGAAGAACGTTTCAGCCTTCCAGATGAATCCTAGTTCTGGATGTCCTTCTGGTCCATTCAAAGCCGTTTCTAGCTTCTCAAGTTTTACAACGCGATCAAGAACGGGTCCAACGAGGCACCCTGTTCTACCTGGGTCTTGAAGTTCCGGGCATACCTCCACGTCGCACTCCGCTTTCTGGCTCATTCGCCGTTCTGGATTTTGTCGCCGTTCTTCCACTTGGACTCCATTTTACCGATGCGCAAAAAATGCGAAATTGATGATTTCCAGGATTACTCCCACACCGCCGCAGATAGCCAGCGTGCGCGAAAATGAATCGGACCGGGTTTGGCTAACCACTTCAAGAGCTGTATCGACCGCCTTTTGCTGCGCTTCAAAACGCTGCTCATACCGCTTGTCGCGCTCATCCATGATAGCGACAACGTGCTCTTTGACGGTATCGACGGTCCATGTGCTCTTTTCGTCCATCACCTACTCCCTGCTTTGCTGCGCGGGAGACTTCCTTCCCCCTTAATTTCCCACGCACATATAAGTCACCGTGTCAGTCGATGTTCCTTTGATTGTGATGCTAGAGCTAGACGTGTTTTGCACCGTGCAGGAGGCCGCTGTCGTAGATGTGTCAGTACACGTGCAGCCAAAAGTGCTAGTCGAGGTCCATGCCGTCATGCTTCCCACCGTGATCGTCCCACCTGAAAGTGCTACCGTTCCCCATACAATGCGCGGCGATGCTTGCGATGTGTTTGAGCAGGTACTTGTGGTTCCGCACGTGTAGACCGTCGCGGGGCTGGTGCCTGTATTCGTGTAGAGAGCGCCCGCGTTTGTCGATCCGCATACCGGAGGCGGCGGCGGAGTGTTGCCGCTCGTCGAGTGTTTGGGTGGCAGAGCCGCGTTGGGCAGGAAAAGCATGGCTGTCAGTTCCCGTCGCAGTGGTAGAAAAGATTGCCGGTCAGTGCCGGGGATGTGAACGTCACCGCTGTCTTGCTGATCGCCGTCACATACGGCTGTGTGGCGGTCACACTGGAATTTGCGACACAAAAGGCGGCGTTCGTCCACCCGGAATTGGCGAACGTGATGGTTACGGCCGTCGCCGCGCTAAGGCCGGTGATCTCGCCTGCCGCGTTTGTGGAGTAGGTGGCCACGGTCCCGGTTGAGGCTGTGGGAGCCGTCGCGGCCAGGTGCTGAGTGCCGTTTAGCCAGGTTCCGATGGTTGCGGTGTTGCCAAGAGTGTTTGTGTTGCTGCCGTGGCCGATGGCGGCGTTTCCGATTACATTTTCGTTCGTATCGCCAGAGGCAAGCGGATAGGCTTGAAAGCCCTCATACACTGAGTTGCTGCTGGTTTGATTGGCGGTTACTCCATCCGCGATGTATTGTCCCGCAATCACCCCATTCGCGGTGTTGCCGGAGCCGGTGGTGTTGGCGTAGAGCGCCTGATACCCATTCGCGGTGTTGCTGAAGCCGGTGGTGTTGTAGTAGAGCGCATTCACCCCATTCGCGGTGTTGCTGGAGCCGGTGGTGTTGTAGTAGAGCGCATAAAACCCATTCGCGGTGTTGCTGAAGCCGGTGGTGTTGTAGTAGAGCGCATTCACCCCATTCGCGGTGGTGCTGAAGCCGGTGGTGTTGAAGTAGAGCGCCTGATACCCATTCGCGGTGTTGCCGGAGCCGGTGGTGTTGGCGTAGAGCGCCTGATACCCATTCGCGGTGTTGGTGAAGCCGGTGGTGTTGGAGAAGAGCGCCGCAAACCCATTCGCGGAGTTGCTGTTGCCGGTGGTGTTGGAGTAGAGCGCATCCACCCCATTCGCGGTGTTTTGGTAGCCGGTGGTGTTGGAGAGGAGCGCCCGAAACCCATTCGCGGTGTTGCTGTTGCCGGTGGTGTTGGCGGAGAGCGCCTGATACCCATTCGCAGTGTTGTTGATGCCGGTGGTGTTGGCGGAGAGCGCCTGATACCCATTCGCAGTGTTGTTGATGCCGGTGGTGTTGGAGAAGAGCGCCTGAAACCCATTCGCAGTGTTGTAGTTGCCGGTGCCAGTCAGGTTTCCCGCTCCACCAGAGTAGTAGTTATAGAGTGATGTCTGCGCCTGGAGAGCAGGAACCCCATTTAACAAAACACCGTTCGATCCTATAGTCGTTGGTGTCGCAGCGCCAGCCGCGACGGTGCCGGAGAATGTTCCGTTGACCGCGCCGGTTAGGGAGCCAGCATGAAGGGACGCCGTGCCGTCTGTGATGGTCGCGCCCTGGACCGTGCCTGGGAACGCACTCACCTGCGACGACGTGCCCAGCGTTCCCGTCTGCGTTACGCCGGTGATGGCAAGGTTCGCTCCGGCTGCCGTGGTTGCGCCCGTGCCGCCGCAGGGAATGCCGGTAGGATTACCACAAGAAGATGGGAGTGCGCTGTTTGAGCTATTACCTGAAAATGGACCATAAGTTCCGTAGCTGCTCACAATCCAATAATCAAACACTCCTCCTCCATACCAGAAACCTACGTTTGCCGTTGTTCCCGTTGCAGCCGTGCAAGTATTCCCTGGCAATTGGACAAGCGGCGTTGCAGGTGGGCAAGTCGTCCCTTCTGTAGAATCCGTGTAGGTGGTGATCGGAGCCGCTTGGCAAGCGGCCAGCGTAGCGCTCGGATGTGTGCAGAGGTAGGCCGCCGCGTTTGCAACCCACAACGCTTGAGGCAATGGACCGCCAGAAATAGGAACATTGGGGCCGCTCGTTTGCAGGGGGATGTCCACACGTGCAGCCTGCCCAAAGGCGGAGACTGCGGCGAGTATCAGAACGGTCAGTATGGCAATGCGCTTCATTGGTTCCTTCCTGTCCATGTGTCGATCTTAGGCTTCCGTATAAAATCGGGAGCCGCCAGTGGTTCAGTTGGGCGCACCAATCCGCGATCTGCCGCAAACAGCGGAGGAACCGAAGTAATTGGTGCGCCCGGTTTGAACTCGCCGAAATTCGGCTTTTCCCCGCCCGGACGGAACGCCTCTCGCAATGAAATATCTGTGGGCTTACCGCTCCAAAGTGGACGGCCAGCTACAAGATCACGTGCGCCAGAAAGTATTTGAGCGGGAGCTTGCAAGGGATGCTCAATGCTGAGATTTGCCATTTTCCCAAACCCATAAGGTTGTGGCTTTTCTGCGAGTGTGCTTCTCCCCGCTATGCGCCCCTCGATGGTTTTCAACTGTCCGAATTGCTGCCGGATTGCTTGCGGGTCAATACCCGCCTCTTGCAAGCGCGGGTCGAGCGCGGCCTGTACCGCTTTCTCACGGTCAAGCAATTCAGCCTGACTCATTCCCTTCTGCTGGGCAACTTGCATAGATTCAGGGTTCCCGGTTTTCAAGCCACGATTGAGAGCAGACAGTTGCTTGCGCTCGGACTCCAAAGCCTTGATTGTAGTAGGCTCGCCGCCCGGTCCCTTGACTGGAGTATCGCCAATCTCATCAACTGTCTTCTGATATGGACCCCATGTTTCTGACTTTGCGCCGGGAAGTTTCCCCTGCAAGTCTTCGAGAGAAGACACCCCCTGCAAATACGGACGCGAGCTTTGGACCGCCGAAACCGTTCTGAGAGACTTTGGCGAACCTGCCGGAACACGCAATCCGCGCAATGCCGCTGCATCTGGATCGCCGATGGCTGCTGTACGAATTGCAGGCAATGGATTGGGAGGATTTGGAATAATAGGTCTGCCGGGTGCGGCCATATCAGCAGCTCCAAGAACCGCCGGAGCGATTTGCGCCGCAGTTCCCAGTGCCGTTCCCACGTTGCCCGGGGTAGCCGCGCTAAGAACCTGGCTCATGTAGGACTGCCCCGGTGTTGTGGGTGGAGCTTCTTCGTTCATCTTGTTCAGCGCAGGGCCAACAAGCGGAATTGCTGAAATTAGATGAGAAGCAGACCCCGCATAATTTCCTTCTCCTCCAGCTTTGTGTGCTTGCTGGATTTGGTTTACGCTCTCTTTGCCCATTCCATACAGCCCACGCGCAAACGGCAACAATTGAGCGCCAGGGACATATTTCTCAATCGCCGAGCGGATCGGATGCTGTGTTTGGTCTTGCTGTGCCGCCTGAATAGATTTAGGTCCAATACCAAAGCTATCAGCAAGGTTTGCAAAGAATCCGGGCTGCGCGGGCGGTGTGCCGCCTTGGGGCACGACTGGCTTTGCTCCAGAAAGAAAATCCTGTCCAGCCTGTACGGGCTTTGCCCCTTCAAGGAAGTCATTGGGCATAGACTTTGCCTCCTTGAGCGCGGAAATGCTTGCCGTCCTTCTCGTAGACGCCATCCGGCTGTGTCGTTGTGCCTATAGGCGCACCGCCGCCCTGCGCTTGCTGGTTGCCGCCTGCATCAATTTGCGTCAATGCTCTTCGTGCCTCGATAATCACGCGATGCTGCTCTTCTGGCGATTTCGCATCGAGTAAGTTCTGCCCCGCATCATTCAAGATGTTCTGTTTCTGAGTAAGTTTTGCATCAACAGTAGCAACGAGCGCACGAACTTGCTGTCTCTGGTCAGCCGTAATACTATTGGCCGTCTCTGGATTCGTAGACCATTTCTGCGCAGCGGCTTTCAGATTCTCCCAGTGCGAACGGCCTCCAACGATACGCGCAATTTCAGCCTCATTCATACGTAGACCTGAACCTTGACCACCCGCCATGATGGTAAGAAGTTCCGGCGCGGCGAGGGCATCAGCCTGCGGCGTTCCCTGAGCCAGCGTGTCCTTCAACCGCCCCATACGCATTTGTATTTGGCTGATAGGCGCTGAAAGCGAAGTGAGAGCCTTGTCGCTGTACTCGAAAGCCTTTTCTCCTCCAGCATTTACATTCGTCACGTTCGGTTTTTCATAGGGCTTCGGATTGGCGATTTCGTTTCCAGACGCATCCGTGTACTTTCCTGTATCAGGATGATAGTTCGCCGCAATTGGCTTGCCGCCTGGACCTTCGAGAGAGATGTGCTCTTGGCCTTTCGCGGTTGGTGGCTTGGGCATCAATGGCTTTCCTTGGAACGTCAAAGGCATTAACTCGTTCGTTTTTGGATTACGCGCAAAAATTCCCTGATCGGTTTCGAGGTGCTCCCATGCTGGATTTTCAAGGTTATTCTGCTGTGCTCCTTGCAAGCCTTCTTCGCTGGCAGTTTTTCCCGGCAACTCCGTAGTCTCTTCCTTCAAATGCCCTGCCTGCGCTCCCTGCAATCCCGCCTGCGCTTCTTTCTCTGCATTGGCCTCGTCTGCCGTTACTGCGCCTTCCGCCTCGCCGAGCTTTGCATTGTGCTGCTCAGTCGTACCCGGCATGACCTGGCCGATGGATGAAAGCGAATTGCCGAGTACAGGCAATCCTTTGAGCGATAGTGCAAGGTCTGCCGCCGTAGCCGGAATCTGCCCTGCTATGCCAGCGAGTTTGCCAAGGCCCGGATGGTTCTGGCCCCAATCGCTGCTCGTGATCTTGTGATAGACGTTCTCCAGTCCCGGCTTGCTGTTTTGGAGTTGCGCTAGTCTGGCCTCATTTGCGGTGGGCTGTGTCGCTTGCTGCGGTTGGGCTGTTGGCTGTGGGGCTGGCGTGATCGGCGGGGCAGTCGCACCCGCTGCCGAACTGGAGGGCATCATTGCCGGGGCAGGCGTACCAGCCGGAGCAACACCATCTCGAATCGCTATCTGCTGTTGCAAGAGTGCGCGAAGGCCGGGATGAGCAAGAATCGGATTCCCTGTTTCCTGATAGCCGTTATTGCCCGTGTTTTGGTCGATAGGTGCCA
>Ga0302140_10011185_pt1 | contig 11050 bp, 12 predicted proteins | sample I_Bog_E1_1_FD_202095 | JGI IMG/M metagenome (GOLD analysis project Ga0302140, IMG submission 202095) | Peat permafrost microbial communities from Stordalen Mire near Abisko, Sweden - I_Bog_E1_1 | ecosystem: Environmental > Terrestrial > Soil > Wetlands > Peat | place: Sweden: Abisko, Stordalen...
TCTCCTCCATCTCCACTTCCGGCGTTTGGTTCCCAGGTAGAATCAAGCGTCTGCCCATTCCAGGAGCTCTGGAATCCGTACACCGTACCTCCTCGCCATTTTCTCTCGTCTCAGCTGTTTGACCGTCAAGAGAATGTGCAGTCCACTCCTTCCCTTCATCCTCCCACAAGCTCCAAACGTCCCTTTCCCCAACCTCAAGCACCCTGACCTCGAACTTCGCTCTCAACTTATAGCGTTTGATATGCTTCGCCAATCTCTCCACCTCCTTAGCATCGACTTCAATCAACCAGCTCCCGTCGCCCTTCCCGTCTGGATAGATAAACACATCATTCAGCAGCCGGCCTGGCGCATTCAGAAACGCAGTGTAGAACCCGGATTTTCTCGGGGTGGTAGGAGAGAGGTTGGCGGTTATAACGCCTTGCAGGTAGTGTGTTGAGTCTGGGCCGGAGAGGGAGATGAGTCGGCGGGAGGATAGGCGTGCGTATGCAGCGCTGGGGGGTGGAGGTGGGTTCTTCGTGGAGTATGGTCGAGGGTAGTGGGTGGCGAGAGAGCTCCGGAGTGTGCGGGTGAGGCAATTGCTGCAGATATATGGGCGATCGAGGGTCCGAAGTAGTGGAACCATGATTCGAGGTTTCATTTTGTTCGTCTGGTTAGATGCGCTTGTATTGTGGTGGGGTGGTGGACGCTGTGAGGAAGTGCTGTTGAAGTTTCGCTTGATCCCGTAGTTCTCAGCCTTGTGGTGGAGCCTCGGAAACTTTCCTGCTCTTGTAATGGACGCTTAAGAATCGCCAGAGAACGAGGAATATCATACGTGCTTGACTGGTCTCATAATTGGTTTGCAATATTGGATCGCAAGGTAAGGCGTAACTCGGTCGACTTTATAAACTCTTGATCACAAGAATACTTATTGACGGGAAGTTTGTTTAAATCATTGCCAGTAGGATTGTATTGCATATTTGCCAAGTTATCCCATATTCCTTTCATTCGTGTCACTTTCCACCAGAGCGCCCACCGCACGTACCTGATCGCTGCCAAATGCCTGTTCAATGCTGATTCCCGCCCCATGGTATCTTAACATAGCCCCTATAATCTAAGAAATCATGGAACATACTTTTCCTCCCTCAATGCACCCGTGATGTACATACAATCCATGTGCGCCTCGAAGTCAACGCTGTACCTATTTAGTTACAGCTCCCAAATAATTCAGTAAAAAGTTTTTATCTGCAGGTGAGATCGGAACCTGACTGCCACGACGTGATGGGCCTTCTCCTGATGCGAGACTACCAACCCGAGATCTGGACGAAACGGCTGTGGCTGGAGCAATTGGTAGCTGTTGTATTGGGTCGCTAGTTGGAATCTTTGGCAAAGGATTTGCTTGGGCAGAAGCCTTTCCGAATAGAGAAAGAAGAGTCTGTTTGTGGTCGGCTGTCTGAGCCGGACGCACGGCTGTCGGTGGTTGCGAGAAGGCTGGGAATGCAGATTGAGGCACAGGAGAAGGCTCAACAGCCTTCGGAGGACCTCCTTGTGGGCGTTTCAGAATTTGAGGTTGGAAAGGCTTCTCCGGAGACTTCGTTGGGGGTACTTGAGCTGGGGTAGGCCGTGTATGATGTCCCCCATTTGCTTTCATGTGCGGCTTATGGCTGGCAGCATTTCGCATAGGAGCTTCGTTATCGCTAAGTTCTGAAGGCCGAGGAAGAATAGATAGCGCTCGGAAGGGCAGATTGGCTTCTGGGTTCAATTCTGGTATGCTTCCATTGCTGGCTCCATGACCTGGTGTTCTCTTGTCATTGAGAAGAGCAGAGGTTGAGGCTGCATTTTGCGAAAGTGGCTCCACTGCAGATAGTTCGACTGCTGATGGCGTTGCACTGATAGGTAGGGCAGTAGCAGCCACAGGTTTGGTAGGCGTAGCAACTGCAGTAACAGGGCTTTTGAACATGCTCAACAGCGCTGACTTTTGCTGCTCACTAGGTGCTTGCCTTGGTGTAATCATGCTAGGAATTAGACCTGAGCTAGTATTGGATGTGTATTGCACTTCAACGCGAGGCATATTGGCCGGTATAGGTATTCGAGAGGCATCCCCAGGTAATTCTTGTGGTGGGCGTTGTGCATGCAATGGTTCCTGTACATATCTTCGTAGCGGGAGATCATTTTTGGCTGAAAGACTACCATTCATGTCATTGTTTTTGCCTTTGAAAGCATTGAGAAGACTCAAATGGTGCTCTGTGAGCTTTGGTGGTGATTGTCTCTGAATCGGTGGTACCATGGGGGCGTGAAGACCCGGAAACTGGGGGTTGTTCACGGTCACAGAGACTGTCGAGGTGAGGTGTGGTGGCAATTGTTGTTGAACTGGTTGGGGCATCATTGGACTGTGCACAGGGCCACCAGTGAAAACAGCCCTCTGGACGTGAGGTGGGAGAGGTTGTGGGTGAACCAGGTGTTGAGATTGGTTTGAGTGGGGGTTTTCGTGAGAGCTCTGGACTTGTTGATTTTGCTTGTAAGCATTATCTGAATAAGTCGGCAGTCTAGGAGCCGGAAAATCAGGTAGTTGATAGGAGAAGGTTTCGTTTTGCGGGTGGATCGGAAATGTAGGGGGCGGCGGCATGCTTGAAAATTGAGGAGGGCCAGGATGGTTATGATGTGGAGTCCGAGGCATAGGAGCTTGGTCCAGAGTGTGTTCAAGCGGTGTATGAGGTGGATAATTTTGAAGTGCATATTGTTGGTCAGAAGTTGTCGGCGCGTTTTTTAACAATGCAAACAATTGATCTGCCCGCCCAGTAGGCTCTTTTGGCTGTTGCATTTGAAAGATCTGCTGTTGTAGTCGTAAAGTCCTTGCATCGAGTTCAAGGTCTGAAGCGGGTAGAGGAGAGGTTGTGTAGAGGCCAGCAGCAGCTCCATTAGTCCCTATGTCTTGCTCCTCCTCCTCGGTTTGAAGCTCGTCATAGCTTATTGTTGCAGACAGATGCTGATTTCTCGAGTTCTTCTTTGAATCATTCTTCTTCTGCTCGACGATCCATCTGCGAAGGGGCGAGATAAACGGAGCAACGTTATAGAACTTGTTATCTCTGGTACTATTTTCCTGCTGCTCTACCCGTCCCTTCTTTCTAAATGTCGGCAGCTCAGAAAGACGCCACCAGTCAATCTTGCTGATTTCTTTTCGTGTCCGTGGCTCAAAATGGGTGTCCATAGGAACGTTTCTGAAAACATACAGCCGTATCTGTTGCTCCCTCATAGTCACCTCGATGGACTTGACATTCCGGTCTTCTGGCACTAAGCCAGACGTCTCAAGGTTATATCCAGTTTCCTCGTAGACCTCTCGCATAGCACACGTCAGATCGTCTTCGGCCATATTTATCTTGCCTCTTGGAAAGCTCCAATTTGCTCCTTTTTTCCAGCCCTTCACGAGTACAGCAGAGTCCATTGCATCATTCAGCATAATGGCTCCTCTCACCGGGATGCGATTTTTGTATTTCAAAAACTCTTCAAAGGCTTGCATATGTTGTTCTGGGCTGTATATGGAAAGGCTGGGGCAATGGGTAAACATTCGCTCACAGAAGCGACGGAGGTTCATGGAGGGTAAAGCAGGATCGAGCGGACGTATGAAATCTTCGTAGAACCATTGTGCTTCTTCGAGATTGAAGCATATTCGCTCGACCGTATCTAGGTCGCTAGGAGGAAGATTTTCGATGAAGCGCGTGCTCAGGTCGTCCAGCCCTGGAGGTGAAGTGTTAGCTTTGATTAAACTGCACGAGGCTGGCAAAGGCTCAATAGGAGAGGTCGTCATGAGCTCCGAGGTCCACCTCAATCTCGAGCCTGCGAGTCTCGGCCCTGGATAACTTACAGTCTTCTAGCTGCATCTTTCTTTCTGTCATGTCGTCTTGCCTTGAGGAGCATATCCTCGACTCGAATGTTAAGGTGCGGAGAACGCGCAGCCAAGTCTGGCTCCTAGCCGGAAGAAGCTGGACCTGTGATGATCTGTTGATGCCGCACAGTGGCAAAAGCTGGGGATCCGACAGAGGGATTACGAAGCTCGTCCAAGTGTGGCAGTTGTGTGATGGATGGGATGAAGTTGATGGTTGGTTGTGTGTTCTCGATGCGAGTGCCACCTGGAACTCTAACTCCACTGTCAAGCCACAATGCGTGGCTGTGCTGAATGTTTCGAAGGACAATCGCCTGATTCGGGGGTTGCAGGCGGTCAGGGTCAAAATGCCAAGGGTTAGCTGACGTAGGCGAGTATGCCGATCAGCAGTGAATGCCGACAAAACTTGAATAACAAATGCACCACGCTACCATAGTTTCAAGTCGCAATCAAGCTTTAACAAGCCTCCAGAGAGAACGAGTCATTCCATTTTCCATAAAAGCCATGATGCCCCTCCAATTTTTCTTTTCAACTTCCGCGTCTATCACTTGATGACAAGAATAGTTACGCGCGACACTGTTTCATTATTCAGACATCGCGGGCCAGTAGAAGCTGAAGTCCTACCAGCACGAGAGACAGCAGACGAAGCAAGCGCGCTTTTGCCGCCACCTCTGGAATTCTGATTCTAGGCCATAATCAACATTCCAAGTATTAAAGAGCTGCGCCGCGAGCACACCTCCCATCAACGATCCCGTCAACAATACCACAATCATGACGTCCATGGTCGCAAAATACATCAGTAAGAAGGTGTTGGGTGAGACTATGCAGAACAACTTTGGCAAGGAGGTAAGGCACAAAGATACACGAGGCTCAAAGGCAAAGCTAACTATCTGCTTAGGACCCATACTTCGAGACCGTTCCTGCAACCCGCCTGGATGGCCGGCCATCTAGCAAGAAGGGAAAGAAGAGGCGCAAGGCCTTGCCCGCTGGCATCTCCGAACATGATGCTAAAGTCCTGACTAAGGTCAAGCGACGAGCATATCGTCTTGACATGAGTCTGTTCAATTGCTGCGGCATCAGGTTTGGATGGTCATCTGTTATCGGTATCATTCCTGGGTAAGCGCAAATCTTCCGTTGATTCTATAATATGCTGACCGTTCTCCTCCAGTATCGGCGATGTTATCGACGCATTCATGGCGATGATGGTGTTGAGAACCTGTCAACAGGTCGAGGGTGGCCTCCCAAATGAGGTCAAGGCGAAGATGATGTTCAATATCGTGCTGGACTTTGGCATTGGACTTGTTCCTTTTCTCGGAGACATTGCAGATGGCACGTGAACCCCCCCACCCTCACCATGCAAAGGAACTAGCCCACACGTAACATTGTCATCATACTAACAACCAAATAGCTTTATTCCGAGCCAACACCAGGAACGCTGTGGTCCTTGAGAAGTTCCTTCGCGCAAAGGGTGAACGAGCCCTGAAGGCTCAGGGCCAACCTCTGCCGCAGATTGATCCTTCAGACCCGGATGAGTTTGATCGTCAAATGAGGGCAGAACACGGTCCTCCACCCCAATACACAACAAGTCCCCCGACTAGACAAGGCACAGAGCCTCCAACAAGGCAGGGTACTCAGATGCAGAACGGTACTGGACGCGCGGGAGCTTCTCACCATGATGTCGAACCCGAACAGAGAAGTGGTGGATTCTTCGGTAGTTTTGGAAGCAAGAAGAAGCAGTCGGATATCGAGCGTGGTGAACAGATAACTCGCCAAGATGCGCCGCTGCCGAATCCTCCAAACAACGATACCAGACGGAACCAGTCCACGCTCCAGAAGAACAGATACTGATTTGGCTAGCTTTGGACTCGGTGGCCGCATTTTCGTAGATCTTGCTTGCAAATTGGCGCGTTCCTTTTCACATGGCATTTGGGAGGTGCATTTCGTGTTTGAGACTTCGAATTCTCCAAAGATCAGGAGTAGATCAGGAGTAGATACCCAATAAAGATAATTTCGAAAAGGCGGATCCAGCATATGCTTCCCCCTAAAGGCAGTGACTTTCTAGTCGATCTTGGATTCCAATTGCTTAGTGAACTTGAATCATCATGACTAGAAATCTCCACTACAGACAGTACCATCGGCAAGTGGCTGGTTCAGAAAGATCTGATAAGGCAGGCAGATGCAAGGTGGAGATCTTACAAGGTATCTGAGTGGTTGACGATGCCCCCTGGCCCCAGCCTCGCATTTGCAGTGAACCGACGCGTCGCGCTAACGCTTGTTTTCGCACGTGAGTTCGAGGAGCGCGAAGAGCTCTTAAGCTCAAGACGCCCTTCCTTTTCTTTGCCTTCTGTCAACACGAACATCTTCGACAACTCCGATCCCTTCCTTCCCAACTATCTCTCCACCTCACACGATCCTTTCCCTCCTCAATCAATCAACATGACTTCTCAAGTTACTCCTTCCAAGACTGTACGTTTCCAATTGCCGCCGCGACTACCTACCTTCGCGTCGTCCAAAATTCCACCTGCTAATACAACACAGGCTGCATCTGCCATTGAGGGCCTGAAGATGGGTGACTCGCCTGCCAAGAAGCTCAACTTCGACGCTGTTGGCAAGGAGAATGTGCCATTCAATGCCGACGCGCCAGTCGTTGACGACATCGAGATCAAGAAATCCATCGTCGAGGAAGTCAAGACAGAGAAGGCCGTAGTCGCAGTTGCACCAACGATCAAGCCCGAGGAAGCTGATGAGCCACTTCTTCAAGAGAATCCTCAGCGCTTCGTGCTCTTCCCAATCAAGTACCATGAGGTTAGTCGCGTCGACGCGCTCACGCGTAAAGTAGTCGAACAATGTCTGACATTCCTCCACTATAGATTTGGCAGATGTACAAGAAGGCCGAGGCATCTTTCTGGACCGCCGAAGAGATTGATTTGTCAAAAGATCTTCACGACTGGAACAACAGGCTCAACGATGATGAGCGATACTTCATTTCCCACGTCCTTGCATTCTTCGCAGCATCAGACGGAATTGTCAACGAGAACTTGGTGGAGCGCTTCAGCGGAGAGGTCCAGATACCAGAGGCTCGATGCTTCTACGGATTTCAAATCATGATGGAGAACATCCACTCCGAGACATATTCCCTTCTCATCGACACATACATCAAGGAGCAGGCACAACGCACATATCTCTTCAATGCCATTGAGACGAGTAAGTTTTGACGTGTATCTCATGTTAATTTGCACATCTAACGCGTTATTACAGTTCCTTGCATCAAGAAGAAGGCCGACTGGGCTGTGCGCTGGATCCAAGACAAGTCATCTACCTTTGCTCAACGTCTGGTTGCATTCGCAGCCGTTGAAGGTATCTTCTTCAGCGGTTCATTCGCATCTATCTTCTGGCTGAAGAAGCGTGGTCTCATGGCTGGCCTCACCTTCTCCAACGAGCTCATCTCCCGTGATGAGGGTCTCCACACCGACTTTGCTTGCCTCCTCTTCTCCCACTTGAAGCACCGCCCAAGCAAGCAAGCCGTCCAAGATGTCATCACCGAGGCCGTCGAGATTGAGCAGGAGTTCTTAACCGAGGCTCTTCCCTGCGCTCTCTTGGGCATGAACTCAGCTCTCATGAAGCAATACATCGAGTTCGTGGCTGATCGTCTCCTCTTGTCTCTTGGCAACGAGAAGGTCTACAAGGTTTCCAACCCCTTCGACTTCATGGAGAACATCTCTCTTGCCGGAAAGACCAACTTCTTCGAGAAGCGTGTTGGTGATTACCAAAAGGCTGGTGTCATGGCTGGCACACAAAAGAAGCACGAGGATACCACCGCTCAGACTGAGGCCAAGGCAGAAAATGGTGGTGACTTCAACTTCGATGAAGACTTCTAGATGTCTCATCTCTAATGCTTCGGGACTTACTGGCGTTGGCATTTCGGTTTTGTACATTTTGCATTTGCATATCTCTTCTCTTCTTACGCTTCTTTGCATAGATGGCGAGGTTGCTGGGTACAGAAGTGGTACTCTTGTTTGTCTGGACATAAAGCAGCTTGTGGGCGGCGTTTGGGAGTCTGGATATGAATCATGGGCGATGGTGATGAGATGAGATGATAGGGTAGTCTAAAGACGTAGCAGCAATGAGAAAAGATTCCGAGTATGTGTTTGGCTTCATGGCATAGTTTCTTCATCCTGATGCAAATCCCTCTCGAGCTCGCCCCAATAAGCAAAAGGCTATGCAACACCTGTGAACGCCCTTCCATGCATTCATTACGCGTAGGTTCCTCTGGGTAGCCAATCCACATAGCTCTAGCTTAGCTAGATTATCTTCCTCGACCACAAGCAAGCACTCTCTCATTTCTTCCCCTTCTTCTTTTTCTTGCCGCCAGCGCCACTACCCTGCACCTGTTGCCCAGACTTCCCAGCTGAGGCAGGCACACTGTCCACAGTCGGCGTGCCGACACCACTTCCTTCCCCTTCGACTGCTCCTCCCCCTCCTAATACAGGCACATCATCCTTCACCTCCGGTAGCCCACTCATTGGCCGCGCCAGTCTCCCTAAGATCTGAATCAACCGCGAGACCTCCGCCGCCTTGTTCGTGCTGTATTTCAACGTTGCGCCTGAGGCGGGGTCGTAGGTTTTGAGTGTGAGTGTTGCGCGAGGGGCATCTGGTGCTGGGGTTGCGGCTGGAGTTGCGGACTCGTTGCCTGGTTTTGACTTCCGCGGTTTAGATGGTTTGGAGGGGTTCAGCGGGGCGATGGTATATTTTGAGGTTATTCTTGTCTGTGATCTGGTTAATGCATTGCCCATTGAGGGGAGGGGTAGGTGTACAGTTGCTGGGCGCGCTTGGAGAAGGAGGGTGGATTGAGTGAGCCATAGTTGGGCAGTCGCGAGGTAGGGCATCTTGCAATTGATGCGCCGTACTGCGTAGGGAAATTGGTATTGTGTTGAGCGGCCTCTTGAGCTGTGTTGGTGGGGGAAGGATGCGGCTTGGTGGGGAAAATGCAAGGCTGGAAGCTTTGAGTGCGGGATGCAACTTAGAAAGCAAGCGAGGTGCGTCACTTTTTGTGAATCCTCTGCTGAACGCTCAATAAGTTATTATCAAACTTTTTTCTGGGCATGAGATTTCTACTGTAAAATCATTGCATTATTTGGTTTCTCTCATTAAAGGAGACGCGGTCCATTCATTTGTTACCTTTACGACGAGAACGACGTGGAAAGTGGACTAGCGAATTCGAATTGTGAAATGTTACAACCCTTTGCTTAGAAAAGATATGATTGCAGTGCAATGAACAGGGAGCTATTCTAGGAGGATGAACCTTAGTTGTCTCAATTCTTCGTGAATATCCCAAGGGAAAAAGAAGATGAGAGACCGAGGTTGCAGGATCCGTCCTAATTTGGGCCTCGCGTGCCTGGTGCAAGGTTGCAGAAGGCTGGCTTGTTCGTCACGATCCTGTAGTATGACTCGAACATCAACAGCTTCCTTTCGAGTCGATCACCTTCTCTGCTGAACAGCTCACTTGCGAGAAGAATAAAGTCTGGAGAGCCGGCATTTTTCTTCACCCTGAGAGTATATTGGTTTCGAAATCCAGACATTTTAAATCTTAACCCTGACAAGCTCTAAGCCGTTATGGACGAGGCTGACAAAAGGGTCCTCATGGGAGGCCTACCGGGTGTTGACGAGACTGATCCGACAGACGTTGCTGGGCTTGCGGCAGATATGCAGAAGCGCTGTCGACTGTTTCTGGATGAATTGGAGCAATTTCAGACGTATCTGAAGGATCAGAAGAGAGAAAATCAAGTCGAGCTGAGGATCTTCAAGTCTGCTTTACAAACGGAGCTACGGACCATTGACAAAGTCAGTATCGACTGCCATCCTGCAGAATGTCTCGCCTGCTAACCTTCCATCACAGCTGGCAGCCGCAAATCCAACACTCCCCAAAACCATCCACGGCTTGCGAACAAGCAATCTCCCGTACTTCGAGGCTGTCTGGTCGACTGCAAAGACTTGTACCAGCTTGACTGCGTTGAACAAGAGATTTTACTGGCTCCCAGGATCTGACCCTACCTATGTCAACGTACATGTTGCACCTCCTGGACCAAGAGATCGGGCATACAGCACTCTAGTTGATATTGTTGCGCAAGATGGATTGGAGTGGGTCAAAGTTTCGTCAATAACAGAGAAAAGAATCATCTGGGATATGGCAAAAGCTGGTTGGGTTGCAGATTCATCGGATGAGGATAGTGAGGATGTCGAAGGAGACGATAATATCGATCCAGAAGGCCTTCAGAAGCAGGCCGAAGCTCTTGTCAAAGCATGCCAGGCTACTAGAGTTCGGTGAGTTATCAAATCCTCGGACGTCATATTATTCCAATGCCTTGCGAGCTTTTCATGCCCTAATTACCCTCAAGAGAAAACGCTCCGCATCAGAGCTCCACTTCGAATTGTATCCAAAGCAAGGCTAACTAATTTAGATATCAACATCCCAAAATTCGTCTGGTTCTTCCAAATATCAAAGCGCAACCAAATGCGAAGGTAGTCGCCAATGTATTACGCCAAATCAGAAATTCAGGGATCACTGTTCAGACAGCAGAAGATATGCCACCTGAATTCCCAGCTGTGGCTGAAGTTCTAAGTCGCCTAGATACAGATCCGTTTGCATCTTTCACTGAAACGCTGAACGTGGACTGCAGCATACTCCTCGCGTTTGCGAGTGACGTGTCCCATGGAAGAGTTGAGGCTCAAGACTGGCACAATAAAATCATCGCAAGACAAATAGAGATGGAACGTAAGGACCAAGTGCTACCTAACAGCATGTGGCCAGCATGTGCTGGCAGGAAATTGATCTGCACACGCGAAGCAGCAGAAAAGATGCAGGAAATTGTCGATACAATGGGAACCGAAACAGAGAAAAGACGAGCTGCTCTACTACTTGGCAAAGGCTCTCTTTACTCTAGACAACAGACTCATACAGAGTTTCAGGAGCTCTCGGACTATCCACTTCCTCTAGAATGGAATATTCCAATTGAAGTCGTAGATATCGACATGGTTTCTATTATGGGAAAACTTCCTCCGGTGGCTAAGAAGGTGTCCGATATCTTCCTCGACACAGGAATAAATCGCTCTGTATTTCTGTTTGGTTGGTCTGCCAACATAACAACAATCAGTAGCAACGCCACTGCCGCAAAAGATATTGAGACGACAATTGAG
>Ga0302140_10011187_pt1 | contig 11049 bp, 9 predicted proteins | sample I_Bog_E1_1_FD_202095 | JGI IMG/M metagenome (GOLD analysis project Ga0302140, IMG submission 202095) | Peat permafrost microbial communities from Stordalen Mire near Abisko, Sweden - I_Bog_E1_1 | ecosystem: Environmental > Terrestrial > Soil > Wetlands > Peat | place: Sweden: Abisko, Stordalen...
CGTCGACTAACATCGTGACCATTTCTGAAATGACATCCACTTTCGTTTCAGATTTTAAATCCGTGGTGACCGCATCCTTGCTCAAAAAGTCGCTGATTTTCATGAAATCCTCCGAGAGAATATTTGGAGCGGCGAAAGGGGCTCGAACCCTTGACATCCACCTTGGCAAGGTGGCATTCTACCAACTGAATTACCGCCGCATTTTACACTATAAAAAGAACTTAAATGGGCGGAAGAGGACTTGAACCTCCACGGGTTACCCCACATGCTCCTAAGGCATGCGCGTCTACCATTCCGCCACCCGCCCTTCAATTTAAGAAAACCAAAGGCGGTAATAAAAACAAAAAATGGTGACCGACCCGCGACTCGAACGCGGTACCCCTACATTAAAAGTGTAGTGCTCTACCAGGGTGAGCTAGTCGGTCTAAATTCTCTATCAGTTGCCCTTCAAACGCTTTGTGCCGGTCATACTTCGCGTAATTCTTTTGACTTTCGCTCGAGCAAAGCATCTATATCTTTGATAAAACGGTCCGTCATCTTCTGCACTTCTTCTTCGCCTTTAATCTTATCGTCTTCGCTGACGTGACCTTCACCAATCATCTTCTTAATTTTTTCATTAGCATCGCGACGGATGGAACGCAAGGTGACGCGTCCGCGTTCGGCCATATCTTTACAGACCTTAATGAATTCTTCCCGGCGTTCGGTGGACAACGGCGGAAAAACCAACCGTATCATCTTGCCGTCATTGGAAGGCGTGAGGCCCAATTTAGAATTCATGATCGCTTCTTCAATTTCTTTAATAGCATTGGCATCCCAGGGCTGGATCAATATCTGGCGGGGATCAGGAGACGAAACTGCCGCTAACTGCTTGATTGGGGTCGATGTTTCATAATAATTGATATGCATGTCTTCGATCAAAGAGGGCTGTGCACGACCGGTACGGACCTCTGAAAACTCGCGAAACACAGTTTCCATGGTCTTCTTCATCTTGCCTTCTGTCTCTCTTAAAATTTCTTTGGCTGTCATATCTTCACTCCTTAGCGAACAGTGGTCCCGATATCTTCGCCGTAAATTGCTTTTTTAATGTTCCCTTTTTGCAAAAGACTAAACACGATGATCGGCAAGCCATTATCCATGCACATGCTGATGGCCGTTGCATCCATCACTTTCAGGTCTTTTTTCAGGACATCGATGAATTTCAAAGTCTTGAATTTCTTAGCGTCCTTATGTTTCATGGGGTCCGCTGAATAAACACCGTCGACCTTGGTCGCCTTCATGATCACATCGCACCCGATCTCGGTGGCACGCAAAGCAGCTGCCGTGTCGGTCGTAAAATACGGATTACCGGTACCCGCCACAAAAATGATCACCCGGTGTTTCTCGAGATGGCGTATGGCCCGGCGTAAAATGTAGGGTTCGGCAATGGAATGCATTTGGATGGCTGTCATGACCCTTGTCTGCACCCCGACCTGCTCGAGCGCATTTTGCAAGGCCAAACCGTTCATAACGGTGGCGAGCATACCCATATAATCCGCCACGGAACGGTCCAAACCGAAGCGTTGGCTCTCCACCTGCCCGCGGAAGATATTCCCGCCGCCGACGACAAGTGCCATTTCAACACCGGCTTCATGCATTTCTTTTATTTCACGGGCGAGAGACGCGCACATTTCCGCATCAATTCCATGCGATAGCTTCCCCAGGAGGGCCTCGCCGCTTAATTTCAACAATACTCTCTTATAGACAGGCGCTTTATTCAAAATTATTCCCCGACTTTATAACGAATAAAACGGCTTACCATTATATTCTCGCCGATCTTGGCAATTAATTCATTCAATAGATCCTGGATACTTTTACCCGGGTCCTTGACATAGGCTTGGGCTAAAAGACAATGGGCTTTATAAAAGGCCTCTTTGTCTGTTTCACGGGCCAACACATCGGCAGGGACATCTTCTTTTTTGATATACTTTGGACTTAAAGCGGCGATATGAAGGGCTATATCGCGTGTGAACTTACAGAAATCCTCGCTGCGGGCCACAAAATCGGTTTCGCAATTGACTTCCACCACCACACCGATCTTATTACCATTATGAATATATGCCTCTACACGGCCTTCCTTGGCCACGCGGTCGCTTTTTTTAGCTGCCATCTCGAGCCCGCGTTTACGTAAAAGTTCTTTAGCCTTACCAAAATCACCCTCAGCCGCTTCCAGGGCTTTTTTACAATCAATGACGCCGCAGGAAGTCTCTTCCCTTAAGCGCTTGATATCATCTGCTGTTGTTGCCATCATATAATTCTCCTTAAATATATTTTCTGTGTCATTGCGAGGAGCGAAGCGACGAAGCAATCTTTTTAAAGAGATTGCTTCGCTTTCGCTCGCAATGACACGTTATTACACTGTCACTTCCTGAACCTGGACTTCTTGCTGGACTTTCTTCCCTGCTAAGAATTCCTTACGGCCTTCGATCACGCTATCCACCATTAAACCTGCAATAAATTTAATGGACTTGACCGCGTCATCATTGCCCGGGATCGGGAATTGGATCAAGTCAGGATCAGAATTGGTATCTATAAGACCAAAGACCGGTATCCCTAAACGATTGGCTTCAGCAACGGCAATTTCTTCCTTCTTGGTATCAACAATAAAAATAGCCTGAGGAATGACCGGCATTTCACGGATACCGCCTAAATCACGGATCAAACGGTCTTTTTCTTTCATCAATAAAGAAGCTTCTTTTTTAGTTAAACGGTTAACAGTACCGTTTGTTTCCATCTTCTCTATATCTATCAATTTCCGAACGGATTTTTTAACGGTTTCCAAATTGGTTAAAAGGCCGCCCATCCAGCGGTTCATGACATAATACATTTCACAGCGCAGGGCTTCTTCTTGTATAACCTGTTGGGCTTGTTTCTTGGTGCCCACAAAAAGGATCTTACCTCCCTTGGCCGCGATATCGCGGATGGCGTCCCTGGCGGCATTGAGCCGGTCCACTGTCTTTTCAAGGTCAATAATATAAATGCCGCCGCGTTCCCCAAAAATAAACTTTTTCATCTTGGGATTCCAGCGACGGCTTTGATGACCGAAATGCACACCTGCTTCTAACAGCTTCTTGATCAATTCTGTTGCCATTCTTTATTCCTCTCTTCTGTATCCCGCCGGCGGATCGTATTCTACAACCAGGTCAAGGCGGAACTTTTTGGATTTCAACCAGCCTAAGATTTGAGCCTCATGCCCTCTTAAGTGGTCAGCTTTGGGTTAAATTGAACTTTTACTATAACAAAGACTTATATTTTTGCAATAAAATTCTACACAAGAATGGTTTTGTCAAGCCCCTGAGGTCCTGAACTGAGTTTCGTAAAGCCTGCGGTATAACGGACACGAAAACAATAGATCATCATGTTTACCTATCCCAACCATTTTACCGTGTTCCAGCACCACGATCTTATCAGCTTTCATGATGGTGGACAAACGGTGAGCAATGGCAATGACCGTGCGGCCCTGCATCAACTTGTCTAACGCCTCCTGCACATATTTCTCAGATTCGGAATCCAGGGAAGAAGTCGCTTCATCCAATATCAAGATCGGAGGGTTCTTTAATATGGCCCGGGCGATCGTCAGGCGCTGCTTCTCTCCGCCTGAAAGCCTGAAACCCCGATCTCCGATAAAGGTGTCATAACCTTTAGGCATTTTCTCAATAAATTTATCCGCAAAAGCCATTTCTGCGACTTGCTTGATCTGATCCAAGGTCACATCAAAAGTACCGTAGGCAATATTATTTTTGACCGTATCATTAAAAAGGATCGCTTCCTGAGTGACAATGCCCACCTGTCCGCGTAAAGATTTAAAAGTAACTTCCTTAACATCCACCCCATCGAAAACAATACGCCCCTTGGTAACATCATAAAAACGAGGGATCAAATTGACCAGGGTGGATTTTCCGGAACCCGTGGGACCCACAATAGCCACCAACTCCCCCTTTTTAATGACCAGGTCAATATCATGTAAAACATTCCCCGAGGGTTCGTCATATTGAAAAGTGGCCCCTTGAATTTCTATCTTTTCTTTAATTATTCCCAATTCAAGAGCATCAGTCTTCTCCACTACTGTCGGCTTTGTTTCCAACACTTCATAGATGCGGACATTGGCGGCCAGCGCCTGCTGGATAATTGTTTGCACATTGGCCATGCGCTTGATAGGGCGGATCACCTGAAGGATGGATGCAAAAAAGAGCATAAAAACACCAAAGGACAAATGGTTCTTTAAAACTTCCTTGCCTAAAACCAAAACAATGGCTATCCCGCAAAGGGCCCCCACGATCTCTGTTATAGGCCCCATCAGGATCAAATTGCGGATGGATTTCATACGTAATTTGTAATAATCATGGTTTTGTTGACGGAAACGCTGGATCTCATATTTTTCCGTACCAAAAGCCTTAAGGATCCGAACACCCGATATCGTTTCCATCAAATGCGAATTAATATCTGCCATTTTTTCCTGGGTATTCTTGGCAATTTTGCGCAATTTTTTGCTGATCAAAGTCATGGGCCAACCGATCAAGGGGAACATTAAAAGAACGATCAGGGTTCCTTTGGTATTGATGGTAAAAGAAATGGCCATAAATATCAAAACCAAAAACGGCTGTTTAACCAGATCTGTCACCGCATAAGAAATAGCGTTATCAATGTTGCCCACATCATTGGTGATGCGGGAAACCAGCTCACCTGTGCGTTTACGGCTAAAATAATCCAGCGATAACGTCTGTATGCGCTCAAAAAGCCGCAGACGCACATCACGCATCACCGACATGGCAATATCATTCATAAAATAATCTGACCAGAATAAAACCACTTGCTTGATACAAAAAAGGATTATAAAGCCTAAAGGGATCGCCCAGAATAAAGTATGGTTATCAGTAGTGTTAAGTTTGTTAACTATATTAGATAGAAAGACAGGGACTTTATTAGGTATGATGATAGGTTTATTCGTAAAGATACGATCAATGACCGGCAGGATAAAAGATAACTGCACCCCTTCGAACAGAGAAGAGAGAATAATAAAAATAATGGCCACGCCAAAACGACCTCGATGGCCTTTAAGAAAACTTAATAATTTTAAATAGTTCTTCATAGAAGGACGTAATTTAGCATGGTGTTTGACATTTGTCGAGGCCTTTGTTATTGTTTATATTATGAAAAAAATTAATATCGCTTTGATCGGTTGCGGATTCTTAGGCCAACGGCATTTAAAGACCCTTTTTGCCCTGAAGAACAAGGCTAATGTCACAGCCATTTGTGACCATAACCTGGAGCATGTAAAAGCTCTCGGCCGGCAATACCACGTGCCTTTTTTCCAGGATTACCGTACCATTACAGGGGCTATCGATGCCGTCAGCGTATGCACCCCTACCATCACCCACGCTGAAATTGCTACCCATTTCCTAAATAACGGAATTCATACCTTTGTAGAGAAACCCATCACCTTTAATTTGCAAGAAGCCGATGATCTTGTTAAATTAGCCGATCAAAAAAAACTTAAATTACAGGTCGGTCATGTTGAGCGTTTTAACAGCGCTTTTACCACCATTGAACCCATTGCCCAAAACCCTTTGTTCGTCGAATGCCACCGGCTTAACTTATTCCCCAACCGTTCATTAGATATCGGGGTCGTCATGGACCTGATGATCCATGATATCGATATTATACTGGGGCTGGTCAAATCCCCCATCAAAGATATCCAGGCTGTAGGTATCAATGTTTTAACTGATAAGGATGACATTGCCAATGCCCGTCTGACCTTTGCCAATGGCTGTGTATGCAATGTCACCGCCAGCCGTATCTCTCCGGAGGTGACCCGCAAGATCCGCCTGTTTACCAAAAACGCTTATATTTCCCTGGACTATGCCAAGCAGGAAGCCAGCATCTACAGCAAGGACGAGCGTGGTATCCATAAACGCAATATCCCCATTGAAAAAGAAGAACCCCTCAAAAAAGAACTTGAACACTTTCTCGATTGCGTCCGCGAAGACAAACAACCTAAGGTATCCGGCGTTGAAGGCCGCGAAGCCCTGAAGGTGGCTTTAGAGATCACCCAAAAAATATGGGAACACCGCCAAAGCTTAATTTGACTTTAATAGTGTCATTGCGAGGAGCGAAGCGACGAAGCAATCTTTAAACAAACACATAATGCTCATCGCAGGCGAAGCCTCCGGTGACATGCGTGCCGCTGGTTTAGCTCGCGCGTTAAAAGAGCTTGACCCCAGCCTGCGGCTGACAGGCATCGGTGGTGAATATATGCGCAAAGCCGGTGTCGAATGTTTTACAGATATCACCGAGCTTGCCGTGATCGGCATTGCCGAGGTTATCAAGAATTTCAGCCGCATTAAAAAAGTATTCGACCAAACCTTAAAACAGATTGATACCACTCATCCCGACGCTGTTATCCTCGTTGATTATCCCGGATTTAACCTGCGCCTGGCCCGTGAAATTAAAAAACGCGGCATTAAGATCATTTATTACATCTCCCCCCAGGTCTGGGCCTGGAGGGAAAAAAGGGTCTTGAAGATCAAAAAATTAGTTGACCGCATGATCGTCTTATTCCCTTTTGAGCAGGACATTTATAACAAATACGGGATGAAGGTTGACTATGTGGGGCATCCTTTGGTCGATGAGATCGTCGTCGATAAAGGCCAAGCAGAAGTATTAAAGACCCTGGGTCTTTCTGTCAGCAAAACCACCATAGGCCTTATGCCCGGCTCGCGCGCTAAAGAAGTTGAACGCCATCTACCCTGCATGCTTGAAGCGGCCCAAATGCTTTTTAAAAAAAATCACGAGCGCCAATTCATCTTACTCAAATCATCTTCCATCCCCTTAAAACTTATTGAATCAATTATCTCAAAGTGTCATTGCGAGCGAAGCGAAGCAATCTTTTTAAAAACTCTTCCCTTAAAAATCTACGACGGCCCTATCTATGACGGTATCAACGCGATGGATGCTGTGATCGTAGCGTCCGGCACGGCCACCCTGGAGTGTGCCCTGCTTAAAAAACCGATGGTCATCATTTATAAAACCTCATGGCTGACCTATGCGATTGCAAAAGCCGTTATCAAGATCCCCTATATTGGTTTAGTTAATATCGTAGCAGGAAAGAAAGTTGCAGATGAACTGATCCAAAATGATGCCAATGCCGTCAATATCGTCAATTCCCTGGAATCCGCTTTACACAATCACCAGATCATCGAAGATCTGGCCGCAGTCAAGAGCTCCTTAGGCGAACCCGGCGCCAGCCTTCGCGCGGCACGGGTGGTTTTACACCCCTGAAGCTTGAAATTGAGACATCAAAGATGAACTGGCAGCTGGCTTAATATCAAGAATGACAGGCACCAGACCATCGATCTTGATATTCCCCAAATTCTGCTGGCTAATGGGTAACGGGACTCCTTTGCCATCACGCTTGATCTGGAGATTCAAATTTGCTGAATTAAAGTCAATACCACCGACGTGCTTAACTTTACCATTATCAAGCATAAGTACCACAGATACTGCACCTATATTAGGCAATCTCATGGCCCTGTCTTTAATCGTCAATGTAAAAACCTTAGTGGTAACATTATAGCTTATCCCGGCATATTTGGAACTCCCGAGTCGTAGGGCTTTTTGCAAGGATAGGATATATTTTCTATTTTCAGTTGCGCCAAACACAGTTGACTTAGGCCCTTTGACTCTCAATTGTTTCTTTGCCCCAGGGACATTTACTCTGTTATCTTGCGCAAGTATTTCCAATATAAGCCTATCCTGTAGGGATTGATTATCCAAACCATCCACAGTTCCAGTATAGACAAATGTTGTGCCACCCTTCAGATCAGGCGTCTCTTCTAAGCTGCTGCTTGTCATACGCATAAAACTATCCGCAGCGCCGACAAACTCAGTTTGTGCTGGTTTAACAGTAGTAGCAGCAGGAATTGAATTGTTCCCCAAAGGCGTGACTGGTATTTTAACTGTATACGTCCCTTTCTCGCTATCAAAGGTCACCACTGCTGTCCCGTCATTAGCGGCATCCTGCAAAGTTCTAAGATCTTGGGGATCATCGAAATCACCGGTAGATGTGGTAACTCTTCCGTTATTTATATCATCCAATGCTTCACTTGCCCCCGGAATAGGGACATTTTGACTGGCAAGTATTTTCAATATCGCCTTATTTCTTGGGGTATCAAACCTTATGGCCCCTAAATCCTTCGGAATTACATAGCCAAATGACAATCTATTGCCATTAGAGTCTGTCTCATTAAGTACTTCCATCGAAGTTTCGCTTATAAACATTTCCATATGAGCCGCATCCGCAGGCTTACCCTTTTCATTTTGGTCCTGCGAAAGCGTCATCCCATGGGTACTTGAAGGAAGATGTGCACGATGATGCTGTGAAGATTTCAATGCAGCAAAAGAAATAACACCAGCAGCTACAACAAGTCCAACAGCTGTTATTTTCCGTCCACTCATCGCCGCATCTGTGGCAGCATTACCCTTAAGGAAATTATTAAAAAGATATGGAGTGGCGGTACCCAAACCTAACATATTCAAGATCCATGAAGCCTTATATGCATTTAAAAGAATTTGGGCAGAATGTGTCAATCCTACATTGGCATGCATTTGCATTAAACTTGGGAGTACGGCAACATGAGCCAAAAATACCACACCAACCGCAACACTCCCTGCCAATGCTTCCCAATTACGATCACCTAAATATTTCAGAGCGTCTGAAATTGTCTGCGCAATTTGGGCTTTATCAATATTTGTCATCTGTGTTGCTTTTTCAACTTGCGCTGTAGCTTCCTGCAGCCTATTGACAGCTTCGGTTCCATTGGCAAGATTTTCCTTGGCAGACTTATTAACTTGTCCTAGTATCCCTGCGAATAATACAGCAGAAGCCATCATCAGATACGGTATGGTAAAATTAACATAATTACGAAACACATCCATATTCCCTGAAGTTTTTAAGGCATAATACGTCATCGCTTCCCACAACATTAATAATGAAGCCCCGCCAATTGTGTACGCATTAGAATTAGAAGTAATATCCTGGCCAATTTCTGATTTGATTTTATTTAATGCATCCAATGCCTTATTAACATAAGCAGTAGCTGGAACCTTTTTCAACAGTTCAATGGCCTTTGTTATCTGTTTAGGAAGAGTTTTCATCGCCATATCAGTCTTTAACCTATCTGAAATAGCTTGAAGCAATATACCAGCTGATGCATCCTGAAAATTAGCCAATACTCCCGGTTCAGGCAAGCCGATTTCTTGATTCATCTGGGGATCAGTATAAACAGTTAAGTGATAAGGAAAATTACTCGGCGTCCCCACATTACCGGTTAAACCTATCTCAATCGTATTATCCGTTTGGGTTATACTTACACCAAGCCCATAATTAGACCCTTGTGATTTTGAATAAGTCAAAACCCTCTCCCCATTTGTAAAATGATCTTGGGTCGGGATTAATTTATCTGAATTGACTGCACTGATAATATTAATAAATCTGTTTCGTTCTTCTTGGTCTGCTTGTCTGGCTGGACCGGCAAGAAATTCTTCCATCGTTTGGGCTGCCGCTTCTTCGTCTTCTTGCGAATAAACAATTTCATCATCCGGATCACTGATCATAGCTCTAGATGCCGGTTCACCTCTTGCAGGTGGAACCATTTGAGCATATTCGGGAAAATTACCTGCTTCCAACCCGCCGGAGAAATACTTTCTGGGAATTGTTTCATTGGTGTATTTATCCACATCTTCTTTTATAAAATTAAAAACACCCTTTTTATACGCCTTTAAATATTGACGAAAGATCTCCTGATTTGTTTTAGGGTCCTGATCCACCCCTTTAACCCTAGATTTATTGGCATAGATCCGTCCCAATAAAGATTCTTTCAACGCACGTTTATACCAGGCTGCTAAGATCATGCCGCTATAAGCCTGCCTTACCGTTGCAAAATTCTTCCCTTCATTAACTTCTGTTTCAAGCTGGGGGATGACGATCTCCTTGACAATCTTAGAAGCTATGCTGTGGGCTTTATTATCCTGGGAAATTTGTGACAATCCCGGAGCGCTTTGAATGCCCGCATGTTTCTGCAAGGACAAATAATCTTCCTCCATCATCACCTTTAAATGGCTTTTGATCAAAAATACCGCATTACCCTTCTCATAAAGCTCTGCGCTGTCCGGCAGGATCCATACCTTATTAAAGGTATTGACCGGAATATTGGTAGTGCCGTACTGCTTGTACGCTTTTTCATAAACCTCATTCCAGAATTTCTTGCCTAAACTGTCTTCAGGATAAATTAAGGAAGCAGTGATCTGCTTTAAAATATAATCTTCGGCCAAAAGATCACGGCCCATCTCGGTTTTGCCGAAATCATCCTTGATAATACGGTCCTTTTCATAAGGAGACAAGTTGACCCATTGGTCTTCATCAGGCACAGCCAGGGAAGCTAGAAAATATTTGATCAATTTTGTATATTCCTGCTTCTTTTGGGTATCAGTAAGGGATGCTTCGCCTTTTTTGACGATAAAATCAAATTTAAGTCCATTATCCGGATGGATAACAAGGCCTTGGAGGATCGCAGGGGTAAAATCAGGGCTTAGATGGACCATGACACCAGGAAGCGGCATACGCGGCATCGGATCTACAGCTATTTGGGCATAAGCAGGAGCCTTAACAGAAGTAGTCACAAAGGCTGCTAGAATTATGATCGAAATACCTTTACGGATTTGTTTGAACACAGCTTTATTGAGATACAAGGCATATGGGGCCATGGCATTCTCCTTAGTTTAAACAACTAAACATCCACGGTTAAAGTATGCCATATGGAATGGTCCTGTCAAGGGCTTGGGAGTGATTTTGAGAAAACGTTTTCTTATTTTAAGAATTTCTCAAGGTTGGCGATCAAGTCTTGTGCTTGGGTCAGATCTAACCGCATCTGAGAGCCATCGCGGTTGGCACCGGCAAAGCAGACTAAATCGGCTTCTTCAAGCATGGCTTTGACTTGGGCGATGAGAATTTCGTCC
>Ga0302140_10011188_pt1 | contig 11049 bp, 23 predicted proteins | sample I_Bog_E1_1_FD_202095 | JGI IMG/M metagenome (GOLD analysis project Ga0302140, IMG submission 202095) | Peat permafrost microbial communities from Stordalen Mire near Abisko, Sweden - I_Bog_E1_1 | ecosystem: Environmental > Terrestrial > Soil > Wetlands > Peat | place: Sweden: Abisko, Stordalen...
AATTCTAGAATACACGTGCCACGAAATGAAGCAAGCATGCTCTAGCCTCTCCTCCCCTTCCAAATGCTGATCCATCTACAAGTACAATCCCTCGGGCTCGCCCTCGCTCTTCGTCTTTAACACGCGCTCTCTCGCAGCCCTAAAGTCCGCCATCTGCACACGCATTCTGCGCTCTCTCAATGCCATCAGACCTGCCTCGGAGCAGATGGCCTTGATGTCAGCACCAGACAGATCGTCCTTTTGATTGATGAATTCCTCCAAGTCAACATCGTCGTTCAGGGACATCTTTGAGGTGTGGAGCGTGAAGATCTTGCGCTTGGTGACTTGGTCGGGGTTCTCGAAAAGGATCTTTCGGTCGATACGGCCGGGTCGGATGAGGGCTGGGTCGAGAGTGTCGATCTTGTTCGTAGCCATGATGACTTTAACGTCTCCTCGATCATCGAAACCATCCAGTTGATTGAGAAGCTCCAACATAGTTCTTTGGACTTCACGCTCTCCTCCTGATGTAGACTCGTATCGCTTCGTACCAATGGCGTCGATCTCGTCGATAAAGACAATGGATGGTGCATTCTCAGCAGCAACCTGGGGAAATTAGCTGAAGTACTCCAAATCGTACAAAGATGCTTACCTGGAAAAGTTGCCTGACAAGTCGCGGTCCGTCACCAAGGTACTTCTGGATTAACTCACTGCCCACAATACGCAAGAAAGTTGCACTTGTTTGATTTGCAACAGCCTTTGCCAGCAGAGTCTTTCCAGTACCAGGTGCACCGTAGAGAATAACACCCTTCGGAGGCTTGATCCCCATTTCCTCGTACAGCTCAGGATGTAAAAGTGGTAACTCCACCGACTCTCGGACTTCTTGAATTTGAGATTCCAAACCACCAATGTCCGCATACGACTCGGTTGGTGCCTTGTCGAGCTTCATGACCGTGACCAGAGGATCGGCATCATCGGTCAGAACACCAACGATGGAAACGGACTTGTGATGAAGCAAGACACTTGCACCCGGTTCCAAGAGATCCTTATCGACGAAAGACATGATGGAGACGTAGTACTCGGGACCAGTAGTAGAGGAGACGATAGCGTGATCATCATCGATCATTTCCTCCAAAGTACCAACACCCATCGGGCTGCCTCTCATATCATCAACTCGTCCTCGCTCATCAGCATTTCTATCCAAGGCATCCGCGTCACCACCCGCAGATACAGGAGCTCCACCCTCCTTTGCAGCCTTTGCCTTCCGTAGACGTTCCTGATTCTCAACATATTCTTCTTCAAGCAGGAGATGATCGTGAATTCGTTGCATTCGGAGATATCTTAGCTTGCATCGAGAGGTGGGATAGACCGCCGGTAGCTTTGCGGATGCATTTGGACCAGCCGCCTTGCGCTTCTTTCGGCCGATTCTGGTTGTTGGTCGTGGAGGAGGCTCGTACTTAGGCTTGTCCTTCTGTTGCCGGGAAGGTCAGTATCATCAAATTGATGCAAACTTGATGCCATACCTTCTTATCCTTCTCATCTTTGTTGTCCCCGCCTTGACCTGCGCCACCCAAGCCAGACTGTTGATTTCCCTGCGATGGTTTGTCAGTCTTGCCTCGCAGCCCCGTGTCAACAAGAGCTTACCATCTTGATCGCAGCGCTGTCAAAACGCTTCGAGGTACAAGGATTGGGAGTTCAAGGATCGATGTGAGACCGGTCTAGTCCTGTCGATGATGGTGACGTCGCTAATGGAAGCAGGAGAGTTGTTTGTAATGAAGCTCCCTGGTAGCTCGACGAGATTCTGAGATTCGGCAGGCGACAAGGCGACGCGAAATACAGGATGACTAAGCCGGTCCGGCGCTAAGCCAAAAATAGCCGCAGCATCGACTTGTCTATCGGATTCCAGCCTCGAGGCAATCCTTCACTGGATCCACGTACAGAACAGTCACCACGGCTTTGCTCCCACGGATTGTTGCATTGAGGAGATTTGAGAGAGACTATCCTGCAGCAAAACAAACGCTCTCTCCCTTTGTATCGCAACTCCAAAACCGTCCTCGAAACACCGAGTACCCCGCCAACCAAAGCTTGCCCCACAGGTAAGGCTCTCTATGACTGCCTTGGCCGGCGCCCAGCTCTGATGTCAAATGTGCTTTGTTCTGCAGTGTTATATATTCCCAGGCCTCCCCTCTTTTCGCTTCTCTAACTTCCAAGACAGCCCGAGTAACAGCCGGATCATTATTCACCAAAGCCAACCAGTCCCAAATAATTTATGAATCCCAGCCGAGCTTGCTAGACTCTTCGACAACACCAAAAATCCATTCTTCTACATAACCTGGTCCCAAAACACATTTCCTCGATCGTCCCTCGAACTCTGTCGCCATGGCTTCGAACCGGGTCCGCCGCATTGCCAAGGAGCTGGCAGATATCCAGAGCGATGTCGAGTCGAAGATATTGGCAGAAGCAGCAGATGGAGGTTCTGATCTGTCGCATCTGCATGCATCCTTTCCAGGACCACCAGATACACCTTATGAAGGAGGCACATATGTAGTGGACATCAAAATTCCTCAAGAATACCCATTCCGACCGCCTCAGATGTCTTTCAAGACAAAGCTGTGGCACCCAAATGTCAGCAGTCAGACTGTATGTGTCATTTTGTCTTGGTGTCGCGGTGTCGCTGTCGCTTCGCCCATCCCACAACTCACCAGCTAACACACTTCAGGGAGCGATCTGCCTCGACACCCTCGGCACAGCCTGGTCCCCAGTCCTGACTATCAAATCTGCTTTGCTCTCTCTACAATCACTCCTCAGCACACCCGAGCCAAAAGACCCCCAAGATGCCGAAGTTGCTAGCATGCTCATGAAGAATCCCGAACAGTTTCAACGAGTAGCAAGAGAGTGGGCTATCAAGCATGCCAATGCTCCCAAGTCGACAAACTGGGAGACCCACATTGCACACCAACCTACAAAATCCAAGCCAAAGTCGCAGAAGACTCTGTCTCGAGAGGAGGAGCTAAGACAACAAATGCTGAGGTACGATCAATATCATTGACTGATACCTAGATCTATGCTGATTTATGAACAGATATCAAGGCTATAACAAGGACTTAATCGACCGGTTTGTTAATATGGGTTTCGATATTGACCGAGTTGTAGAGGCATTTAATTACGTCAACATCGACCGAAACAATGGGGAGGACTACGAGCTTGAGGAAGCATACATGGGAGATATCACGGCCAGACTCCTCGGCGAGCCTTGATGCCTTCACACATTATACATTTTAATGCCATGGGAAGGGAGTTACTAGTCGAGCTGTAACGGCAGGTATGCATGGGTCTGGAGTCACAGATTGCGTTCATTTGTGTATTCAGCGACGGGATTTGGCTGGCGGGCATAGGCGTTATGGGATACGTCTGAGGCTAGCGTGGCCTGACCTTCAAATTGCATTTCATAAATGAAGAATTTCTCCACTTGCATGTGTCTCTGCTATTAACGACCAATGTCATCTTGTCCGTTTGCCAAGCGGCATCTCCCAAATGTACTTGATATTTGAGCCGCAATATTTGGCATGTTCTATGTGCCCCTCCGTCAAGTTCCCAGAACATCGATTCCCTTCCACATCTTCGACATACTTTTATCGAATCATCAGTGGTAGAATACCCAGGCTTGTGGATTCTAGCGCAAGCTTGCCCTGCTGTTCATCCCGAAATTCGGGTCTCTCCAATCATCCTCTTCATCGGCCTCAACCTCCTCCCCCATCTTTTCGATCGAAGCTTTATCGACCCGTTCACCGGAACGAGAAGTCTTATCCGACCCTTCTGGGCTCCTCTTTCTCTTCCCACCCTCCTTTCCCGCACCCTGATTTCCCACAACCTTCTCCTCAGCTTCTTTCTTCTGCGCAGTGTTCTCCAATTGGATGCTCTCTCCTCCCTCAGATTTAGTAGCCTCCTTCTCATTCTGCACCTCGCTCATCTCCAAGATCTCCGCTTCATGGTCTAGGATCGCAATCTTCTCTCTTTTGTTTTCGTTACTTAAGGCCAAGATCTTGATTTTATGCTCCAGCTTCGCAATCTTCATCTTCGTTTCATGCATCTCCTTTACATACTCCATCTCCAACTCGTGTGTCTTCTCCGCATACCGAAATGCAGCCTCATGTGTCTTCTTCGCAAGCTCCATACCTGTCTCATGTGCACCCTTCCTAACCTCCATACGACGCTCATGCTCGATATCCAAGTGTTGCAGACGCTTCTTGGATTCAGCTTCGATACCAGCGAGATAAGTGTCGAAGAGTTTGGTCTGTTGGGCTGCTGTTAGGAGGAAGTTGAGGAGTGGGAATTGGGGTAGAGGCGGTGGGCGGGATGGTGTCGAGGCCATGGTTGCTTGCTCGGTTGTTTGTGCTATGTGGAGTTGTCTGTGGATGTGTGGCCAATTTGTAGAGGAAGGTCGGAACGTTATGTAACGCTTGTGAACTTTTTGGGAAAGGAAATAGATGCTCAAGCAGTTTCTGTTTTTCCTGATCAAGTGGTCTGTGGAACGATCAGGTGAGCGCTGTTATGCATCTCAGAACTGCTAGATCTTGCTCCCATGTGCGGATAGTGCATGGAATGTTGGAAGAAGATAAGTCCTGCTCGTTCTCTATTGAACTAGAAGCTTTCTAGCTATGTACTATCTAGCACTCACGCCTTCGCAGAAAGTTCTATAGCTTGTTATGCGGCAGACTACACATTCTCGAATTGCGATTCATTCTCAGAGCACGCTCTTCCCGTCTAGAATCCCCTTTGGATGCAGAGCCGCATACATCTTTTCACAGAGAGATGTTTCAATTGATTCAAACATTTTACGGAGAATCATTCTCTCCGTCTCTTTCCAAGCCTCCATTCACCTCCAATCTCCGCCACGTCCCTCTCCTCCGCCTTTTTCCACAAGATATCCACCTTTGCTGTCGTCATTCTCTTCTCTGCATCCATCATATTTCTGCTCTCCTCATTGAGCATGTACCTTTCAGTTTCCCCTCTCTTTCTGATGTTCGTCCGCTCGTCCTGGCCCTTGAATATCTCGGTCCTTTTCAGCTCTTCAGCTATCTCATTTCTCTTTGCAATTGTCGCCACGCTTTGAGCTTTCATTGCTTCTATCCGGGCGGTTGATTCGTCTTGCATGTGTTGGACTCTGGTATTGCTCTCCTTCATGGTGGCCTCGATCTTTGCTTGTAATTCGACACGCTGAATATCGATATTGGTGGTAGCATTTGCAACAAGTTCTGCTGCTGCTTGCTGGATTGCCGTTTGCGACATTGTAGTTGTTGGGTGATCACTTGTGGAAAGAGGGCCGTGGTTTTCTGGTCTCCTGAGAATAGACTGTCTTCAGATAGGGTTCTTCAAGAAGTTCTCAGTGGGTGAAATGATGCTTCTATACTCGAATTATGCTTTGCTGCCTGGCTGGGGGGAGCTTCTGGATCTTCTCCTGATTTCTAGAAACGATCGAGAACTTTCTTTCGTGGGCGAAGACATTAGAATACTCCACCATTTAAGTCCTTAGAACAGGAAGCAGAAGATATAATAGCACGGGGAAGAAAGCAGCGAAAGAGGTTCAGAATTACGGGTGATGAGTGAAAACGAGGGTGGTTTGCAAACCCCCGACTCCCAATATCCTTTCTGTATTTTTTTGCCCAATGCTCAAAGTAATCAACAAGTGCGCGTCCAATACCACGTCTTTCCATTCTGTCCATCCTATTGACAGACACATCCATCATGAACTCCACAACAGTCAGATTCCTGGAGAGGGTGGTTGAGACTCCCTGTCAGCCCGCTTCTCACTTTCTTCCCGCATTAGCTGTCTCTCAAGTTCACCCTTCTCGCTGATTTGTTCCATCTCCAACTCATGTCTCTTCCCTTCTCGCCGCATCCTCGCCTCACTCTCCCCATCCATGATACTATGTCGATGAGCTGACTCAGCGCCCGCCTCTTTGATCCGTGTTTGGATCTCGAGGACCCTCGCATTGGTCTCTTCGGCCAAGAGAGCATTTCGTTGATTCGTTTCCGAAAGTAGGCGGGCATTTCTCTGAGTAGTTTCCGAAAATTGAAGAGCTTGTCGGGTTTTGAGGTCCTCCATCATGATTTCAAGCTCGAGTCGCATTCGGACTTGTTGGAGTTCAAACTGTGAGGTGGCTGGTCCCACGATTTGCTGTGCGTACTGAGGTGAGTATTGAGGCGGAGTCCAATTTGCAGTTGGCGGTGGTGGTGGAGGAGGTGGAAACATTGCTCCAGGGTTGTCCGCCGGGGGTTGGAAGTTTGGGACTTGCTGAGCAGGATGTTGCGGTGTGAAGTTGGATGGATGAGGTGTTGGGTACGGCATGGGCGCTTGCTGGCCAGAGAACTGGGAAGGAATTCGTGTTTGTGGAGCCATGGTCGAGGACGCCCCGCTTGCTTGTGGAACTGAAGACTGCGGTTCTCGGCGGAGGTCGATTACTTGGTTGTGAGAATGACTTACCGACTGTTCAGGTCCGGCGGCTGAAGCTGGAGTGTAGGATGCTCTCTTTTCTGGATCCGCCAGGTTCTGGGACATCTTGTCTACTTTCCGTGGCCGAATACAGAGTTATGTAAATGCCGTTAGTCCTTCCGAAAAAGTCGACCTCTTGGGTTTGAATCCCAACTCAGTTGGGGAGAGCTGTTATATGTGTGTTGAGTTCTGTGTGGATTGAAAGAGATGTTTCTGGCAATCCTGTGTTTCTTTTATAGCCAAAGCTTGGACAGAATGCTTTCTTGAATTTTATTGAGTCGGCTCGGAGATTGATGAAAGATATTTCGGAGGTTTGCTTCCTCTATCGTGCTACAGTTCTATCCACACCTTGAACCACACAAACCTGAGCCGCTGCTCCGCATATATCTAGCTCTGCTTTGCCGTTGACGACTGAGAGAACTCTTCGCTATGTTGTATGATTTACTGACAATCTCTTAATTCATCGCGTAGGTCAATTTCTTTTCGCCTTGCTTCAATCGAGGCCACCAAGCTTCAAAAACACTGCTGTCTTTACTCAAAAGCTGTCCTCAAAGCTCTGCCTGATTGATTGCTTCGTTCTTTAGATTTCTACCTCTGGCGGACAACAAGAAGAAATAACTAACAATGAAAGGTAAGGCTCCAAATGTATGAGCAGCTGAAGCTAAGTGCTATGGTTGCCAGCCGTGGTAGTTGTAACGTCTGCTGGAAGCTTCTACGTAGTATTGAAACTCGGGAGAATCTTTATAATCCGTCTCCGCAGTTGCAGATAGGTCTTTTTCACCCGCTAATTGATTGTGGAAGGTACTATGCTTCTTTCGAATCAGAAAGGCAACTCCAGCTCCATATACAACAGATGGCCAAAGTACAATAGCTGTCAATGTTACCGTAAACCGGCTTTCATCTTTGTTCGCATCACCAGTCAAAATTAGTGATGGATGTAGACCAATCTACATATGAGTCAGAGATGTGTCATCAAAGTATTCAAGAAGATACTTCCCCAAAGCATCGCCAAGCCTGCAAGAGGTGTTTGCAGCATGGCTCTAAAGGAATCGAACCATGTCCGCGCCAGGCTCTCCCGGAATTCGCGCTTGCTCATCTCCCAGAAAGATTCTTCCATCCTTTTCTCCCAGAATTCTATTTCCTCGGGACTCATTACCTTAATCTCTCTGCGCAGAACATAGCGAAAGTAGTAATACACTCGCTCGTCTTTAGGGAGAGACCGTAGAGCTCCCTTCCAACCTCCCCATCCGCCTACCATCTTCGGTTCACTAGCCATTGCGAGGTTTCCTGGTCGAGCTGCAGTCCAACAGTGCGTTTTTGGAGTGTACATTTCTTCTGTTTTCCTTGACAATTGTTAGTTACACTTATCAAAGTGGTGACGAAAACTGTTTTGTGGGTTGGGGACGGTGTGCCATAACAATACGAAGTTTGGGACCGAAGCTCTCCTCCTAGCCTTAGGCCGATATGCCCGGTTGCTGTCAACCTCCTGTTAGACTCTTGTTAGACTTGAACGTGGAATCACACAGGACCTGCAACAAGTGGCAAAGTAGCCTATCGGGTGTCTCGGTAAAAGAAAGGGGAAACTATCCATTCAATTGACGAGACCCCAAGATCAATTCAAAGGGATATAGATAGGAATTGAATCCAAGAGGGAAGATCGGATCCTTGGAAAGCCGTGGTCTCTGCTTAACGTCAACCCTTTTTCTGATGCAATCACGTCTGTCGTTCCTTTCCTCCTCTAAACGACCACAGGTCGACTATTCTGCCTATTTTGGTCAGAGTTCATCACCATAATGGGTTCATCAGGTTCGTGGTCATGTCAAAATGCAAACCAACTCCGAAAAGGATGTGATCAGACTTGAGAGCGCCAGGCCAACGCATATGGGTGTGATATCTTGACATGAGAGAAGTTGTTGATACCCCTGAATCGGTTATTGGGCCTAAATAGGAAGGTGGGGCTCGGTATCGTTCTTGCAACCAACCACCCCACTTCCACGCAGGATACTCGTCCAGCATTATTAATAGCCAAGGCACCAAAAGTCTACTAGATATAAATACTTCTTATGTTCCGGCTGACAATCCTATCTTTCCGAGACAACCTTCTCACACTTCGATTAGAGCTTGTGACCCCACCTTTCAAGATGTCCTCCCCAGAACCCCTCGTCCGCTTCTACGACCTCAGCGGGCCTAAGACGTGGTCTCCAGCCTGCTGGCGAATTCGATATGCCCTCAACTATAAGCGAATTCCATACGAGTGCGTCAAGCTCTCCTATCCAGCAATCAAGCCCACCTGCCACAAGCTGCTCTCACCCACGTGGCCAGATGACGACTGCACAGTGCCCATCATCGAGATACTTCAAGCACCATATGTTGCTCTCAACGACTCAACTCCCATCGCTGAACTCCTAAACGAGAGATTCACCGAGAAAGATGGCTATCCAGAGTTAAAATTGGTTGAGGAGACTTCGGAGCATTCGAGTAATAACAGCAAATTCGCTGCAAGAGCAGCCTTTACATGGATTGTTTATGATGTGTGGAAAAATGCATTGGACGAACATGACGGAAGTAAAGAATACTTTAAGAGGACGAGAGAGGCGGAATTAGGTCCGCTTCATGAATTTTTGGTGACCAAGAGAGGATCTGAGGAGAACGTTTTTGAAGACCATAAAGTGGCCTGGTTGTACTTGAAGGAAAGGATGGCAAAAGAGGATGGAACTGGTGAGCGTAGGTTTTCCATGCTTGAGCTTGCTTGAAAGACTTGCTAATAAAACTCTCAACAGCAACTTATATTGACTTCGTTGATGCAAGTAACTTCCGATGGGTTGAGGCTGCGAATGCTGAAAAGGGAAAAAGATTGATGAATTTGTATGGCGATGACACGTTCACCAAGCTGATGAACAAGGTCAAGCCTTATGAAGGAGGCGATGGAGGGCTCTAGCGCTCATATGAAAAGCGTGAAATAGAATGAATGCAGAAAGTTCAGATTCATTATGACTAAAAAATTCGCACCTTAGATACTTCACAATACATTCCCTTCACGAATTCCTTCCTTAATGCCTTAGTTGCTCCATAATTTCTTTCTCCTCACTCCTCGGCTTCCGCCTTCTTCGCAAATACAGCCATGCTTGGCGCTGGATCACAATACAACAGATACTCGCTGATCTTCCCCTCCTTAAACTTCACAACTTCACATTCCTTGAACCCGTCCACTACCTCCCCAGCAATCAACAACTTATTTTCTATAGCATTTACAATCTCTTCGTCGTTACCCTCGACATGCATAACAACCTTCCGCTCAAGATGGCCCCAGTAGGTAAGAAGGCTCTTCATTGAGGTCGTGAGAGACTCATGAGAAGTGGTTGGCGGCTGACTCATTCCTGAGAGGTAGACGATAGCGTTCGGGGTGAAAAATGGAGGTATTTCTCGATTGTTGAGTCCGGGCTGCTGGAGTTCATGGTTGAGAGGTGTGTCCACATGTCTTCGAGGTTTTGCGAGCTTGCCGATGCTATTTTGAATTGATGTCTGATAGATATCGAGTTTGAGACGGACCCCTGAAATAATCGGATTTGGAAAAGAATATATCACGAAGGGGATCTGGAAGTGAGTAAGTATGGCTTGGTAAACTATTGACGAACGTGCGACCTCTTTTCTGGAGATTCTGGGATAACATACTCGGACACAGCTCGCTTTTTATGTAGATCGCAGAAGAGAAGTTCAACAGTGAGATCGGATTCGATTTGTTTGGTCTTGAACTGCGCTTATGAAAGCCTATTGCTGAATTGTTTCTATTGGACAGCAAAGATCGGCTCGGCTCGCACTTCCCAATACAAACATCACTCGTGTCGCACTTCTATTTCTACAGCAATGTCTTACTCACCGCATATCTATTCATTATAATATCTCGGGATCTCCGGAGACGAGACTACTGTTTGGCTGTAATTTGGTTATCACGGGAATGGAAAACGGCGAAGTCAAGTCGAGTATCCCAGGTATCCGAGCTTGACAGACAGGGCTCTGCGGACATTATCAGTCGCATGGTTCAATGGAATCTTATTATCTCGTCGGCACCTGTAGTATCTATGAGTGCTTCATTCTCCAGATTATTCTCTTCTAGTAAATCTTGTAGTGTTTAACCTCGATAGTCTCCTAAGTCACATGATTATGTTCGCCAGCCTCCAACGCCTCCTTCCCCTCTCTTCGCAAGCTACACTCCCCGTAAAAATTGAAAATAAACATTTGTTTTCTATAATATTTTTGAGGGCGGCATATTACCACTTCTTCTCCTCCTCAAAAGTCGAAATACCCCAGGATCTCAAACGTCTAGCATTTCTTCCTCTTCATCAAGCCCTCCACAAGCCCTCAACCAGCCAGGGAAAAAGCAAAACCACTTTCCGTCCATACCACAGAGCTGTCCTTCCATCAAACTCCGCAACGACATCTCATCATCTGCGAGGTAACCCGAGTCGGTGTCAGAGCTTGTTTCCGACGGCGACGGAGAGCGCAAGCGACTGGATCTGAACCCTGCAGGCGGGAAGAAGGGTATGTTTTGAGAGGACAGGCTTTGAGTTAGACGAGAAGCT
>Ga0302140_10011189_pt1 | contig 11049 bp, 10 predicted proteins | sample I_Bog_E1_1_FD_202095 | JGI IMG/M metagenome (GOLD analysis project Ga0302140, IMG submission 202095) | Peat permafrost microbial communities from Stordalen Mire near Abisko, Sweden - I_Bog_E1_1 | ecosystem: Environmental > Terrestrial > Soil > Wetlands > Peat | place: Sweden: Abisko, Stordalen...
CTTCTTCCTCCACATGTTGGACTCATGCCCGGCCAGCGTGTTACTCAGATAACGCAACCAATTTTGGTAAGGCTCGATTCGCCGCCTCCTACAGGATCGTAACCATTTCCCGCTGAATCTCACCGGTCACGATAGCGCTTCCATCGTCCACATACATATCCACTTCGGATCGTATTCCGAACTCGAGCAAATACACGCCAGGCTCGATGGAAAAGCAAGTACGCGGGATCACGCGCCGCTCGTCGTGCGATTCGAGATTGTCCATGTTCGCGCCGTTGCCGTGAACTTCTTCACCGATCGAATGCCCGGTGCGATGAACAAAATATTCGCCGTAACCACTGGCGGCGATGGACGAACGCGCCGCATCGTCCACCTGATACCCGTAGAGCAACTCGTGGTTCCGCGCCGCGGATTGCACCTTCTCTATGGCGCGGTCGCGGCCGGAACTCACCACTTCAAATATTCGGCTATACTTTTCCGGCACTTCGGCCCCGCAAAAGCCGGTCCACGTGATGTCGTAATAAACCGCGCCGGGCCGATCGAGTTTGGCCCACATGTCGAGCAGCACCGGATCGCCCTTCCGTATGACCGCGCTGCCCTGCTCCCGCGGTTCGTAGTGTTGATCGGACATGTGCTCGTTGACGGCTACTATGGGTCCGTGATCTGTAAATAAGCCGGACTTCTCAAAGCCGTAACGGATAAATCGATTAATGTCCCATTCCGTGATCGATTCACCTGCACGGAGCGCGTCTCCGATGCGCTGGAACGCGGCCGCCCGGACCGAATCCACGCGGCGTCCGGCCTCCAGGTGCGACTCTAACTGCTCCGCCGACCAGCGCGCCTCAAATAATTGGATGAGATCTGCCGAGGTCGCTATGTCGACGCCGGTCGATCGGACCAGTTCTATCGTGCCGCCATCCACCATCGAGACATAAGGAATCGCGCAGAGCGGCGAGTACTGCATGGCTACTTTGCGGCAGCCCTGCAGAATCGCTTTGAGACCGTCCACCTGCGTGCTCCAACCGGAATATAAATGCTTCGCGCCGGGCAACGCGTCCAGCATTCCGGATTCAATACGATGGACCAGGCGCTGTGCTTCGCCGTGAGCCGGGATCAGATAGTACCAGCGCCGGGAAGGTGTCGCCTCCGGTTTGAAGCCAAGCACGCGGTAGGCCAGTGGGTCGCGAAAGTGATGATCGAAGAAGAGCCATCCGTCTAGTTTTTCATCGCGCAAAGCTGCTTGAATGTCGTCCAGTTTCATAGATCCTTGAAACTCTGGTATACCATTGCTCCGGCTCGCGCGGCGCGGTCTTCACGCGCAACCCTGGTGGAACATAGAGTACGGCGGTGCGTTCACCCCGCCGGGCTTGGAGACAGTTTCCGTGGTTCGCTCCCGGTGAAGTCCCCCTGAGCGCCTGGTGGCCCAGACCTGAGAGTGTTGCTTGGTTTGCCAAACACTAATCGGGATTCTATGATCGAACAACTGGGTGTTCCAGGCGTTCGGGAAGATCGACGAGACGCTTTTCAAGTCCTTCAATACGGGCCGCAAGATCGGACAGTAAATCGTCGATCCTGCTGGCGAGCTGCTTCTCCAGGCCGTCGATGCGCCCGGACAAATCGCTCCGTTAATCGTCAATGCGCTTGTTATTAGTCAGGATTCCGATGAGCACGGTAAGCAGACCAACAGCGCCGGGCCCCATATGCTAATTGCCGGATTCAACTGTTGATCCTGTTCGTACGCATCGATTTAACGATTTTCGCCCCGGAGGGCTTGCCCACAATTTACGCTATCACTAAACTCTTCCCGACGCAGCGCCGAGCTAAATTGGTAACCTGGAACCGATGTCGTTTGACGGTCTCCGCGTCCTCTCGTTCGAAAGCCGGCGAGCCAGCGAAATGGCGGAGTTGATCCGCCGGCAGCAAGGCGAACCGATCACAGCACCTTCTATGCGCGAGGTTCCCCTCGAAGACAATCACGAAGCGTTCGCCTTCGCGGAGCGGCTCTTTCGCGGCGAATTCGACATGATGATCTGCCTGACCGGTGTAGGCACGCGGGCGCTCGACAAAGTACTGGCGTCGCGTTTTCCGCCGGACCAGTTTGCGCTGGCTTTGCGTGGCCTAACGGTAGTTGCGCGCGGTCCCAAGCCTGCGGCGGTTCTCCGCGAACTGGGCGTGCCGATCGCCGTCAATGTGCCCGAGCCGAACACCTGGCGCGAACTGCTGGCGGCTATCGAAGGCCGGCCCGAACAGAATATAGCAGTCCAGGAGTATGGCAAATCAAACGCCGAACTGCTAAGCGCTCTCGAAGCTCGCGGAGCCGAAGTGACGCCGGTGCGAGTGTATCAATGGGACCTGCCGGTCGACCGGGAACCTCTGCGCGAGGCCGTCCGCAAACTCGCCCGCCACGAGGTCGATGTGGTCATGTTCACCACCTCAATTCAAGCGGTTCACCTGTTTCGCATCGCCGCGGAATTAGGGCTCGAAGCCGAGGTCCGCAACGGACTGCAACGCGCACTGGTCGCTTCTATCGGACCGACGACGACCGAGGCTTTAGAGGAGTTCGGAATCCATCCCGCGCTGGAGCCTACGCATCCCAAAATGGGCTTCCTGGTGAAAGAAACAGCCGAACGAGCGAAACATGCCTAAAGACGATTCCATGCGTCAGGTGGGGAAGTATCTGGGCATTGGCTTCATATTGCCCACTTGCGTCTTCGTCGGCTGGCTGATCGGCTACCTTCTCGACCGCGCTTTTCACAAGCGCTTCCTGACGTTAATCTTCCTGCTGTTCGGAATTGCAGCCGGATTTATTTCGCTGATTCGCGAACTCAATCAGGATAATGACACCAAGTGATGGCGACGTGTACGCGCGCCTCATTCAGCGCATCACGCTGGCGATTCTGCTTCTGGGCGCAGCCGGAACCGCCACATTCGTAGTCACGCGCGGTTGGCGATTCGCTCTCGGATTCTTTCTCGGCGCCTGCATGTCGTACCTCAGTTTCTGGCGCTGGCAACAGGTGGTGGAATCTCTGGGAGGCACTATCCAGAAGAGCCCCGTCCAGAAGCGCGCCATCGCTCCTATGGTGATCCGTTTCGCGGTGCTCGCCGCAGCCGCCTATGGTATAGTTAAGTACTTAGATGTCACTGCGGTAGCGGTTTTTCTAGGACTTCTAATTTCAGCCGCCGCCGTCATCGTCTCGATCCTTTTCGAACTCATTTATGCACGAACATGAAGCTTGGCCCGCCGCGCTCCTAAACCACTTCCTGGCGGGTCCGGCGGATTCCATCCTCGATGCTGTCGGCGTGAAACACAATCCTGCCGCCCCTTGGCCCAACTGGCTGGGCTTTGAGCTAATCGTTTTCTTTTTTATCATTATTCTATTTGCGATCCTTCGTCCGCGCCTCTCCGTGGATAAGCCCGGCACGTTGCAGCATCTCGCGGAACTCACCTACAATTTCGTGGGCGGTGAAGCGAGCGATAACATTGAGCACGGCAGTCAGCGCTACGTTCCGTTTTTTGGAACGCTTTTTATCTTTATCCTGTTTATGAATCTGATCGGGATCATTCCGGGTTTCGAATCGCCGACCATGACTCCGGCCGTGCCCGCGGGCTTGGCATTAGCGACGTTCCTGTTCTACAACTGGACGGGATTCCGCGAGCATGGCGTTGGCCGCTATCTCGCCCATTTTGCCGGGCCCATGCCTTATCTGGCGCCGCTGATGATTCCCATCGAATTCATCAGCCACCTCGCCCGTCCACTGTCTCTGACCATTCGTCTTTATGCGAATATGTTCGCGGGCGAGCGGGTGACGTTAGCTTTTCTCGGGTTAACCTATCTGGTAATTCCCTCGGTCTTCATGGGACTGCACGTTTTTGTCGGATTCTTACAGGCTTATATCTTTACTCTGCTGACTATCATTTACGTGAGCGGTGCCACCGCGCACGAACACTAGGCATCATCCGTTCCGAGCGTGAGCCCGCCGCGTCCCAACGCAGGCAGGGAACCACCCCCTCGCGAACGATTTTTACATAGGAGAAACCATGATTAAGAAGATAGTTTTTTTGACAACGACTCTGATGATTCTTGCCAGCCCGATTTTCGCGCAGGGCGATGCGGCGAAAGTATCGGACAACTGGCGCAAGGGTCTAGCCTACATCGCTATGGGCATAGCCTCCGGACTCTGCGGATTGGGCCAAGCCAAAGCAGTGGCGTCTTCCGCGGAAGCCATGGCGCGTAATCCCGGCGCGCAAGCCGGAATTCGTTTCGCACTTATTCTCGGTCTGGTGCTAATCGAGTCGCTGGCGCTCTACACGCTGGTCATCACCTTCATCGCGCAGTAACAATAAATAAGGACAGGCCGCGAGGCCTGTCCGCACATTATGAAGCTTCACGGTATTTTTCCGCCCATCACGACGCCCTTCGATCACAACGGCGACATCTGGAAGATCAAGGTTCAGCACAACATTGAAAAATTGAACCGGATCGGCCTAAGCGGTTATGTCGTCTGTGGCTCCACCGGCGAGAGCGTCATGTTGACGTCCGATGAAAAGCTTCAACTTTGGGAGTGGGTGGCCGCTTATGCCGCGCCCGAGAAGTTGCTGATCGCGGGAACCGGAGTTGAGAGCGTGCGCGAAACGGTCGATCTTACCAACCGCGCCGCCGACCTCGGCTATAAAGCGGCCATGGTCCGCACGCCCCACTATTACAAGAGCCTCTTGAACAATGCCGCAGCCCAGAAACTTTACTTTGGAGCCGTCGCCGATCAAGCCAAAATCCCGTTGATCATCTACAACTGGCCGCAAACAACCGGCATCGATATCTCCGCCGAAGCAGTGGCCGAACTATCCCACCACCCGAACATCATCGCCATCAAGGAAAGCTCAGGGAATCTCGAGAAGGTTTTGCAAATGTTGCGCGATGTAAAGAAGGGATTCCAAGTCCTGGTAGGTTCAGCACCAACCTTGGCTCCGTCTCTTGCTGTCGGCGCAGTGGGCGCGGTTCTGGCTTTCGCCAATGCCGCTCCATACGCCACCATTTCCATCTGGGAAGCGCATCGCACGCGCGAGCCCGAGGCAGCCATGGATTGGCAGAATCGCATCGGACATCCCGCCGCGTTAGTCGCCACGAAGTACGGCGTTCCAGGATTGAAGTACGCCATGGATCTGGCCGGTTACTACGGTGGTCCTCCGCGACTGCCTCTAACGACGCTATGTCCGGCGGCGAAGATCGAAATCGAACAGGGATTCGCCGGACTGCGCGGATAACTAAAGAAACAACTTACAACCAAAACAGTCCAAGGTAAGAAGCTATGGCAAGAACAATCTTACCGGGCCGGTCCTATCCTCTGGGCGCCACTTGGGACGGCACAGGCGTGAACTTCGCGATCTATTCCGAAAATGCTCAGCGAGTTGAACTATGCCTGTTCGAAGACAAAAACACGCCGCACTGCGACAATGTCGACGTTCGCGAGCGTACCGCCCACGTATGGCATTGTTTCCTTCCGGGCGTCCGGCCGGGGCAGTTATATGGGTACCGGGTACATGGACCCTACGATCCCGATAAAGGCCTGCGCTTCAATCCAGCTAAACTTCTGATCGATCCGTACGCCCGCGCTATCACGGGTAAAGTCGATTGGAACGCGCCGATATTCCCTTATCAACTCGGTCATCCGGACGAAGACAACGCCATCGACGAACGCGACAGCGGACCGGGTGTGCCCAAAGGCGTCGTGGTCAGTCCATATTTCGATTGGGATCAGGACCGGCCCCCCAAGATTCCCCTCAGCGATTCCGTCATCTACGAACTACACGTCAAGGGCTTCACTAAGCTTCATCCCGACGTTCCCCAGGAGTTGCGCGGCACCTATGCGGGCCTGGCATCGAAGGCCAGCGTTTCGTATTTGAAGAAGCTGGGCATCACGGCGGTCGAATTAATGCCCGTGCACGATTTCCTGGACGACAAGAGCCTGATCGATAAAGGCCTCACCAACTATTGGGGCTACAACACCACCAACTTCTTCGCTCCGGATGCCCGCTATTCGAGTTCCGGCGACCTTGGCTATCAAGTGGCCGAGTTCAAAAGCATGGTGAAAGCGCTGCACCGCGAGGGCATTGAGGTGATCCTCGACGTGGTTTACAACCACACTTCGGAAGGCAATCACATGGGACCCATGCTCAGCTTCCGCGGCGTGGATAACCCGACTTATTACCGGCTGGTTCAGGACCAGCCCCGTTACTACATGGATTACACGGGCACGGGCAATAGCCTGAACGTCCGCCATCCACAGGTGCTAAAGCTGATCATGGACAGCTTGCGCTACTGGGTGGAGGAGATGCACGTGGATGGGTTCCGTTTCGATCTGGCTTCCACGCTTGCCCGGGAGTTGCACGATGTGGACCGCTTGTCCGCTTTCTTCGACGTCATCCACCAGGACCCTGTCATCTCGCAAGTGAAACTGATCGCCGAGCCGTGGGATGTCGGTGAAGGCGGTTACCAGGTGGGACGCTTTCCAGTGCTTTGGGCGGAGTGGAACGGAAAATATCGCGATACCGTGCGCCGTTATTGGAAAAGCGACGACGGACAGTTATCCGACCTTGCCTACCGGCTCACCGGCAGCAGCGATCTGTACGAACGCGATGGCCGCCGGCCCTCCGCCAGTATCAATTTCGTGACCGCTCACGATGGATTCACGCTGCACGATCTGGTCAGCTACAACGAGAAGCACAACGAAGCCAACGGCGAAGACAACAAAGACGGGGCCAACGACAACAACTCCTGGAACATGGGAGTCGAAGGGCCTGCGGACGATCCGGCCATCAACGAGTTGCGCGAGCGGCAGAAGCGCAACTTTCTCGCCACCCTGCTACTTTCGCAGGGCGTTCCGATGATCTGCGGCGGCGACGAGATCGACCGCGATCAACAGGGAAACAACAACGCCTACTGCCAGGACAACGAACTCACTTGGTTCGATTGGAATCTCGATGCCCGCCGCCGTTCGCTGCTGGACTTCACGCGCAAGCTGATTCTGACGCGCATCGACCACCCTAACCTGCATCGCCGCAACTTCTATCAGGATCGCAGCATCCGCCGGTCGGACGTTAAGGACATCATGTGGATTCGTCCCGATGGCCAGGAGATGACCGACGAAGAATGGACTGCGGGATGGGTGCGCTGCCTGGGCGTGATGTTAAACGGTGAAACTCTGGACCACGTCGATGAAAAAGGCGAGTCGATGATCGACAATACCTTCCTGATCATGCTGAACTGCCATCATGAGCCAATTCAGTTCTATGTGCCGGCGGGTCCGCAAGGCAGCCCTTGGGAAGTGGTGATCGACACCAATCGACCGGATCTTCCGGTGGGCTCGCACGTTCTGAACGCCGGAGAACCGATTGAGCTGGTTCGCCAGTCGCTGGTCATGATCCGCGAACAGCGGCCGGTTCCCGTTGCCCGCGTGTGATCGGTTAACGATCCGACAGATTATTTGCAGTTCATAAGTAGAACGCATTGTCGATACCGCACATCGAAATGAGTAGAGAGAAGGTATAAAGCGATGTTTCGAGCGAAACGATTTACTTTGACAGCGATGTTGGCCGGAGCGTTACTGCTGTTCCTGAATCCAACTGCTGCATTGGCGCGAGGACATGGCGGAGGAGGCGGCGGCCACGCATTTTCGGGCGGTGGCCACTCCTTAAGCGGTCATGCATATTCGGGTGGCGGCCATGCCTACTCTGGCGGTGGCCGCGCCTATTATGGTGGCGGAGCTCGCGGGTATTACGGTGGCCGTGGCTACTACGGCGGACGCGGCTACTATGGCGGAGGAGTCGGCCTTGGCTTCGGCCTTGGCTTTTACGGAGCGCCCTATTACGGCTACGGTTACGGGCCCGGCTTTTATGCAACCCCGAATCCTTGTAATCCTCCCGGCCATTACGATCAGTACGGCAATTGGCAGACTTACACGGGTTGCTACGCCAATCCCTATTGACCTAAGCGAAGGCAGCGCGCATCGCATTGAGGCTCTTCGCCACTGCGGTGGACGGGGCCTCCTTGCCTTCCATTTCCAGCGAAACATAGCCGCGAAAATTCGCAGCGCGAAGCATCGCGGCTATCCTTTTATAATCCAGTTCCAGCGTGTAATATTCGCCCCCGCCGAAGTACGTCTTGAAGTGAACGATGGCGGCATGCGGAGCCAGCTTCTCGATCCCCGGATAAGGGTCGCCCGGCCAGTTCCCAATATCCAGATTCACTCCCAGCCAAGGTGAATTGACGCCTTCCACAATCTTCAGCAGATTGTCCGGCTTCAGCGTCATGCCCCAGTGATTCTCCAGCATCAGCATGATGCCGGCCTTCTCCGCGGCCGGGATGCAGGCTTTAATACTGTCGATGCACCACTGCAGCGCATCGTTATCGGTGTAGCCCGGAATGGGCGGCTCGTCGCCCTTCACTTTCATCAGATCGTCGAACAGCCGAATCGTTCGCCAGCGCCCGGAGTTGATCCGCACCGCGGGGCAGCCCAAGCGCGATGCCAGTTCGATGCCATATTGCGTCTGACGGATCGCTTGTCCGCGCTCGTCCGCCCATGGCGATACGAAGTCCTGGTGAATGGAGAACATCACCAGCGCTAAGCCGCGTAAGAAGGCATCCCGTTTCAACCGATTGAGGTATTCGGGCGACTCGTCCGTCATCTGCCGGTGCAGCACCTCCACTCCATCGAAGCCCAGGCGCGCCGCATCGTCAATCACTTTCTCGATCGGATACCGATCGCCTTTAAAGTGCCAGTATGAATAGCTCGAAACGGAGAATCGCGGCGTCTGCAATGGCAGAACGGCGGTCTCGCCGGAGCCGGCGGCCCACCAGCCGCCCGCCCCCAACAAAAGACCGCGCCGTGGGATCTGAACACTGGCATCGGACATAATCTTAGTAGCGTTGGCGTTTACGCCCGCGCTTATTGCTGCGCGTGATTCTCGCGCGCCAGCCGGACCTTGGCGCTATCCAGCTTCTTCTGCACCTTGGCCACTTCCGTATGATCGTTGTCGCTCGGCGCTCCCGTTTGATAAGCCTTCAGCGAGTTCTGCCACTGGGTGATCGCTTCGCGGATCTTTCCTTCGTGAAAGTAAACATCGCCCAAGTGATCGTGGACCGTCGGATCGCTCAACATGCCGCCGATTTCCAGCGCCCGCTGCAAGTTCCGCTCGGCCTCCGGCAACTTGTTCTCGCGGAAGTAAACCCATCCCAAGCTGTCCAGGAACGCGCCATTGTTCGGCTCGCGATCCACCGCTTTCGCGATCATTTTTTCGGCCTCGTCCAAGCGAACATTGCGATCCGCCAGCATATAGCCCAGGTAGTTGAGAGCCGACGTGTTCTCCGGATTCGCTTCCAAAACCTTCTTAAACTCAGCCTCCGCCGCATCGTAGTTCTTCATGCGCTCGAACATCGCCCCACGCATGAACTCGATGTTCTCTTTGTCTTCCTTGGAAGTGGCCAGTTTGTCGGCGGAATCCAGCGCCTTCCCCATTTCCGTAAAATTCCTGGCCTTCTCGTAGATCTGCGCCAGCGAAGTATAGGTCTGCAGATCGTCCTTGCCATTCAGCAGCTTCCGCGTCTCAGCCGCCGCCTGATCGGTCTTCCCAATGTCCGCCAGCAGTTGGGCATGGACGCTGCGCACCACGCGATCGTCCGGATATTTTTTCAGAGCTGCGTCGGCTTCCTGTTCGGCTTTCGTAAACTCATGCGCCGTCCGGTAAGTCTCGATCACCTGCGCCTCGGCTTTCGCTGCCGCGTCGGGATCCAATTCGCCGATCTGGCGGAACGCTTCCACCGCTTGCGGGTATTGCTCGTTTTGCCGGTAGAGGAAACCCAGCCTCTCCAGCAGCAGAATCCGGTTCGCCTTTTCAGACGCCGCGTAGCTCTTCTTCGCCGTATCGCTCAGGATCGTCTTCAACGTGGTGATCGCCTCCGGAATCTTGCCCTCGGATTCCAGCAGATTCACATCGTTGTACTTCAACTCCAGATTGTCGGGGTCCTGTTCCTTGGCCTTGTCGGCAGCCTCGTGCGCCTTCGCAAAGTCGCGCTTCTGGCGGTAGATCTGCGAAATCCTTAACTCGGATTGCACATCTTTCGGATCGTCCGTCACCAGATCCTGATAGATCTTCAATGCATCGTCCAGTTGATCCGAGAACAACAGATCCTGTGCCAGCGAATGCTCGAGTTCTGGATTGCCGGGAGACTGGTCCAAAGCTCTCTTCAGAGTTTCCGCCGCCAGCGCGTAATCCTTCATCTGTTCGTAGGCGCCGGCCAGCGTCGCCAGGCTGCGTGGATTTGGATTCTTTTCGGCGGACTTCTTCAGCAGATCCGTGGCCGCCACGGTGTTGCCCAGATCGGCATACACCATCGCCAACCCGGTCATTGCGTCTTCGTTGTTCGGATCCAGCTCCAAGGCCTTCTTGTAAGCTTTTTCGGCTTCCAGGGAGTTCTGCGAGATCTTCTGCAAACGGCCCAGCATTAACCAGCTATCGGCGTCCGAGGGTTCCTTTTCGGTGATCTTCTGGAACTGCTCGATCGCTTTCTTGACCATCCCTTCGTCGATTTTATTTTGTTGGGCATCGCCGATCATGCGCGTATAAATGCGCGCCAGTATCCTCCGCGCATTTAGATCGTCCGGGTTCTGTTTAAGAATCTCTTCGGCTTCAGTCACTGCTTCCCGCAGCCGTCCCGATTGGATGTACAGATCGGATAATTCTTCCGCGATGAAAGTGGCGCTCGGGTCCGCCTTCATGGCGAGCTTGTAACTGTCTACCGCTTTCGAGAACAGATCGCTGCGGTTGCCGTACGATTGCGCCAGTTCCGCGTACAAGTGTCCGAGCGAGTAGTGGTAGTACGCGGATGCCTTATCGGCCTTTTCCGGCGACGGGTTCGCGGGGGTATCTTGAGCAAAAATAGCCGAACACGTCAATAGAAGACACGGAAGGCCAACAAGGAGATATGATCGAACCATCAAAACGGGCTCTCTTTCCCTTCGGGGTGACAGGAGCGCGGGTGCTACCTGCTTACT
>Ga0302140_10011190_pt1 | contig 11048 bp, 8 predicted proteins | sample I_Bog_E1_1_FD_202095 | JGI IMG/M metagenome (GOLD analysis project Ga0302140, IMG submission 202095) | Peat permafrost microbial communities from Stordalen Mire near Abisko, Sweden - I_Bog_E1_1 | ecosystem: Environmental > Terrestrial > Soil > Wetlands > Peat | place: Sweden: Abisko, Stordalen...
ATGCCCTCGTCTGCTCACGCAGCGACGGAGTCCCCCAAACACCACCCTTTCTGTCACCGGTCAAGACTCCAATGCGATGTTTAAGAACAACGCCGTCTCTCCCTTCGTCTCGGTTGCTTGCTTTAGACACGCCCTGCACCCGGTACGGACGGATTGAAATCCCATAGTCCACCGCGTCCGCCGCAAACGCCAGCGGCTCAGTTCAAACGACCCTATCGAAACTGCCCCGACCACACGACCGCGCACCCCCCACTTCTTCTTTCGGGGCAGTCCCGATAGGGCCCTAACGTTTCGGGCCAACTCCGAGTAGCCGACTACACGACCAGAACCTCTCCTCACACATCCCAGAAGCCCGTTTCCTGTTGGCCGACAAACTGGGACTTGTATTCGATGGCTCGAATCGGGTCGCGAACCACCGCTTCTGTGACTGACCTGCTCGGCCCGGGTGTTAATTCTATGAGCTGACTCTGTGGGAACTGATCGTCATGCCCTAAGGGGGGAAGTACCAGTCCTGCGTCCTGCGACAGATGCAATCTCGTTGAGCATGCCACCGAAAATCCAGCGATGCACAGGATAAAGCATGTACCAATAGAGAAGCCCCGCCAATCCGGCAGGATCAAAAATAGCGGTCTGTCGAATGACGGAGCCTCGGCCATTTGCTTCCACCTCGAACTGCAACCACGCGCGGCCCGGCACTTTCATTTCAGCGACCAGACCGAGTTCGTGATCCGGCACAAAGGTTTCCACTCGCCAGAAATCCAGAGCGTCCCCTGCGGAAAGTGTGTGAGGATCGCGACGGCCCCGGCGCAGTCCCACGCCCCCTACAACGAGATCTAAGAGGCCCCGAAACCACCAAAGAAAATTGGCAAAGTACCAGCCATTCAAACCTCCGATGCGCTGAATCGGAGCAAAAGCTGCCGCTGGCGGAACCGATACTTGCACGGTCCGAGAATCGACGAGCCTGCTGCCAAACTTTACTCCGCCCCAAGACTGCGGCTTCCCCGCCGAGGAAAGAGCGTCGCACCAACTAGTCTGGGCAAATTCCTGGTCTTCATGGTGAAGAGCTCTCTCTATCGCCTCCCGGAAACCTTTCGGCCTGATGTCAAAGGCGGTCAAAGCGGAAGAGTCGTGCACCAGAGTTGGGTTGCGCATACTATCGATGAGCTTTCGGCCAACGCGGGCATAAACAGGCGTGATTAAGCCCAACCACAAACTTGAGAGGTGAGGCGTCAAGATCGGAACCGGGATCATCCATCGGTGGAGGCCGCATTGGCGGGCATACTCCTGCATGATCTGGCCGTAGCTGACTTGGTCGGTACCCCCGATTTCGAAAACTCTGCACTGTTCCACCGGTAACACCAGCGCGGCCATGAGGTACGCAACCACATCTTCGACCGCGATCGGCTGGGCTTTGACGGCAACCCAGCGCGGGCAGATCATCACCGGCAACCGCTGTACCAGAGCGCGAATCATTTCAAATGAAAGACTGCCGGAACCGATCACGATGGATGCGCGAAATTCGATGGTCGGAATATCTGAGCTTCGCAAGATGTCTGCAACCTCGTGACGACTGCGCAAATGAGCAGAGAGCGATTGGTCCTCGTTCCCCAAGCCACCCAGATAGACGATGCGTCGTACTCCAGAATCGCGCGCTACATCGGCGAAGTTTTGCGCGGCTTCGCGGTCTTCCTGTTCGAACTTACCCGAAGACCCCATGGAGTGGACGAGGTAATACGCCGTCTGCACTCCTGCCATTGCCGGCACTATTGAACTGCGATCCAGGCAATCTGCTTTAATGACTTCCGTGGAAGCGGCAACTTTTGATCTGAGAAAATCAGGGTGTCGAGCTAAGCAACGAACTGGCCAGCCCGCTTTCTCCAACTCCTTGAGTAGGCGTCCCCCGATGTAGCCTGACGCTCCCGTTAACAGGACGAGCGGGCGATGATCCGCGCCCATTGAGATCCCTTCATTCGGCCTATTCAGTCAGGCTGGCCTGATCCTAGCATCTCCCGGATCGCTTGTTTTTCACGAAAGGTCAATGGCCGAACACTTGAGTTTGTGCTTCGCCAGCTTTACTTATGCACATTCAAGCGCCCTGACGCTGGCATGGGGACAGTTGATGTAACCAAGCCATTTCCACCAATTGAGAGTTGCCGGTTTCAAAGTAAACCGCGTCGCCACTTGTGTCGGAAACCACTTGCCGCGAGTGGCGGGACGGCCCTGCGTTCGGCGTGTGATTTTGCTGACAGGGATCTACGTCTGCGAGTCGATGGGCTGGACCAAAACCCAAGTAAGCTTTTCGCTGGCATTGTAAAGCAAAGTGATGGTCACGTCACGGGGATTCCGCTTGAACGCGAAGTGGTAGCGGAAAGTGCAGTGCAGCTCGCCGGCTGCGACCCCCTCACGGAAACGTCCGTAGAATTCCTGCATGTCAGTACAGGGCGCGATCTGCTTAAAGAAATTCTTTCCCACAACCTTCTGCCTGGTGAGACCAGAAAGCCCCTCTTCGTAGGCGTTATATCGGAGGACTGCGCCTTGAGCGTCGAGTTGGATGACTCCATAAGGAAGCGAGTCCAATTCATTCTCACCGATGGAGTCAATCGTTTGGAAAATAAACGGCGTGGGTGCTGCGGAATCAGAGGACATAGGATTCTCCAAGGGGATAGATCGTCGCCGGGGAGCCTAATCGTCCCACACCAAGCACTCGGGGCACAAGCATCCAGAAGGTTAGGTTGGGATGGTTACTCGGGTCAATCCGCCAATCTGAGATTCTGATCGGATAACGGGCAAACCTTACCTTACCGATTAGGGAAGGTTTGCCGACCATCCAGGAGTGATTCGGTCGTTAGTTAGTTTGGTCCACCCATGATGCTCTTTGGTCCTTACTGGGCGGGCCGTGTAACCGCATTCTCTTCAAGAGTGACCGCAGTCTGTGCTAACAGTCTGCCGTTTGCCGATGCGCTCGTCTTCATGGCGATTCTTGTCTTAGCCAGTATTACTCCCTCAAAGTGCGCAGTCGTTCCGATGGCCACAGCACCGGAAGTCTGCCAGAAGATGTTCTTGGGCAGTGCGCCGCCTTTCAGGATCACCCTCGTAGCGCTGGCCTGAGTAAGAGTTCCCGCTATCTGGAATATCCAGACAGCGTCTGCGCCACCGGAGAGCGTGACATTCGTTGATATTAAAACACCGGTAGTCCATTTGTAGAGGCCGGGAACGAGGGTTAAACCGCCAATCTGTCCGCCTCCCAGATTAGTAAAGTTGGGCAAGGTTCGTCCGGCGGCATTGGTGTATGCGGCTTCCGTGTCGCCCACGGCCTTTGTGAGTAAGGTGGGGGCAGTCACCCTGCATGGAAGAGGACCCGCCGCATTAACGGAGTAAATTGTTCCTGTCATCATTTCTGCACACGTCAGATGGATAGCAGCTCCGGTGATTGGACTAGATCCAACATCCCCATTGATAGCAGATGGAAAAACATCTGTGATTCCTGATTTGGTCAGAATCGCGAAAGGGCCTGCTGCTCCAAGGGGTACCGGTGTCTGTCCGGTAAACTCGACGGCGTTGGTCGTAAATGTCCATTCAATGGGATTGCCCATTGCAACTCCAGCTGCGTTCTTCGCGGCCGTCGTAATCGAGGCGGTATAGCTGATATTCGGGGTGAGAGCGGGCGAGGTTGGCGTAAAGGTTGCCACCGTGTTTGCGTCATTCATGACGACGGTACCGGGTACGTCGTTTCCGTTTGTCTCCCTGACCATGAAGGTGAGCAAATTTCCCGCCGAGGACGAGTTAACCGTTTCCGGGTCCATCGGCTGGCTGAAGGTTGCGGCCACTGCGGTGCCAGTTACAACGTTATCGCTGGTATTTGTGCTGGTCGGTACGTCCATGGCCTTGTTACTTGGGTTTGACGAAATCACCGTGGGTTCCGTAGCTGCGCCGACAAGAGTGCCGGGAGCAACGGTAACACCGGGGGCAACGGCAGCAAACGCCCTTCCGATTCCGCCACCTGCAAGCAAAGCGGCGAATAGTAACGCCATAAATATCGGTGGTTTGTATGAGCTTTCGAATCTGGTCATTTTCTTTCCCTCTTTCGTGAGCCCGCAGGGCACCCGTGGTTGGCCGATCTGCTTAGATAGGCGGCAATCCAAACCTCCATATTGCGGCTAAGCCAAGAGGGAGACTGTTCTGCATTGACCACTTACGACAATTAATCTCGCCAGTTGCATGAGGTCTAAGTTTTCAAACTGCACCACTACCCGGGATCGCTCCCGGGTGACGGGTAAATCGGAAGTTAAGCGAAGATACCACCGGACCGCACAAAGTATGAAGCCGGATTCGGTCTGCCGCCATTTGAAGATCGCGGGTCGGGTTATCATTTCGCGATTCTTTCACGTCACCAGCCAGCAACCCTGAAAGCTGCAACACATCCGGGCATGCCGTCTACGGCGGGATCTTGCGTGTACCGTCCGACAAAGCTATTCTTCACGAGATGGCGAATACAATTGCTGTGCTGGCTCTTCCAGCCGAAACGGCCTATTTGCATCTTGGGAGGAGCCCCGTTTGCTTCAAGTATGGGAGCACTCGCAGCCACGCCCGCGATCCCAAGGTTGGCCTGGCGTTGTTGCGGGGCGTTCTGCTCAATGTCGCGGCTGTCAATGGCTTCAATGTAGCCGTCTCCGAGCAGCCTAGCGGAGATTCGTTCATCGCTGAGCTGGCTCTAGACATCGCGCTACTCCACCATGCGCTACTCCACAGTAAAGCTGGTCGCGCTATTCGCTGTCCCTCCGGGCGTGGTCACCGAGATTTTCCCCGTGACTGCTCCCGTGGGAACGGTGGTGGTGATCTGCGTGTCGGAATTGACCGTGAACGTCGCGGCCTTGGTTCCGAATTTCACGGACGTAGTTTGAGTAAAGCTCGTGCCAGTCAGAATCACTGAGGTGCCAACCGCTCCACTCGGCGGCGTAAAGCTGATGATGGTCGGCACAATCTTGAACTTCTGCGGCGAAACCAGATTGCCGCCAGGTTCCTCGACCGTGATGACGCCGGTTGTGGCTCCCGTCGTGGGCTTTGCGGTCATGTAGGTATTGTCTGAAGTGGTAAACGTCCCTGCGCCCGCTCCAAACAAGATTCCGGTTGCCGTCGACAGATTCTGTCCAAGAATTCCGACAGATTCCCCGACCTTCGCCTGCCGCAGCGGCACGGGTTGCACGAATGGATTGAGCCCGGCGGCCAAACTGTAGATAACGCCGTCATTATGTGCGCCGCCGCCGTTGGTCAGGCCATAGATTTTGCCGTTGGTATCCAGCAGCGGTTGCGAGTAGGGAACCGCGCCGTGGGTTCCATCGAGGTCTTCGATGTCCACATAGCCCGTCGAATCGGTCTTGACCTTGAAGATCGTACCCTCAAGGTGCGCGCCGCCGCTGGCAGTTACGCCGTAGAGAAACCCGTCGCTGCCCTGCACGAGGCCGGCTGTTGGATTCAGCCCCTGGCTGCGATCCGTACTGTTGAAGCTGTGCAGCACAGTGTAAACCCCAGCCGGCGTCAGCTTGTATACGACGCCTCCGCCAAGCGATCCGGCGGTGTAAGTTGTGCCGTAGAAATTGCCATCGGACGAGAGCAGGAGCGGACCGTAAGGCAGACTGCCGGTGGCAGAAGCGAAGTTGAAGATCGTCTTGACGACGCCGGTGGTGGTCACCGAAAACGCCGTCCCGACATTCGACGTTCCACCGACGTTGGTGACGCCGTAGAACTTGCCGTCGGAGTTCAGGGTCAGCGGGCCGAAGGGTTCCACCGTGAGAGTTGCGAGCGGAGTGAGCACACCGGCGGTCGTAATCTTGTAGAAGATCGAGCCTCCAATGCCGGTCACGCCGTAGAGCGCTCCGTCGTTGCCCGGGACTGGCGACATTTTGGGGAACCCTCCGTCGGTGCCACGCGCGAAGTTGTGGATCACGGTGTACGTGCCCGAGGGCGTGATTTTGAAGATCACCCCGGCTGAGTCGGTTCCTCCCGAAGGCGTAGAGCCGTAGAAGTTTCCGTCGGCGGCGAGCGAGAGTCCGCCCTGCGGACTGGCGCCATCCGTCAGATCGAAGCTGTGAAGCACGGTTACCACCCCGGCCAGAGTCGACTTGAAGATGGCGCCGCGGCTGTTCGCGCCGCCCTGGGCAGTCACGCCATACAGGTTGCCGTCGCGTCCCTGCGCCAGCATCCCCGGATAAATCGAGCAGCAACCGTGGTTGGTGCCGTCGAAGTCGAACAGGTCGGTGAAGGTTTGGGCCTGCAACAGGGAACTGGAGGCCAGGGCCATGCAGGCAAGCAAAATCACAAGGCGAAGTCGTTTACTGTCAGTCATTTGTGAACCTCAGGATGAATTGTTTTACTCATGCGGTTGGATCAGACCAAGCGGCCCTCCCCAAGAGGATCATGCTCGGTTCCTTTGCCGTCGGCGGCCAAAACCTACTCCGCCGCTGTTCAGTAAATCGGAAAGCGCCCCGGAACTGGCTCATTGGACTGAAATAAATTTGGATTACTTCCTCAAAACTGCGCCTGGATTCCCATTGGCAACCTCTGCGACCGCGACTTTGTCCCGTTTCGTGGGCTGGAGCGCGGTTGGTCATGATTTCCCCCCAGATAAGCCTCGATGAGTTATCAGTTTCGGCTCTTTTGCATGGGATAACGGAAAAACAGAGGAAACCGGCTCATGCCCCCGGTAAACCCCTTGCATTCCAACAACTTTCTGAATTGACTTTGCGCCGAAACAAAGGTACTTTCTACGCCACACGAGGCAACGCCTCCTGGTTGGGGTGGTTGTGCGGCCTGTTTCGTCCTACCCTGTGACCGAACTGCTGGCGCGCTGGCGGGAGGGAGACTCCGCGGCGCGCGACTCGCTGATGCCGATGGTTTATGAAGAATTGCGCCGCATCGCGCGCAAATCTTTGGCTGGGCAACGGGGCAATCACACTTTACAGCCCACGGCTTTGGTGCATGAAGCTTATCTACGAATGGCGGGCCGCGGGGCAATGCGGTTGCAGGACCGGTCGCATTTTTTTGCCCTGGCCTCGCTAATGATGAGACAGATTCTGGTGGACCACGCGCGGGCACGCGCCGCCGCCAAGAGAGGAGGGGGCGGCATCCTACTGGTCCTGGAAGATGCGGCGGCCCTGCCGCAGACAGCCAGCCTGGATCTGCTCGCCCTTGATCGCGCCCTGACCCGCCTTGCCACACTCGACGCGCGCCAATGCCAGATCGTTGAATTGCGCTTTTTCGGAGGGCTTTCCATCCAGGAAGCCGCCCATGTCGTGAACATCTCACCAGCCACCGCAAAGCGGGAATGGGCCACCGCGCGCATCTGGCTGCACCATGCCATGATTGAAGGTGTGGAAACATGACTCCGGAGCGCTGGCAGCAGGTGAAAGACGTATTGGCAACGGCCTTGGAACTACCGCCGGGCGAGCGCTCTGCTTATCTGGATCGAAGTTGCGCGAGTGATCATTCGCTTCGCGGAGAGGTCAACCGGCTGCTCCATGACGAACAGCAAGTTGATCCACAGTTTCTTGGGAATACTGCCATGGGCCTGCTTGCCGCAGCTGTGCTTCCAGAGGAGAGGAATCCTTGGATCGGACGGCTGATCGGTGCATACCGTATCGTGCAGCAGATCGGAACGGGGGGGATGGGAGAGGTGTATCGCTCAGTTCGGGAAGACGATGAGTACCGCAAACCAGTCGCCTTAAAAATCATTCGCGGCGGGCAGGACTCTGGATTTGTCGTCTCCCGATTCAGAAACGAAAGGCAGATTCTCTCTACTCTCGATCATCCCAACATCGCCCGGTGGATGGATGGTGGCACGACCGAAGAGGGTTTGCCCTATCTGGTAATGGAGTTGATCGAAGGCCAGCCTATTACCGACTACTGCGACCAGCATCGGCTTCCAATAACGGAGAGGTTGCGCCTGTTTTCCCAGGTATGCGGGGCCGTCCAAGATGCACACCAGCACCTGATTATCCATCGCGACATTAAACCAGGGAATATTCTTGTCACCCCCGATGGGACTCCGAAGCTGCTTGATTTCGGCATCGCCAAGATTCTTAATCTCGACTCTGCCCCAAACTTAGCGGACGCAACCCTGACGACATTCCGCGCTCTCACTCCGCGCTACGCCAGCCCGGAGCAAATTAAAGGAGAGCCCATGACGACCGCAACCGATGTGTATTCATTGGGGATGGTCTTGTATGAATTACTGACTGGGACCGTCCCCTACCGCCTGGCGACTGGCAGTCCTGAGGAAATGGCCGAGGCCGTTTGCAGGAATGAGTCCCGGAAACCGAGTCTGGCAGTTCTGCCCCCCCCATCGAACGGTGACGATCCAGATTCAGCGCGACATCGTGAAATCGCCAGCGCGCGTGGCAGCTCCCCCGAAAGACTCCATAAACGACTGATCGGAGATCTCGATACCGTTATCCTAAAGGCGCTGCGGAAAGAACCTTCGCGCCGCTACGCTTCGGTGGATCGGCTTGCGGAGGATCTCCGCCGGCATCTGGAGAATGTTCCAGTTTTGGCTCGCAACGATACCCTCTGGTATCGCACGTCGAAATTTGTCGCGAGGCACAGCGCGGCAGTGGCTGTATCGGCCTTGGTGACTTTTGCCATGGTGAGCGCCCTGACAATAGCTGTGCATGAAGCTCGCGTGGCTGAGGTTCAACGCGCGCGCGCAGAGCGTCGCTTCAACGATGTGCGTAAGCTAGCGAACTCGCTGATGTTCGAGGTACACGATTCCATCAAAGATTTGCCGGGTGCAACCGCTGCCCGCAAACTGCTGATGAGTCGGGCGGTTGAGTATCTGGACAGTCTGTCACAAGAGGCAAGCGGGGACGTGGCGTTGCAGGGAGAATTGGCCGCCGCCTATGATCGCGTCGGAGATCTTCTCGGATACAACGGCGCCGCTAATCTTGGCGACCTCTCTGGCGCCCTGAAGAGCTATGAGAAGGCACTTGCCATCAGAGAATCTGCCGTGACCAATGCGGGAAAACAACAAATGCGGGAGGACCTGCTCAACGACTACTTTCATTTGAGTTTTGTCCTCAATGATTCGGGCGACTACGTTGGGGCGCTTGCCAATGTGCAAAAAGCGATTCCGCTCGCGCAGCGCATGGTGGAGATGCATGGCGAACCCAAGTACCAGGACTGGCTCGCTGGGTTCTACTGGCAACAAGGCAACGTTCTGATGCAGACCCATCACGATGCTGATGCCCTCGAAAGCTTCCGCCGAGCAGCCTCTATACGAGAGCCGATCGCGGGCGAAAGAGCGGCGAATCCGTTGTTGCGCGCCCATCTTGCAGCCGATTACATTGGCCTGGGTAGGGCACTGTTTTCCACCGGCGACCTAACCCAGGCTTTGAATGCGGTAAAGAAGGGAGCGCAAATTCTGGAGCAATCGACGCAGCGAGACCCAACCAACGGAACGCTCCGGGAGTATCTGGGGGAGGCGTACAGCAGAGTGGCGGTGATCCTGCAAAATCAGGGTGACCTCGATACAGCTCTTGCGTTTGACCGTAGGGCGAATGACGTATTTGTAGAGCTGAGCAAAGCCGATTGGAGCAATTCTCTGGCCCGCGATAACCGTGCTTTGACGGCCGAGAGTATCGCCGGCATCCTTGTACGGCAGGGAAAAATCGATCCGGCGATTCGTCTTCTCCGCGACACGATCGCTGTTTTTCAGTCGATCGAACACAAGAATCGATACGAAATCGCAGGCGAGAGGGCCTCCTATTTGGCCCTCGCGAGAGCATACCTGGCTCTTGCCGAAAACACGTCTTCCGAGCCCATAAAAACAGCACACATTCGCGAAGCACGATTGTGGTACCAAAAGAACTTGGACGCCCGGCAAAGGGAAACTACTCCAGCAGTCCTGGGTGATCTTTTTGCGGAAGATGATTCCGAACAACAGATCGCTGAGCAGCTAGCCAGGTACGAAGCCAAGTTAGCCAAGGCCCAACATAAGATGACGGATGCAACATCGCGATTGGGCCAATCTGATGAATGTAGATGGAAAACCAGAAGTGCGGCAAAGGCCGACCCATAAAGATAGGCACCACCCCTGAAGGTCGCCATCTCATACAGCACCGCGCCGAAGGAAAACAAATCGCTTCGCGCATCCAACTCTTTCGCCCGAACCTGCTCGGGAGACATATAGGCTATTGTTCCGAGCATTGTTCCCGGACTCGTAAGATGTTCCTCCGCACTGGTGGCAGCGGTCTGAGTATTTTGTGCAGCTATTTGACTAGCGGAACTGACGGGAAGCGCAACCTTCGCCAATCCAAAATCCAGAATCTTCGCGTGTCCGCGCTTGGTCAAGAAAATGTTTGCAGGTTTGATGTCTCGGTGGACAATACCAGCGACGTGAGCGGCATCGAGAGCATCTGAAATCTCGATAGCGAGCGACAGAATCACTTCCGTCTCCAGCGGTCGCCCAGCGATGCGGTGCTTAAGAGTCAGTCCATCCAAGAACTCCATGACAATGAACGAACGACCGCCGTGTTTGCCGATTTCGTGGATAGTGCAGATGTTGGGGTGGTTTAGGGCGGACGCCGCGCGTGCTTCTCGGCGAAAGCGTTCTAAAGCCTGCGGGTCTTGGGCTAGGTCTTCAGGAAGAAACTTAAGGGCCACAAATCGCCCAAGCTCGGTGTCCTCGGCCTTGTAGACGACACCCATCCCACCACCACCCAGCTTCTCCACAATGCGGTAGTGCGAGATGGTCTGGCCGATCATTCGAGAGACGTCTGGCTTGCGCACGCGTCGGTTTATCTTACGGACGCATTATCCGAATAGTCAAAGAATGACAGCTCTTGCGCCCGTCAACGCCAAAAATCGCGCTGCCGCTCCAATTGTGGGTGTAAGCGCCATTACACTCAAGTGCCCGGCGCAAGGCCATGATGAGTGAAATTGATTCCATGACAATGTCGGCTCCGATGCCCGAGTAAAGTTGGTGGTGGCAAAACCAACCAACAGGCTCGGGAGAAAGGAGCCGAAAAATGATCATTATAGGAGTAGATTTCCACCCC
>Ga0302140_10011203_pt1 | contig 11042 bp, 8 predicted proteins | sample I_Bog_E1_1_FD_202095 | JGI IMG/M metagenome (GOLD analysis project Ga0302140, IMG submission 202095) | Peat permafrost microbial communities from Stordalen Mire near Abisko, Sweden - I_Bog_E1_1 | ecosystem: Environmental > Terrestrial > Soil > Wetlands > Peat | place: Sweden: Abisko, Stordalen...
AAGGCGGCGGGCGCCGCCTTTGCCGCCATCACCATCGCCGATTGCCACGGTTTCTTTTTAAACGCCGGAGTCGCTACATGTTTTATGGACACGCTCTAAGTTCGGCCACCCGTGAAGAACGAAAGATCTTTCCAAACCATGCCGGCCACCTGTTTGCTCCGGAAAGTTCGCTGGCTTTGAGTTGTATTGTTGCTGTTGATATTGGAGATCATTGGCTTGAGCCCGGCGCCCCGAGTAAGTTACTCATCCAGCAATCGTAGCAAGGCTATCTGCTTTAAGCTGGCCAATTCCACAACCCGACCGTGTGGTCAGTGCTGCTGATCTTGTACCCAATTTTCAATTTATGGGCCAATCACCTCTGATAAAGCAGCTTGTATTATTTGGTGTTGTGTAATTAATTGCTGGACAGGGACTTGCTATTGACTTATATTAATCTCGTCAAATCTGACAGGGCACTTTGCTTGGAATTTTTCTGCGCTTGGACATCTTTCAAACTTATGTGGCAGAGTTATATATATGGGATGCACTGGAAATGCGACGGGAAGATGTATTATGACGAGGTGCCGGCTGAATCAGCCGCCGGGGCTGTGGAGTTTTTCAACGATCACAAGCGGGATGATATCAGCTTGATCCGGGTTGAGTACATCGGTCCCAATGAGGGTGGAGTTCGGGAGTGGAATCACCGGCCTGATTCGCCTTCATCGTATCCTCCATTGGCAGCACGCCGCCGGTTGGACAAGGAGGATAATGTATAAAATTAACGATGCCCAACGCTTCAACCGTAAGCGGTTCAAACTGGTAACAATAAGACCCAAATGAACTTTGCGTGTCTTCTGGCCACTATTTTACCAGCCATTTTGCTTCTGGCGGGATGCAAAAGCGAGCAGACCGCATCCAGCGTAACCGCCCGAGTCAGGGAAGATTCGTTGACCACTCATCAATGTTCTGAAGTTTCCACTACGAACATTTACTACAAAATCGAGGAAGGTCCGGGTTGTTCGATTTTCTTAACTCAGGCGCACGTCGATTTCTTTGGGGCCGATGGAAGGCCGGTTGGGGGGACGCAACTTGTAGTTATGAAAGGCCAATTCCCGCCTCCAGCGGAAATGCCCCAATCCCGGCGCGGCCCTGTCCCGCTCGCTTTGCCTTGGCTCGATCTAAGAGACACAAGTCTGGTACCACCTTCGCCTGCGCTCGACCTGATCGATACGAGTCCATAACCGGCAGTGGATTTGAAATAACTTCCATCAAGCTCAAACTGAGCTCTGCATAATCTTGTTACTGCCTTTCTGCTCCCTGCTGGCCGAGCGACTGCAGAAGACTCTCTCACTTGTTTAGACTTAAAAGGTACGATTTGAACGGAGCCGCGATGAGTTCCACCGTCAATGTTCCTTTGGCAGTAGCAGCATAAGGACTAAAATTGGCGCATCATTGTCTGCGCCTGCACCCCTTCGACGGGTTTGAGAAGTATATCGGTCCGGAAAGGTTCGGCAGGCAGACCGGCTTTGTTAAATAGATTCGGCTGGGCGGTTTCATCCCAGGCAAAACGGACTGCCACCGGTTTCTGAATACTTGGCGAGGACACTTCCACGGTGTCGCCGACGATTTTGGCGTCGGCGGGAACAAAGTTTCCATCCGCCCCGGCGATGGTGAACCAGGTCAGGGGCTGGTCATCCTTGCTAATGAGGCCGCCTTCGGCGTGCTTAAATTTCAAAATGACCTTGGCACCGTCAAATTCAGCTTTGCGGAGAGCGGGCCCGGCACTTTCGACATCACGATCATAGGTTTTGTCGAGGGCGAGCAGGGCGAGGCGATGACCGACATCCAGCTTGTCGCGGGGGTGGATGTCGTTCAGATCGTTCACCAAGTCCGTGGTAACCACCATGCCGCTGTGTTTGATGCGGCGCGCGGCGCGCGACTGGATGGTCCAAAATTCAGGCAGGGATTCGGCGGAGGGAACGCGATGAATTTTTGAGCCGTAGTAATTAAAGGGGGCGATTTGGACAAAATAGAAGGGAAAATCGCCCTCGTGCCAGACCTCTCGCCAGCCATTCACCATGGCGATCATCTTGTCATCGTAATTAAGATAATCGAAGTTGTTGGTGCCGCCCATCAGGTTGGATTCGCCCTGATACCAGATGGCACCGCGTAGCGCGAAGCCGGCGAGCGGGGCAATCATGGAATTATACAACACCGTTGGGTTGGTATTGGCAAAATCTCCTGCTGGGGCTGGCAGGCTGGCAAGTTGGGTGAGCGAAGGGACGGATTGGAAGCCCACAGGAGGAGTCCAAGGCTCGATGCGCGTGCCGCCCCAGGAGGATTCAATCAAGCCCACGGGAACATTCAAGTTGGTGGAGACGTCACGGCCAAAAAAATAGGCCGCCGCCGAAAAACTGATCGAGTTGAGGGAATTGGAACTGCACTCCTGCCAGGTATGGAATTTTACCAAATCCATCTGCTGCGTCGCGGACATCGTTCGTTCCACCTTGAAAATTCGGATTTCGGGAAAGTTCGCCGCCGCGAGTTCTTGTTCATAATTGAAGCAAGGTTTTTGGCCGCGTTGCAAGCCGATGGGCTTTTCCATGTTTGACTGCCCGGAAGCAAGCCAAACTTCGCCTACCAAAACGTTGGTGAAGCTGATGGCATAACCGGAATCAATGGTGAGCGTTTGCGGCTGGGCGGATGCCTTCAGCTTATGAAGTTTGACAAGCCAGTGGCCACTGGCGTCGGCAGAAACGCTGCGGGTCTGGTTGCCAAAGGTGACTGTAACTTCCGCGCCCGGACTACTCCAACCCCATACGGGAACAGTCATTTGCTGTTGCAGCACCATGTTATCGCTGAAAATCGCTGGAAGCTTAAGTTCCGCGCGGAGGGATAGCGGCATTGACAAAGCCAAGCCAAGCAGTGCAATAATTACGCGATTGACCTTCATTTCGTTATTCTCTGATTTTTAGCTCGCTTGGCAAAGCAAATCTCCGGCAAACCCATGCCAAAAAGGGGAGTGTGGTGAAAGTAAATTATACAAGCATGAGGCTTGAGGACGTAAAATCGGATCGATTTCTTCCAGATTCAAGGTAGCCTTCCTTAATACAGGGCTTTCAATGTATGAACTTCAATCACCAAACCAAGTTGTGCTTACTCACGATAATCATGGCTTTGAGCGCGTCCTTGATTTGTTTCCCGGCCAGTTCACAAAGGAATCCAGACTTTGGGGATAATGTGCTGGTATTTGATTCCTCGATGCCTAGAGCGACAATTCAAAGCACTCTTGACCGCATTTTTTCTCAGCAGGCCCGGAATGAATTCGGCACCAATCGCCATGCCATTTTCTTCAAACCAGGGCGATATGATGTTGATATCAAGGTTGGCTTTTATACCCAAGTGCTCGGTTTGGGGCAATTACCGGATGATGTCAAAATAAATGGTTCGCTGCATTCAGAAGGGATTTCGGCCACGCACATCGCTCTCGTCAACTTTACGCGCAGTGCTGAGAATTTGGCCGTGTATCCTTCCGGCAGCAACCCCATTACCTGGGCTGTTTCACAAGGAACCTCGCTTCGGCGTATGGATATAAAGGGAACTTTGAACCTGGCAAATACCAACCCTGGGGCATGGTCCAGCGGTGGCTTCCTGGCTGATTCAGAAATAGATTCGACGGTCAATTCTTTGACACAACAACAATGGTTCTCCCGAAATGACAATTGGGCCAGCTGGGTTGGACATAACTGGAACATGGTATTTGTCGGCGTTTCAAAACCTCCACCGGGAATCTGGCCAGACATTCCTTATACGGTGGTTACCAACACACCTCTCATTCGGGAAAAGCCTTTTTTATCCATCGACAGCAATGGTAACTACATTGTCATGGTGCCGAACCTTCGGAGCAACACCGTGGGAACCAGCTGGGCATCCGGTGCGACCCCGTCAGTTTCAGTCGGCTTGGGCCAGTTTTATCTCGCGCATCAAGCTGTTGACAACGCCGCTTCCTTAAATGCCGCGCTGGCAGCCGGCAAAAACATTATTTTCACACCTGGCGTTTATCATCTGACCAACAGCATTCTTGTGAAACGCCCGGAGACGATCATTCTTGGACTGGGCTTCGCAACCATGGTTCCGGATGCTGGAATTCCCGCCATGGTGATTTCTGATGTCGGTGGGGTAAAGTTGGCAAGCCTCATTTTTGATGCGGGAAGCGTCCGATCGCCATCTTTGTTGCAGGTTGGAGATGCCAGCAGTTCCTTGAATCACTCTGCCGATCCCGTGTTTCTCTACGACTTAGTGATGAGAGTCGGCGGGGCGACTCGTGGGACAACCACCAGTTGTCTGGTGATCAATGCTAATAATGTTGTGGGCGAAAATCTTTGGCTATGGCGAGCCGATCATGGCAAGGATGTGGGCTGGTCTCAAAATGCGTGCAACAATGGTCTGGTGGTTAATGGCAATGACGTGACGATGTACGGCCTTTTCGTCGAGCATCATGAGGAGTACCAGACGCTGTGGAACGGCAACGGAGGAAAGTTGTATTTTTATCAATGCGAATTACCGTACGACGCACCATCGCAAAACGAATGGTCACATAACGGTGTGAATGGTTATGCCGCTTACAAAGTTGCGGATTCGGTCACGAACCATCAGGCCTACGGGCTAGGTATCTATGGCGTCTTCACAAAAACCCAGACCAAGTGCTTTAACGCAATCGAGACGCCCGCTTCCAAAGGTATTGAGTTGCGTCATGCGGTTGACATCTGGATCACCGGCCAAAACAGCACTGAAATCACCCATATTCTTAATGGCATCGGTGACGCGGTCAGCCAAAGCAACAGAAAAACTACGATTAACTGACCTTGATCGGGTATAATCTGGTTCCTACCTGGGGAACGAATTGGACAGGTTAAACTTTGTATTCCTCCACCAACAACGGCCCGGGAGCCATCTGGACTTAAAGTGCCACAAACTCCCTCGCTCGTCGGCACATTGAAGATGTTGGCGAACCCGGTGCCAGGATCAAGTCCGGTCTATTTTCGATTGGTGCTTCCGCGAATTGTTTTACCTAAGTTTCCCGGAAATAATTTCTCCGCCCCTTGCCAGCCATGATCACGTGGAGTAAATCAGCAACGTAAGCCCAGCCTCCAGTGCTTGCTGCTAGCTGCTCAATTTTGCCGCCAGTACATCAATCTTTTCAATCCTTGGTGGTTCCGACAATAAGTGCCTCCATTTGGCCATCAAGGCCGCCGCGATGGGGCCGGCAAGATGAGCATCGCGCCCGTTATCGTCGGCAAAGGCATCGAAGATGCCAAATGTGCATGGTCCCAACCGAAGCGCAAACCAGACGATGGTGCCCGCTTCCTGATTGGCGAGCGGTAATTCGCTGCGCAGGAATTGTTCAACTTCGAGTTCTTTGCCTGGCTGGGCCTCCAAAGTTGCCAGGATTCCAACCTGCTCGTGGTTTTTCATATGATTGTGGATGTTATTTCAAGACTGACTGTTGCACTCCTCTTCCCGAAAGTCACTTAAAGGGCAGTTTCGAGTCGCAGACTCCATTGCTTTTAGCACAACTTTGATGTTGGGTCGGCTTTTAAGCGTCGATGCATGATGCGTTTTGTTATCAGCATTTTGCCTTTTAGGAGTTTCTGTTCGCCACTTTGGTATTCGGCGTCCGCCTGTGAATTTTGCCGCTTCGGCAGGGGAATGCCGGAAGCTATGGAACGGGTTTTAAGGAAACTCTTGACTGGAGCATGGCCGTGGTCGAAAAGTCATTGCAAACTTTAGAGAGGGAAGAGTTTAGAGAGGGAAGAGAATTGTGACGAAGGATGACGTTGGTCGCGACTTGAAACCAGTTGGGCTAGCGGGTAATCTTAAGCAAGGGCTCAAGTTTCCTGAGCCATTTTCGACGGACCGGCGTCTAGATACGATAAGGGTATGAACCGCCGAAATCTAAACCCGAAGACAATATCAATGAGGCAGGGCTTCACGCTGATCGAACTGCTGGTGGTAATCGCCATCATCGCCATCCTTGCGGCATTGCTCCTGCCCGCCCTGAGCTCCGCCAAGGAACGAGCGCGGGTGATCAGCTGTACCGGCAATTTTCGCCAGATCGGTTTGGCCCTCGCGGTTTACGTGAATGAGAACCAGGACCGCCCGCCGTCCGCGCTTAATTTCGGTGTGCCGCTGGATGGGGTTGCACAAGCAGCGGCGGATTCAAACTATGGCTACACCTACGGTTATGTTGCCAAACTTCTCGGCATCGCCAACCCGCTGGTTTTTTGGTGTCCCTCCGACAGGATTAACCCCATCCCCACTAGTCAGCCCGCCGACACGAATGTCACGTCTGCCACCTTTCGTTACCTGGTTTGGCAGCAAAGCTGTCAGGTGCCGAATCTGAAAACGACGTTGTTTTGCAGTCCCGCCACCCAAGTGGTCTATCACGAATTTAATGACAATCATTTCCGTCGTGTTGGGCAGCCGTTTGCCCTGCAACCGAGGCTGGTCGCGGCGGCGGCCGACGGCCATGTTCAAACTTGGAAGGTAATCTTCCGCCAAAATCGGCCGAGCCATTATTACGATCCCAACTGGTTTTCTTACGGACCCAATGGTTTGAACACTGACGCCCCCAACACCGGTGCGGATGTCCGGACAGGTAGCGACAACCTGTGATTGTTTCTGGCGGGCCGTCTCCGCAAAATCGCTCTTCAATGTGTTTTTTGAGTATCATTTGCGCTTCTTGGCGGATGTGGAATCATTCTCTTTCATGTCGCTGTGGCAAAAATGACTCTCGCCCTGTCCGCCTCCGGCGGAGGGGCGATAATTCTGACACACTATCTCTGATCAATCCCCAAACTCCGCGCATTAAATTGGACCTCACTTTATGTCCCAATCCAGAAACCCGTATTTAATCATTATCATCTTAGGCGCGCTTTCAACCATCAGCCCGTTCGCCATTGATATGTATTTGCCGGCATTTCCGGAAATTGCCACGGCGCTGCACACTTCCACCGCCCGGATTTCCCTGTCCATTGCCAGTTATTTTGCCGGCCTAGCCGCCGGCCAACTTTTTTATGGTCCGCTGCTTGACCGTTTCGGCCGCAAATTGCCTTTGTACGCCGGATTGATTCTGTTCGTCGCCGCGTCGCTGCTGTGCCTGTGTTCGCGCACCGTGGAATGGCTTATTGCCATGCGTTTTGTACAGGCGCTTGGCGGCTGCGCGGCACAGGTCGCGGCGATGGCCATGGTCCGGGATTTTTTTCCCGCACACGAAACCGCCAAGATCATCTCGCTGCTGATTTTAATTCTTAGTGTCTCACCGCTGTTCGCTCCCAGCGTCGGGGTTTCTGTTGCGGTCCATCTGGGCTGGCAATGGGTCTTCATCGTTCTGGCCGCCTTCGTCATCCTGATGCTGGCTGTTTGTTGGTGGCGGTTGCCCCAAGGACATCAGCCCGATAGTACCGTTTCCCTCCGGTTGAGCCCCATTCTGCGGAATTACTTCTTTGTGCTCAAGGAGCCTCAATTCCTGACTTATTCCCTCTCTGGTGCCTTCGCTTTCTCCGGTCTCCTCGTTTATGTGGCGAGTTCACCCATCATTTTCCTGGATGTGTTTCACGTCAGCGTGCAGAAATTCGGCGCCATTTTTGCCGGACTTGCCACCGGTTTCATCGGCAGCAACCAGATCAACGTCCTGCTCCTGAGCCAGTTTTCGAGTGAACAGATTTTTCGCGCCACCTTGTTGGTGGAATGCCCGGTGGCGTTGTTGCTTTTTGTGGGGACCTTTTGCGGCTGGTTCGGATTGCCGGCCACGCTGGTGCTGCTTTTCATTGCGCTATCAAGCCTGGGACTGGCCTATCCGAATGCGGCTGCCCTTGCGCTGGTGCCGTTTGACCGTAATATCGGCAGCGCTTCCGCCATGCTCGGCTTTTTGCAGATCGGCGTTTCCGGCGTCGCATCCGCGAGTGTCGGCATTTTTGACTCGCGCACCATGATGCCCGTGGCTCTCGTCCTGGCGGTCACTTCCTGGCTTGGTTTCGCGATTTTAATCATCGGCAAGCGCAGCATTCCTCAAGTACATTACGTCGAGGAAAAAGGGGCCAATTTATTGCCGCACTGAATTTACTTACGAACGAACTAAAAGTTCCTTTCCCGGCCTATAAATTATTTGACAAATTGCGGCCAATAGTGCATATACACACTATTGTGACAAAGGAACTGAGTTTGGATTCGATGGAAAACTGCGTGTGTTTCAACCTGCGTTGGGTTTCGCGCGCGTTCTCGCAGTACTTTGTCTCCGCGTTAAATCATCACGGGTTGCTGCCCACCCAGACGCCCATTCTTGCAGCGTTGGCCGCCAAACAGGAAGCCAGCATGGCAGATTTGAGCGACTGGCTCGGCATGGATCGAACGACGCTGGTCCGCAATCTTGGCCCCTTGAAACGCGATGGATTGGTGAGAGCGACTGGCCAAGGCAGGGGAAACAAGGTTTCGCTGGCGCTGACACCCAAGGGGCATTCGGCGCTGGAAAAATTCATTCCCGACTGGCGCGTGGCTCAACAAAATATTGTCAAGACTCTGGGCGCGAAACGCTGGACCCAAATCCTTCAGGACTTGGAGCGCGCCGCCCTAGCCGTGAACAACTAAATTCAATCGAATAGATTCTCTTACAAAAATTCAGATCAAGCTGTGTATATGCACATTGTGAATCAGGCAACCGTACTATATCCTAATAATAACAAGATGCTTGATGCCGCTTGGCTGCGGCAACTGTGTCTGGATGCCGGTGCGGACGATGCCGGTTTCGTCGATTTGGAGCAACCGGCTCTCGCCGGCGAACGTCCGCACATTGAAAAGGCATTCCCGCGCACACGGACGTTGATCAGCATTGTTTTGCGGATGAATCGCGACAACGTCCGCAGTGTTGCCCGGTCCGTGGCAAACGTTGAATTTCATCACCAGACGGATGAGACCAACGAGGTCGCGCGCCGAATTGTGGCAGCTTTGGAACGGGCTGGCGTTCGCGCGCTCAATCCGCCATCGGGATTTCCAATGGAAGCGGACCGCTGGATGACAGGGCGAATGTGGGTGGTATCGCATAAACCGGTGGCGGTGGCGGCGGGAATGGGGCGCATGGGCATACATCGGAATGTCATTCATCCGCGCTTTGGCAATTTCGTCGTGCTCGGCACGGTATTGCTGGCGGCGGAAGTGAGCGAGTACGCGCAGCCGCTGGATTTTAATCCGTGCCTGACCTGCAAACTTTGCGTGGCGGCGTGCCCCGTCGGCGCGATTGGCGCGGACGGCGCGTTCAACTTCTCCGCGTGTTACACGCACAATTATCATGAGTTCATGGGCGGGTTTTCCAATTGGGTGGAGACCGTCGCCGATAGCCGGAACGGCAAAGATTACCGACGTCGGGTAAAAGAATCGGAAACAGTCTCGACCTGGCAAAGCCTCGCCTTTGGTCCGAATTACAAGGCGGCCTATTGCATGGCGGTGTGTCCGGCGGGCGAGGATGTCATTGGCGCGTATCGCTCCTCGAAAAAGGAGTTTATGGATGAATTCGTTCGTCCTTTGCAGGCGAAGGAAGAGGCGCTGTACGTGATTCCCGGTTCGGATGCGGAGACGCACGCGCGGAAGCGTTTTCCCCACAAGGTTCTGCGCCATGTGCGCAACTCGTTGCGTTCGCGGAACATCAAATCTTTTCTGCAAGGAGTGCCTGTCTCCTTTCAGCGGCTCGCGGCGGGAGATCTGGAGGCAACGTATCATTTTACGTTCACCGGCAGCCAATCGGCACAGGCGACGATTGTCATCCACGCAGGCACCATTTCCGTCACGGAAGGTTTGCACGGCCGGCCGAATTTGCGAGTCACGGCCGATTCGGCTACCTGGCTGGGGTTTTTGGCGCGGGAAAAAAATCTCGTTTGGGCGCTGCTAACGCGCCGGATCAAACTCAATGGAAATCCCAAGTGGCTGCTTGCGTTTGGTCGCTGTTTTCCGAGTTAGAATAATTTCCAACATCAGAAGAAAACTACTGAAATTCAACATCGAAGTTGAGGTTTGGGCCCCGGCAGTTTTTCTTTGACAGTTTTTTTTATTTCCCTGATTGCTTGGAGGCGGATTTTTCGCTTTCATTTGCGTTTGTAAATATGATCTCGAACGCTGTACCGTCACGTCAACGAAAACTGCTCGTCGCCAACCGCAGCGAGATTGCCATCCGTATTTTCCGCGCCGCCACTGAGCTCGGGTTTCGCACCGTCGCCATCTATGCGCAGGAGGACCGCCTTGCCATCCACCGTTTCAAGGCCGATGAGGCCTACGTCGTCGGCGAGGGCAAGGGGCCGGTCGGCGCGTATTTGGACATTCCCGGAATCGTGGCGCTGGCTAAGGAAAAGGGCGTGGATTTTATCCACCCCGGCTATGGATTCCTCTCTGAAAATGCCGAGTTCGCCAGGGCTTGTGTGGAGGCCGGCATCACCTTTGTGGGGCCGGATGAGAACCTGCTCCGGATGATGGGCGACAAGACCGCCGCCCGCGCCCTGGCGCAAAAAGTCGGCGTGCCGACCTTGCCGGGCACGGAAGAGGCAGTTGAAAAGCGGGATGAAGCGTTGAAGCGAGCCAAGGAAATCGGTTTCCCGCTGATCATCAAGGCGGCTTTCGGCGGCGGCGGACGCGGCATGCGCGTGGTTCACAAACCCGGCGACCTCGTGGACCTGCTGGATGAAGCCCAGGGCGAAGCCGGCCGCGCGTTTGGAGCGTTATATCCCGCGCGCCAAGCACATCGAGGTGCAGATTCTGGGAGATCAACACGGCCAGGTGGTCCATCTTCACGAGCGCGATTGCTCCGTGCAACGCCGCCACCAGAAGGTCATCGAGATCGCGCCCAGCGTTGACTTGGATAAAACCGTCCGGGAAGAACTTTGCCAGGCCGCCGTGAAGCTGTGCCAGGAGATCAAATATAACAACGCCGGTACCGTCGAATTCCTCTACGATCAGGACACCAAGGAATGGTTCTTCATCGAGATGAATCCGCGCATCCAGGTGGAGCACACGGTCACCGA
>Ga0302140_10011204_pt1 | contig 11042 bp, 10 predicted proteins | sample I_Bog_E1_1_FD_202095 | JGI IMG/M metagenome (GOLD analysis project Ga0302140, IMG submission 202095) | Peat permafrost microbial communities from Stordalen Mire near Abisko, Sweden - I_Bog_E1_1 | ecosystem: Environmental > Terrestrial > Soil > Wetlands > Peat | place: Sweden: Abisko, Stordalen...
AACCTTTTGTTGCATATCGCCTTGAGGTTCCACAAGTTCTGGTACATTGAGGTTGTAATCTTACCTGGACCATACGGTGATATCTGAGCATCGTCCCTCCACTTCAGGCTTGAAAGTGATTGCCATATTGCAAAATTTCTGCTGTGTATTGATCCAATGCCCCAACAGCTCTTGGTACATTAGATTGTCCCTACAGTCTAGAGAGACGTCTCTACCAAACATTACAGTGGTCTGGAGCCTCCTTTCTCTACCTCTTTCGACCCGCTCTCTCTTTTGTCAAAACAGTTAAGAACTAAGCAATGGAATTAGAGAGTTAGGCTGGCTGCTTGAGTATGTGTGTAGGTTGGACAAGAACGTCTTTCTCACAAAGGCTATACCACGCAGCTGTGCTTCTCAAATTTATGGTTTGCCGTCGTTTTTTCCGCAGTGGATATGTTGTCTTTATTGGGTGCACTAGTACGGAAGCCGATAAACTTAGACTTGAGTATTGCACTGTTGAGATCTGACCAAGCTCGAATTCGTAGAAAAGTCTTACTCAACGTCAATTTCTTGGCTATTAGCCTGTATCTCCGGATAGGTTTGATTCTCTCAATCAAGTCTGTATTTCCCTAATCATAGATTCCGCAGCTAGTATTGTTGTTGCTTCATCTTGTTATCACACTCTGCTCTCATACTTGATATCTAGTGGTATTCCGCGACCATCGGTACTAAAACTGTCCTCAAGTCTACTCTACACTCTGTCCCTGCCACTCACACTTACAGTACAACAAAATGATTGGCTACGAAGAAGCAAAGCTCTGTGGATTGACTCCCTCTGAGTGCAATGTTCGGGTACGAATACTCAACCCTCTGCTGATTGGCTCCCTCTAAATGCAATGTTCGGATTCGGATTTAGGATCTGACTGCATAGAGCAGCGAATAGCTGAAACTTGCCAATCCTTACGCACTTTGAGCTCATCACGAAGTATATATAATCCCCTATGGCAGAGACAATCTTCCAAAGTCACTCTTCGACCTCTTCTCACACATTTACTCAGTATGAATGGCAATCCAAAATTATCACCACTTCACACCGCACCAACATTTACTTATTCACAATGCTTCTCTCATCCCTCCTCGCCAAAGTCTTGCTCGCAATTATAGCACTATCAACATTCGCGGCTGCGCTGCCAGGGCCAGGTTAGCCTGTACCCACAGTCTTCTAACTTGCTGTAGACTAATCTCAGGTTCAGCAGTTCCCGAACCCGCTTTCTGCCCGGGCGACTGTAATCCTGCGCCAAATGCAAGGGTTTGGGCTTTATTATTACTTGTCACTTCTAGCGCGTCATTATTGGATCAGGGGAAGGGGCTTGGTGAGAATACTTGAATTGGAGAAGGGGTGACAGAAGATATTCCAAGACGTTTAGGAAACCAGGGAGGATCTCTTTTGAAGGTAACCCTCAGAAGGATACGAAATTTCCATCCATCTAGACACTGATAATCATGCTTCGAGAAGTGAAACTATAGGACAAGGGGACGAGAGAAACGGGGGAAAAAATGAGGCCTTGAAAGTCTTCCACAAAGCAAATGATGAATTTCTTACACGGCTTACTCATGGTGCGAAAGAAAATTGAATCTACCCACCTGGATACAAAGAAAATTGAGCACCGTTCATTCACAATCTCCTTGTTCAATGAACAGCTGATATGCTTACTTAAGTAACAATGTGGCCATGTCAGCACGTCCACAAATCTTCAAATCCAAAAGTTTGCCATATCCTTGACTACGCCGTTCAACTCAAATTTTTCCAAAGCACATATCAAGAAAAGAACTACCTTTAAGATGGCAGAATACCCCACATGGTGGCCACATCCAAGATACGCGCATTGCTGTACTCTGTCACACGTTCTACACGAACAGTGTGGCCATGTAGAGCAGATGCTGCGCCATACTCAATTCCAAGTTGTCAATGCACCAAAAGACAAGTGGCACGAGATGGGATCCCTAGAAGCTATGCAAGAGATGCGAGAAGCACACGAATCCTGCCCTTCACTAAAGACGCTCTACCTACTCCAGCAAGGTCAGTGCTCCAAATGTACTTACTATCAGCAAGTGCCTGCGAAGCCGAGATCAGTTCTCGACAGGTTGACTGGCAAGAGAGACACAACACTAGCTGATCGTCTTGATCACTCGCAGCTACTCTCGCCGAAACGAAAAGAGCAGCGGGAGCAGCGTCTGAACAAGTGGAAGCATGAAAACGAGCAGCAAAAATTCCGGGATCAACAGTTCTCGTCTCGGAAGCCGCACGTGAGTCAGACACAAGCTGCATTCGAAGAAAAGCTCGCCGCTCTTCGTGCACAAGAAGACAGAGATAATGTCCCACTTGAAGATCGCATCTTGATCTATGACGAGGATACGCTCTATAGCGAAATGCTATCAGCTATCGCTGACCAACGCGAAGCTGCGAAGTGCTGCGGTTGCAATCGACACCTCTATAGGCATACGGACAGGTACAATGACGAACTAATGAAAATGCCTTGTAGACACACGATTCACTATCTGTGCTTCAAGAGGCTTTTCTACAGCTCGCTTCGTAGTGATCGCTTGCAGTGCCCGGCTTGCAGGAGGAAGTACAGAGTGCTGATGAAGCCCAAATTTGCTGCTAGATAACATTCGAAGTGTTCAGTCACTGATAATGACTATTCCACCACTAGAAAACGGAATTGATAAGCTCCACGTAGAAGGGAAGTCGGATTTTCAATTGTGATGGGCCTTGCGAGGCTCATGAATGAAAACATCCTGGAGACGACTCAATTGCTGGTAGAAATGGAATACCTAAAACTAACCTTTTTGTGCGTTTGTGATCGTGATTAATGTTGACTAGGTGATAAGCTGCTGGTGCGCACAATGTGAGGCTTGGAATACTCGTTGTTGTACGCCGCATGCGGGAACATCGAAGCAAACTGTGATTAAGGGGGGCGCCTTGCTAAATATTCAGGGGCAAACGCCACTAAATTTTGGCGAAGGTCAGCTGATTCGAACCTCAAAGGACCTCGACCACTTTTCGATTCATCTCAAAACGATTCACTCCATCCATTTCATTCGCAAAATCCCATCACGAAGGTCCCAACATTGATGGACATTCAGGAGAACTGCGCTCGGCAGATCGTCGAAAGAAGGTTTTGTTTCAACGTAGCGCGATCGCTTCAGGGCAAAATGTTTCAAATCTCTCGATTGGCTACGGTTCAACGACATCAATATCTCGATTGTATCCTGGTCAATGCGCCGCCAATCAATTCATATAACCTGGGATGGCCGTCTGAAAGTTTCGAATACGGCTAAAGGGGACCATCGGATGGCCATCTCAACGAACGGACGTTGCCCCCACTGCTGCGGACTCGTCACCTTCGTGCTAGGTATCAATAGCACGGTCTTGCCACATCGACGCCTCTCCTTCAATCATTCGACAAAGAATTGGCTACATGGTGGGTCGATTGTGTTTTACCTTGCGAGGACTCCCCTTGGGACACAGCACAGAGACCTGTCTGAAGCGTCCCTTGAACATACTCCCTTGTTCTTGAAACTTGGCAGCAGTCATTCTTTGTTTGGATCGAGCCTGAATGTTCTTTGATCTGCAACTCGGACGATTTATGAAAGATTTAAGACATCGGGACAGCGCCCGAGGATAAAAGTTTTCGATGTCTTGGCCACGCGAGCGAGTCGCTATCGTCATTCACGCGAAATTCCTTTGAGTTCGTTCACGAATCTTCAAGTTGTGCTGGTGCAACAATACATTCATTGGCCATAAATTTACCGGTTGACAATAACCATTGTTCTTTATTCTTCTGTACAATACTTTTCGGTCCCATAAAATAAGGCTTCGAGTCGTCCATTTCTTCCTTCCAAAAATCGTCATCATCTCTGATACAGACACAAACCGCAGCTACCAACAACAACACCACAAACAAAACACAACTACTCAGCAGGACTGAATACCAACAACTCCATCATGTATTACACCAACATGATCTTCACCATTCTGGCCTTCGTGGCCCTCTCGCGCGCTCACATGGAGATGAACTTTCCGGCCCCTCTGCGATCCAAGTACAACGTGTTGTACACTGGAAATCAAGCAGAGTCTGGCAAGATCGACTACTCCATGACGTCTCCTCTCTCTGGTGCCGCGCAGTTCCCCTGCAAAGGCTATCAGTCTGATTTGACAACTCCTGGCGGCGCATCTGTCGTCACTTGGAATCAAGGTGCTGCCGTCAATTTCTCAATTTCCGGTAGTGCTTCTCACAGCGGTGGCTCTTGCCAAGCTTCTCTGTCTTACGACTCTGGCAAATCTTTCACGGTCATCCATTCTTACATTGGAGGTTGTCCACTCACGCCGAACTGGGACCTCACCATTCCGAGCGACGCTCCCAAGGGGGCCGCGCTTTTCGCATGGACATGGTACAACGAAGTTGGAAATCGCGAGATTTACATGAACTGCGCATCGATCACTATCGGAGCAGGATCATCCAAGAAGAGAGCGGCATCGGTCGCTTTCAAGTCTCGTCCCGACCTCTTCGTTGCAAATTTGGCAAATGGCTGCACTACGATTGAGACGGAAGATGTCGTCTTCCCCAATCCAGGACCAGATGTCACAGGGGCATCTACCAAGACTGGCATCGGTTACTCAGGAACTTGCGCAGCTGTGAATGGAATTGGCGGCGGATCAGCTTCAGGCTCATCTGGCGTCGCTTCTGGTTCAGTTGGTGGAGGAACCAGTGCCTCTGCCCCAGCGGCATCGTCTCCTGCTCCTGCGGCTTCATCGCCTGCTCCAGCCGCATCTTCGCCTTCTCCAGTAGCCAGCTCCCCAGAAGTGGCTGCCAGCACTTCCTCGGATGTCCTCACCATCATCCCGGTGACCACTTCAGCATCCGCTGTAGCATCTGGCTTCGTCACTTCAACCACAGGAGGCTCAACACCCAGCCCTTCGACCTCAGAAGGCGCGGCACCCAGCTCTGTTGCTTCAGTTGCCGCCTCATCAGCAACCACTGGATCTACTCCAGCAGCAACCGGCTCGACAGCTTCAGGTGTCAAAGTCTCCGCAGACGGACAATGCAGTGGATCCCAAACTTGTGCAGGATCAACTTTCGGTCAGTGCTGCTCACAGTGGGGATGGTGTGGGGTTACTACGATGCACTGCGGAACAGGCTGCATGGAAGCCTTCTCTGGCTCTGGCGCATGCGGAGGAGCAACAAACTCAACGGTCCCTGCTGTTGCTCGCGTGCGAGCGATCAAGGGTCGCAGTTTCTTGGCTTAGACGCTTACAGAACGGGAGGAGGAGTTTGTACATACACAACTCAGACCCTGAGACTGGCACTCTAAAGGCTGAAAATTCGATTCTTGACGCAGACTTTATGAGCGACTATATAGACAGACAGAAATGAGAGAAAGATACCCAAAACGTTATCTGAAAATGAAACTGTGAAGTGAAGTTGTGAATGCATGCTTGTAATTGATATTTAGTAAATGGTGAACGGGCTGGAATAGAACTTGAGCTGAATTCGAGACTGGAAAACCATCGTGGATTGACAAACGAAATAAATTCTGCTACAAAGGAGTCATTGTTCTTCTTTATCATCTCCCGAACTCTTTTGGTGATGATTGTTTTCGTGGAGGTGGATCGAAGAAGAGGCGTGCGCCTCTCCAGCTGATATTCATGTTAAAAACATGGGGCTGTAGTCCATCTTCTTGATTTAAGGCGAAATGTGAATTTCTGTGCTTGCAGAGACATAGAATCCAGCAACTCCTGCTTATTCTTGCGTTATTTTGTTGAACGAGTCCGCCGAGGTCCTAGCACCATTCGGCCACATGAAATGGCATGTGAATGCTATCAACCTCATACCGCGGCTAGGTTCTCTCAGTTGAAGCTGGATCAAGCAAAATTTCCGAGATAACCATTGGTTATCGAAATGAGTTGCAAAAAAGGGTCCTTGCAGTGTAACCCTCTTCTGATCGTCATTGAAGTTTCCATATTGAGACTCATAGCTGATAGGCGTGTTATCAAATATCAATGATAGGCGATCGACCTTCTTCGCGGACTCATGGATCTCCTGGTAACAGCACTACTTTCATAGTCCCGAGATAGCGCATGTTCAAGCTTTCCATTTGACAGCACCGAGGCCATTTGGGGATAGGCCATTGTCGATCCCCGTCCCCCACAACCCTACCGCGTCGGATCCTGTCATCCTGCGGAGAAAGCTTTAAAGCTCCTGGACCTCTTCAGGTACCGCGGCTCTTCATGCGGACTGCAAAGAAACAAATAGCAACACAGACCCTCTCAGTGGAATTTTAATTATCGTTGTCGACAGCCCGTAAGCCATTAACAACTCCTAGATGTTGGAACAACAAACTTCGCCCTCCCCACTCAACGAAAAAGTCACCATAGACTCTCAAGGAACTCTCAGAAATGAATCATCACAGCAAAAGAAGATCCTCTTCCTCACGAGCAGCGAATATGGACAAGCCAATGTCATTCTAGCTGTAGCTTACGAGCTTCTGCTGCGCCAGGAATACGATATTCACATTGCATCTTTTGCCCCTCTCGAAATACGCATCGAGGATCTCAATGCGCTTATACCTAAGAATGCGAATCCTGCAACTTTTCACACCATCTTTGGGCCCTCGTTATCTCAATGTCTGGAAGAGAAGGATGAATTCATCGGGCCCTACCCTCCTGGCATCAAAGGCGCATTCAAGACTTATCGTGTAACGCTTCCGTCTATGGCTACGGCTTACAATGAAGCACAGTACATGGCTGGGTACAAAAGCTGCGTGGAGATCTTGAAGTCCGTTGAGCCGGATCTCATAGTCATCGAACCTATGTTAGACCAAGGTCTTGACGCCTGCAAGACACTCTCACGCACATACGTGGTGCTAAGCCCAAACACCTTCCAAGAACTCTTGCGCTACAAGCAACCCACGCATAAGATACTCTGCAAGAACCCAGCGTAAGTTCTCCTTCCGCTAGAAGATCGTCTCATCTCACCGGACTAGCATCTCCGCGGGCTTCTCCTATCCTGTGCCCCGGCATCTCATTCCAGCCAATATCTCGCTCCACTTTGGAATGATTCTGACGCTTTTGACTTCTCGGAAGATAAAAAAGATGCTGAGCATCCGCAAAGCTCACGGGCTCGCAGAACTACCCTCAAGCTTCCAAATCTGGCAGCCTGAGAATCATTATCTGGTCCCATCATCTCTTGAGAGCGAATACCCATGCCGTGTCCTCTCGAATGTCACTCCCTGCGGACCAATTCTTCTGCCAACGGCATCAGTAGGAGAAGTTGATCCTGAGCTGGACTCATGGCTCCAGCGTGGACCAACTATCTTGATCAATCTTGGCTCGATGCTCCGAATGGATGAAGCGATGACACGGGAGTTTGCCACTGGGTTGAAGATCGTGCTTAACCAAAGACCCGAAGTACAGATACTGTGGAAGTTCAGGAAGTCTGGAGGCTTCCCAATCTTGTCAAAAGGAAAGAAGAAGGCGGACTCTCATGAGAAGAATGAGAAAACAGATACATTGGATGTTCTCTCAGATGACATTGCAAGCGGAAGAGTGAAAGTCTTGAACTGGATCTCGGTTGAACCGTTGGCATTATTGCAAAGCGAAAGGATAGTCTGCTCTGTGCACCACGGTGGCTCGAACTCTTTCCACGAAGCATTGAGGTATGGCACTTTCTCACCTTGTCGTTCAAGTTGGCTGACATCAAACAGCACAGGAGTTCCTCAAGTCGTTGTTCCTTGTTGGCTTGATACAATCGATTTCGCCAACCGAGTAGAGTGGCTAGGAATTGGCGTCCATGGAAGTCGAAGAGCAGCTCCCAGTGTCAAGTCCGAAGAGCTTTCTAGTGCCTTATTAAGAGTTCTGGGCGATACTCCGAATGCAAATCGAATGAAAGAGAAGGCGAGAGAGCTCGCTGAAATTACTGGAAGGATAGGGGGGCGAAGCAAAGCGTGTGAGAAGATCATTGAGCTCCTGGAAAAGTCTTGATGAGTCGTGTGGGAATGAATGACTGAAGGCCTCTTTCCACAAAGCCAGGATATCTGCGATGTATCTGTACTAATTCTCTCCAATTTTGAGCCTATCTTATTAACTACCTCCAAATGTAATAACAAAGATCGGGGTGCTGGTACCTAACTGCTTTGTTTCGGTCTCAATCCCCAGTCAAAAATCACTTCAGCCTCACCTCCAACAATCGAGAAACAAGCTTTCTGTGCGACCCTCGAACCATTCACGAAACGTATCCTCGAGCACGCATCCCATAGAACGTTCCCCAAATTTCCGCGGCAGTTCCTGGAGGCAGTTCCTTGAGGCTCCTCCCAGGTCGGAAATCTGGCTAAATCCAGAAGTCCCTCGTGCTTCTTCGTTTAGCCAGATCACGTATATTGCGAACAGCTTGTTTTCGACCTCTGATTTGAGATCATATGGTCAGCTGAATAGATTGTTCGTTAATGAATCTGGGGTAGAAGGTTCTTTTCTACGCGGGGATGTGGAGGTGCGGTAGGTCTAAGTGGACTTTAGACGTTGGTGCGGGACTTCTCGTTCGTCGAATTTTGAGGTGAAATGACGAGGACGAGGGAGAGAACTTGTAGCGTCGAATCGTAATATAAGTTCTTGCAGTCGAGTGGCTGCGTGGTGCCATCGTGATATAGATGGCTTCGGTTGGCCGGCACGAGAGGATTGTATAAGAAGTATGGGGAAGCGTTTACTTCCCTTTTCCTGTTCCCTCTTCTCACTCAGCATCTTGCTCTCCTCTGTATTCCCATTATGAAGCTCCTCACTTGCGTCCTTACGCTGGCGGTAGTTGCCAAAGGAGCCCCAACTCCTGAGCCGCATTACACCTTTCCCAATATAATCGGCACTACAGCATGGGCTGATGTCCGACAATGGACGGGATACGAAGGAAACGGACCCGTGCAGGATGTCTCTTCCACGGATATCAGATGCAATAAAAATGGCGACAAGAACTTCGCAAAAGGAACAACAACTATCGCTGCAGGTTCAACGACAGGCTTCAATGCAAATCAAGCAATTTTCCACTACGGCCCAGCGCTGGCGTACTTGGCCAAAGTGCCGGAGGGAAAGACAGCTGCGACTTGGGATGGGAGCGGGCAGGCGTGGTTCAAAATATATGAAGAGCATCCGACAGTAGCAAACAACGCACTGCAGTGGCCGTCATACAGTATATTTCCAGTTGCATCTCCTACCATCATCCACGCTGACCAATACCAGACGCACAAAAGATCAACTTCAAGATCCCCGCTGCAACACCACCAGGCGAATACTTGCTGCGTGTTGAGCACATCGCCTTGCATCTAGCAAACCAGTTGAATGGAGCTCAGTTCTATATTTCGTGTGCTCAGGTTACGATCACAGGTAGTGGATCTGGGACGCCAGGACCACTTGTCGCGTTCCCAGGCGCGTACAAGAATACGGATGCGGGCATTCATTATAATATCAATCCGCCGGTGAAGAATGATTATCAGCCTCCGGGACCAGCTATCTGGACCGGCTAGAGCTGGACTGCGATGAAGTTGGTATGCGCACGGCGGGGAAGTGATTGCCGATGAGACTAGGAGAGGAGATTGGCCGTTTTATGGAAAGTGTTAAGTGATGCTATATTTTGTCAGCTGAGTATGCTTTGGCGGTATGGGTGATCTGGTGCCGTAGACATGGACATTCTCACTATCCCCAGCGCTTCAGGGTCGACGAGATCATTTCGATTCGATAAAAGCACGTTCATCCTATAACCTGCTCTTACGAGAATTCTCGTTTCCCAGAAGAAAGCGCCACTTCACTCCCAACATCTCAAAACTCTCACCATAATCCTCGTGTTGAACCTTCAAACCCTCACTGCTCGCTCTTCCTAGTATCCCATCCAGCTTCTCCTTCCCTTGAACACCAACAACAATATCCTGGATCCCCTCCCTCTCCCCCTCTTTCCCACTCGAGAACGTGAGAGATGCATTCGTGAATGCTAGGTTTTGTGCTTCTACCCTCTTAACTCCAAACAAGCTCTCCCACTGCCTTGCAGCTCTCTCTATATCTTCGTCTTCAGGAGCAAGTTGAAGAACAACACCAAGTAAACGCAAGTGAGAATGTCGTCTCATAGATTCTCCATATCTTGCAAACCCACTGAGTGGCCCACAAGCATGCCATAGCGCAATTGTTTCTTTCACCCCATCCTCCTCTCCTGGCCTCGGGAAATGGGAATCAAGCTCAAGTATCACCCCGCCTTTGATCCCCTTGGGATGGTATTGTATGCACACGCTCTCCTCTGTCTCATGCTCGAAGATCACGTTCGCGAGCCTATGAGAAGTAAGGTAGTCGCGTCGGGCGATGGCGGATGCGGTTTGCATTATTATCATGTAACCACCTTCGCCATGCTTCGAGAGGTGGCGGGACGCTGGGACGGAGGAGGACGGAGAGGTGGGAGAGACGACCTGGTATCGTTAAATCCTGTGAACTGAATCGCCGAGCAGGAGAGAAATACTTCGATAATATCACCGCCCAGAGGAACTGTTGACATAAGTCAGGGGCAGTAGTTGATGTGATGGTGAAGAGCAGTACCAAGAATGTTTTTCAACCCCCATTGCGCCACGAGAGGATCTTCATAGATGACTTCTGTGCCAAGTACTGTCGTCTGGCATCATCAGCTTCTAATCTCGTACGGCGAGGAAAGCTTTACCAGCAAATGCCTAGCCTTCTCTAGATCATAAGCAACCAGAGCGATTTGGCGCAGACGTGTGGGCGCGGGCCCCGTTGGTGATTTCTTAGCTGTCGACGCCATTGTCGATTTCATGGAGGTTCAAGGCCACCCATTGCAGCTCGAGCCAGCTATGGGATACAATACTTGGGAGTTTCGGTAGTATTGATGTTGTTGAGTGAAGCTTCATGTCGCCTCGGCTTCGGCGAGAGCTTCCCCGCATGGGTTCAATGAGCCGAAACGGGGTTAGATCTGACTACATCTAACTTCTTACAATAAAGCCCATGAACAAGACTTCAAGTC
>Ga0302140_10011205_pt1 | contig 11040 bp, 13 predicted proteins | sample I_Bog_E1_1_FD_202095 | JGI IMG/M metagenome (GOLD analysis project Ga0302140, IMG submission 202095) | Peat permafrost microbial communities from Stordalen Mire near Abisko, Sweden - I_Bog_E1_1 | ecosystem: Environmental > Terrestrial > Soil > Wetlands > Peat | place: Sweden: Abisko, Stordalen...
CAAATTTGAGTCTCATTTTCTATATTTTTTTATCACTTTTTAGGTGAAAGTTTAATATTTATAGAATTTAGTATTTTAGCCATGCAACGCATGGCTTTTTAATGTGTCATGAATAATCCGGGTTAAAGAAAAAAAGTTTAGAAATAATGATGAGAAAATGTTATATGATTTAACAAATGAGATAATTAAGGTCTTAAATGATTTTCTTACTCAATATCAAAGCAATTATCGAAGATGGTATACCTATATTGAAAAGACAGATGAGGCTAAATTCTATCTGACCCCTATAGGTGAATTGCAAAAAGAATATATGTATTATGATGACTTATGTATTGGATTTAAGAAGGTTAATGAATTTTTTGTAAACAGTATAGCAAGTGAATTTGAAATAGATATAAATAAATGGTCGATTGAAGTTTAATCAAGATAATGTTTTACATATTGTGGATTCTGATTCAAGAATAGTTATGTAATTGATTTGGATAAATAATTATTTGTACTGGAGGATAGTTATGCGTTTTATGATAATAGGAGGACTATTTGAAAATATGAAGAGCCTCGATGAAATAAAAAGTTTTCAAAATTATTGCAAAAAAATAGGCGGTAAGTTAAGAGAATGTGGGCATTCTCTAGTTTTGTGTAGTCCGTTTAATGACAGTGCAGACTATTGGGTATTTCAAGGGTTTGTGAAAAATGAATATAAGACAGATTGTATAATTGATTTTTATTTTATTGATTCTGATGATGTAATAAGGGAATTAGAGAATTTGGAAAAAAGTGTCCAATCAGTTCATATTAATAAAATACTGAGTCCTTCTCCAAATGACGCTCAAAAAGATAGTATGAAATATGCGTGGTTATTATGTCAATTGCAAGCACTTGAATATAGCCAGAGTATAATTGCTATCGGTGGAAAGCAAAACGGATCAGCTAATATGCTTTTACAGTTTGGAGAGCAAAAACAAAAAAATATATTACCATTTTGTTTTCTAGGTGGAGCAGCAATGAAATCTTTTTATCGAAAGCAATATGAATTAATGGACAGATTTGGAAAAGAACATTTACTTTTACAAGATAAAAATAATTTTTGTGATATCTTGAATGATATAGAAGATTCGATAAAATTCAAAATTGATTCAAAAGAAGACTTGCGCATTTTTATTAGTTATTCTAGAAGACATCCTTATGAAGCAGATTATATTGAAACTATACTTAGGAGGCGTGGATTGCAAGTCTTTCGGGATGAATCAGATTTTGGGGCTGGTGATGAAATTCCGGCTCAAATTACAGAAAAGATATATGAGTCAAATGTATTTATTGCGGTATATTGTGCTGATTATGCTTGTAGTCCTTGGTGCTATGATGAGTTAGAATTGGCTTTAGACAGAAAAGAGTTAGGAAAAATCAAACTTTGGATATTTTGTGTGGATGATACAAGAATTGTATCAAAGCGGGCGAGAAATCTTAATTGTATTAGAACAAAATCAAGAGAAGAAATGGAAGGAAAGTTGTTAAGCCTTTTGAATTAAACAATTATGAACGAATACGAAATGGAAAGTAATTAAATATAATTAAAATGGAGGAATTAAGAGATTGAAGATACCAGTTTTTGTGAGTTTTCCAAACCCTCATACGAAGGAACAGCTGTTGTTTATACAGCAATTGAAAAATATGTTGATTGAAAAAGATTTAGAACCAAGAACGTTAGGAATATCAGATTACGATTTAGATGCACCTTTAAGAGCAATAAGAAGGCTTATGATGGAGTCGTATGGGATTATTGGGATTGCGTTTAAAAGAACTTTGATTAAGGAAGGCGTTTTTAAGGCTTATGCAAATATAGAGGGAATAACCCCTCAACCAATAACAGAAAAATGGATAACTAGTCCATTTTGCCAAATTGAACCTGCAATGGCTTTTCAAATGGGATTGCCTATTATGTTATTGAGAGAAAAGGATGTTATTGAAGATGGGATTTTCGAAAAGGGTGTATTAGGTGCATATTTGCCTCAATTTGATATTACTGATCCTAAAAATAATTATTTGAATTCAGAAGAATGGAAACAAATGTTTGGAAAATGGGAAAGGCAAGTAAAATCAGCATATGAAAAGAAAGGAGAGCCACCAAGATTATATTAGTTATTTCTGATATTAAGTTACTATAAATGAATTAGAGAAAAGGGGATTAAATGTAATGTACTATTTTATTAGTTTTGCAAGTGAAGATAAGGAAGTTAAAGAAAATATAAGAAAAGTTTTATTCAGGAATGACATAAAATATTGGACGGACGATTCGGAAATTGTGTTAACAGAGAAAATCGATAAGAAGATTAATGAAGCAATTAATGATACGACAGCAGCAATTGTAATTATATCAAAAAAATATTTCAAAACAGAAGGTCTGTATTCTTGGTGCAAACATGAGTTAGCTACAATTCTTGAAAAAGCAACCAAAACTAATTATAAGATACTACCAATCTTTATAGAACCAATAGAATTGATTAAAAAAAACCTTAGTGAGGATGATCAGATATTACTTAGTGATGTATCAAAATATCATGGTGTAAAATTATTTGAATTTGAAGGAAATTTAGGAATCAAACATATAGAAGAGTTTTTAATACAACAAGAAAAAGAATTGAATCCATACTTTGAAGATAAAGATGGATATTTTTGTTATTGGGGTACTGAATTTGGACAACAAGGGCAATTTAACGAAGTATATAATTATTTGAATATTGATACAGTCCATGCAGATAAAGGTAGAGAATATGTAGTAATAGGAAAGTTTGAACTTTTATCTAGGGAAAAAAGAGATAAAAGTTATAATGAAGAATATCATAACACTGCAATGAGCTATTTGAAGGACTACATAAATGAAAAAAAACAGAAATTCAATATTACATTTTCTGATAAAAGTGTTTTAAGGAAAGAGTTTACTATATTTAAAGAAAATGAGAAAATTTCGATGCTTTTTATTGGTAGAGTTGTTGGAATATATCCATTTAGTATGAATATTGCCATTAATTATTCAGAAATTTTATTATATATATAATTAATAATGCGTAATATGGGGGGGATAGAAAAGTGAATATTCAGCCATTAGCAATTGTTTTTCTTTGGTGTAGTGAAGATAATAGTGAAGTTAATGATATTGTAGAGTATGCGGCATCACTACTGTCTAGAGATGCGCAGAAACCATTTTCAAGATCAATAGATATACCAGTATTTTATTATATGAATGGAAATGAAAAGAATGTGCCGGAAAAAGTAAACATTCGAGCCAAAAATATTTTGATATATCCATTTATCGGTACAAATATGGTGATAAACAAGCAGTGGAAGGAATATATCAGAGAGTTGTATGAGGTTAATAACAGTAGCATTATTCCAATTGCTCTCGATAAATATGCATTTAATATTGGACATGAAGTAAGTAGTAACAATTTTATTCGAGCATATGAATATTCAACTTTAAAAAAAGAGAAGACATTTATTGCAATAGCTCATGAGATTTATAGATATGGATTGAATGAAAAGTTTTCGAAATTAGAAATTGGAACACAAAGTGCATTGAAAATATTTTTGAGTCATGCAAAAGATGGAGAAAATGGAATTGATATTGCAGAACAGTTAAAACAATATTTAGATAGTTCAGCACTTAAGAGTTTCTTTGATGCAAATGATATCGCACCAGGGTATAGATTTGACAGTGAAATAGTGCAAAATATAAAAGAATCTTCTGTCATTGCAATAAATTCTGATGTATATTCTTCTCGATATTGGTGCCAGCGAGAGATACAGGTAGCAAAACAATATGATAGACCAATTTTAGAAGTAGATGTATTAAATAGAGAAATGGATAGAAAGTTTCCATATGCAACCAATATTCCGGTAGTAAGAATTAATATAAATGATGGTATTGATGATGAAGAATTAGTTCGTATCTTAACAATGATGTTGGTTGAAACCATTAGGTTTTATTATGCAAGAGAACAGCTAGGAAATGTAAGTGTTTTAGGCAATTCAATAAAGCTGTGTTTTAGACCACCAGAATTAACTGACATAGAAAAAATACTTGTTAAAGATGAAAATAGTGAAAAAATTAAAAGTAACTATGAAGCTATTATGTATCCAGACCCACCAATATATTCAGAAGAGATACAATATATAGAAAAATTAGGGATTAAAGTATTTACTCCATTAACAAAAGATGATAATTGTTTTAAAGAAAATAAAATAGGTATTTCCATTTCAGAGATATTAAAAGAAGAATTGATTAATATTGGACAGAACGAGACACACTTAATCAAATTATCACAATCAATAGCTAGATATCTTCTTAGCAGAGAGGCAATATTGGTTTATGGTGGAGATTTAAGAAAAGAAGGATTTACTGAATATTTATTTCTTGAAGCTCAAATTCTGAAGGATAGATTAAAATCAAAAAATATCAATTTGAAAAACTATCAAGCGTGGCCAATTTATTTAAATGACACTCTTGAAGTTAAAGAATGGAAAGCAAAGTATTCTGAACTAGCACAGATGATTGAAGTAGATATAGAATCAGATGTAGGAATCGATATAAATGATAAAGAATTTTTGCCCCCAAACAATTTAAAAAATCGATTTGTGTGGGCAAAGTCTTTATCTAAGATGCGATATGAAATGATAAAAAATTGTGATGCACGAATATGCGCTGGTGGTAGAAAATATGGATATAAAGGCAAAATGCCAGGGGTGCTAGAAGAAATTCTCATTTCTATAAAAGAAGAACGTCCAATATTTTTATTAGGAGGCTTTGGTGGAGTTACTCAAAGTGTTTGTGAATTAATAGAAAGCGGAATTATATCTGAAGATCTTACAGAAGAATGGCAAGTTAATAATAATGATAATTATAAAGAATTGTTGCAATCATATGAAAATTATGGGGAAAAAATTGATTATGATGAAATAGCAGAGTTAATAAAGTTCGCTGATTTGAAAAATGGATTAAGCGGAGATGAGAATAGACAATTATTTAATACAATCTTCATTGATGAAGCAATAGCTTTAATATTAAGAGGACTTCAAAATATATTTGCATGATTATTCGTGTAATAAAATTATAATATAATTAAGGAGATGATTTTGAATGTACAATTCGGACACAAGAAGAAAGGTTTTTATTTCTTATTATCACGGGGATCAGGATGATGTTAATAAGTTTGTAAATGAATTTTCAAATGTTTTTATTCCTAAGACAGTTGGAGTAAAAGATGGAGATTTTGAATTTGATAGTAATAATCCGCAATATATTATGAGAAAAATCAGAGAAGAAAAGCTCCAAGATTCCACAGTAACCATTGTATTAGTAGGAAGCTGTACTCACAGTAGAAGATATGTAGACTGGGAAATTAAGGCATCATTGCAACAAGGTCAAACACTTCCAAACGGAGTAATAGGAATCAATCTTCAATATATGGGGAATGAAGGAGCTGCCCCAGAACGCCTGTTGGATAATATTGAGAGGAATGATATGAGGGTTGATATAGGATATGCACGATATTATACATATCCATCGTCTAAGGAACAACTTAAACAATGGATAGAAGATGCGTATAATGCTAGAACAACGAGAGCATCTTTGATTCATAATGGAAAAGAGATGATGAAATATAATAGAAAATGCAAAAAACATGATATTACTCATTGAAAAAGAGGAAGTAAGTTATGTATAAGTAACTTAGAATATAAGTTATATTAAGAAAAATATAAAGGAAGGTAACAAAATGTCAGGATATACTAAGTACATGTATGAACAAGACATGCATGAAACCAAGAAGGAATTTGCAGAATATATATTAAATATTTTACCGTTACTTCCTGCTGAATATGATGAAGATCAAATAATGGAATTGTTGGTTAGGTACTATCCTTTTGAATGGCAGATGTTAAAGGAAAAATATCAAGCTTATTGTAAAACAGATAAGAAATTGAAACATTTTGGAAAGAGACCTAGATATTCAATGCCGACTCCTGAATCATTGATTGCTCATTTACAAATATATTGTAAAATATTACAAGCTAAATATAAGTTTGAATATAAAAGTAGATTTAATGCAGATGAACAAAAGAAATACAAGGAGGGATTTGAAAAAAAGAGAATTCCCCAAATTGAAAAGCGAAAGAAAAAAGTAAGTAAAGCTAAACAAAAAGCGCAAGAGATAGAACCAAAATTCTTAGATGAATTAATGGGGTTATATGACAGGAAAAATACCACTCAAAAAGACAGGGTTTATATTATAAAAGAACTTCAGAAGTATTATTGTCCTAAGGTTATTAATTTTTTTAAGAGGAAAGCTCATAGTGAATACAATAGACAGTTAAGGTGTATGGCTTTTTATCATTTACAGGAGCTTGGGCATTATAGTATTTTGAGAAAACAGAAATATATGCAAATGCATACGAGAAATAAGAAAAGTAGGGAAAAACTAGAAAAATATGCTTTTGAAACATTCAATATCCAAGAAATTCCGGAAGAATTGGAATATAGGATAGAAAATTCAAAAGATCAAAAAATAAAAGTTTTTGATTATTTTATTTCACATAGTAGCCAGGATTATGAGAAAATTCAAAAGCTTATTCAGAATTTAAATAAACAGAATAAAAATGTATATTGTGACTGGATTAATGATACTGATTATTTAAAAAGAAAACTTGTTGGAAGTTCAACGCTAGAGGTGATAAAAAAACGAATTCAGCAATCTAAAATGATAATATGGGTAAAGTCAGCTGCTTCGCTAAAATCGAATTGGGTAAAATATGAACTAAATTATGCTCATAGACTAGGGACGGAAATATACTTCGTTGACACTAATGAAATAGATTATGGAATAGCAAAATTTATGAAATTAGGTGAATTGTGGTTTGAAGATGAAAATTACGAAGACATTGAGTTGTTTAGACTAAGTGAGAATTAACAGATTAAATTTCATAGTATAGGTTTAGAAGTATCAGGTTGACTATGAACAGGTTGAATTACAAAATGGCTTAAGCAAAGATGAAAATACAATTATTTAATACAGTTTATATTGAGGAGGCAGTAACTTAATATATTAAAAGGACTTTAAAACTTAGATATGCAATGAAAATACTAAGTAGTATAATAAAATAAAAAAAGAAAGAAGGTAGAAATCATGGCACATAAAGTATTTGTAAGTTATCATCATGATAATGATCAAAAGAAAGCAGATTATTTAAGAGATACATATGGTAGTGATAATACACTACTGGATAGATCATTAGATAAGGCATATGAAGATATGACAGATGATGAAATATTAGCTGCTATAAGAACAGAGCATTTGAAAGATTCAACTGTTACAATTGTATTGATTGGTAGCGAAACTGCTAATCGGAAATGGGTTGATTGGGAAATTTATTCATCATTGAGACCGTATAGTGATAGAAGTAGAAATGGATTACTAGGCATTTATTTGCCTACTGCAGGAGATGCACCTGCTAGATTACAAGATAATATTGATTCGGGATATGCGGTAACTATGAAGTGGGAGAATATATCAAAGCAGTTAGAAAGTAAGATTCAGGAGGCATATGATAATCGTAACAAGGCAAATTTAGCTGTTAACTCTAGAAAGCGGAGAGAAAGAAATAGTTAATTAAGAATATAAAAATATGTGCTTTATGAACTGAGTGTCCAAGTAAGGTCTACGGTAAAACACACGTAACTAACATTGTTATCAAAAAAAATCCAGCATTTATACGGTTCTACAGTTCTCAAACACCTATCAAAGAGATAACTGAAAAATCTATTAAGATCAACTATTGAAAGTAAAAATTTAAAAATTAATGATGGCAGAGAGAATGGAAATTATAAAAGTTATACATGGTGAAACAGAAAAATAGTAATTGTCTTATATATAGAAGTTGTGATTATAATAACAAATATAAGACAACTTCCCATTATTCATATAATATGATGATTTGAAAGGAAAAAATTTATGAGTGAAATAATTAGAGAAAAAGAATTTGATTCTGAGTTTAGTAATGTAAAATATATGACTGATGATAATCTAGTTCTTCTTACATGGAAAAAATTCTGTTGCTATGATGACTATAGAAATCCAACAACATTTGCTTTGGAATTGCTTAAGAAATATCCTAATAGTAATTTTGTTGTAGATGCAAGAAATGGATTTGAGGATGAAAAGGATGATGTTGAATGGGGATTTTCAGTATTGTTACCAGCTATGTCAAGTGCAGATTGTAAGAATGTTGTATTTATTATGAATGAAGTAAATGAAATAGAAGAAGAGATGGACATGTGGACAAAAGAATTTATGAAATATTTTACGGTCAAAAAAGTTACAAGCTATGAAGAGGCTGTTAATCAAATTACAATGTTTAAAATAAAATAAAACAGATTGGAAATATGTAGATGAAAGATATTTATAGCATTGGAGAATTGGTGAAACAATTAAATATAAATAAAGAAACCATAAGATATTATGAAAGAATTGGATTGATTTCTGAAACTACAAGAGATAAAAATGGGTATAGGATATATACAAAAGAAGATATGGAAAAGATTAAATTTATACTTATTGTTAAAAATTTTGGATTCTCATTAAAGGAAATAAGTACGTTAATACATGATGAAATTTTATGCGGAGATATTAAAAGTATCAAAAAAATTGTTGAAGATAAAGTAAATGAAATTAATAATAAAATAAATCAATTAGATGCAACAAAAAGGTTACTTGAAAAGGTAAAGAAAAATATGTTGGATAGGAATATAAAGTGTTGTGATGACATAGAAAATTATTTAAAAAAATAGTATTGACTGTGTAGTATAGTACATGTATTAAAATACCATTAAAGATATTATATATATTTAAAAGGTAATTGTGTAAATGGGAGTTAGCGAAGTTACTTAAGGGTGCATATAAAAAGGAGAGGTTTTTATGGTAATAGAAAATGACACAATATTATATTTTTCAGGAACAGGTAATAGTTTGCAAGTTGCAAAGGATATAAGTAATGAACTAGAAAAAGTTGAATTATGTGGACTAACTTGACTTGCAGATGAAGAAGAAATTAAAGTAAAATCAAGGATACTTGGAATAGTTTTTCCCGTATATTATGCTCGCTTACCATTAATAGTGGAGGAGCTTGTTAGAAAATTAGAACTTAGCAAAGATACATATGTTTTTGCAGTAGCGACTCATGGTGGGGGACCTGCTGAGGTATTAGTTAAGCTGAATAACATATTACAAAATGGCGGCAGAATTCTTAATTCGGGGTTTTTACTTCATATGCCGGCAAATAATATATTTGCGTATAATCCAAGCTTTGAGAATAGGAAAAATAAGATTTTTGAGAGAGAAAAGAGAAAGGTCAAGGAAATATCAGATATAATTAGAGAAAGAAAAGACTATAAATGTGAACTCAGTAAGTTAATGATTGATATAGTAATCGATAGAATTCTAATTAAGGTTACAGATAAGATAATGGAAAATTTTCATATAAGAGATGAGAAGTTTTGGATTAATGCTAAATGTAATAGCTGCAGATTATGTGAAAGGATTTGTCCAGTTAATAATATAGAATTTAATTCAAATAAACCAGTATGGAAGCATAAGTGTGAACAATGTACAGCTTGTATTCAATATTGCCCCAAAGAAGCTATCCAATGGGGAAATAAAACAATCAAAAGAAACAGGTATAGAAATCCTAATGTAAATATAATTGAATTAGCAGGGCATTAGTATCAGTTGCAGATAAAGACAGTGAATTTCTAATTATTCATAAAATCATGCTTGATGATTATAAAAAATTGTCTTTGCTTATTTTGTTATTTTCAAACAGTAAAGTGGTTGTAATGGTCAAGTAGGAGTTTAAAAACCTATTACGAATTTAAGTTCCATAGATTATAATAAAACAATTAAGATATAATATTTTATATCTATAAATTGGGAGGGGCAATATGATTGGAAAAATATGTGAAATTATTGATGATGAGTATCACTGCGATATTGATATAACTACTGATGAATGGAAACAATTGTTAACAAATCCTAGAGTTTTTGATGATAAAAGCAAAGAAGCTATAAGAAAATGGTACATAGAACCTAGATATTCTGCTACTTGTGGTTATATAGGTAAAAAATATAATGAGCACAGTATGAGTGCTAATGGAATTATAAATGGTTTGGCGGGAAGAGTCCAAAAAGAACTTGGACGGTTCGTTGTTAAGGGAATAGGTGGTATAGCTAAAGGTACAAGATTTATTGTGGTAATGAAAAGCAAACTAATTGATACAAAACCAAAGACTTGGGAGTGGACACTTAGAGAGGAACTTGTGAAAGCTATTGAAGAATTAAATATATTTTCAGATGATAGTTATTCAGATGATGACCTTGTTTCAGATATCGGCAAAAGTGACATTTCTTCGGATACCACACATTTTGAATATAGTGGTAAATCTAAAAATAAGAAAGATCCTGTTTATGTTCAAAATAAATATGTGTATCCTAGAAGCCGCAAGATATCAATAAATGCTTTACAGCATGCAAATTATAAATGTGAATTGGATAATACTCATTTAACATTTACTAGAAGGAATTCAGACTTAAACTATACTGAACCTCATCATTTAGTACCAATTACTTACCACAATAATTTTGAAATATCTCTTGATATTGAAGAAAATATTGTTTCTTTATGCTGTAATTGTCATAAACAAATACATTTAGGACAAGGTTTTGAAGTAATGCTAGAAAAACTATATAATGAGCGAAAAGATTTATTAAAAATGGTTGGTATAAATATCTCGTTAGATGAGTTGATTAAACTATATAAAAATGATAAATGCGAAAATTGAATAATAGAATTTAAGGCATCAGCAAGTAACTAATTTAACGTGAGCTCGATGAAAAAAATATAAAAAAACCTATCCCAAATTCTTATTTGTATTACAATTAAATTAACAACAAAAAAGCAAATAAAAATAAGAAAGGGGATAGATTTCATGCAAGA
>Ga0302140_10011207_pt1 | contig 11039 bp, 9 predicted proteins | sample I_Bog_E1_1_FD_202095 | JGI IMG/M metagenome (GOLD analysis project Ga0302140, IMG submission 202095) | Peat permafrost microbial communities from Stordalen Mire near Abisko, Sweden - I_Bog_E1_1 | ecosystem: Environmental > Terrestrial > Soil > Wetlands > Peat | place: Sweden: Abisko, Stordalen...
TCGCGGGCGCGCCCGGAAGCGGGAAAACGACGCTGGCCCACCAGTTCGTGTTCGCCAATGCGAGTCCGGAACGTCCAGCTCTCTATTTCACTGTCCTTGGCGAATCCGCTATAAAGATGCTGCGGTACCAGCAACAGTACACATTCTTCGACCCGGCCAAGTTGCCGGACTCCATTCGCTTTATCAACCTGAGCCAGCTTGTCCTGGAGAAGGACCTGGGCGCGGTTCTGGAGGGGATTACCAGGGAAGTTGAAAAGGTCAGCCCCGCCATGGTGATTGTAGACTCCTTCCGCACCATGGTTCGGAAGCCGCAAAGTGACATGGAGCTGCAATCCTTCATTCAACGGTTAGCCCTGTTTTTGGCCAGTTGGCAAGCTACAACGTTCCTGATCGGCGAGTATGCGGAGGACGAGTTACGCGACAATCCCATCTTTACCGTCGCCGATGGGCTGTTCTGGCTGCGCCAAACGCCGGAGCGAAATTCAATTGTGCGGAAGTTGCAGATCATCAAGCTGCGCGGTCAGGATTCCGTGCCGGGGCTGCACACATTCCGCATAACCGATGCTGGAGTGCAAGCCTTCTCGCGGACATTTGGGTTGTCCGGGCACGTGAAAGATCCGCCCAGCCAGAGGCGCCTTTGCTTCGGTATTCCGGAGTTGGACAAGATGCTGGGCGGCGGCGTTCGCGAAGGCGATAGTGTCCTCGTAGCAGGGTCTTCTGGAACCGGGAAATCGGTGCTGGCAACCCAATTCATTGCTGAAGGCATTCGACATGGGGAGCCGGGAATCGTGGCGGTCTTTGAAGAACGCCCTCAAGCGTATGCGGAGCGGGCCTCCACTTTAGGTTTGGATCTGGAAACACCACAGAAAGACGGGAAACTCACAATCCTCTATCTCCGTCCCCTCGATCTTTCGGTGGATGAAACCATGCACTCGATTCTCGACGCTGTACAGAAGATTGGCGCAAAGCGCCTCGTCATCGATTCCCTGGCGGGCTTTGAGATGGCTCTGTCTCCCGGCTTCCGCGCAGACTTTCGCGAATCGCTCTACCGGATGATCTTCGCTTTGACGGGAATCGGCGTGACGATTCTAAGCACGGTTGAAGTGGATGAGTCTTTCACTGAATTTCCGTTCAGTACCTACTCGATTTCATTCCTCACCGATGACATCATTCGGCTGCGGTATGTATCCATCGATGGCCAGCTTCGCAAGATCATGGTGGTGATCAAGATGCGCGGCGGGAATCATGCCAAAGACATTCGCGAATATGAAATCACGGACAAGGGCGTGGTTATTCTGGGCAAGCGCCTCACAGAATATCAGGGCCTTATCAGCGGAATTCCCGTGCATTCGCTTAGATCCGACCCGACGGAAGAGCCTTCGCAAGACGCGGAGGTCGAGAATAAACACTGACGAAACACCCATACGGATCATTCGGACCTCAAGGAATGGCCGGGAATGGGATTGACCGGCCTGAACTGAATTGAAGTTCGAGTGCGATTCTTGAGCCCGTCGAGAATACTTCCATTCAGTTTTTGGACCCGTCACGGCGTTCTTCGATGGGAAGCAAGCTGAGATGGGCTGGGGCTTCGCGTCAGTGAGGCGCTTGCACTCCGTTGACAGACCGCAACCAAAAATGGAATCGACGCCACGGGGCTCGAATAAGCGGCCTCAGCGTGGCGGGGTGTTTACGCAGATCAATTCACCGAGAAGCTCGAAGCGGGCTGGATCGAAACAGCCCTCAAATGTCCGGCGATTTGGCTGACGGCAACCGGCTTGCTAAAGTAAAATCCTTGAATTTCGTAGCAGTGCTGAGCCTGGAAAAAGCGCAGTTGCTCCTCGTTTTCCACGCCCTCGGCAATGACTTTGAGATTGAGCGCCCGAGCCATGTTGATAATGGCTGTCGCAATTGCGGCGTCATCGGGATTCACTGCGACGTCGCGGACAAATGAGCGGTCGATTTTTAGTCGATTGACTTGAAACTGTCTTAGATAGCTAAGGCTGGAATAACCGGTTCCAAAGTCGTCGATTGCGAGCTTCACTCCCATTTCCCTTAATTCCTTGAGAATCGAGAACACCACATCCGCATTCGTCAGCAGCAGGCTCTCAGTCAGTTCCAACTCAAGATATTTCGGATCAAAGCCAGTTTCACGCAGTATGCAGCGAATGACCTCGGGAAATCCCTGCTGACGAAACTGAACGGCCGACACATTCACCGCGACAGGCACCGCAAGAAGTCCGGCGTCCTGCCACGCTTTGGCCTGGGCACATGCGGATCTTAATACCCACTCTCCAATTGGCACAATCAATCCGCAGCGCTCCGCAACTCCGATGAATTTCGCTGGCGGTATAAGTCCCAACTCCGGATGCTGCCAGCGCAGGAGAGCCTCCAGCCCTGTAATATTCCCGGTTCGGATGTCCACTTGCGGCTGATAAACGAGGAACAGTTCCCTCCTGTCGAGAGCCAACTGTAAGCCGTTCGCCAGGGTTAACTCCTCGATCATCTGGGCATTCATCTCCTCTGTAAAGACGCGAGCCTTATTCGGACCATCCTCTTTGGCGGCATACAGGGCGACATCCGCATTCTGGAGCAGTGCCTGCCCATCCGCCCCATGATAGGGAAAAATACTGATGCCAAAATTGAACGAGACATTCAAAGAATGACCCAGAATGCAGAACTCTCCAGCTAGTTTACCGACCACTTGCTGAGCAGTTGCCAAGGCTTCGGCGGCATCCTTCACGTGACTAAGCGCAATCGCAAACTCTCCGCCGCCGATTCGCGCGACAATTTCGCCTTTTCCAACGCTTTTTTTGATCCTATCCGCGGTTTCTTGAAGAAGGCAGTCGCCGAATCCATGTCCGAAGGAGTCGTTGATTATTTTGAATCGCACGAGTTCGAGAACAAGCAGAGCGACTACGCGGCTCTTTCTGCGAGCAACTTCGATTACTTCGGCCAGTTGCTTCTGAAAAAATGTCGGGTTGGGCAGGCCCGTCAAGGCGTCGAAGTGAGCCAGGAATCGAAGCCGCTCAGAAGCATTTCTGCGTTTGGTAATGTCTTCCGCTGTGCCTTCGAAATGCCCGATCTGCCCGCATGCATCGCGCACTGCGCGCAAATTCAGCGAAACCCATTTTATTGCGCCATTTCGGCAGACGACTTCAGCCTCGATGCCAGCCGCGGTATTGCTCTTTTCAATCGAACTCTTCAACTCCTTGAGTTGGCGTGGATCGATGAGAAACTGCGGTGAGACGCCTCCGACCTCAGCCATGACATGTTGGGGAGAATCGTAGCCATAAATCCGCGCCATCATGCGATTGACGCCGAGGAGTTGGAAAGCAGGGCTTAGTTGAAACATTCCAACCGGCGCTTCCTCGAACATGGTTCGGTATTTGTCTTCGTCCGCCCTCAGCATTTCAATCGTTTTCTCGTGGTGAATGAGGAGCCGATCGATGGAGTCGAGAGCCTCGTGCCGAGAATCCTCAACGGGGCGGGTACGCCTGCGCTCGCGAAACGGCTGCGAACGCGCCGCTATGCTCAACTCGCTTGCCTCATCCTGCATGAAGATCACGGGATCAATGTCTGGTTCCGGGCCGCGACTTGTTTGTGGTTCCTTTACGACCCTATTAGAAAACATAAACACACATCGGCAACTGGCAGGAAAAATTTCAGGGGCTTCTGAAAAATATTTCAACAGTGAATGCGAAGGGATGCGTGAGCCCCAAATTGAAGCCAAGAGCGATCGCGGCCGTTCTTTGCGACGCAGTTCTTTGGGTTCGCATCCCCTGTTCCCATCCGAACACCCTTCGCTTCGCACTTTGCTTACTCGGGCAGGTGACTGGAATGTTGAAATCGACTTGCCGATAGTGGGAATTGCTGCTGATCGAACCCGACGTCGTAATGCGAGCGAAGTCTGTGGAGGAATTCGTCCAGGCCCGGTATGGAGATCGGAACGAGCAAACATGCCGAAGCCTCCTGGCGATCTTGTGCACTATTCCGGCTACTTACTCTGGGGTCGATGAAGGGACTGGGTGGCGATGAAAATAGACAAAAGCACCGTTGGCGGCATAGCCCTCGCATTGGGAGGAATTGGAATCGGCCTGATTCTGGATGGGGGCAAGCTGTCTCAGGTTTTGCAGCCCACGGCGGCCTTGATTGTATTTGGGGGCACCCTCGGCGCTGTTATGGTGCAGTTTCCCCTCAAGGTTGTTCTTCGCGCGGTGATGCAGCTCAAGGATGTGTTCATGAACAACGAACCGGAGCCGGATTCCCTGGTGAAGAATCTACTGCAATACGCCTACAAGGCTCGCCGGGAGGGGATTCTCTCTTTGGATGCTGAATTGGCGAAGATTCAAGACCCGTTTTTGAGAGACAGTCTGATGTTGGCAATCGACGGAGTCAGCGCAACGGATCTCCGCAAAATGATGGAGTTGCAACTGGAGTACGAAAGCGAGAAGGAACAGCGCATCTCAAAAGTGTTTGACGCCGCGGGTGGATTTGCACCGACTATTGGGATTCTGGGCGCAGTCCTGGGGCTTATCCAGGTGATGCAGCACCTTCAGGACATCAATGAAGTCGGGAAGGGAATAGCAGTCGCTTTCGTGGCTACCATATACGGTGTCGCGTCGGCTAATCTTCTTTTTCTGCCCTGGGCCGGCAAGCTGAGGATTCGCTTGCGCGAGAGACAGGTGATTCAAGAGATGACACTTGAGGCCGTACTTTCCATCATCGAAGGGGTAAATCCACGGGCACTGCAATTGCAACTGAATAGTTTTCTGGCGACGCCTGCGCGGCGCGGACCAATGAGGATCACAGTTCAATGAGACGGAGAAGCAGGCTCGCCGAGGAACCGAATAATCATGACCGGTGGCTGGTCTCTTATTCCGACTTTATCACTGTGCTCTTTTCGTTCTTTGTGGTCCTTTTCGCCTGCTCCTATCGTGACAATCAGACGGTCAAGAGACTTTCCCAGGCCATTCATATCGGGTTCCAGCAATTGGGCGCATTTTCCGGCGGGCAAAGCGACTACGGTGTCGCATACCGCGACCTCGCATTGAACGGGACCCCTGGCGCTGTTCCCGTTCAGCCTGAGCCTGTTCGAACAAATTACCCAGGTCAGAAAGCAGGCGATGACAATCAATCGCAAGCGACAGGAGTGGATATTGGGGAGCTTCAGAGGCAGCTTGAGGCGTCGATCGGAAAGGAAATTCGAAATCACGAGGTGATCATGCGGGTCACCCCCGAGGGATTCGTGATCAGCTTGAAGGACCTCGGATTCTTCAACAGCGGAGAGGCAGTGTTGCTTCCTGGAGCCGCGAATAAGATTGAACGAATTGCAAAGGTTTTGTCGCAGCATGGATTGGACCTTCGCGTTGAAGGACACTCCGACGACCAGCCAATCCATACCGCCGAATTTCGTTCGAACTGGGAGTTGTCCACTGCCCGCGCAATGACTGTGCTGTTGTTGCTTGTGAATGACTCAGGGGTGGATCCCAGGAAAGTCTCGGTTGCGGGATACGGCCAGTTCCGTCCCATCGCAGACAACGCCACATCCGACGGCCGGCAGATGAATCGCCGTGTAGATCTTGTTGTGGTCGAAATCGCGGCCCCGAAGCCACTTGGCCCCTAATCGAACGGCGCCCAATCGTTGTTCCACAGTTGCCTGTCCGGCCAGCTCCCGAGTCCCACTTTCGTGGCATTGGCGTTCGTCTGTAACCGCTTGTTCAGAGGCTTGCGATGCTAGAAATCACCACTCCACATGCCGATAGTCAACTGACAATCCAAGCACCTGACTTGAGCGTTCCTTCGAGTCAAGGCAAAGGATCGGTTCGGCTTTCCGGCAAACTCATGCCAGGGGAACGAGGCACATGTTTTCAATCATAGGAATTCTCATCGCTTTCGGCGCGGTACTTTGCGGCTTTCTGATGGAAAAGGGGTCGGTGGCCGTCCTGATGCAACCATCCGAGTTTGTAATTATCGGGGGCGCGGCGATTGGGACAATGCTGGCGGCGAATCCAATGCACGTCCTGAAGAAGATCGCGAGCGGCCTGACAGGGATTCTAAGCGGATCGAAATTCTCAAAGAGCCGCTACATCGACTCGCTGAAGATGATGTTCAACCTCTTCAACAAGGCAAGGAAAGAGGGGTTGGTCGGGATCGAGGGCGATATTGAGGAGCCCCTGAAAAGCCCACTGTTCTCAAGGTACCCGGCCTTCCTGAAGAACCACCATATTCGAGACTTTGTTTGCGACACAATGCGCATGGCAATAACCGGCGGCGCGACTCCTTTCGATGTCGACCAGATGATGGAACTGGACATGGAGGTTCATCATCAGGGCGCCACCACCCCGGCGTCGGCATTAACGACCGTAGCCGACGCATTGCCTGGCCTGGGAATTGTTGCCGCGGTTCTGGGAGTCGTCGTCACCATGAGTTCGCTCGGGGGACCGCCGGAAGAGATTGGCCATAAGGTGGCATCCGCGTTGGTGGGGACGTTTCTTGGCATCCTGCTGTGCTACGGAATGGTGGGTCCGCTGGCGTCGAATTTGACCAAACTGGTTGATGACGAGAATGCCTACTACCATGTTCTGCGCATTGTCATGCTCTCGTTCATCAAGGGTATGTCCCCGATACTGGCGGTCGAAATGGCCCGCCGCGCAATTCCCGAGCACGTTCGTCCGAGCTTTCAAGAGGTGGAAAAAGCCTGCCGTCAAAAGGACGAATCACCGGAGCCAGCAGGGGTATTAGCAGTTGGAAAGGCTTGATACTGTGGCTGAGACATCGGAAATCATCATTGTGAAGAAAAGGCCGCGTCATGGCGGCAGTCATGGCGGCGCCTGGAAGGTCGCCTATGCGGACTTTGTTACCGCGATGATGGCTTTGTTCATCGTGCTTTGGATGATGAACGCCAGCAAGGAAGTTCAAGAGGCGGTAGGCGGCTACTTTAGAGACCCGCGGGGCAACTCCAAGATGGTGGGAAGCAACAAGAATGGCGGCGGGGTGTACGTGGCGATGAAAAAGGAGGACTTGCAGAAGCTGAAGGAGGAGCTTGAAAAATCGATTCACCATCTCGACCCGAACAACAAACTCAAGGGACAGATCGAGATCACAATCACAGAGGAAGGCCTGAGGATCGAGCTGATGGAGTCGGCAAAGGGCACTTTCTACGAGTTGGGGAGCCCAAAGCCAACCCCGGCCCTGAAGGATCTTCTGCAAGTCCTGTCGACCGAACTGAGCAAATTGCCGAACAAAATTTCCATTGAAGGGCATACAGATTCCAAACCGTACTCGCAGATCAAGACCTATGACAACTGGGACCTGTCATCGGATCGGGCAAATGAGGCCCGGCGCATGATGCAGGATGAAGGGATTCGGGCGGATCAAATATCGCAAGTGCGCGGGTTTGCCGATCAACGCCTTCGGCTGCCGCTAAAGCCGGAAGACCCGTCCAATCGCAGAATCTCGCTGATCGTCCAGTACGCATCGCAAAGCGGAGAACAGGTGGCGCCCACAACCGCGGAATTGCATTCGACAATTGTTGCGCCCCCCAAGTAGCCGATGCTGCCACAGCCAGGAGCGAACCGGAATCCGACTCAAACGGTGTGGGCTCTTGCGGCTCCAGGCGCAGCCAGGGATTCGACCAGGCTGGCCATCGACTTTTGATTGGCGGCAGACAAGTAGATGAAATCGACGCCGGCATGGGTATCTTCGGCGTACACGAAGCGCACTGGAACTTCCAGCCGGCGCCCCTCGTGGCTCATGGATACCTTGCCGAAAGTATTAACCTCCTGTGGCTGTCCAGTCTCCAACTTCATGCCTGACGTGCTGATCTGTGTGCAACGCGCAGACAAGGTAGAGTCTCTGACTGTGAGCTCAACCGGCAGGTCGCAGGATATTCGCGGACGTCTAAATTCGAATCTCTTCATACTTGCCCGACTCTCCGTCAAGACCCCAAGTTTAATGTATCGGCAAAACGGGGTTCCACCGATAGGGGGTTTGCGCAAAAAAAACGGATGCATCGAATCACCATGTGAGATGTCTCCTGCCATAACCTTCATGTTTTCTGAGATTTATCTGCCAAATTGGGAAATTTTTCACTGCCCGAAATCTTCTTAAGGTAGTAAATGGCACTTTTAGGTTACCTAAGGTTACTCTTAAGTTACTCTCGCGTTGTTGACACCCCTTTAGCAAAGCTCGTAACGTGAGCTTAATCGCTCATGTATTCAGCGAACCCCGCGACGTGACGCCAGTCACAGCCTTTGTTTTTCAAGAGTCCTGTGATGTGACGCTAATCACCGTCATAGGTTTCGGGAATCCAGTAACGTAAGGCTAATCACCTCAGAGAATCTCTCGGAAAGCCAGACCAAATTGGCGAGCTATTGTCCTACAAGTCTCGACGTACCCCCATCGGAGATCAAAACCCCCCGAACGCGGAGCATCCTGATAGCGGAGGAGGACGCATCCCTGGCCGCCTTCCTTAGCCGGGAGCTTCAAACTGGACTCTATGGCGTGGACTTGGCTTATGACGGAGAAGAAGCTGTCCGGGCTCTCGAAAACGATCGGCGATACGACCTTCTCATTCTCGATTTGAATCTTCCACGATTGGACGGTTTTGCCCTGATGCAGCGGGTGAAGCCCGAGAAGCCGCGCTTGGCGATGATGGTTTTGAGCGCCCGATGCAGTATCGAAGACAAGGTGATGGCATTTCAAAGCGGAGCCGATGACTTTCTCTCGAAGCCGTTTTCGGTTCTCGAATTAAAGGCTCGAATTCAAGCACTTCTGCGCCGCCATTCCGGTTTTATCTCGAATACGTCGCGAGTGGGCGATTTAACGCTTCACCGGGAGGAGCACCGGGTGCATCGGAACGGCAGGCAAATTGAGTTGACTCCACGCGAATTTGGAATCCTGGAGTACTTGATGCGCCACGCCGGACGCCCGGTTTCGCGGGCAACTCTCTTTGAGGAGGTGTGGAATGCTCCCCACGATCCTTCAACCAACATTGTTGACGTTTACATGAAGTACGTGCGCGATAAGGTAGACCGCCCTGGGGAGCGCAAGCTGACGCATACGATTCGTGGAATTGGATACGAGCTTAGCGATGGGCTTGGGGAACTAGCGTGAGCCATGACAGGGCCAGTCCGCGCGATTAACCCGCTAATCGGTAAACCTGACAACGGAGCGCCGAAAACGAGCAGGACATGGAAAGCGCCACGATCCTCAGGGGCGGCCTCGTTCGCATAGCGTGCATGTATGTCAGCTTATTGCCGGAACGGTTGAATTTGGAGTTGGATGGAGGGAATCTCCCCGCCAAACGATTTCGGACTTATTGTAATGCCGCGCGGGCCAACTGCTTTCGTTTCGCGAATTCAGTTAGCTATTTGAGAAAGCGTGAACGATCGCAAAATGCCAAGTTCTCGTCAAATTCCGATCGATCGATTGCCTGCATGGGATGGGGCGTAGGTTTCTCATTTAGGTTTCAACTCAACAGGTATTTATAGGCGGGCCTTTATCTCATGGGAAATTCGGCTACTCAAGCTACTCAATTAGTTCGACACGAAGATCGCTTCCCAATCGACGTTTTCATCGTTAGTCCAAATTCCAAGATTCGCCAACTTCTTCATGACAAGCTTGGCATTCCAAACTGGAACGTACTCGAGGCGGGAAGTGGCACGCGAGCTTTGGAACTGCTCGAAAGCAGGAGCGCCGACGACGGCGTGCTGTTGCTCGATCCGATGTTGCCGGACCTCGAGGCGAATGAATTTCACGGCATTGTCAGACTACGCTTTCCCAACACGCAGATATTGACGTTGAATTCGCACACCGGTCAGTTGCTTATCGGGAGTTCTTCGCCGACCGCGATATCCACGCAGCTTGTCGATCTGGTTAACCGCGGTGGATCGGTCCAAACCAACAGCATTCCAGAGATCAACGGCCAGAGCTTTCATCAACGATCCGAGGGCAAAGCCAATCTCCGCGGCATGATTGGAGATTCGGAACCGATGCAGAACATCTACGCGCTAACGCGGATGGTCGCGGCTCGGGACACTACTGTGCTGGTGACGGGTGAAAGCGGCACGGGCAAGGATCTGGTGGCGCAGGAGATCCACTTGATCAGTTCGCGCAGAAGACAGCCATTTGTGGTGGTAAATTGCTCGGCGATCCCGGAGCCGCTGCTTGAAGCGGAACTGTTTGGCTACGCGAAGGGCTCTTTCACTGGCGCGGTTCAATCGCGCATCGGGCGCATTCATGCGGCGCACGGCGGTACACTTTTCCTCGACGAAATCGGAGATATGCCGCTTTCGCTCCAAAGCAAGATGTTGCGGTTCCTGGAGCAAGGGGAAGTCCAGCGCCTGGGCGGAAACGACAATCTCAAGGTGGATGTACGGGTGGTTGCGGCCACGAATTGTGACCTAAAAAGCATGATCGCGGAACAGCGATTTCGCAGTGATTTGTTTTATCGGATCTCAGTTTTCCCCATTCAACTGCCGCCATTGCGGGAGCGAATGAGCGATCTGGAAGAACTGGCTGTTGCGTTCACTGAAAAATTCCAACCTGGGGTGTTCTTAAGCTGGGAAGCTGTGCAGCTACTCAAGACCCATACGTGGCCTGGAAACGTGCGTGAGCTGCGCAACGCAATTGAACGGGCCACAATTCTTGTGGGAACCGGACGGGAAATCAAGCCGGAACACATATTTTTCTAGCCTCAATTCCCATACTGGGCAAATTAGTTTCAGTTTGGCACTCGTCGTGCATATTAGATAGGCAAATGTTGCCGTATTCTCATGTCGTTCCAATAAATGGTGCCGTCAACGGTTCACTGCACAGCTCCGGGCTTCTGGCGGATGCCTTCTCCGAGTTCATCTCGGCTTCGTCGCAACTGGAGGCGTCCTACCGCGACTTGCAGCAGGAAGTCGCTCATCTTGGCTTCGAGCTGGCGGAACGAAACAACGCGCTCACGCGAAGCCTTGCGGAGAATAACCGGATCCGCGCAGCCCTTCAGCAGATTATCGATTCGATGCCCTGTGGCGTGCTGGTGCTTGATTCCG
>Ga0302140_10011212_pt1 | contig 11037 bp, 12 predicted proteins | sample I_Bog_E1_1_FD_202095 | JGI IMG/M metagenome (GOLD analysis project Ga0302140, IMG submission 202095) | Peat permafrost microbial communities from Stordalen Mire near Abisko, Sweden - I_Bog_E1_1 | ecosystem: Environmental > Terrestrial > Soil > Wetlands > Peat | place: Sweden: Abisko, Stordalen...
GTGGCTGAGGCCCAGCAAGAAAGATGGGATAGGCTTAAAGTCCACACCTCAAGGAAGGAGACAGAAGCTCAAGCCGCTTGATTAAGACGCCCGTGAAAATTTACACCCAAAATCTTGACGCGGGGTAAAATCGTAAACCACACAGCCTCTCTTTCTGCACTCTTAACAAACATAAAGGATGCTGTTGTAAAAGACTTTATTGATGAATCTATTCTATGTTTCGGGGTTTTAGCTTATAGAGCCGGAATTGTATTTTTGTGGTCAGGGGCTATTCGAACGATTCACCAAGCTTGTATAGACGAGGGGCATACAAAGTTAAATGCAGCTTTGTTAAAACATGATCCGAAATCTCGGCAAGTTCATAAGATAGAAGACTTTGCAAATGTTAATGATAAATTAACGTTGTTGGTTGCCAGGGAGTTGGGCATTTTTGATAAAGGTCAATGGAAGATACTTCAAGCTTCACTCGATCTAAGAAATGATTGCGGTCATCCCACGAAATACAAACCTCGTGAAAATAAAGCCTCAAGTTTTATTGAAGATGTTGTTGGGATTGTCTGGAAGTAATTAGTGAAATGTCACCCAAATAATTTGTTAATAGAACCACCTGAATTGTCGGTTTTCAATCCTTTGCCAAGGTCTTTTCCTGAGGATTATAAAAAGTATCTTTCTGTTGTTTGCTCCGAGTTTCCCAATATTCCTACCGATGCTTTTGAAGAATGGATTTTTTCATTTTGGCATGACCATATTTCGGTCATTTACGGCAATTTAGATTTTAGAAACTTAAATTTTGTACTCGAGTCCTGGGTTATTTCCAAATGTCTTAAGATACAGTGGCGTTCAAGTTTTACTTTTGTCCAAAGCGTAGAAAATAATTGGACAATAGAAGATTTTTACAAAACACATAGTTTTGAAAAAAACAGAGTTTCTTATTGGAAAGACTTGGGTACTTGGTATAAACCAATATGGGTTTTAGACAGTGAAAGTTTTTCCCCCGAACAACTTCATTCTGATATCAAAAAACCATTTATGCTTATTGAAGGACATACTCGATTAGGTGCTTTACGATTACACAATAAGCATGGTTTTGCAGGTCAGACCCACAAGGTTTGGGTTATAAGTAATAAGCAAATATAAAGTTAATTAGAGAAAACAATGATCATCTGGATTAAAGAACGATTTGGAATTATAAAATCCGCCCTTCACCATCCGACACTTTTGTTTATTTGGGGCCTTCTGAACGTAGCTGATCTTATCTTTGGTAGGTTTTTATCCCAAAACATCGATTCGAAAATACCAAGGATTTCAACCTTAATGCCTTGGCATTTTTGGGTTATAGGTTGGTTGTTATTACTTCTTTGTTCGGTAATTGAATATGCCTTAAAAATAGAAAAAGAGGCAATTCAGAATAAAAACAAACCAAAAACAAAATTAATGGCTGTAGAAGATTTTTATGAACATAAGTGTTTGGAGTTAGAGAGAAAAATTGAAACGAATAGTATTACAGTCGATGTAATAAACATATGGCAACGGAAATTGTTAAGAGGGGTAGCTACAGCTTTTGGTGAAAAGGAATTAGACCCTTTTAGAAGTAATCTGAATTTCATTATTTTCACTTATGAAAAAGTTGGGCTTAAGGAAATGGCCATGGAATTTATAAAATTATTAAAAAAGGAGAAGGAAGGAATTTTATCGAGCGATCTCCTGGAAACATTTGAACCCGAAGATTTTAAAAAATTCGATGAAGAATAAATAAAGGGGTCAGGAAACATTCAACACTTTAGGTTCGCTCTTCCCGTGACCCCTTTGTTCTCCCTTTTTGTTTTTACGGTTTTTATTCAGCTGAAACCATTTTGGCCATCATCTCGGAATAGCGGTTTCCTGAAATCGGAATTTTCGCCAGGATTTGTTGTATCCCTGCCAAATCCTGTTCGCTCAAATGAATCTCCGCCGCCTTGGCGTTTTCCTCCAAATGGGAAACGTGGGTGGTGCCGGGGATGGCGGTGATATCCTCCCCTTGCCGCAGCAGCCAGGCCAGCGCGGTTTGGGAAGCAGTGGCGCCCTTCGAGGCGCCCAGGTCTGTGACCGCTTCCACCAGTTTCAGGTTGGCGGCGAAGTTTTCACCCTGAAAGCGGGGTAGGGTGCGGCGCATGTCCTTTTCCGGTATATCCTCAAAGCGCTTAATCTGTCCGGTTAAAAAGCCCCGGCCCACGGGGCTAAAGGCCACCAGGCCGATTTTCAATTCCCTCAGAACAGGAAGGATTTTTTCTTCCAGGCCCGTCTCCCAGAGGGAATATTCGCTTTGCAAAGCGGTTAAAGGGTGGACGGCGTGGGCTTTTCGCAGGGTAACGGGGCCCACTTCGCTTAAACCGATGTAGCGGACTTTGCCTTCTTTGACCAGTTGGCCCATGGCGCCCACGGTTTCCTCAATGGGTATCTTTGGGTCTTTGCGGTGGAGGTAATAAAGGTCCACATAGTCCGTACCGAGCCTTTTTAAACAGCCTTCCAAACTTTCGCGGGCGTTTGCGGGCGATCCGTCCAGCGTGTCGGGACCGGCCTTGCCGTTTTTCCAGGCGAACTTGGTGGCCACGATTACTTTTTCACGGCGGCCTTTTAAGGCTTTGCCCAGAAGTTCCTCATTGGTAAAGGGGCCATAGCTCTGGGCGGTGTCCCAAAAATTAATTCCCAATTCCAGCGACCGGTCCAGAACTTTGAGGCATTCCTCGGGGTCGGCTTTGCCGCCGTTGTAAGCGAAAGTCATCCCCATACAGCCCAAACCTAAAACGGGAACTTCCAGACCCTGGCTTCCTAATTTTCGTTTTTGCATTTCTGACTCCTTCGAAAGGGATAGGCCAGACTAGAGGGGGAAGGGTGCGGATTGCAAGGGAACGACAGGACATAAAAACTTCTTTAACCACCAAACCCTTAGCACCGCAGCTAAGGGTCGATGACCCGGGCACCAAGGAAGGCAAGAAGAGGAATTTGATTTAAACATTAAAGATTTTCTTGTGCCGAGTTACCATAAAACAAATTATGGAAATCGGTACTATACCGACCTCTTTAAAAGCTTTATTGAAGGCCGGCATGGTGCCCTTGGTGCCTTGGTGGTTAAAAATTGTTTTGGGTTTCGAGGTTATTTAGAGGTCTGAACGCCTTCCACTTCAAAACTCAATTTCACTTCATTGGCCGCCAAAAGACCGCCCTTGTCCAGGGGTTCGATCCAAAGCCCTGGCCCGCCAAAAGTATTTTGGCGTTATTCGCGTTCCAAAAATCTTGAAACGGTTAACTTCTTCAAATAGTATACTAGCGTATACCTTTTGCGTTTGCCAATTAAGCCCACGGTGGGAGAGGAAAATGAGCGAGATTGTTTCTCAAAGTTTAGTAGAAAATAAAATTTATCTTTTTCGTGGTAAGAAAGTAATGCTTTCCGAAGATCTTGCGGGGTTGTATGGGGTATTGCCGAAGGTCTTGAATCAGGCTGTAAAGCGCAATATTGAACGATTTCCAAATGATTTTATGTTTCAACTCACCGAAAAGGAGGTCCGGTTTCTAAGGTCACAAATTGTGACCTTAGAAACCGGAAAGGGCAGGCATTCAAAGTATCTTTCTTATGCCTTCACCGAGCAAGGTGTGGCGATGCTTTCCAGTGTTTTAAAGAGCAAGAAAGCTATTCGAGTGAACATCGAGATCATGCGGGCCTTTGCCCGATTGAGGGAAATTTTGGCGACCAATAAGGATTTCGCCAGGCGGTTGGAGGAATTGGAGCGGAAGTTTAACGCCCATGACCATCAATTTCAGGCTGTGTTTGACGCCATAAAAGAATTGATGAAGACGCCGGAAAAACCCAAAAGGCGCATTGGCTTCTTGGAAGAATCTAAAGCGGTTTACCAGGCTAATTAATTTTGAGGTGTCGTCGTGAATAAAAAGGTTTTTCAAAAAACGAAAAAAAGAAATAAGAATTGTGTTTTTTCAAAACCGCCGGTTAAAGAAGCCGTGAAAATCAAGAAGACGGCTGAAGCGATGCGGTCCAGAAAGGATCGATCGATACCCTTGAACGGCATTATTCACAAACTGGAAAAAATGCCGACTTACCATGAGGATTTGATTGAAAAATTGAAAAACCCGGTTCGGGCCCGCAACTATCTTCGGGAAGCCCTCGCGTTAAGCTTGGAAGACGGAGATGGCGCTACATTCCAATTAGCTTTGAGGGATGTGGCGGAAGCGCAAGGCGGAGTGGGGGTGGCTTCGGGTAAAGCGGGTATGAAGCGGGAAAATATTTACCGCATTCTCTCGAAAGAAAGACACCCTAAATTCGACAGTGTTTTAAAAATCGCCAAGGCGGTTGGTTTTCACGGCTAAGGGTAATTCCACCTTGACCGCTCTTCAAAAAATCGCTCACGAGTTTGGCGTCACATCATTAACAGAGTTGGCGCATAAAAAAACCGGAACCCCGCTTGGGCAGGGTTCCGGTTACCCTGCTTCTTTATTTAAATAAAATAAGGAGAGCTGGGCTGGTCATTTTCCCATTTAAATATTTGGGAAAAATGACCGGGCTGTGTTTGAAGGTTTTGGTATTACTTGGTTTGGACGCCTTCCACTTCAAAACTCAATTTCACTTCATTGGCCGCCAAAAGGCCGCCTTTGTCCAGGGCTTCGCTGAAATCAATGCCATAGTCCTGCCGGTTGATCTCGGTTTCGGCGCTGAAAGCCGCGTGCGTCTGGCCCTGATCGTCGGCGATGGAACCTTCGTAGCTGGCTTTTAACACCACCGGCTTGGTCACCCCATGCAGGGTCAAATTACCCTCAATGGTAAAATCCCCGTCTTTGATATCGCTGACTTTGGTGCTTTTAAAAACAGCCGTCGGATAGGTTTCCACCTCGAAAAAGGCGTCGCTGCGCAAATGGTCGTCACGGCCCTTGACGCCCGTATCCACGCTGGCCGGGTCAATGGTGACCTCGACCTTTGATTGAGAGGGATTCTTTTCGTCAAAGTTAAATTTTCCCGAAAATTTGGAAAACTTTCCCATCACCGTGCTGATGGTCAGATGCTTTACCTTAAAGGTGATGCTGCTGTGGTCCGGGTCTATCTTGTAAACCGCGGCTTGACTGATACTGACGGCGGAAAAGACCCCAAAAACCAAGGCTAAAATCATAAAACCTTTTTTCATATCCGGCTCCTTAAATTGATCGACAGCTGGTATAGATTACGGAATAAGGGGGAAAAGGGTTACGAGAAGAGAAGAATTTTCAGTAGTGTTATAGTTTAGCCGTCATTGCGAAAAATGGCCCCTGAATAGGGGGCCGGTTATGACAGGCTTGAAGTGGTCAGCCTGTGTGGCCGACCCTGCATGGGCAAAGCCCATGTACAATCCCAGTGTTTACGGTGTTTGTCGTTGTGGTTAAAGGCTTATCAAACTGTGGTTGCCGCGGCGTAATCGTGCCGCTATTCGCGGCACACTCCTCGCAATGACATCAAAATTATTAAACCGCAACCGGACACACTACCGATTTTTCTGGTAACTTTCTTTCCGGTCGGGGAGTATCTATTTCCAGCTCTTCTTTGGGAGGGCGTATTAATTTTAAAGGAGTTGTTATGAACGGTACCAAATTAGCCTCAACCACCGCCATTGCCACCGCTGTCGCTTTTAGCGCGGTTGCCCTTACCACCACCGCCCATGCGGGTGACTGGACCAAGATTAAGGGAATCAAAGTAGAGAAGGTTTACGGCGTGGCCAAGGCCGGCAAGAACGATTGCGCCGCCAAGGGTCATTCCTGCGCGGGCCAGTCCAAGGTTGATAACGATCCGAACGAATGGATCTTTTTGCCGAAGGGTGTCGCCGCGAAAATCGGTGGAACCGTGATGGCGCCTGCTGCTGCAGCCCCTGCGGCGGCGATGTAAGAGTATTTGATGGGACAGGTTATTCAGGGGGCGGGGATGGGTCTCCGCTCCCCCCATTTATCGCACGTTTTAGAAAACAAACCACAAGTTCCCTGGTTTGAGGTAATGGCGGACAACTATCTCAACCAAGGTGAAATACCCCATCGGGCTCTGGAAAAAATCCGGGCTCACTATCCGCTTAGCTTTCATTGTCTGGGCATGAACCTGGGCTCCACCGAAATTCTTAACGACAGCTATTTCAAAAGACTTTCCGAACTCATCGAACGCTACCAACCCCAGTGGATATCCGACCATCTTTGCTGGGTCGGCGCCAACGGCCTTCAATCGCACGACCTTTTGCCTTTGCCCTATACCGCCGACGCGGTGTCCCACGCGGCTTCCCGTATTCAGCAAGCCCAGGAAAAACTGGGCAGGCGGATGCTGATTGAAAACCTTTCGGGCTATTTGCGGTTCAACCAATCCGAAATGACCGAATGGGAATTTGTGAAAGCGGTAGTGGAAAAGGCTGATTGCCACCTGCTTCTCGATATTAATAACATTTACGTGAATTCCGAAAATCTTCGGTTTGATCCTTATCTCTATATAGATGCCATGCCGGTGGACCGGGTGAAGGAAATGCACCTGGCCGGTCATTTAAGAACCGAGGGAATTTTGGTGGATAACCACGGCTCGGCGGTGTGCGACGAGGTTTGGGATCTTTACCGCTACGCGGCCCAGCGCTTTCCCCAGGTGCCAACGTTAATGGAGTGGGATTTGAACATTCCGGCTTTTGAGGTGGTCTGGGCCGAAGCCCAAAAAGCCCAGACGGTTTTGAGCGGGGTTTTTGTTTAAAATTATTATTTTTTGCCGTCATTGCGAGGAGCGAATTGAGCGACAAAGCAACCACAGTTTATGGGTTATTTGCGCTGTTGATTAAAGGCTTATTTAAAACTGGGGTTGCTTCGTCATAAACGCCCTCCTATTCGGAGGTCATTCCTCGCAATGACAAACAAACCGCAACTATTGGTATTTTAAGGAGAGATTGTTTGTCACTTGAACAGATACAAAATGAATTTATCGAGTTTCTCTATACCCCGAAACCCGGGGAGGAGCAGAAAAACCATATCCGGTCTTACTTTCTAGACCCCCAGCATTCAGACCCCCATAACGGGCTCAAGATTTACCGGGGCAATCTGGTTTTTGGCCTGATCGGAGCCATGAAAGAAACCTATGTCTTTACCCTTTTTCTTTTAGGGGAGAATAACTTCAATTTTTTCTGCCGGGACTTTCTTTACCAAAACCCTTCCCGCGATTCGGACCTGATTCAGTATGGCGGCGGCTTTGGGGATTTTTTGGCGGCCCGGGAAGAAATACAGCATCTGGCTTTTATCCCGGAAGTGGCCCGGCTGGAATGGGCTTTGGAGCGGGCTTTTTACGCTCCACCCGAACCGTCGTTGACGGGTGAATTGCCTGAAATCGGGCGGGAATCAAAATTAGGGTTTAAGAATTCAGTCCGGCTGGTGCAATCCGCCTATAAAATTCACGAAGCCTGGGCTGGTTTTACTGAAAAGGGCGTGGATGGTTTTGAAGGAGAAATGTTCAAAAAGGAACCGGAATCGCTGGTGGTTTGGTCGGACAATGGCAGTCCCCGGGTGACGCCGGTGAATGAAACTTTGGCCGCCTGGATGAAAGGCGCGCTTCAGGGGCAAAGCCCATCTTCTCTAGTGCAATCCGCCGGTCTTTTAGAAGAAAATGGTAGGGAAGCCTATGGGTTCGCCCTTCAGCAGGGCTGGATCGCCAAGTAACCTCTTTTTCATTTCTTGCGTATAAAAGGTTATAACAAAAGGCGTCTAACCACAGAGGCACGGAGTACACAGAGTAAGGCAACCCCTGGATTAAGACCAAAAAATGATGTTAAGTTGGGCTGATTGTTTTTAAATCAAATAATTTTGCTTCACTCTGTGTACTCTGTGACTCTGTGGTAAAAAGCTGTTTGTTTTAAAAGTTGAATCAGGAGGACATCATGGAAAAAGCTACTTTTGGGGCAGGCTGTTTTTGGGGAGTGGAAGAATCTTTCCGCCAATTAAAAGGCGTCACATCTACCGCCGTCGGTTATGAGGGCGGTTCATTGGAACGCCCAACTTACGAGGATGTCTGCACCGGCCGCACCCTTCATGCCGAAGTGGTGGAAGTCACTTACGATCCAGCCCAAATTGGCTATGACGCTCTTCTCGATGTTTTCTGGAAGGGGCATAACCCGACCACGTTAAACCGCCAGGGTCCGGATGTCGGCACCCAATACCGCTCGGCCATTTTTTTCCATAGCCCCGAGCAGGAAAAAACCGCCAAGGCTTCCAAGGAAAAAGCGCAGAAGCTCTTTCCCCGTGAGATCGTGACTGAAATTGTCCCGGCCAAAACCTTTTGGAAGGCCGAGGATTACCACCAGCAATACCTGGCCAAACGGGGTCTGGGAAGCTGTCATATTTGAAGCTACCTTAAAAGATATTTTCAAAAACCCTTTTAAACCCCCCAAAAAGCCCTCAAACAATCCATGAACCGGGGGACCCTTTGCGCTAGAATCACTCCCCAAGCCGGGGTTTAACCCAGGTATTACGAGAAGAAGGATGGTTGAACAAAAGCTCATGAAAATAAAGCCTTGGGTGAGTGAAGCGGTTGAGGTGAAGCAAAGCGGTATGGAAGGTAAAGGGGTTTACTCGGTTCGTAAAATTAAAAAGGGAGACGTGGTTGGGGTTTTCGGCGGAATCGTGATGCCCGAAGAAGACATTGATACTTTAAAAAAGAACGTCGCGCCCGAAAAGCTGAATATCGATCATGCGATGTATATTTATCCCGGTTTCATCATGCTTCATGATTTTGAAAACGGCTGTGATCCTCTCTGTTTCGTGAACCACGCCTGTACTCCCAGCGCGCATATTGAGAACGGCATTATTCTTCTCGCTTCCCGGGATATTCCGGCGGGTGAGGAAATCAGCTGGGATTACCGCAAGACCGACAACATTGGCAACTGGACTTACGAATTTAACTGCCATTGCGGTACCGCCAGCTGCACCGGCAAGGTGCAAGTGGGACCCCAATTTCGTTCTAAAACACCGGTAGCGGTTTAAATAGTTCTTTAATACTCAATACCGTCTTTTCTTCATTGGAAAAGGCGGTATTTTTTTGTCTTCATGAATTTTCTTTTGTTTTTATTGGTTTTTAGCCGGTTTATCTGCCGGATTACCTCTCTTTTTCCTCAAGAATTCCTTAAAAAAAGCCGTTAGGTGAGGCGATTTACCACGCCCTGACGACACTGACATTATTCGAAAGTGACAATTGATGGCTTCATCCGCCCTCTATAGCGCGATCTCCGGGCTGCAATCGGATAGCACGTGGTTAGACGTGATTGGAAATAATATTTCCAACTCCAATACCACCGGCTATAAGTCCAGTTCGGTGAGTTTCGCGGATCAGTTCAACCAATCCCTTTTCAACGGATCGGGCGATAATGCCTTGTCCGAAATGGGCGGTGTTGATCCCCGGTCGCTAGGGACAGGCACCAGGGTTCAATCCATCCAGTCCAATTTTGCGCAGGGGTCAACTCAGGCGACCGGCGTCTCCACAGATATTTCTATTCAGGGAAATGGATTTTTAGTCGCTAAAAGTGGAAGCGGAACTTACCTAACCCGCGCGGGTAATTTGAATTTTGATAGCAATGGAAATTTAGTGGATGGCAACGGCGGACTCATTCAGGGTTATAACGCCAGTCTTCAATACACACGAACGACTATTAATAGTTTTTCTAATTTAGGATCTCCTTTTGCTCCTCCCTCTGTACCGGCTGTGATTACAAACGCCTCTTACCAATTGAATACATCGGATACGGCGAATATCACCAACATTCAAATTAATCCCGATATGACCATGCCGCCGAAGGCCACAACGATGATGAATCTTCAGGGAAATTTGGATGCCTTTCAGCAAGCCACGACTAGCGGCGGAGTTCTGAATATAAATCCCAACGGACAGCCTGTCTTGCCTTTGGCGGTAAGCATTGACCAGGGGCTTTTGGCGGGGTTTCCCACGTTGAATCCGGCGGTCGCGACAGAACAAGCCATTCCTCCGGGTCCGGTAACCGCCGCGACGTCTTACGCCATCCAGCAAACCGCGGATTTTACGGCGGCTCAGTCGCCCATTGTGGATTTTGGGATTGACCTCAATTTAGTGACGGCTAACCAAGGCAATTACGCCTGGGAACAACAACCGCCGCTGCCGCCCGCGACACAAATAAGTGAAACGGTTTATGACTCCAATGGACAACAGAGGCAGGTTACGATTCAATTTTATCAAGTGAATGATTTGGGCGCGGGGGGAATTAATACCACGACCGGTCCCAGTCAAGTGGCCTATGCCTGGTATGCCTTTGACACCACGGGGGGACAAGCGGTTTCGACCGCTAGTTTGTTAGGCGGGACTGGAATTCTTGAGGGGGATACCGCGCCTCTGTCCGGTTACGACGAAGGAGTGCTGGGACAGATTGAAATAGGCGATCTCATTTATTTTAATACGGATGGGTCTTTAGCCTCAGCTGGCGGGGGTTTTGGCGTTCCGCCTGGTAATATTTTTGGCGTTCCACCCTCCGGCGGATTTCCGGCTTCTCCCCATATCTATCTTCCGCCCGTTAATAATCCTTTACCCATTTCTCCGATTCCCAGTACGGGTGCGGAAATCACGCAAGTTACTTTGAACTTTGGGACTTTTGGGGCGATAGGAGTGGGGCAGCGCGATGGCCTTACGGGCGATGCTCAGGGGACTTATCAGACGATTAACGGGGTGAATACTTATGTACCGGACAGCCAGGTCGGGGCTACACAGAACGGCTATTCGGACGGAACCTTACAGAGTCTTAATTTTGATGAATCAGGCAAAATCATTGGGTCTTTTTCTAATGGTCAAAAGCTGAATCTGGCGCAAGTGGCGCTGGCTTCAGTGAATAACCCGGATGGACTTAATAATACGGGCAGTAATTATTATTCCACCTCCCGTAATTCCGGAGCGATGCAGCTTGGTTTGGCGGGCCAAAACGGTTTGGGAACCATTGAAGGCGATTCGTTAGAAGGTTCCAATGTGGATTTGACGGTCGAATTAACCAATATGATTAT
>Ga0302140_10011213_pt1 | contig 11037 bp, 13 predicted proteins | sample I_Bog_E1_1_FD_202095 | JGI IMG/M metagenome (GOLD analysis project Ga0302140, IMG submission 202095) | Peat permafrost microbial communities from Stordalen Mire near Abisko, Sweden - I_Bog_E1_1 | ecosystem: Environmental > Terrestrial > Soil > Wetlands > Peat | place: Sweden: Abisko, Stordalen...
GAACATCAATCTCTCCCCAGTGACCAGTGGAAGGGAAGCCCCATGTATGAATATTCAGTGACCCTGACGCAGGAAGCCCCACGGAGGATAGATCGTTGATTGTAATCTGCCACGTTCCGGTGGTGATTCTGACGCCGGTAAGAACTCTTACCATATCTTTACCGACAGTTGCGTAAGTGTCGAGCTTCAGATCGCCCGACGGCGAGGTTCCTGCTCGGTGACCGGTCATATTGAGGTTGTAATACTGGTAAACTTGGTAATCGCCCACGGGGTAGTAACCGGTCCCTGTGGGACTGTAATCTGGACTATTCGCAGACGGTTTCGAAACCAGTGAACCCATGAAATCGTGCAATGCCCAACCACTGAGCCAGTTCCCTCGAAGGCCATGTGCGTCTACGCGTTCGAGTTGGGAGATCCACCATGCTGAGCCAGCAGGACACTCTTCAGGCCATGTTGCATATTCATCGATGTTCAGTGGCTTGATGGGAAGTTTGTATGTGTGCAACATGCCAACAAGAGCACCATATGCGCTCTCCATGTCACCCCCGCCGCCCTCCATGTGCCAGACATATTCGTCAGGCACACTAGAATTGCTGGCGACAAAGCTCAGAAAGTTTGTCCACCAAGTATTGGTAGGATCTGGTTCACTGGCAAAAGCTGGCCCAATGAGTTTGACCGTAGGCAACTCTTGTCTATTCAAAGTTCCAGTTAGAGTCCTGTACGAAAGCTCTGGCATGAAGCATAAAGTGACCTACCTCAGGCGATGATAAGTTCGACCCCACATCTGGATGTACTGTGCTTGTGGAGCATTCCAGAAGAAGGTGAGGTCTGGCTCATTCCAAATATCGACAGACAGACCATTGGTAATGTGATTGGCATTCACATCTGAGATCCACTGTAGCTGATTAGCGATGTGTTTATTTTGCGAGATGGGAATGAGCTCCTCACCTGTGTGAGATAATTATCCCAACTGGTCCAATCCCCATTATCCCCAGGATATGGCGCAGTTGAATTTTGACTTCCATCAGCACCCCAGAGATCGTGGATCAAGAAGATGAAGTTGGCATTGTACTTCCTGGCCGTTCTGTAGTTCGAGAGTGCAGAAGCGAAGCGAACCTGTCTCACAATCAGCAAGGGCAGTGAAGTGTCTATTGGCATGAAAAACCTTGTATTCTGACAATCCCCAAATCCAGCCACGGCCAGGTGCTGGAACCTGAGCTCCTCCGGCTCTGGCATAATTGAAGCCAATATTGGTGTAGAAGTGATCCGGTATCTGGTTCTCGGTGTCCGGGATCCCATAGATGAAGCCAGAAGCTAAATGCTCAGGAGTACCAGTATTGTTGCTCAAGTTGACTGTAGAAGTTATGGTATCCCGTGGTTCGAGGGGACTGGCAGCCACAACCGCAGCGCAGAGAAGAGAGAAGAGAGCATGCATGATTAAACGGTGAAGGGAGCAGCAGTGAGATTGAGCCTGATTGAAAGGAGCTGCTTAAATTTGAGGGGAAAAGCTTCCTACCTTGCATACTTATATATTACCCCCGGAAAATCTGTTCCCTAAGGAGAGGAGAATACAACCTTCTCCATCAGAGCAGGACGATTTCCAACCCACATACCGGCATTGAGTGAGCATGGGGAGCTTTCTCCATGACCCCAGATTCTCCGTTGCCATGTGCCCTGAGCTGATCTTGGACTCTGCAGTTGTATTGGCCCGCAAGAAGGAAGCAAGGTTCGCGGTGCATTTAGATGACGCTTGCGCAGGTGAGGAATGAAATTTTGGATGAAGAGGGTGAAGAGAGTGAGGGGTGAGAGGAGGTTGGGCTTCGCTAACCCACCGGAACGGCGAAATCTTGATGCCAAACCCGCCATACCACACGTCCCCTCATCTCAGAAACTTTTCCTTCTCCTGCTCACGATTATTGGAGCGCAAACAACGTTCCCCTCGTGGCCTGTGGAGTCCCATCGGTTACATGCATGTGCTCCCGCTCGCCACTGCACGGCTTAGCCAGTTTCCCAAGTTACTCAAGCGTGCGAATTTGATGGCGGATATCTTCATCCGATGTATGTTCACGACGAGGTCAACAGGCAACGGATTTGGGACGTGTTCGGTCCATATTGATATGTGTTGGTATTTTTGACAATTTGAGTTCGTCCTGACTAACGTTTTCGACGAATTCCAACTCGCATGTGACCTCTTCCTCCCCGATTATCTCTCAAGGCGTAGGGTATGAAGTGCAACTCATCAGCACCCGAAGCTTTGTCTTGCATGACAGATTTCAGACTCATGTGAGGAGCATGACTTTGGTCAACCACAATGAATGACGCACCATTACGAACTGTTAACTCGACATACGGCTCCCCAACGTCGTCCACCGCGCCTGCTTTCTCCTCGACCGCTGCGGTGGGATCGAGCAAGAGGCTTTTGAAGTGGTCGTCCACCCAGGAGTTATCGAAGTCCTCAACGCAATATATGAGAGGTCCCCTGGCAAGTGCTACGATATCTTGGTTTGTGTATGGATGCGGCGAAACGAATCGTGGCTTGAGCGGAATGTTCAATGCGAAGTTGGGATTGTGCTTTAGCCACTCTGCCGGAAGGGACAAGTAGCCTTTCTCAAGATGCTTGTTTGAAAGCTCTGGCGATATCTGCATTGCTGTCAGTCACGATCTCCATTTCAAAGAGACAAAACGTACTTCCCAACCTTCAGTCCAACCAGGGATTCGAAGCTTGATGGTTGTTGCCACTTCCGAAGAGCTCTGAAGGCTGAACTCTATCTTGCCATCCCAAGGCCAATTGGACTTCTGTTCGAGTTTCACTGTGTCTTCCCCAACAGGAATAGACAGCTGAGCCGACGAGTACATGTGAATATTTACATGTACCGACTTCTTCTGCTGATCTGCACCGAAGCTCCATAAATACCCCCCAATGTATCCAAGAAGTCTAGTAACATTTGGTGGACAGCACGCGCAGGTGAACCATTTCGCGCGTTGTGAGAGATTCTTGTCGCTTGATGCTAGTTGGTTGACATATGTGAACTGTGTTCCCTTGGCAGACATGCCTGTCATGACTGCATTATAGAAGCACAGCTCCATAATGTCCGCGAACTTTCCGTCTAAATCTATCTGTGACGAATCAGCATGTTTCGAAGATAATGGCATGCTTTGCTTACTTGAAGCAGCCTCTCTGCAAGCATCATAACCCCGATGCCGGCGCAAGTCTCTGCATAGCATCCACCTTCATCTGATCCGGATGGCAGAAAGTAGTCAAGTCCAAACCCTTCCCATTGCTCCATGGCTCCAATACCTCCAGTCAAGTACATCTTTTTGTCAACCATGTTATTCCACAAACGCTCCAAAGCTTTTCGATACGAATTGTGATCTGTTTTCTCCTCGACACGAACCAAGTCGGCAACTGCTGTGAGTAGATACATAGCTCGTACGCTGTGGCCTTCTATTGTCTCTTGCTCCGCAATTGGTTTGTGAGCCTGGTGGTACCTGCAGTGGAAATTATCAGCATACATTACTATTACAAGAACAACTCATACCAATAAGCTCCTTTTGATTCCATATACGCAGGCACTTGATGCTCTCCTTCCCCTCTAGCCTCAGCCTCAACATCATAGTAATGGCGACCATACTGCCCCTTTGGATTTCCTCGCTCTGTAATAAAGTATCGTGCAAGAGCAAAATGCTTTGGATTTCCCGTTCGCTCATACAGTCTCAGAAGCGCAAGCTCGATTTCTGGGTGGCCAGGATAGCCATGTTTCTGAGCCGGTCTCGGGCCAAAAGTGTCATACAGTAAGTCAACATACTTGACCAGCGGTTCCACTAATAAATCATTCTCATAATGCCTCTCATGCGCCAGGGCGGCTTCAATCAGATGCCCTGCATTATACCTGCTCTCAAATCAGCATCTCACCCCTTTTGCAATCTGCACCTCAAACTCTTTTGAAAGAGGGACAGCAACATACAATTCATGCAAATCCCTCAAATTCGTAAACCTCTTCGCTGGCTCTACAACCGTGAAATGAATATTCAAATACCCGTCACTCTGCTGCGCCTCCCTAATCATGCCGACCAACTCCTTAACCGCGACATCAATCTCCTCATTCTCCTTCCAATTTAGAAAATAACAAGCGCCTTCAAGCCACTTCGCGACATCCGAGTCCCAAAACAGATGATTCGGCACCGGCCAGACGTTCGGCTTGTCGGCGTACGACTTATGCCATTTGAGCTTAAATGCGTCGTACCGACCTGTCTCTTTCAAGACATTAAGTTGGTAGAGTAAGGTGTTGGCATACACGACTTCGCGCCGTCGACTGATGAAAGAGGGGGAAGAGGCTGGGAAGGTGGTGTTGACGAATGTGAGCTGAGGGTACGACATCTCTGCGTTCTCAATTGTGTCCCAAGTTCGAACTGAACTCACTTTTTGTGAAGAAATGAAGTAGGAAGTCAACGTTAGAGAAAGGATTGCAGAAGAAACGCTCGTGGTAATTACCTCCGACGGAAAAAATAACTGACGTGTACCTGAACGGGGAAGAGCAGTGGCGGTGATCTTCACCCCTCCCCCACCGGAGCTTGAAGTTGACACCCACCCCACCTTTCAAGCAAGTTGTCCCTGCCCCGCAAAAGAAGGCTCTACCCACCAAGCGTGTAACGTAATTTGAAAACCCAGCATAAGTAGTAGCTACAGATCGCCGGTCCGCCGGAATGTGAAGCCACGAGCACTGGTTGACCCCCTCAAGTGCTGAGTCAATAGGGAATCTTGCACAGATTTCCTGCAACTGACCCCGTACTATTTTCATATCCGTGATTTCATTTGCCATCTCGCTATTCTAGCTTCGTTTCTCTTTACACATTATATACAGTAACTATCAATAGTGGCACTCTGAGCGAACACTCGGGATCGTCACAATTTTCATCTATACGTGACGTTAGCCACCCACATAACCAGGAGTATAAGTCCCAGTCTCCATCTCAAATCGGCGCTGAAACGCACAACACACTTCTCCACCCATCGGGAAGTATAACTCTGCCCAATATTGAATCTGACATCCTTCGAAGGTGTACCCTCTCCGTCTTCCATCTTTGGTAACAGGTAAGGCGAGTACCTAGGCCCAACAGTGTCATCTTCATCATCGTACCCTTGGCTGCCAGGTTTATTTCCCACGATCCAGCTCGTGATGGTCTGTGTCGCACCGGCCATCAGCCAGCTCAGCCAGATGAAGACCACAGTAAGCAGAGCGGTTTCGACCCAAGGGTTCCACAATCCAAGTCTGAGCAAGCCTTTGGTGTCCCCTGCAAGCCAAATATGGTACTGAAGGACGTAAGTTTCGAGCGAGAAGCGACCGACCCATGCGAAGACTCCGAAGTGACAATTTCGAAGAAGTCGGTGGGAGTTGCGTAGCGTAACGAGTGACAAAATTGGTATGAATGAGATGAAAGGCATCCACCAATTGTAATCTTCTTTATTGGGAGATCGTCGGGTCAGGGCCCAGAAACCCGGGAGTAGTCCCAAGGACAACAAGACCGTGGTGGATTTGAACAACTTCTTGTAGGCGATGGTCGCTTCCAGAATACGGTCAACCTGCGTCTTGGCTGTAAATGAGCCAGATTTGAGTTGGGAGGAGCGGTGGGAAAGAACAGCAACAATCATTCCAACATAAACAATATACATGTCGAGAAACAAGCGGAATCGCCATTCCGGTGCGTTCCAAGAAATCGCGCAGCTGTATTTTAGTATCAATGCAATGAACTCCAGGATGCAGGGTATCTTCGTGAAAGCAGTCGTTATGAGAGCCGAGAGGACGATCTTTCTCAACATGAAATGAGTATTGGCATTCTCTTGATGGCCGTTCTTTAGAGTAAAATAGATGACGAGGAACCAGAAGCTGACCAAGGGGGCAAAGTAGTAAAATAAATAATCTGTACGCATCATGTAGGGCAACACACAGCCCAAAAGATTAAGACGTATTAAGACTGTGGCAATTCGTCTTAGAGAATAGTCGTTATTCTTCAGAAAGTAAAGGGTGTGGCCGTAACCGGTCATGAAGAGGTAGGATGCAACTAGAAGTCTGATGATTTCGTATATCCACAGTGTTTTTGATGCGTTTGTGTAGTGGTAGATCAAGATGAACAGCTGCATCCAGCCTTTCCATTCATCACTTTGGTCCCGAGAAAGAAATCCGTGATCGTAAGGCGTGATGGACGGAAACTTTCTCGTAACTGGTGGTTGGCTTCTTCTCAAGGAAACGAAGCCCAAAGCCGATACAGCGTACCATGCGAGAAGAAAATGTCTTTGCCGAAACAATTTCTGGGACTTCTCAAAAATTTGGGTACGATCTGCGTAAAAGCAGAAGCAAACAACGAGACCAAATACCGCCAGAGCACTCATGATGTCCTGATTAGGGAGGAAGCGGCCAATGCTGTATGTAGCGCGCTTTCGACGAACGAAGAACAACCAGGGCAGAACGAACATTCCGCCAAGCAGAATCAGCCACTGCACACTGGCCATGTGAGTGTAATTACTGCAGCAAGTGCGGTCGAAAGGATAACCGTTGGAGGCGGCATTCGAGTTACAGCGAAGGTTGAGTAAAACATCCGCTTTTCGATGAGCGACATTCTCCACTACATGGAGTCCGCTATCTTCATATTCACCACGGCCGGAAAAGGTCATCAACGAATAGCTCCACACGACATCAGCATACGAGTGCGCCGACACTTGCTGCAGCAAGTCATTCATCACATCTATCTTTTCGGGTGTGATAGTTTCTTCTCTCGATGGGGACAAGGATTGATATCTCGGCACCTGAACTGGGGCCAAAAGCAACAAGTTGGGCGAGGTTTGTCGAACTGGAAACGGCCGCGATAAACGATGTGACAGGCCAGAACCTATAGGAGCATGATCCATATACGGTATGACACGGTCTATCGACTCTCGAAAATCCTTGAAGTAGTTCTCCTGGCCATGCCGTGCATTCCATAAACCAGGAGCTCCAAGCAAGATTAAGCTTGCACTCTTCCCACCCTCAATACTACCATCTTGGCGAGGGTCCGCTTGGAAGTTCTCTAATTCAAGATCCAGGCCTGTCGAATTGAGCCATGGATCCCAAATAAATTGCACTGTGACGCCGGCAGAGTTAAACTCTAAGTCTTTATGCTTCTGGTCTGAGTCCAACATCTCTGCCATGTCTTCTTCAGCTCTTTCCTCGTCCATCTTCTTTGCAACGGCCCAGAAGATTTGTCGGATTGTAGAGTCGCCGATGAAGACCAATCTCTGTTGCTCGAAGCATCCTTGTATGTCGTACTTCTTGTATTCGTGCAGTAAGCACCCCGGAGGTTGCCATAGCTGGAACGGGTTTCTAGAGCTCCTTCGTGGGCCAGGATCCAGCCATTCGCCTTTGTTGAGAAGTGCGCCGCATTTATAGGGATCTGAGATGTCTGCAATCGAGATCATTAGCCCGATGTATATAATGAGAGCCTAGGGGAATATACCAATCCAGCAGTAGCGGTAGACGACACCAAGAGTTACGATGGCTAGTATCGATTGTAACACACGCTCAAGCGCAATTGCAGCTTGCTCGTAAGCTGACAACGGCTTCGTCTTCGGCCGGCCCATTGCTGCGTAGCAGTGATCGCACAGAGCTCTGCATCAGAGGGTTCTCAAGGGTTGGCTCAGCCTGAGGTGAGAGAGTTGACTGTGAGGAGGGAGACGTGACTTTGCTGGAAGTCGCACTTCTCTCTCGAAGCCACCGCAGGTGCCAACACAATGTCTGACCAAAGGGCCATGAGGAGGGAGGAAGGATTGATGCTGTGAGGGGGTTGAGGCATGACAATGGAAAGGACACTCCACTCGGTCTTGGGCGGTTGCTCAACTTGATGTAAGAGTGTCTTGGCACTTTGGCAGTTGCGGTGGCTCCCAGGGCCAAGGATGGGACGGCAAGAGACACCCTTGGACCCTTGTCGGCGCCCGTCCGACCTCCCTCGCTCCTGCACTACGGCAGGGAAGGACTGATGACGACTGTGTTGCTGGAGTCACCCCCGCGCTGGATGCCGCTTTGGAAGATAGAGCACGAGCTACGAAGTATGCAGATATGCAGGCACAAAGCCAGCCTGGCGGCATAGCCCGCGAGATAGGCTTTGCCCCATGGACACAGAGGGCAGGTAGAATGTCGCTGGTGCGGCCTTCACAGGTTTACAGAAGGACGGGCAATCTGTCAGCCACAGTTCATTCGCATGGCCCAGCCTCCTCCTGCCTGATACTTGGTGGTTCACCCCCGCGCAACTCTAAACACCAATCTAAGCATCGTCCGGCCTGCCCATTCTCCACTGTTTCTGTCTGGCCTCGTGCACACCTGCCCAAAGCAGACCATACTTTCCTTTTGCAGAGTGGATCCTCCTCCGCTGGCGATAAGAAAGTGGCTGGTGCCAAGGTGTCTTATCGGGATCTTGGGCCACTAAAGTTACGGCCCTTGTTAACACCGACCTCAGAATAAATTAAAGGCTTCAAAAATAGAAAAAAAGCCTTCCTCGTCCATCAACTTCCTTCTCACCGAGAACTCTACTGCACCAAAACACACATTCATCTGTGAGCGCTAATGAGCTGCCAAGTGGTCAGGACACATCTCCAACAGTGCCTTGCTGGTTCTTTAGTCATGCCAAGACCTGAAAATCTCTGATCGCTTTGATGCCAAGATCATATTTATGTCACAACAGAGGGTGAACAGCTTGGTAGCGAAGTCTTGGGTCCATGCCGACATCCGGACTTGGTTGCATGTCAGGAAGTGAATACCCCCTGGGCATGAAGTCTTCAGGTTGTTCATGAGCCCCAAGGCGCTCAAGTCTGGTCAAGGTTGTTGTGACATCTTCCTCATGAGTATGGATTTGCATTGACGAGGACCTCCTATCCACACGGATGGTCTGGCTCATGTGGGAAGCCTTCCTCTGCCATCTGCGTGTATTATTGAAAATTCTCCTCCTTAAGTTATGCCTGCAATGGCGGAGACATGAGATCTAGAGTTGCGTACATCCAAATGGACCCAGGCTGGCCATGTGAGCTGTCATCCTATACTTCACCAGCTCCATCCAAAAGATCTCTAGCATGGCAATCCAAAGAATTGGAACTTACCAAAATCCTTGCTTCCTCAATTGTCTTTTGCCTCGCTCAGCCAGCTTTTCTCAACTGATGGCTTTGAGCTGGATACACACTTGTGTATGAGACTAGAAAGACCCCAACGACCTTTGAGTGCGGAACCTCCTCTTGCTACGTGGTGGACCTCCGCAATTTGTCTGTTGGGACAACGATGAGCTTCGAGGAAGCCTCCTTTGTGGAGACGTGAAAGGTTGCCTCTGTAAATGTAGCGCGAGGGCGGGACTAGGTAGACCTCGAAACATCTTTTCGTCAGGTTGCTTCTAAATATAGAAGGATCGCAATACCTGAAACCGAATCATCTTGCTCTCTTGATGCTTTATGTTTGTACTTTCTCTCTTTGTTTTTGGCTCAATTGTCTCTACTCGTCCGCTTGGTGCTCGAGTTGGCACCACTTTAGGCCCATGTGCTCAGCAGAGACGTATTAGCAGGGCTGTTAACGAACCTAGACATCACTTTCTATCTCTTACTTGGCCGTATGTGTCGACTCTATGTGTGCAGCAACGCAGCGCCTATAGTTTCAGGAGCTCTGGAAGAAGACTTGCACAACAGCTATCTGCGTGCTGCGGGTGCTTTATTCAGCATGATGTCGCGTCCCTGCCTTTCCTTATCCTTGAGCCTACAGCCAGCAAGCTCTTGTCTATTGATTTCAATCTCCGCCTAGTTGAAGTGGACTTGTAGATGCTTCCTTGTCTCGCTGTTCGCCTCGTGGACCATTGTCCTTGGTCTTCCAGTCTCACGGTATTCCTCTATCTTCTATGCCCTTCACACGGTGCTCCCTGGCTCGCTCTTGGGTGCCCTTGCGTTCAAATGTTGTTGAAAGTAGACTGAAAAAGGAGAGACTTGCAGCTTCGGCCATCGGTCGAGGATCTATTAGTGTCAGTTCAGGTGTTGAGGTTAAGCCTTTTGAATCCCTACCGGGTTGTCCTTTGCTATTATCACAGAAAGGGATAGCTTTGCAGCTCTTTTCAGACGCGATTGACTAGGACAGGGGCTGCCCTCGAAATACTTCTCGGTGGCTGCCGTTCCGGTTTTCCGTTGTTGACAAGAGCGGGTCACTCGCTAGGCTTCCCCCCTCTGCAACCAAAGTCTTCCAAATATCTCAACATCGAGGCATGTCACAACAACCCTTTGCGCCAGATCACAACACAGACTCTTTCGATCTTTGCAGAACTGCTTTCCTTCCCCGCCAATAGCCATGCCTTCTGCATCCGACGCTAACCTCGTGGTAGTTGGTGGCCTCCACATTCCTCATGGGATCGAGGTTTGCACAATTACCATTGGGCTCCTCAATGCTTTTGAGAAGACGAAGAGCGGAAAGATGGAGCAGACGGTGTTTGCAGCACGTTTCAGGACCAGGTCGATGGTCGACAACGAGGTTGTGACGTATTACGATACCATTAAGTCCCTCCGCTGCCAATGCGGGTCCATTATGGTTCAGCGCCCGGAGGAGCAAGGCAGATGTCTCCTGCTCCGCGAGACTTGTGAGGATATTCTCCGCCTCGCTAGTATGTACTTGTGCTATCTGAACGTTGTCATCCGCTAAGTCTTGGCTAGATTCGCCGGTCCCATGGCATGCACAGTTTATGACATTTCCTCGGGAGATCCGGGATAGAATTCATGAAATGGTCATTGGCGAGGTTAAGTCCATTGTGCGTGCATCCTGAGCTTTTCTCTAATATTTGAATATCTCAACAACAGTGGTGTGTGCTCCATTGAAGCCGTATTGACAGCTGTTGTTTTTAGATCCATCACTGCAACAATGCCTTCCACGACGAAGTCTCGTGTCCGGCTGGTTACTGCGAGCTAAGCAAAGATTATCTGGGCAAGCGCAATCTGAAGGAGGCTCTAGCTTTGGCAGGGACTTGCAAGCGCATCAGAGGCGAACTTCTCAA
>Ga0302140_10011219_pt1 | contig 11034 bp, 15 predicted proteins | sample I_Bog_E1_1_FD_202095 | JGI IMG/M metagenome (GOLD analysis project Ga0302140, IMG submission 202095) | Peat permafrost microbial communities from Stordalen Mire near Abisko, Sweden - I_Bog_E1_1 | ecosystem: Environmental > Terrestrial > Soil > Wetlands > Peat | place: Sweden: Abisko, Stordalen...
AGAATTCACCCCCCAGCGTGTGCGGAAACGCAGGATATCTTCAAGACAGCACATATCTCAACTAGAATCAACGGTCGCCAACCTGAGCAAGATAATTCATGTAATTGAGCTCAAGGTCGGACATCAGCATATTGAGAGCCCAGAGGCTCTTGATGAGCAGACTTCCATGTCATACGACTCTGACGATGAATCGAGCGAGTCCGATGTAAGTCGTAGTTCTCGGAGAACTCTTCCCTCTCTCGCGATTTCGAGCGATCTCTAGGATGACATCCTTCCGATCAAACTCGAGAAGCAGTTCACTGACGCCTTTTTGTGGGAACAGGTCGTCAATGCCGAACCATCTTATCTTCGCTCACTATTTCAAAATGATTGGATCAGCGTAGATACGCAAGAACAGGTCGAAGCTCCCCAAGAAGGCAAGGCGAGATCCAATACAACTTTGACAGATATAGCAAGACTAGAGCTGCAGAAGTTGATTCCATCAAAGCAAGAGGTATCTGAAATTGCCGGCTCTGCATTTGAATGGCTTTCTTTGCTCGATATTCTCGGTCCCCAACCCTTCGGCATCAAGTCCAGGCAGGAAATGCTTGAGATTTACGAAGATATGCATTCACCAGAAGTCGACGCTCTGAAGTTGGCTTCGTGGTTGGTTGCTCTTGCGGTCACGGCTCAGCAAAGTCCCCAAGAATGCGGCGGCTCACAACCAGATCTTGAGAAACACTATCGAAGATGGCTACATTTCTCAAAGACAGTCTCTGACAAAGTTGAGAGTTTGATCATACGTCATGATAGACTTTTAGGCACACTCGAGGGAATCGGCATCGGGCTACTCTTTTTCCGACTGTGAGTCTTGAACTGTTGCTGCAAAGTTCTCACTTGAAGTGGTAATAACGGACCTAGTCTGACTGTGCAAGGAAATTTGCAAAGGGCTTGGATTCAACTACGGTAGGAAGTGATTCGCTTCTATTTCATTGTAGAACAACTCTATCTCTCTCGCGAGAGAGCATTTTCGATTGCTGTAGGGCGATCAGATGAGTGCTTGCTGACGGTCCTATTAATTAGACGCTGTGGTGCCATTGCTGAGCTGATAGGTTTGCCCAAGGCATTCCAAGCAATTCAGCTCAAAGATAGGACTGGCACAGTCACCGACGAGACACAGCGCCAAAAAGCTCAGTTATGGTCATCGCTATGCGTTTTCGATCGAATGTTTGGAATGATTACCAACCTCCCTCCTGGGACCACGCGGTATCAGCAAACAACGTCTCAAGCTTTACTTGTCGACGGTAGGGTTCAGTTGGGGGTATACTTTACCAAATTGACCAGTCAGTCTTAATCGTCAAGTGAACGAATATGTGAAGGGCCTTTCTAACTTAAGCGTCTGAGGTTCAGACATCGCTGCTAAAGTCCAGCAGCAAGACGATATGAGATCGACTCAGGGTCTAAGCAATGAGCTGTATACGACTGCTCTGGTACTGGCTTCGGAACTCGAGGCACTTGTAGCAGAAACTCCTGCCTCTTGGTGGGTCAGGAATCCGAAACAAGCGGAGCCGGATGACATAGTCCACTTCATGCACCAGGTTCTGCTCATGAGAGTCTATTTGCCTTTCGCTTTCCACGAGGAGCCAATGGGGGAGGATTACTCCAGCCGCATGGCTTGCATGGCCGCATGCGAAGGTGTTGCACAACGCTATCAGTTCCTTCGCCGAACTCTTCCATCCGGATTTCTCTTGGCCCAAACCCTTGATCTCCAAGCCTTCACTGCAACCGTTGTTCTCCTCCTCATGACTCATGACCCCCTTCCTTTGGACCCTTTCGGATTGAATGGCGATAAGGCTCGCATTGAGGGCGAAGTTGCGCAAGTTGTCAAGCTTATGAGCGAAAAGGCTCATGATATTACTCGCTCCCATTTTGCTCGAAATGGCGTTGCCACTATCTGCTCCTTGCGTCGACTTCTTCAGCAAGATGGAATTATTGCTCAAAACTTGACTTTGAAAGTGCCCCTGCTTGGAAAAGTCCACATTCGACGCAATGTCGGCGGAGCAAAGCTGCCGCTCGAAAATGCAACATTAGACTCGATTCCTACCCGCTCAGATCCTAGCATATGGACATCAAGCATCCAAAGTGCGCCTCAGCAACCCTATTCTACTCAAATGGGTGCTTCTGTACTACAGACACAACAAGATTGGCCGTCGAACCACTTTTCGTGGTCTGTTGACAATAACCTAGATTACTTCTTCCAAGATGCTTTGATGCCAGAAGACTTCGATCAGTTTGACGCCTGGCAGGACATTGATATGAATCTTCCATTATATAATTGAGTTAAGTACAGATACAAACCAGAATGTATATCGTTTTCCACTCTTCCGAAAGCCGGAATACACAGGAATGGCTATGTGAGAAGAGTTTCACGAGAAAAAAGTACGGAAAACTTCATGCTATACGCAAAGAGTAATGATTGATCCACAAAGACGCTCGCTGACAAGCATTATCACACATCCTCGGAGGAAGTCACGATGAGATATATGTCGTCAAAGTTATCTTAATTAAAACCATCATCCAACATCGAACTCTTCCTTAATAATGCATTCATTCTGGCATCTACTCCATGTCCACCTTCTGAGTCTCTATGAAGTCATCCTTCAGTTTCTCATACTGCGACTCAATCTGATCCTTCCCGCTTGACATCGAGCTTACCTCCCTATAATAGGGATGCTGCTTTATATCCCTTTTCCATCGACACAATTTACACATATGCTCTGCATCTCTAAATTTTTGATCGAACCTCTCCCAGTAACCTTTACTCTTCCCATCAAACATCTCATGGTTGAAATACTCCTCGCGGCAATCTTTGCACTCTGCACGGTGCTGGTCGTACTCAGCCTCGTTGTCTTCGTAGCACTGTTCGCATCGACATCCTTTCTAGGTTCCGTGGGAGGTGTCGAGAATTTCTTGGTCTAGGAATTTCTGTTGCTCCGCGAGGTTGGCGGAGGAGTCAGTTGAGCCGCCAATGCTTTTTGGTGGACTTGTTGAGAGGAAATTGCCATTCTGAGGTGTGGTCCATGGCTTGAGGGGTCAATTCAAAGGGTTGCTGATCCCGGCTGTCGTATGAGCTGGAGAGGAACTCGCGAAATTTGTGTTTGCGTTATGGAATGATCTTTCAGTGTTTGAACAGGAGCTTTCGGCGTGGCTGTCAGGCTCTGTTGCATTATTGTTATGTGTTGAATGGTTCTGTGTGGTGTTTGACCTTTCCTGGGTGGTATTGAAGTCCTCTTTGATGGACGATTTTGAAGTGTTGCTTGTTTTGCTCGTGGATTTCTTCAAAGCCTTATGAGGTCCGACAGGGACCGGTCTGGTTAGAGGAAAGGCTGGAGAATCCTGCTCGATGTGCTCGTAGTATACTGGAATGTTCTCAAAGGTTGGCTGAGCAAGTGAAAATTTATTGTCGATGACCCTTTCTGGATTCTGGGCAATGAAGTCTTGGAGCCACACGAGGATTCTCTTGTTCCTTTCCTCTGCTTTTTAGCACTCATTACCCCTGTCATTCGACTAGTAGTTCTTGAGGTCTTCAAATGGGGTGGGGTCAAGCTTTCCGGTGTATAGGTACTGCATCCTTGGGTTAGTGGTGAGTGGATCGGGCATCGTATCCCAGGTTGCCATTTTGTCTCTTTTGGATTATCTGAAACTTCGATTCGTGTGCTTTGATAGAAGTGCCCTCGTAGCAGCGTTAATGGAAGAGTGTGCTGTGTGATGCGTTTTGTGTGATGAGATGAGTATGACAGAGAAATCTAGGGCGTTCTTATAGCAGTTACTTCAGTTCACATCAAAATCCTCTCTGCTTGTTTTGGGCTAGAGTATTGACTCAGTTCTTTGTGAAGTTCCCCAGCTTCTTTGCAATACTAGCTTTCCAAGAGATTGTCAGATCCGGATATGGTGTGCTGATGACTTCCCTAAAGGTTAGAGTTATGCTGTAAATACTAGCCCTAGGCTCGCCTCGTACCGTCATCCCACATCGCACCGTTCTAAGAGGATATTTCAGTGCGCATTCTTTTCGACAGTGCCAGGAGTGAAAAGCCGATTTCGTGTTCTACCTTGCAGTATTCCTCCACAGATCTTGGTTCACTGCCAATGATGAAAAGTACAACAGAAATGTCCTGCGGGTTTGGTACTGCTATCCCCATGAATTGAACCAATGGGGCATCTCGCTTAATAAAGGGGCCGCGGGGCCGTGGGGCCGCATTTCCCAGTATCAAAGACTCGCGACCTCTCAGCGAGATGTTATTATTTATCCACTCAGTGATTCTCTTTCACCCTTTTTTGGCCTAAAAGTCTCTCCTAGAAACACCCATGGCCAACCCAGAGATTCTTTGCACGGAAACTAGAGAGTATTCTTCACACTGACCCTAGATCTCGGGAACACTAATCCTTCTCTGGTAAAACTTGTCATAAAGACTGGTACAGTTAGACAATTTTGAATATGACTAGAGAATCACGCTAGAAAACTAAAAGAATGATATTACTCAAATCCAGATGAGGACTGGTCTTAATTTTGGACTAAAGTTTTCTATACCAGATTTTCTAGGAACCATTCATTTCGTGTAAAGCTTCGCTATCTCTCTCCCATAATCGGTCAATGTCAAAGCTTAAACTCAAGAAAATCATCTTGATATCAAGAGGGAGTCCTAGCAATTATAAATCACTCCATGTCCATCTTGTCTCGGCACATCATTTCTCTTCAGTACAGCGAAGTAAAGAGTTCTGCCACCCGGAGAATAGCGGCCCTAGCATTCTTTTCGCTTGGGGTCGTACTATTATACCTCTTATTCGCTCGATTTCAAGACCATCTCACTGGCTGTAGAGCGTACTGGGACTCTGCACCAGACGAGCAGGAATTGTTACTCTCCGAAGAGGTCCGCGACAACATTATACACCACGACCACGAGGATCTTGAGCGAGCCCAGGCTTTCCGACAAGAACTTTTTCAGCGCGCTGACTCTTCACCCAATGTCAACAACAGCTAAGCTCTCGCCAGTTTTTAATCCAAGCAGCTCGTTCATAACAAGCCCAAAAGTCGACAGAAGTAACAACTCAATCATGATGGCGACAAGAGTAAAGGAGACAAGGATTAGCCTCAACTCGAAAGACCTCGATTCTCAGTATTCCCAAAGGAATAAAGGCGTGTACACAACAGAAGATGTTGCCCTTGGTTCATCCACAACAGTTCATAGAGATTTGAGAGAAAGCGAGGAAAGGCTAGCATCAGGGACATCAACAGAACCGACAGCGCTCACCCAACAGCAAAGAGAGAGCGAAGATAGCAAAGAAAGCCATGTAGAAAACTCCATATCACCAACACAAGAAACAGAAGATAGCATGCAATCCCAGAAGAATGGTCGAGCGAGACGATCCTTCATTACAAGACTGGACGCACTACCGATGGCATGGATAAAAGTCCCAAGCCCAACGGATAGGATGAACATATACGAAGGTCTCTGGCGCCGCCCTCAAGCACTAGCACCAGCACCAGCACCTGAATTCGAGCCCGACCTGGAATATCCCACAAGAGAAAGGAAATCCAAAAGAATAGCACCCGTACCAAGGTCCCCACCCATGATTCGAACCCGGACTGCACCCATAACAAACATCACCGAGCTGCAAGACGAGTATTTCGGGGTTGCGACACGTCAAGCGCATGACTGGGTAGAAGATTACTGCCAGAACGAGTCGTTTGATTTCAGCATGGTAGTTGTTTACTGGGCTTCAGAAGTGTGCAAGAGTTTTCCGAAGGGAGATGACGAGAAAGAAGGTGGTACATTTATGGAGAGAATTGGGAAGTGGAAGGAGGATGTAGATTGGGCGCGACATGCAGCAGTCCTCACGAAGAGAGCGGAGAGAGGGCGTGCATGGTTCAAACCGGAGTATGTGGAAAGTCTGGCGGACTTGTTCGAGGAGGCGCTGAAAGGCGCGAATATCAAGGATGGAGAGATAGGGTTTGAGACCGAGGAAGAGTTCTTCCAGATGAAAAATATGGTACTTAGAGTGTGCGGCTACTGTCAGGGACAAGGTCTTTACGGCTCGAAGTGGCCGTGGAAGATATCGTGCAACGGGGGAGATGAAGATCACTATGAACGTTCAGGACGTGCGTGGAAGAGGATCGTAGACTGCTTTATATGTAATCTTTGGGAGACAAGCCAGAAAAATGTAACGAAATGGTACTGGCACGACGCCATGATGCAAAGGGTCCTGCGGGAGAGGAACAGGAACAGGATCCAACATGTCGATCTGCTGAGAAGCAGGTGGGCGGCGAGGAGCAACCATCCTTTAGCACCCACCAGAAGAGCTTTGGAGGAAGTGTCTGAGGCAACAATTAATGGATTGGAAAGGGATGAAGAGGATCAAGGTTATCTTGACGACGGAGTATGGATTGAATAAGACTAGCATCCTGTCATAAATAGAAGGGGTTCAAAAAGCCTCAACCGACGGGTGTGAGACCCACCGACGGTGAGAGTTCTGGCAAGCGTCGCACTGCTCAATCGACGAAGATTTTAGACTCCAAATCCGTGAAATGCTCAAAGAAAGACTCAAACAACCTGATTCCATGCTCTACATCGTACGTGCCACCAGTTTCTCGAATGCTGTGCATAGAAAGTTGAGCATTGCCAACATCGATCGTTCGTGTTCCAAGAGCTGCGGATAGCATCGGGCCAATTGTGCTGCCACAGCTCGAGTCGTTGCGGACCACGAAGAGTTGGAGAGGCACGCCAGTCGAGGTGGGTGAGTCTTGACTAGGCTTTGCTCTGCGCGCGGCCTCTTGTAATAGAACAATGCCAGGAGAGTTCGTGGCGTAACGTTGCATGGCATTGATCTTGATGACTGTGCCTTTGTTCATCTCAGGACGGTGATCTGGCTCGTATTTAGATGCATAGTTAGGATTGACCGAGTGAGCCATATCTGCAGAGACCAAGAATGATGTAGCCAACGTCTGCTCGTACGCTGTGGCAATATCCCGCTCTGCTTCTCTGGGAACTTTGACGTATGATCTATCTGATGCAGTGTCATGGTGAGCAGGAAGTACCGAGAGGCGACGAAGGACTGCGGGAAGTAGAGTTGAATGAGCTCCGTGCGCTGAAGTGCTCCCAATCTCCTCGTGGTCAAAGCAAGCAATGAGACGAATGCTGGACTCATCATCGAGGGCTGATGGCGATGAAAGTGACTGAATAATGCCTTGAACAGCGCAGTATGTCATCCCCAAGTTGTCTAATCGTGCAGCGAAGATCAGCTCGTTGTTGAGTCCTCCGAGACATGCTTTTTGGGTGTCGTAAAGAACAATCTCGAAATCAACCAAGTCCTCTACTTTCGTACCTGCCTCCTCAGCAATAAGCTTGATGATATATGGGTGATGGCGTTCCGACATATGCTTCAAAGGTTGGAAGTCATCCTTCCCATCCTTCTCCAATACGGATATCTTCTCATCTTCAGTCTCTTCCTCGGTCTTCTTCCCAGTTCGGTTTAGCTCAGCTTCAACAAGACCGGCAATGGGAAAAAGTTCTGTTTCCTTATTCGGACCAAAAGTCGGACTATTGTCGAGATGGATAGCAAGGGTTGGAATCCTCAAAATAGGCCGATCCACCATCACCAGCTTCTGAACGAAATTTCCCTTCCCATCCTTGATCATAGCCCTGCCAGCAATACTAAGATCTCGGTCGAACCATGTGTGCCATTTTCCTCCACCGTATGTCTCAACGCCAACCTGCATGAACCCGAGGCTGCTCTTCTTGCTGACTGGCTTCAAACGGAGGCAGCACGAGTCTGTATGTGCACCGACCATCGCGACCGGGTTTCCTGCCTTCCATTTCTTGCCAATACCGAATGCGACGATTGAGGAACCGTTTCGTGTGAGGTAGTACTTGCCTCCGGGTTGGATGGTCGATGCCCAGCTGTCCCTTTCCTTGACCTCTTGGAAGCCGGCTTTGGTGAGTCGTTCGATGGATGAGTGAACAGCATGATAAGCTGTGATAATGTCAGTGGAATTGCAACTGTAGGGTCTGCGGAGAATCACGCACGAGTTGGGGAGGTGTTGATGAAATCTAGGAAGTCTTTTACGAATGCCGCAGATGTGCCCTTCGAAGCCATTGTGAAAGGCGTGGTGGCTGAATATGATCGTACTAAGACCCTAGGTATCCTTTGGCGGTTGAAAAGAAAGATCCTCGCGATCATTGACGGTTTAGAAAAGGGGGATGTTATGCGCCGCTTTTCTGTCCTACAGATCATGTGGGGTTCATGCCTCGTAGTTCGCTAATGCGACTTCCATGGTAGGGCGAGCTACCGCTATGGCAGGGCGACTTATGGCAGGGCGAGCGGACGTGGGAAGACTGATTGATAGTGAGAAGCATCCCACAATGATTAAAGCTCATAGAAGCTGCACTGGTAGAGAGCCATACACTCCTCGCCGTCAGCCTCGCGACCTTGCGAGCGCGTCAAGGTTGTCACGAATAAGCATAATAAGGCACGACGCTTACTTGTCAAAGACTTCTTTCTGAATAGTATGCCACTTTTCTTTACAATAGAGGGAAAGAATTGTACACGCCGTTCCTCTCCCGAGATCCAGCAATAAATATTCCAGAAATGTTCCTTTTCACCACCCCTCTGCCTGCCTATGCATTTCTAATGCTTCCATCTGTCCCGAATTCATCACCTCTCCCAGTTCCATGATTCCTTATCATCCAATCCAGTGCCTCCACTATCTCCCGATCCTGTACATTTCCTTCCTCCAAAATAATCCTTCCTTTTGAAGTGGGCCAGCCTTTTATGACCACCAAACCCCGGATGCTACGCCACCAAACACATAAAACGAGAGTCAGAATAGTAATACAGTCCATAGATGCTTTCTTTTTTCTTCCAGCCGCTTGATAATGCACCTTCACTCCAAAATCCTAAAGACGACGAAATCCATGAAATCATAACAAACATTCAAATCATAGACCTCGAAATCAGGTAGAAGCCACCAGTCTTCGCTTTTAGTCTCCGAGCTCCCCGAAGCAACCGACGCTCTGAGAGCAGAATACACCTAGTGCATTAAACCTGTGGAAATAACATATAACTTCCCCTCTTCTTGCCCCCTGGTAACTTTGCTGTAGCAGTAGCAGCTCTGGTCCTTCCCTTGAATTCCTTGACGGAGCTCACCGTAGGGGCAGAAGTCTTCCTTCCGTGTACATTTCCTTGCCCTCTTCCATCACTTGGCGAAACGGGAAATGATTCTGCAACCGGGCTCAAGATCCCATTGAAAGCACTTGATTCGTCTGATGAGGCTTGAGAGATCACAGGTGGGAAATGGTTTACACCTTTGCGAAGTCCATCAAGGACGTGGGATTTGTTACGTCGATGCTGCAGTGATGTAAGAGCAGTTGCTGGTCCAGCAACTTGAGGCGCAGGGGCCGAGTCGATGATGCCGTCAGCGATATGAAGTCCTTCAACCGTCGCCGAAAAGTCAATCACGGACTGATGGGCTGTGGATGGAATGAGGTCAGGAAGTGAAGAAGCAGAGCCCACACTGCGATGCTCTGCGCTCAAATTTCCTGCGCGCCCCAGTAACATTACAGAATCTTGACTGCCTCTGGAATTCGCTCCTGACATGCGCGTGCTAGATGAACTACGCGCTGAGCCACGGGAGAAATTAGACGATCGGTACGAGGCAGTACTCGAGGTACCTTCATCAACGGGGGAGATTGAATGCTGGTATGATTCTTGAACAAAGATGGAGGCAGAACCGGGTAGCGTGTTGTACTGCTCATGATAAATTTCATCTTGTTCCATTTGTAATTGGAAATCAGCGGGAATGAGAAGCGTTGGGGACAAGTGGAAACCGTGAGACTCTTTGAACGAGGAGGCGTGCGAAGGGGAGCGAGCGTGACTTGGTCGCAAGAAGTTAGACGGCGTCTGTGGATAGGACGAAATTGTTGAGGAGGCGTTGGACATTGGTGACAACTCAGGTAGATCGAATGGAGTGGGAGTAAGAAGAGAAGGTCGGAAGCGACCGTGGTAGATGCGCTCCTCGTCCTGAAGGTGCAGTTCTAAGATTGGTTGCTGTTGCAGCTCTGCTTGCGGAGCTTGCGGTGCTTCATCTGTGAGGCTTACTCGCTCTTCTTCGGCAGAACAGCGATCCCACTGATAATCACAATTGGCCTCCACTTCATGCTCGTAGCAGTAGTCAATATCTGCCTCCCACGAATCATGTACTATATGGAAGCCTGGCGACAGTGGCATCTTGCGAGGTACAACTGTTTCTCCAGATGGCGAACGTCCCAATGTTGTCGATATGCGGTTCTCCAGGAAGTCATTAGCCTGTTCGTAGGAGAGACGTCGCAGAGCCGGGACCGACTGGGACATTCTCAGCTCAGAGCTAGCAATCGACACCCTCGATTTTCTTGAACCCACATCTTCATCCTCTTCCTTGACATCTGCAAGCTCAAAGTTCCCGGTAAGTGAAGCTGTCAAGGGCCAGGCCTCATCCCCAGGGGTAGTCACGGCATGGGACAGTGGTCGGCCGGAATTGCGTTCTTGATGTTCGGTCCACGACGTTGGAGGGGGTGGGGGGGACGGCAAATTGAAAGGTGCAGGTCTCCTGAATCCACTACTCGTGTAAGGACGTTCAATGGTGGTGGTGGCTAGGGGGTCGAAGGTATCGAAAAGAACTGAAGCGGTCCGTGAGGAAGTCCTAGCGGGCGGTGCGACTGGACATGCGTGTGACAGAGGGGACCGTGGAGGTCGAGGCGGTGCGCTTCTCAGATTATCATGTGATTTGGCATAGTTGATCATTCGCTGAGGTTGAGGAGGGGTAATGGACTTGCGCAGCACACTCCGCTGTCGAGGGCTCTTTGGGGACTTCGGAGCAGGTCCTGCTTGTTTAGATACATCATCTAGGGCTTCGGAGGAGAAGTTCTCGAAGTGCAGATCCGCTGCATGAATTCCTTTCAGTTCGCCGTGCGTAGGTGATTGAGAGTCGCGAACAGCTGAAAACTCTGAGGCGAGTTGCATTCG
>Ga0302140_10011222_pt1 | contig 11033 bp, 9 predicted proteins | sample I_Bog_E1_1_FD_202095 | JGI IMG/M metagenome (GOLD analysis project Ga0302140, IMG submission 202095) | Peat permafrost microbial communities from Stordalen Mire near Abisko, Sweden - I_Bog_E1_1 | ecosystem: Environmental > Terrestrial > Soil > Wetlands > Peat | place: Sweden: Abisko, Stordalen...
TACTGCCCAAAAAGAAGTCTGAGATCCGTTGGCGCACTCACCGCCCACCCGAGGTGTTCCAAGATTCAGTGCTCTCGGAACCAGTGCTCCTATCTCTCCATAAGCACGGAGGTAACCCAATCTAGTACTGAGAGTAAGGTTTGCTTCCCACGCCGTAATGTCTTCAGCTGGTATGATGTTTTTGTCAAGGCGTGCCGGCATGCCCAGGGGAGAGCCCCCATTACCCGGCTGAAGGATCAGCACCCATCCCTGAGCAAGTACCGACGAGGCTGGGTGATTCCGGGAGCTCCAAAGGTTTTGAGCTGAGATCAATCTCCGGACACCTTTAAGCATTGACAAAACGACAAAGGATCGTGAGGCGGACAGCATTTCGTCAGCTTGACAACTGGCTGTGCATAACTATTTGGTCTGGACCGTGCCTAATCTCGCCTTGGCTTGTAATGTTGCAAGGTCCGATCGCCTTGAATCACGAGTCAGCCTGCCTTGGGGCTGGCAAGGAGCCTAGGGATGAGTATATGAGCAGATACTCTGGCACGACGCGGCGCAAACCGGACTTATAGTTCTGATGCAAGAACGGAACGACATGGGAACAGCTGAAATGGCACCTACTCGCTTTACCTGCCATATTAGCGACTGTGTTATGAAGTTCGCCAGCCAAAGAGAGCTCCACGACCACGAAGAACAACTTCACGGCGAACAGAGACATCCTCTGGAAGCTGGTTCTGGAAGCTCTATAGCGTCTTCCTCTGATGAAGTCAAATCATCTGCCATGAAGCAACCAGTAGAGAATGGTAAGAAGCTCACTGAATCCTTCTTTCTGCTGTTCAGTTAACCAGTTGTGCCAGGTGTTTCAACGGACGCACGAGATCCATCGTCGGAAGAACATCAGCAGCAGAACGTTGTCACGGATGCAGGTAAGATATCAAGCTTTTCTGGAAACATTATGCATTCTTCTGTCATTTACGACACCATCTGAACGCCCTTGAGCTCAGGATCATTTGCTCACTCGCTAGCGGTGAATTTAGATAGCCTCAACCAAGACCTCGATGATATCTTGGCGCCGAACAACACCTTGCGACCACGGACAGCTACAGCCGCACCAGTTGGCCAGGTTGGAGCGACTGCGAATCACCCAAATCATCATGCAGCGGCGCCAGAGCAAGTTGAGCAACCTCACATTCGCGAATATTCTCCTCTACCCCAAGGTTCCGTTGAGTCTATTCCTAGAAGCTTCGGAGGGCCCAGGTTTGCAGGAAAGCGCGGGAAACCATTCTCCAGAGGCCGTTAGTTATAGTCGTCTGAGGAATGCACAGTCATAGGCAGGTGCTTAGAGTGTCAGTTGATTTCAGGATGGTTGGCAAGAACACAATGGTGTTTCGATAATATTACGTTACGAGTCATAAGCTCGCTCTTGAATGTCACAACTTTCTTAACGATCTTTTCGTTTATTGTGATTTTGCGCTGGCATAGAATTTTGAATCTTTGGGGCCATTTTTGAACAGCGGCAGACTTATAGACTTCACAATTTGCTGCAGTCCTGGAATTTGCTTGTCCTAACGTGCGTGATTGACAGCGCTGCAGCTGATCTCATACTCCATCTTCATTAATAAATCAAATTTCCCCCATGAGCCGCATTGCTATCATAGTTTGGATGCCGAGGTCTGTCTAGGAATCACAGAAATCTCTCCAAGGAGATGATAGTTGATTTTCACTGAACGAGCAGAGCCCGAAGATAGTTAGGTACTCTCACAGGACCGCAGCGCCCTCTGACTACCGGGAGAATGTCGATCCGCTGCTTCGTTCTCCCCTCGTGAAAGTCGGAGAGGCAGCAGGCCACGCCCCAGTGCAGCCACCAAGTTCTGATTCTTGCCCTCGAAATCGATGATAAAACGAATCCACATAGTGTAAATCCAGGTCTCCCGACAAGATGCATGATTCACTGACTCGTGAAATGAAGCTTGTGTTGTCTTATGGCGAGCTTCGCCTAGGAGACTCCCCGTGGGGGCCGCAGCTCCGGAGAAGAAAGCCAGCGGAGCCGGCAGATCCGGGAAACTGATTGTGGCTTGAAAGAGAAGGTCTTTCTGCTAGTTACGGTTAGGTAGATTCAGCACCAATTGATTTCCAAGGGCCTCCTTGTATCGAAACAGCGCTGGATGCCTCGATACTAAGCGAGGAAGCTGTCAGCGCCCCCTTTTCAGCTGCCCAATTTCGTATATTGCAGCACGGATGGCGCCCGAGTGGAATGTAGCCCCTATGAATGTGACAGGTGATATATCTTGACGTGTGTCACCCAGGGATGGGCTGCCCACGAGGATGTATTCATCCAGAAGTGGAAAGGTCGGTGAGAGACGATGACAAGCTGCGCAGCAGCCGTGCTGGCCTCATTTCCGGATTAAACGACGATAGAGAAGGCCCAAAATCATTTAAATCCCTCTCATTGCGTTTTGACGGATGGCCATAAATCATGCTACCCAAAAAGGTGTTAAATGGCGTAGATTTCTGACTGTGCTGGCGCGCGAGGCAACGATGCTTCTTCCGCATATCCTTCTTTGTTGCCGAAGGCGCTATATCACTGAAAGCCGTGAAGAAGTTCCCCTGCCTATTTAGTTCTCTTGCTTCGGCTTTTGTTGTCATGCATCGTGGAGAAGTGTCAGGCTGCATTACTGAACTTGCGTTGCAACGGTCGAAGGGCATTGATCGGGAAGTGGGTATAGAATACTAAAAATGACGGTGTAGACGAGGTACTACCTTCACTCCTAGGCCTTTGAACTCAAGATAGTGTGCACAAGAAAATCCTTCAATTTTAGGTTGGACATGGAGGATTTTTTAGGGCCTGCAGGCTCAAGTATTGTGTGGTGGCACCAATGCGACCCACGAAAGGGCCACCCTCCCTCGCCAACACGACCCAATCAATCCTGGAATGTGCCTGCAATGTATGTTTCAAGCCCTAAAGATGTCTGCGTGAAGCACCAGAAATATATTGGAAATTTCCAAATGCGAGAAGGGCCGCATATTCATTGGCAGCAGCTTCGTGCCGGTTGAAAGGCAGCCCTTTTGTCTAGGCGCTGGCTTCAAATCAAAGGTACAGCGCTTGCGTAGAACGGACAACCCCATGGATGACTTGTTCAGGGCGTTCTCCAACAGAAAGGGGGCAGGGTTGGCATGCACACGCCCTGTTTTGATAACGGATGTTGGCCGCTTGGAAATTGCAAACCATAGTCTGTCACCTTGCGCCCTCCCCAAAGCTAGAAAAAAATCTTTCGAGATACGTTGCGGTCTGTATCTATCACCGTAGATTCTGCTCCAAGCCAACCAGGCTTGAACGACTTGCTTTCTGACCTGAAGCGATGGAAACTTCATCGTATCGCTCACCATCGACTTCTCGTTTCTATATCACTCCAGCAACTTCCGATACTGACACAAAGTGTGGTCCCGAAGCATGATAAAGAGACATCTCGGGCAGAGCGGATGATTCTGCTATACATGAGGCGGCATTGGCGAGTATCTCCTTGATCTCACTGCAGCTTGACGACTTGTCTTCCACAGCTGCGATCTCCGTCCTCCAAGAATGCGCCCCAAAAGCTGCCATGCAGAAAGACACTAAATCTCGTCTTCTAGATCTCAGAGCCTCGGAAACTTCGACGAATGGTTTGAATCAGCGCAAGCAGCCTGCCTTCCTCCTTACCTCTACAACCAAGATCGATTGAATGCCACCAACGCCTCCGAAACGACTTGGTCGATTCGAGTTGTCAACAGCTTTGCTCATATGGAGATATGTTTTCGTACAAGAGCACAGAAACTGGCGTAGAACTTGTGCGCAATGAAAAGATTTCGAAGGTTCCACAGCATATCCACCACAGCTAAGCGTCGGCGAGTGGCAGGTTTGATCTAGCGCATCGACTGGCAGGGAGACAAGCTTCTATATCCACTCAACCACATTGTAGCGAACAGACTTGGCAGATCAGTACACAACAAGCCTTTACACAAGGTGCTAAGCTTTTCCCTTACGAGATCTTGATGGCCAGCGTCTATGGTGGCATAGGGTTGTCAGAGATCTGCCTGCAGTCCGAAAGCTTGAAGTCCAAGCGCTGCAAGTCTTCGAGCAATGACTGGCCTAGCCAGTTACTACTCAAGAACCTAATACTCAATTCTAGTCTTCAAGCGTTGTTGCTTTTACCGGTACAATGTCATTCAGACTCTCTCGCAGAATGAAGCGCAACGATTGGACAGTCTCTGACAAGAGGCAAATGGAGAGCCGAGTGGCCATCTTTCCTATTATCTCCTGAATCTGATCGGTAACTCGGAAGGTAGGGCTTTCACTTGATGTCCGCCTGATATTTCCAAGCAGAATCCTTCAGATTGTCAACTTGTGCGCAGAATGCCCAGAAGCAAGAATCAGACACTTTTGCATATCATCTCAAGGGTTCTTAAAGAAAGATGCGCAAGATCTCTTGACAAGCTCTCTAGTCCATCCACAACCAAGGAACTTAGGTCATGCCATGACTGTTCATTTGTATTTTCTTGTACCAATTCGGTTGAAGGTCCTTATCGTATTTGCTTGGTTGGTCAATCCATGGGCCAACCTTCAGCAGGCAAGTTCCTGGTTCCACTTCCTCCATAACGGAGGATGATGCGCCTCAGGACTATTAGGCTAAGAGCTTGCGCAAACCCAATTGATCACTGGTAGAGTAGCTTAGGAATGCTCTCAAGGGGTACGTCAAAGGCACAGTGCGCTTCGAGTGTCACAAGCTCCCCAGTTGTCGTAAGGCGACAGAGTCTGGCATCGCAGCGACCCAGCGACCCAGCCCAGTACTCAGGTTGCCCAGACCAATACAGAAATAGCTCGCTCAACTCTCTCATGGTCTGTTCAGCTTCTGTCGTCGAATCCGACATCGATGCCTCAAAGTTGAGTGAAGCCTGACCTCAAAACAATATTTGATCTGTTCACTCCTCGGCGCTCAGGCAGGATCACATGCAAAGGAAGTTTAGAGTTCCGTGCTGAACATCTGCAAGGTACTACGTACATATAATAGCTAGCGTATGCTGTGCTAAAGTCCGCGATTCGTCAACCTCACTTGCCGTTTTGGCGATGAGGCTTCATAGAGACGCCTTCACTGATCTAAGCAGACTCATCACTTCCTTCCATCTTCCTGGATGACTCTTCCGAACCTATTAGGAGCATTTCCTTGCGTGACTCGGTAAAAGCTTCCCCCTTCTACATAAAGTCGTTCGCGCGGGCGCATCAAGGGTAGTGTGCGGAGGGAAAAGAAGACTATTTTCTCACCCTCCCGGGCCGTTCCAGTACAGCATGTTGGACAGCAACGAGGAAGGAATCCATATCCTACTAGCGCCAAGATCAATGAAGGTTTGTACATTTCTTTCATCTTCATGGGCCAAGTCGGCCGAGATTTTCTCAGCCAACTGTCACGCTTCCCTCGCTCGTCTCAAGGGCATGGAGATTATCCGGTCAAGCGGCTCGCTCTGGCTATTCCCTTGAGCGCGCAGCTTAGTGGCACAATTTACATACCTTATTATCGCTTTATAACACAGACGGGGCTTCATAGTTTGTAGCCAGTGCCACGGGTTCCTGATATGGTCATCCGCATGTGACCCTGTCTATACCTGACAGCTGTGGTCCGGATCGTTCCCGCCACAATCACGGCTACCAGTAGCATAAGAGAAAAGGCCAGACAACGTAAGTGTCTCAAACAGTAGCGTCAAGAGGCTTGGACGCAATGACAGATCTTCATCACGTCCAAAGTGTCTACCGGAATGCTGATTGGCTGGTCACAACACCTCGCTTACACTATCATCTTCCCCCCTTTTCACGACTGCCTCGCAAGAGATTCCAAAGTCCTTAGAATTCTGCTTCTATTTGAGGTGTGGCAGTACTCACACGCGCGTCCATGGCACAGTCGCCATCATGTGAGATGCTGCTCTCTTGGGAATCCCATGGTGGCGGTTCCGGTCTCGGTAACGTGCCGCCTGCTGTCAGCATGGCAGTCATCCCCCTCGGTCTCGCTTTGTCGGGACCAGCCGATCGATGCACAGCATATTGATCGTGTTTTGCTCGTAAAAGTGTCAAATCATTTAATTCCCATGCGCAAGGGAGCCTAATATTCCTGTCCCGTTTTGCGTTAGAGGAAACGTGGTGCTTCGTGGAATTTTTGAGTGCGGCGGAAGGTACGGGGAGGCACGGCCAAACCATGAATGGTTACACCTCAAAGAAACGGCGAAGACCTCGAGTAAAGGGCATTACGACGCCACACTTGCTGTCGGCCGTTCGCACGTCTAGGACTACGAACTCCCTATCAGGCAAACGGTTTTGTGCGTCAGCGATATGTAAGACTGCATGGTCAATGATGTGTTGGTTTTATGTCAATACATAAGAACTTTGCTGCCCACCGTGTAGGAACTGTTTTCATCGCTATCATCCTGCAAACTACGCCATGGCAATCCCAAGAGGAATATCGGGAGCAAGTGGCAGGTGTCAGTATGAAAGTCTCCCCTGTGCAATGTCTGAAACCGAGGAAGTGTTCTCGTGATCCTTTCGAACGAAGGGCGCACATGGCGCATACACTCCAGCGGAAGTTCGCTTGTCTTGGCAATTGCTCGTTCGGACCAGATAGAATGAGTGATTGAAGCGAATCAGGTTGCAAAGACTGGGAGTTGGGTCGACAACTATATCTTGCCGTCTATGGAATGTGGACGCCGTATCAGGCCAACGATTGTCGATTACCCCTCCTTCCAGAGGCCCGCTGCTGACACGGTGTATCCAATCGATTTGCACACCTCGTACAAGGGATTTAGCTCTCCAGCCCTATAAAATACGAGTAGCGTGGCGACCAGGATCCATGGTCCCAGGATGATGGGTTGAGTGTGTGTGCTACCGGTATGTCGCAGGAAGAGGCTTCAACCTTCCTTTGAGGTCTGCGGTCTAGGCATGTCAGAGCGTCAGTGCGGCCCGGAGCGCTCCTATGATATGTACTCATTCTTGCGAAGCCGCCCCCCCTTTTTCATGTTGGCGGGAAAAGCTGCCCCACGACAGTCCTTCCTTCTGTGGCACTGCCTCCCCTTTTCGAAGTTTCTTCATTCTCCCCATTTAGGTTGGGCTGCTTTTACATCAACACTCAGGAGTCAAAGGCGCGTAGCTGCCTCGATTTTCACAGGACTTTTCCTTCTCATTACTGCTGCTTCTCGTGATAGGACCAAGACCGATGCGATCTCTATACGTATTACACGAAGTCTGACTACCAGAAAGCAATTCCATCACTTGAGAGCCTCGCAACAAATAGGTACTGATTCCTGTAGGGCTGCAAAATCCTCTCCTTCCTTCACATGGACGCGATATCAAAGGTCTTTTAATATGTTCGAGCCGCCTCGCTCTATATAAAATTCTCTGCGATCGCCCAACTTCGAAATGAAAACAATCAACTCAAAATGTCTTCTTCACATCAATCAAAAAGATCTTCCCATTCCAGCAGCAGCAGAAGCAAAGTAGAGTGCGAGGTCCAAGGGTGCAACAAGACCTTTGGCCGAAAGACGGAGTTAAAGCGCCATATGCAGGAACAACACACGCCTAGAAAGACCTGCCCAGTAACGAAATGCAACCACCGAGTCAAGAGAACGAAGCTTCTGGTCGGCCATCTGGAGAAGAAACACGGGATGCGATACGAAGAAGCAGTTCGCCAGGCACAAGCCGTCGAAGCTTCGTACACAGACTACGATTATGCAGATGGAGACTATAGTCAAGGCAAGCAACGGAGCTCCAAGCGACGTCCTCCACCCGCAAGCCACTTGACTAACTTACCGCCAGACGTCTCTCAAGCCGCCAGTCCAGAGCCAAGTATGACAGACTATCCGCCCCCAGCCCAACCTCAACCTGCGTACAGCCAGTCAGGTTATACAACAGACACAACTGCAACAACACAGCCGGGCTATCACCAAGACCCGTACTCCCAACAACCTCCAACGCCATGGCAAGGTAACGACTTGCCATATGGCACCACTGCAGGTTTCCAGCACTTGTCGGTTGATGCGACCTCTGGCGCCGCTGCACCAGATCCTTGGCAGTATGACTCGTATGCGTACGGAGCTGAGGATCCGTTTGTTTTCACTGGGTGGAATCAAAACCAGCCGGGCCCGGGACCGCCACACGGGTATTCTTGATAAGGAAAGATATGTGTTGACTAGAATCGAAGAAGGGTGGCCATGGGGGTCGCCGCCTCGCAAGATTAGACCACTGTATGAACGCTCAAGAAGTATGTTTGCTTTCTCAAATAGATTATATATTCCTGACTCGCAATTAGGAGGAGGATTGGAGATCGTGCTGATGATTCAATTGGAAGTCCAGAGACAGGTGAACAAGAACTCGGTATCAACCAGAGCAAGCCTGCATTCAAATCTTCATCGCCTTGTCAACAACAATGCCAACAAGTCATACTATTGTGGAAAAGCTGTGTCAAGGAACGAGAATTTGATTCAAGGACATACCCGTGATCCTGACTTCGAATGCGGTGGATGTGGGAGACTGCCCCTCGCAAGCTACCTAGTAATAGACTGACAGAACGAAATGATCACGAAGAAGCCGGCTGCTAGCGGCCCGGCTCAAGAAGAAAGGGCCATAGTTGACTATTGTAGTGTATACACAATTCCTATTATGCATTCGCAATATTGTAGCTGAGCTATCGCCCTCCGCCGATATGAAGAGGGACGTGTAGAAGTGGTGACGTACAAGTTTTTGGTTCCTCCCATTCTCTTCCCTTTCCGTGAGTTTTCAAAGAGCCACCTCTATGCCCATGCGATACCAACAGCAAAACAGTATACCAACATCGATCGCCTCACCCAACTTCTCTTTCCATGCAAGAATCGCACAGAAAACGTGAAGTGGCGACGCAGGAGGATAAGATGACATCAGATCCGCCTTGCTTACCATTCCACCACCGCACCATCACCCCCACCTCGCCCCCTCCCTCTCAGCTTCCAGCCTCGCAATCCGCTCCTCCTCGCCATCCACAACCGCGCCACTTCGTCTCCCTTTCTTTCGCCCCTTCCTGCTCTCATCACCGTCATCTCGACTCCTCTTCCTACCACCACCCATGCCTGCGAGTCCCGCAATGCGCTGCGCTTCCTTGAGCAAGCGTTCGCGGTTGCGCGCTTCGCGCTCGATCTCGTGCGGGTCTTTGGATTTGGCGGCTGGTGCGGTAGGCGCGGTAGTGTCGGGTTTTGAGAATTTCTGGATATTTTCCTTCTCGCGGTCGTAAGTGCGTGATCGAGAAGGTTCGTGGCGAGAAGAGCGAGAGTTGTTGTGTCTACTACTACTCGACCTATCTTTCTCCTTCTCTCTTTCCTTGTCGCGATCAAGTCTAGATGTTGAGGCTGCGACGCGATCTTGGCGGGGTCCAGTGGGTATGTTCAGCGGGAGCTCGTCAATAGTATTCTTCCGTCTGCTGCTGGCGCCTTTGATCTCGATGCCGTTTGTGTTATTTGAGATAATTGATGGCCGGCGCGAGAAGTCATCTTCTTCGATGGGAGTCTTGATAGCTTCCTTTTCCTTGTCGGATGTCTTGGGTCGTTCTCTCTCTGAGACATCTTCGGAATGGTGGCGGGAGTGGCGGTGTCTGTGCTCGCGATCCTTCTCTCGGTCCCGCTCACCTCGGTCTCGGCTTCGTGATCTGTCATCGTGTCGAGAGCGGTGTGAGCGGTATTTGGTTGATGATCTTCTTTCTCTGCTGCTCTCACGATCTCGTTCGCGATACTTATCTCTATCTCGACGACTCCTATGACTGGAACGCTTGGACTCGGATGGAGAAGCAGATCTGGATCGTTCCTCATCTTTATCTTTCCTATCTTCTTCAGCCTCATCCACGAGACGATCATCAATAGGCTCTTCCTCTTCGCGCCGGCGGCGTCGTTCTCGTCGACGCTCTCTGCGTCTTTCGCTTTCCTTCTCATCTTCGGAGGCAGAGACAGATCGATGTCTATGTCTTCGGTGATGTCTCTCTCTACTCCTACTCCTGCTCCTGCTTCTCTTCCTTTCTCTCGACCTGGATCGCGATCTCTCTACCTCTCGCTCTCGTTCTCGTGACGGCGATCTACTTCTCTCGCGATCTTTGTCATCCTTTTCAGAAGTTTCGGGAACAGCACTGACACTTGCGCTCTGGCTGGCTGGTCTCGAGCTAGGTCTACCAACCATCGAGTATCCTCGCCCTCGTAAGTTAGCAAGACTGGTGTTGGGCAACCCCTCACGCATCGCCTTAGGTCCAGTTGGTGCATTGATGGGAATGTCAACAGGCTTCACAACAGGAGGTTGCATTGCAGAAAAATTTCCCCCTCGTCCATGATAGCCTTGGGAATATCCTCCTCGGGAATGGCCATATCCTAGGTTGTATGCTTCGTTGTTATCACCTTGATATGGAGCTTCCGCAATGTCATCGAGTGTTTGTATTGGCATTGGTGCACTGCTCTCCTCTGTGGGTGTTGGGGCAGCTTCTTCTTTGACAGTGTCTCCAGGTACTTCTGTCTCGTGACCATCCTCGGTCGCAGTGGTTCCCGGCTCCTGGACTGCATTCTCGTCTTCAGCGGCTTTCGCTGGTGTATCTTCCTTCGTTGCAGACCGTTGACGTATTTCTCTACCAAATTCATCGACGTTTCCGGCTGCCTCGGGGACTGCATCCGCCTTTGGACCAGTTGGAATGTTACTAATCGCCTGTTGGGCTGAACCGTGCTGGGGATACTGCTGTGAGAAGGGTTCATTGGGACCATTGGCACCATACCCATAGCCGCCACCACGGCTGAATCCACCTCTACCTCGACCTCGCCCTCTGTATCCGTAGCTGTTTGAGTAGTCATTGTACTGATTCGGACGTCCATAATTACCTTGATTATATCCTGCAGAGTGAGAGGCGTATCCAGAGTTATTTGCTCCATAATCACCGTGACCCATGCTGGCTGCATTTGGATGATTGAAATTATCTGGTCCGACATTCCATGATTGTTGTCCGTTCCAACCATTATTGAAGCCTGTGCCAACA
>Ga0302140_10011226_pt1 | contig 11028 bp, 11 predicted proteins | sample I_Bog_E1_1_FD_202095 | JGI IMG/M metagenome (GOLD analysis project Ga0302140, IMG submission 202095) | Peat permafrost microbial communities from Stordalen Mire near Abisko, Sweden - I_Bog_E1_1 | ecosystem: Environmental > Terrestrial > Soil > Wetlands > Peat | place: Sweden: Abisko, Stordalen...
CGAATACGATTGCATCCAATTCTCCTCCTCAGAACAGGAGAAGTATCGCATAAAATGTAGTTACTTAAATTAGAAATGCTCTAGAGCTCGGCTCTGCGATTCGTTATCGACAAGAAATCCAGAGGCTTCTGGTGAATTCAAAATAAGAGTGGCGGCGAAGCATAACCACGGAGTTTTCGGCCTGGCGCTTAAGTAGAGATGACCGCTAAGACGCATCAGCAGGGTGGGCTAGAAGGATTCTTTTGACTTCTGCGCCATTTTAGGGGCCAACCACCTGCATCCGGTGGCATCAACCCCTCAGATCGGCCTTCGGAGAGTAGATCGGCCGGTGGGCGGGTTTTACCTACTAGTCGGTAATATAGGCGACACTCGGAATTTTGAAAAAGGCTCTGACCAAGTAGGGCATTTTCTTGATCGCGGCCAATTGTATTTCGATCTTCTCGCCTAGCTTTTCACCTTTGCGCAGCGGCGTTCTGGAAACACCTGTCCGCTTTACATGGCTCCAGACCAGTTCATCCGGATTCAGTTCCGGCGCATAACCGGGCAAAAAGTGTAGCGTCAGTCGGCCTTTGGTCAATGCTACATAATCCTTTACGAGCTTGGTCTTATGGGCAGCAAGCTTATCCACCACCAGGTGCGCTGGCTTGGTTCGGTTGCGCATCATCTGCTTGAGCAACTTGACGAAGTGTTGGCCGTTGAGGCCGCCCTGATAGGCCGAATACCAGAAGGCTCCTTTCGCGTTGACGCCGAGGCGGCGCTGATCGACTGACGCTGACCGGGCCGCGTGATGGATGGGGCGAACGCAGCACTGTCCAGCACTTGTGGCAAAAGCAAAAACTGTCCGAACTACCTGGACCACCAGAGACGCCGGGGATGTACCATGGCGAGCATCTTCGGACAGAACTGTACTCTATTCGACGCTGCCGTCCGTTTCTATATCTTGGCAAATTGATTGACCAGCACCTCTTCGAGCCGCGACTTATGCACCCGGATACGGTGTTTGTACTGGATTAGACCCATCGTTCTGAAACGGTTCATAAAGAAGCTGCAACGGGATCGGGTGGTTCCAATCATTTCCGCGAGAGTTTCCTGCGTAATCGGCGGTATGAAGGCTTGCGGTTCATTCGGCTTAGCAAATTCCGCCATCTGAAGCAAGGTACGTGCCAGGCGCATTTCGCTGCAGTACAACCTCTGACCCACAAGATCGGCCTGGGTGCGCATTCCACGCGCGACCAGAAGCGACAGGAACTGCGCAGAGAACGCAGACTCGCGCCGCATCACGCGAAGCATTTTTTCCCTCTTGATCTTGAATGCAATGCAAGTGTTGACCACGCTGGCTGTTGCCATGCGATGTTCTGGAGCAGGAGCGAGCGACTCTTCTCCAAAAAACTCGCCGGCGGAAAACAGTGCAATCGTCGTCTGTTTGCCGTTCGGGGTAACGACGTGGAGTTTTGCTCGGCCGCGCTGCAGACAAACAATATGGTCGGCGGGATCTCCCTGGGAAAAGAATACCTGCCCGGGCTGTAATTTAATGGTTTCTTGACCTAGACCGACGCGGGTAAAAAAAGCTGTTGGGTCAGAGGAATCGAAATCTGTGTCGCACATATACATAAGTCCTTTTTTTTTCGGATTGTGAAGTCTGAATGGTTCTTGTCTCGTTGATCCAGCCTTTGTAATTGGATCAGTGGAAGCGGGCCATCGACCGTTGTGTGCATGGCGAACGCCCTCAGCTGATTCCGTAACCGCTAATTTCCCGACATTGCCTTACCGTTCGCGTCCGCAAGCGCGTTGAGGAATGAGTGAGCTGATTCGGGCACCGCAACCTCGCCTCTCAGGATGCGGCGTGTGGGCACATCGCGACCGTAGATGACCTCAGTGGAATCGTCGTCGCGGCGTATCACAGCGCCGGTTAAAGCTAATCCGGCAAACGCGCCTCGCGCTCGCGAGTAGGTCAGTATTTCGGTATTCAGCTTCCAGTCGGTATCGGCCGAAGCATGTCGCCCCACCGGTCCCGCTGCCACGGAGACATCGCCGCCCAGTTCGAACTTGCTCCCGTTCAACCGTTGCAACCCAGGGTCGCTCTGAATAATAAGAACCAGATCTACGCCCTCAACGCCGATCTGCAAACCCCAACTCCCGCCTGTAACGGTGAAGAAGGCCGGCGCGCTCCATCCATGGTCAGTCCGGCAAGTGGCAACGCCTCTGCCGTTCTCCGCGCCAAACACAAATCCACCCTTAAGCAGGTGCGGCACAACAGCCACGCACTTTGCGTGCTTCAGTACTTCTTCTGGAATGCCCTTATCCGGTGCCGACATAATCTCAGTCAGCACGGCGCCGGCATGGTCAAGGCGATCGGCAGTTGCCTGACGAGCTGACTCAGCCCAGGCACCGCTCGCGATACCGAATAACGCAACCAATACTTTCAAATGTTTCATCACTCGTCTCCATCTCTTGATCCACGCGTAGTTTGTGGTGCCCATGCTTCGAGAAACATTGTTACGCGGTTAAAGGTTGGTAGCTTAGGTACATGGCCACAGATCTGATCAGGACAACATGGCAACGAACCAACTGAACTTACATCGAAAAGATCGCAGTCTTAAATAGCAAACAGTACAACGACCGCGTAAGTTGGCAATCTCCAGAATCATTCCTCTAGCAAGAGTCGAGCTAAAGCAACAAGAGTGCTTCGGACTTCACGCGGTCGGAGTAGGAGGTAGTTCTGTCGGCAGGCAATCCACCTGACGCTCTAACCTAGCGACGCGCCGTAGGATGCTCAACCGTGACTTTCTCGTTCTCCCTCTCGGCTTTGCGCCTGGAGCTCCCTCTCTCGGCGTTCTGCTGAGCATCCCGGAATGCATCCATCACATTGCCCACGGCCTTTTCGGTTTTGCCCTTGATCTGTTGCGCGGCGCCTTCGACTTGAGCCTTGGTATTGCCCGTCCACTCGCCAACCTGGCGCTTGGCGCGGCCAGCGGCATCGTCAATTGTGCCTTTTACACGGTTCTTATCCATTTCTCTACCTCCTGGTGTCATGGGATGGATTACAGTCCCCACAGTCCCAAATCACAAATGTTTATGACGGGTTAACACGCTCCGTAAACTCTACAGTCCGCCCGTCGGCTGGACCGTACAGCGTCAGTTGTAGCTCGACATGGCTGACAATACATCTGAGCCCCTGCGCTTAAAATCAGAAGAAATGCGTAAGCCAGTGCGGAAAATCCTGTAGGACGCTCATCCCCGACCCCTCAGAACCATGAGATCCAAAGTGCGCCGGCCCGACTCGGTTCCAGAAACGCCAGAATCCGCCGGTATAAGGCTTTACGCTGACTTCAGGCAGCCATCTAGTCCCCTAGCCGAGAGGATTGAGCCATGGACTTGGCAGCGATGCCCTTGCGTTGAAGAGATTTGTGCTTGATTTTCGCTTTTTGGTACGTATACTTTGTGAACCATGAAGGAAATGTCCAATACGCAGCCCATCGTCTGCCTTTTCCCCGCGAGTCGTTGACAAGAACTTTCGACTTGGTTCGATGGGCCGCTAGCGGGATATCGGGAATTTAAGCGGCATAGTGATCCAACAGGATGCCTCGGCGATTTGGAAAAAGTCGCAGGCTACGTTCGCAGTGCCTCTGTTACGATGCCGAATCTGGAACAATGCCGAAGCTGGTCGGAAGCGGAATAGTCCGGCCACTCCACAGGCGACGAGTGATTGAATCAGGCATCTCTTTCAGGACTGCTTTAAGGCTCTTTTCAGAGAGGTCAAAGTGGAAGGCCCAATCAACTCGAATACCCTGGCCAAGTCAATTGGATTTCGTTATGGCTTTGCTGTGTTCTCTGCGCTGGCCGGGCTTTTGCTGCGAGAAGCGCTCTCGCCTTTTCTCGGCCCGCACAACGCCTACCACGCCGCGTGGGCAGCGGTGGCACTCACGGCCTGGTATTGCGGCTTCGGACCCACAATTCTCACTGCATGCCTGAGCTTGTTCGGGATCTGGTACTGGTTTCTCGCACCCTACCATTCCTTCGAGCTGAAGGATCCGAGAACTCAGATTCCTGGAATGATCGGGTATATTCTCTTGTCCAGCTTCATTGCATTGCTTGGAGAAATCAATCTACGGTCCAAGGCAACGCTGGAACATGAGATTGCTGAAGGAAAGCGAACCAGGGAAAAGCTAACCAACAAAGAGGAAGAGTATTTCATAGCCGGCGAGCGTTTGCAGGCGCTGATGAGAGAGTTGCCTGTAGGCATCAGCTTTTCCAACGACCCCACATGCCAGAATATTTCAGGAAATCCAGCTGCACTGGCACAGTTCAAAGTTGAAACGGAAGACAATCTTTCAGCCTCCGCACCGGACCCGAACGCGCCGGGGCGGCAGTTCCGCTTTGTCCAGAATGGGCGCGAACTAAGCCCTTCCGAGCTTCCACTGCAACGCGCCGTCAAAGAGAATCGGACGATTGCACCGATGGAATTTGAGGTCCACATGCCAAATGGCCAGCGCTGGATTGCGGAGGCTTCCGGTGCGCCGATTCACGATTCAAAAGGCGAGGTTGTGGGCGGCGTTGCCGTACACACCGATATCACCGATCGTAAGCAGGCAGAAGTGGAGCTCCCACGAAGTGAGGAACGATACCGGCTCGTAACCGAGACCATGTTATATGGGGTCATTCATCAGGACGCGGAGGGCAACGTTACCGCAATGAATCCGGCCGCGACGTGCATTTCAGGATTTGATCTCGACGACCTCATGGGCGACACTCCGCTCAGCCTTGATAAATATACCGTTCGCGAAGATGGTTCTTTGTTCCCCGGCTTGGGACATCCCGGAATGGTCGCTCTGCGCACAGGTAAGCCGGTATTTGGTGTAGTGATGGGGATCGACAACCCGAAGACCAAGGACCGCCGCTGGGTCAAGATCGACGCGGTCCCGATGTCTCTACCGGGCGAGCCAAGGCCGTTTGAGGTCTATTCGGTCTTCGAGGATATGACCGAACGCAAACGTGCTGAGGCGGCATTGCGCGAAAGCGAAGCACGCTTCCGGGCATTCTTTGAGCAGGCCGCCGTAGGGATCGCCGGCGTCAGCGCCTATGGCAGATATTTATATGCGAATCAGAAATTCTGCGACCTTTTGCGACGTCCCGTCGAGGAGGTGCTGCAGATGACGATCGCACAGGCCACTCATCCGGATTACGTTGCGTCGGACGCTGAGCACCTGCGCCAATTGCAGAATGGCCATGCCCCCCAATACAGCGTTGAAAAGCTCTACGTCAGGGGCGACGGCTCTCATGTCTGGGCGACTTCTACGGTCTTTCCGCTGCGCAATGGTGACGGGACGATCACGGGGTTTGCCAAGGTCATCGAGGATATTACGACTCGTAAACAGATTGAGCAGGAGTTGACACGAGAGCGCAGTGTGCTCGAATCCCGTGTGGAGGAACGCACGCGCCAACTGAAAAATACAATCGAGTCTTTGAAGATCCAGGCTGCGGAGAAGGAACGAGCTGAAGTCAGCATACGCACGCTCTCTTCGCGTCTGTTGCAACTTCAGGATGAAGAGCGGCGCAGAATTGCACGCGAACTGCATGATAGTGCAGGCCAAATACTGGCCGCACTCGACATGCAGCTTTCCATCATCCAGGCGAAGACGCAGCACCTCGAAAGCGACCTGACGTCAGCCGTAGCCGACAGCGTATCGTTGGTGCACGAAGCATCCCGCGGCATCCGCACCATGTCCTACCTGCTGCATCCTCCGCTTCTCGATGAAACTGGCCTTGCCTCCACGCTGCGTTGGTTCGTTGAGGGGTTTGCGCAACGCAGCGGCATTCAGGTGGAGTTGAAGATTTCGCCACAATTCGATCGTCTCCCACGTGAAATGGAATTGACGTTCTTCCGGCTTGTGCAGGAGGCGCTGACCAATGTGCATCGGCATTCCGGCAGCCCCACCGCCCAGGTGGAATTAAAACAGATTGAAGCCGAAGTCATGCTGGTGGTTCGAGATCAAGGAAAGGGAATCACCGAGTCCAAGCGGGATCTTTCGAACCAGGAATCTCCCAAGATCGGCGTCGGTATAGGGGGGATGCGCGAACGAGTGCGACAGCTCGAAGGCAGGATGGAATTTCTTTCTGGAATGCACGGTACAACCTTGCAGGTGACACTTCCGCTGAGAAGCAATCGTGCGGGCGAAACATCCCCGACATCGTCCTATTCTGGAGCTGCCCTCTGAACACGACACGGTCGTTGTGGACTAGCAGTTCGCGACTATGGAAAGTAGGGAAGGCCTTTAGACACGGCGGCTATCGCACTACTCAATTTTCTTGTATCGGATTTGACTAGAAAACCTGATGCCCCGGCGCTTTTGGCGGCATCAACGGCCTGCGGAGAGTCGTGCTGCGTCAGGATAATTACCTTCGCATTCGGCAAAATTTGCCGCAGCTGCTTTGTAGTCTCAAAGCCGTCCATCTCCGGCATATTCACGTCCATCAAAATGATGTCCGGTTTGAACTGAGTGGCGAGATTTAAAGCCTCCCGGCCATTGTTGGCTTCTGCCGCTAAGAAACAATCTGGAAGCATTCTTAACAGTCTACTCAAGGCTCGACGCACATCGGCTTGGTCGTCGACAATCAAAATTCCGATAGTTTGAGTGTTCGTCATGGCCCTCCTGGTGGGCCCGTCAGAGTCGTCTTTGTCCACTCCGACAATTTGAAAACGCACTTCTTAACTTTAACCGCAGTTTCCGCGACTTCAATCCGACCGCCTTCAGAGTAATTCATGGAATCCTGGCTCCGCAATACGGGTTTTGATGTATGCGTTTAAAATAAAAATCTTTGTGGAATAGCCGAAAACGTCTAGCCTTGTGCGGCCTTCTCAATCCCTATTAGGCCTGTTTTCTACAGGATCAACCTCCGCACTTGTACAGGATTCACCTTATCGCGGACAGCATTTGAGTTTGTCAACATCGATATACGCAGTTCAATATTCGCGGATCCGAGTCGCTGGCGCGCAAATCCAGTCAAGTACGCCTGCAAAACGAACGTACATTGCGAAATGAACTCAGGAGGGTTTCATATGCTCTGGACAATTGCAGTAATTCTGTTGATTCTCTGGGCGTTGGGAATGGTCAGCTCCTACACGTTGGGTGGATTCATTCACGTGCTGCTCGTCCTGGCGATCATCGTTGTGCTCATCCGCGTGATACAAGGCCGAAGGCCAGTCGTTTAGCGCAATAGCAGTTAGATAATTGAGTCAAAAATACCGGCGGTGCATTTTCCATTCTTGGAAAGATACTCCGCCGGTCTCTATTTCAATGAAAGGAGGTTCCCGCCCGCAAGCAGCGCCCGGCTTCGCCGGTTCTTTGCGAGGCGAGGCTACCCATCAACCTCCACTGGAAAATCCCGGAACCTGAACAATCCCGTTTCCGACAGCGTACATCACAAGCTCGCTTACGGAGTGTAGCTCGAGCTTGCGCATGATGTTCGCACGATGTGTTTCCGCTGTCTTGACGCTGAGATCCAACGCGACGGCAACCTCTTTGGTACTCTTGCCCTCGGCCAGCAACTGCACCACTTCCCGCTCACGTGGAGTTAAGCGCTCGCGCTTCACCAGGGATGCACCCGGCGTCACATCTCCGCGCAGGTATCCCTCCAGAACCATCGCGGCCACCCGTGAGGTGAAATAGGTCTTGTTATTACGAAGCGCTTCTATCGCGCTAACCAATTCGCGGCTTGCATCCGTCTTCAGCAAATACCCGCGGGCACCGGCATCGAGCACCTCTCGGACAACCTGATCAGTGTCGTGCTGGGTCAACATCAGAATCCGAATCTTCGGCTCCGCCTTTACAATTTGCCGGGTTGCTTCGAGACCGTTCATTTCCGGCATTGACAAGTCAAGAATTACAACGTCGGGGCGGAGTTCGCGCGTCATCCCAACCGCGGACCGGCCGTCAGAGGCTTCGCCGCAAACCTCCCAGCCTGTTTGCGCGTGCACAATTGCGCATAATCCGCGGCGCACTATTTCATGATCGTCGGCCACAAGAATTCGAAGGGTCATCTGCGGTATTCCCTCTTCGGTATAATACCCGCATATTCGGCTCGTTAAACTTGAAGTGGTGGAATATTTCTCTCCTTACCCATGCCTTCCATTGTTCAAAATGTCCTTTCGTAAGCGAACCGGGGGCGGACACACACCGGCATCTAATTCATGTGTCCTTGCGAAGCATCGATGTTTTACCTGCCATCAATACTCCTCCGGCAACAGAATCGTCGTCGAGCTGCGGTCGGCCTCTGTGATGATCCAGATTCTTTGATCATTCCTCAATGTGTAGGCAGGCAGCACACGGAGGTCGTGTTTCAAAGCGTACTCGTTGGCTCGCCGGTCATGATCATCCAATTCTCCCCAGTCGCCATTGGCGTGCCTGGCGAGCACGGTAGCCGGGGAAACCCCGGCCTCCTCCAATGTCCGTAAGGCACCTGGCGTGCCAACAACCCTACCGAGGGGTAATGTCACGCCCTCGCCCGTTTCCGCATTGCCCTCGATCCACGGGGGCCATCGGGTACCTGTCTCAATGTTCTCCTGGTAGCTGATGAACCCAACGCCCAAACTGAGGAACTCTTCCAGAGCGCAAAGCAGGTGCTTGGTTGACCGGGCGAAGCGGTCAAAACGCCAAACAATCACTGCGTCAAGCTTTCGCTTGCGGGCATCGCCAATGAGTTCGTTCAATTGAGGGCGGGAATCCTTGGTGCCGGATTGGCCCAAATCAACGTACTCGCGAGCCGCGACGAATTGGCGGGCTACGCAATAGGCGCACAGGTCTCGCAATTGCATTTCGCTACTCTGGTCCTTCGTGGAGACGCGGCAGTAGAGAGCAACTCGCATATAGAGTTCTACGGTCGGACAGAGGGAGGCGGTTAATAATGCGGTGGTTTCCGCTCGCGGGGCCTCATACATATGTGCAGGGGATCTCTCCGCGCCCGCGCCCCGCAACCAGACATGTAGCGTGCCAGGTGTGGAGGTCGTACACTGATTGCCGACGCTCATCGGACGTGTGAAAGACCATTAGACTTGGAAGGACCCTGTAAAGGCTTTCCGGTTGTGTGTCCTGATATGTTTACGGCCTAGCCGACCATCGGCAGAAGGAGGAACCGTGGCTGAGAATTCGCCTAAACGCAGTGGCGAGTTGGTTCGCAAAGTATTTGAAATTCTGATGGGGCATCCCGATGGTATGCGCGCAAAGAATGTGTTGCATACCTTAGAGAATGCTGTTTCATTGAATCCAGCACCACTCCGCCGGGGACCTGCGCCGCGTCGATCTGCTCGGCCAATTCCGAGTAGTCGATTGCCATTTGTTAGTTCCTTTCGTAGGATTGCTGGGTTTGAAGATCGGGGGGGCGGCTCAAGCTCAGCCTGCCTTGGGCCACGCCAATTTTTTGGGTTTTCTCCTCCTCTGCCCGCTTAATACTGACCAAAACGCAATCTCTCCGAATATCCAGAGAAAATTTCTTCGATTTTTTACAAAAAGAATGCCACCCGAGAGGTGGCAGAAAATTGTCGATTGAATTCGGGGAAAGATCAGAAAGTCAGTATTAGAGCGACCGGTTGCTAAGTGCAGAGCTTCCTGGGCGTGAAACGGCCCAGTCAGGCTTGCCCCTCACTGACTGCCCGCACCAATTCCCGGCAACCGAGGTCAGTCGCCGCTTTGGGCAGGCAAAAGGGAATCTGCCGACCGCCAAAACTGGCGTATAGGGTCCGTCTGTCAAGCCAGTTAGCGATGGCGTGACCATCGAACTTCACCCGGCTACCGACCCGGAAAAGGGCAGTTTTCCTTCTGCCGCCCATCGATATATGGTCTGCGGATGCGCCCCCAGCGCCTCCGCCACCTGCCGCACCGACAGCAACCCTTTCGCTCTGCGCAACTCTTCTTGTTTTGTCACAAAAAGAACCCCCAGCTTTGGCCTCACCAGGGTCAATCCGGAGAATGTCTTGTTGACCTGTGTTCGGACGGCGGGGCTAGTGTTCTCGGCTGCCCGCAAATATCGCTCTGTTGTGCTCAAATCACTGTGTCCCAGGCTCCGCTGGATCGTCCTCGCTGATACCCCGCTTTGGTGGCTCAGGGTTGCGAAGCTCCGCCTGAATGTGTGCAACTGCCAGCGCGAACAGTTTGGATGGTCGGCACATGACCAGCCTTTGTCATCCTCGCACTCGGTACAGTTCAGTCCCGCACGCCACGCCGCACTCTTCAACCTCTCCAAGAAGTGTCCTTCCACGTTGCCCTGTCCGTTGGCGAAGATCAATTGAGCCTTGGGGTTGGATTGGCCGCGTTCCCAAAGGGCGGACAGCAGATCATCAGGCAGGGGAATTGACCGTTCCCTCCTACTCTTGGGAGTGAATTTCCGACTACGGTTCTCCTTAACCGTGTAGGTCTTGTCTTGGAAGTTCACATCGCGCCAAGTGGCGTGAGCAAGTTCACCTTCCGGCATGCCAGTGAACAGGAAGAACTGAAACACCAGCCGGTCTTCGTCGTCAGCCACCTCTAACAGCGGAGGCAGTTCCTCCCGAGTGAGTGCTGCGGTCTCCCTTTCCGTGTAGCGTGGCCACGCTTTCCGGGGATACAGGGTTTCGCGCCCATTGACTTTCAGGAACGAATGGAGACTTTGAAGCCGGTTGAATTGAGTCCGCTCCACGGAACCTTCTCGCTGCATATGCTCTACACAGGCAACCATGTCGGCCGTGTCAATTGCCTCAACTGTGAGCTTGCCGCGTCCCTTAATGAACTTGAGGAAGTGTTCCAAACTATAGCGGTAGCTGACGGCCGTGCGCGGTGAGTTCGCTGCCGATACCTGAGAGAGGTAGGATTCAATGGCGGCATCTACCGTCGTTTCATGCGCACTGAGGCCAGTCATCGGAGTGGGCTGGTTGCCCAGAATCACGCCTTCTAGCAGGTTGCGTATCTTTGCTAGCCGAGCCAGGGCTTCATCCAAGTGAGGGCCAATTCGCTCAAAGATGAGCTTAGGCCCCTGCTTGAATCTCAAGTGGTAGACGCC
>Ga0302140_10011227_pt1 | contig 11028 bp, 6 predicted proteins | sample I_Bog_E1_1_FD_202095 | JGI IMG/M metagenome (GOLD analysis project Ga0302140, IMG submission 202095) | Peat permafrost microbial communities from Stordalen Mire near Abisko, Sweden - I_Bog_E1_1 | ecosystem: Environmental > Terrestrial > Soil > Wetlands > Peat | place: Sweden: Abisko, Stordalen...
TGCACGGCTTCCGCCTGCGATCGCCACGAGTTCGGCTCTCGGATCGTAGCGAAGAGCTTCAGCGTGTGTCATCGAGATAAAGCCAGAACCTAATATCCCAACTCGCACTTTCGTCATACCCTCTCCTTTGAGCCGCGACTTTCACCAGATATTCTGGATGAGCGGTAGAGCAGATAACCCAGCACAACGATTCCCAAACCGAGCCCTAAATCCAGGCTGCGACCGGAACCGGAGACCATAAACAAACCGACCAACGCCAGCAATGCGCCAACCAGCATCACCACCACGCCGACAAGGTGGAAGGGAGAGACTGCTGTTTCGCCCGCAGGCTCCACGGGGTCTTCGGACACTGGACGGCTAAGCGACAAGAAAAATGATTCAACCCGCGCTTCCTCGGCCTGTGCGCGCCGCTCCAACAACGAGGTGACCACTAAGGCCACAATGGTCACGCCGACGTTGACGAAAATCATCATCGGTTCATATACCTGAGTGGCCCACTGTTTATCTTCGAAACTGGCACTCGGCAGGAAATATAGCCGGTAGAGATAGAACGAAATTCCGGAAATAAGGCCAGCGATGACTCCCGCCAGGGCGCCACGAGAGGTGACATGTCGGCTGACAAACCCGGCAAGCACAGGGATCATCAATGCTGGAGCAACGACTCCGAAGACGGTCACCATCTTGCTGAACAGCGTTACCCCCGGCGAAAGCAATACCAAAAATCCAAACCCCATCGTCAGCAGGCCGACCAGGAGTGTCGAAATGCGAGCGACCTTCATCGTGAGAGCTTCATCTGCGTTCGGGTTCACGAGCTTGAGATATACATCATTCGTCAGCACGGAAGCGAGGACATTGTATTCAGCGCTCAGCGCAGACATGGTGGCCGAGAACATTGCAGCCACCATGAGTCCGACCAACCCGGCAGGCAGTACCATCAGGGCCAGCGCCACGTAACAGTATTCGGGTTTGTTGGGAGCGACGAGCAGCTGAGGCAAAACTTGCCGGGCCACCATAGCCGGAATAAAAAATATCGGGGGAGTGAAAATCTGAAGGGCGGCGACCAGGAGCGGAACTTTGCGAGCCTCGACTTCATTTCGAACGCAATAGTAGCGCTGAGCCAGCGACCAGCCCGCGTTGTAGTTAAGAATCAGGAGGACCAGATAAGATAGCAGGTAGAACCAGGTGTACGGCGGACTGGTAAGGTGAAAGAAACCCGGCGGCGATCCAGCGACGAAGCCCTTCCATCCTCCTACTCGAGCCAGCGCAAAAGGAACGAATGCCATTGCGGCTACGGCCAAAATGATGAATTGTACAAAGTCTGTAACCGTAACTGCCCATAGGCCGCCCAGAAGGGTATAAAGCAGCACCACGGTGCCGCAGACCATTACACTCGCCTTGATATTGATGCCTGTTCCCACCGAAATAAAGATAGCTGTGGCGTAGATACGCAGTCCATCGTCGACCATGCGCAGTGGAATCCCTCCCCAGGCGAAAACCTGCCGAAGTCCGTCGTTGTAACGGCGCCCAATGTATTCAATAGGGCTCAGCACTCGTGCCCGTCGCCATCGAGGAGCGAAAACCAGAGCCGCGATCAGGCACGCTCCGATAGGCATCCAGAAGATCGTGACCGCCACCCAACCGTAGCGATAGGCGATTTCACAAAAGCCAACAAAGACGAAGGTGCTGAAGGTTGTCCTGTAGAAGGAAATTCCGGCCAACCACCAGGGAACCTGGTTCCCGCCGGTAAAGTAGTCACGCAAGCTGCGTGAGTAGCGAAGGCAATATACTCCGATCGCGACCATGATGACGAAATATCCGCCAATGATGATGTAATCGGCAACCGCGAGGTTCTTCACTCCATTTAGCATTCGATTTGCCCCTAATTCAAAGATGCTCGATCAGAACTGGCAAGGCTTTTCGGTTCAGTAGAAACAGCAACTGCTCTCTCCTCCGCTGCTGATCTACGGATGGCATCGATAATCTCCAGTACTTTTCTGCCTTCGCTGCCGCCAACAGCGGGTTCTCGGTCTTGCCTGATCGCGGCGATCATGTCTTCGATAAGGAGCTGGTGCTCGAAGTAGTTGAAGTCTGCAGCACCCTGAGCAGCCGCTGGCCTGGCTTCACTACCGGTTTGTGCGATTTCTTCGTCGCCGGGAAACGGCCTTGCGAACTTCCACAAGCGCATCGCCTCGCCTTCTACGATGGCGCTCCCGTGCTCGCCATGAATCTCCAGACGTATCTCGCTTCCCGGAAAGATCGCAGTGGAGGCTTCTACCAGGCCCATTGCACCGTTTTGATAGGTGAGCAAGGCCATTGCGGTATCCTCCGCTTGGATCTCCGGATGGGCAAGATTTCCCGTCTGGCCTATGACACTCTTAACCGGGCCGAATAACCATTGCAAAAGATCAACGTAATGGGATGCGTGCTGCAGCAATACGCCCGCACCTTGCTCCGCTTGGCTGCGCCAGGCCTCGCTTCGGTAATATTCCTCTGAGCGATACCACTTCATAAAGACATCTCCGCAAACCAAGCGTCCGAACCGGCCTTGTTCGATTGCCTTCTTGATATGCACAACTGCCGGCCGAAAGCGGCACTGAAACACCGTGCCCAATTTCACCTTGGCCTTCAGAGCCTCAGCGATGATGTGGTCCGCCTTGGAAAGGGTCACTTCCAGAGGCTTTTCGACGAGCATATGCTTGCCGGCTCGTGCCGCGCCGACTGCTATCTCCTCATGGGCACCGTTGGGCGTGCAGATGCAAATCACGTCCACATCCTCGCGTTCGAGAAGCTGAACGTAGTCTGTGACGGCTATTCCACCGTACTGGCTTGCTAATCGCTCGGCGCGTTCCATGTTCAGGTCGGCGCATGCTACCAACTCCGCATCGGGAATGGCGGTGATGGCTTTGGCATGAAAGCTGGATATAAGCCCGCAACCGACAATACCAAACCGTATTTTTCCTGACATAAGGAACACTCCTTCAGTGCTCATCCCTGTAGGCGCTTAGCCAAGGGATGCGCTTTCCCACGCTACGACCCGCTGCTTTGAAGTTCCCAAACCGTCGATTCCGAGTTCCACAATATCTCCAGCCTTGAGGTATCTCGGAGGGCTCATTCCCAACGCCACACCAGATGGAGTGCCTGTGCTAATGACATCCCCGGGCAACAGCGTCATAAATTCACTTATGTAGCTGACGAGTGTCGGGATATCGAAGATCATGTCGGCGGTCGTGCTATGCTGCCGGACCTCACCGTTGACCTTCAGCCACATGTCAAGCTTCCCGGGATCTGGGATCTCATCGCCGGTTGCAAGAAACGGCCCGAGCGGAGCGAAGGTGTCCGCGCTCTTTCCTTTGACCCATTGCCCTCCCCGCTCCAGCTGAAAACTTCTCTCCGAATAATCGTTGTGAAGCGCGTATCCGGCCACGTAGTCTAGCGCGTCTCGCTTCTGCACGTAGCGGGTTTCTCTTCCTATGATTACTGCCAGTTCTACCTCCCAGTCCACCTTGCAAGCGTTCCGGGGAATCACCAGATTGTCATCGGGGCCTACTAACGACGTAGTGGACTTAAAAAAGATGATCGGTTCCGCGGGAATTTGCATACCGCTTTCCAGTACATGTTCGCGAAAGTTAGCTCCGATGCAGACAATCTTGCTTGGCCGGCAAATCGGAGCGCCCAGTCGAATCGACGAATCGATGCGAGGAGCACGGCCAAGGTTCTGTTCCAACCATCGCGAAAGTGTCTCGAGACCATCGCTGCAGAAAAACGCCTCATCGTAGTCTGCCCCGAAACCGGAGACATCCACGCGTGTCCCATCACCGAGAAGAACGCCAGGCTTTTCTTTTCCTGGAAGGCCAAATCGAATGAGTTTCAAAACGACTTCCTTTCTTTCAAGAATATGGATGATGGTGTTTGCATCGTCATACTCTTGTAACCAAACGCCGATTCGAAATTTCTGAACACTTCTTGACGATTGCCCGCGCAACGGCGGCCACCTTGGCATCCGTCATACGAACACTTGGACCTGAGACACTGATCGATGCAACGGCGCTGCCTGTGGCGTCAATGATGGAAGCCGCCACGCAGCGGACTCCTTCCTGGCTTTCCTGCTCATCAATGGCATAGCCTCGTTGCCGGATATGAGCGAGTTCCTGACGGAACGGACGTATTCCTCGGATGGTCTTCTCGGTGTACTTAGGGAATCCGGCACTCTTGACTGCCGCATTGACTATCTCTGCAGGAAGGAATGCGGCCAAAGCTTTGCCCATGGCGGTCCCGTGGATTGAAGCGCGCTGCCCAACAGTGGCTGCCAGGCGAAACATGTGGGGACTTTCCAGCACTTTGAGATAAAGCACATGGCTACCATCCATCACACCCAAATTAACCGTCTCTTGGAAATTGGAAAGCAGACTCTGCATGGCCGGCGCAGTGAGATCCTCCAACTTTTGGTGGCTTGCCCTAGCGGGTGCAAACTCCATCAACCTGCTTGTGAGTCTATAGAGACCATTCTGCGTGACCCGCTCCACATACTCTTCCTGTTCCAGGCTAAAGAGAATTCTGAAGGTGGTTGTCTTTGGCAGCCGCGCGGCCTCTGCGATCTTCTTCAACGGCAGACCATCATCGGCGCCTCTCAAGACCTCGAGCACCGCAACTGTCTTTCCAACGATCGCAATGTAATTTTGCCCAGCCATTTGTCTATTCCACTGAGAGAAACGCTCGTTCCATTTTGAGTATCCACTGTGGCGCAACCTGCGTCAAGCACTTTCGGGGAGCGAGGGGTGAGCAGCGGCGTTTTTGATAGAAAGGCAGACTTTATTTTTATGTAAAGCGGGTTTATGGGGCTTGAGGTGAGACAGGTGAATAGCGGTGTGCGTACATTTGAAGTATATGAACTCTCTCACTTTGAAGTGGATTGCCGGCGGGTTGATGAGTACGGTGGTGATGGCGCCGGGGTTAGGTGTGACGCAGGCGCAGCAGACAGTGCAGCCGGGTTCGGTGATCACCGTGAACGCCCGGCTGGTGGTGCTAGATGTGGTAGTGGTGGACCGCAATGGCAAGCCGGTGACGAACCTTGAACGCTCAAAGTTCGTGGTTTATGAGGACAAGGTGCAGCAGACGATTAAGGATTTCGAAGCGCCGACCCGGCACATGATGCCGTCGGGTTCGGCTACGAAGGCAGTGGTAAACAGCGTGGCCGACCTGCCGAAGATTGGATCGGCTCCGGTGAATGTGCTGGTGTTCGACGAGCTGAATACTCCGTTCAATCAACTAGCGTTTGCGCGACAGCAGATGGAGAAGTATCTGAAGTCGCTGCCGGAGGTGTTGCCGGTACCAACGCTTTTTGTTGCGGCGGGGAATACGAGAATGGCAGTGCTGCATGACTACACGCAGAGCCGAGCGGAACTGCTGAATAGCGTGCAGACGCATACGGTAGATGTGGACTTTACGCAGATGCTGGCGAGCCTGAACGGCGGCAAGACGGGCAAGGACGACGGCATGGTGGCAACACTGGGTGCGTTGACCCAGATTTCGGAGGCGGTGAAGGGCGTTCCTGGACGCAAGAACGTGATCTGGATTGGCAAGGGCTACAACAACGCCATGGATCTGAACAACCTAAGCCAAAGCGACCGTGACCGCGTGGTGGCGCAAATTGAGACGGTAACCGACAAAATGCTGGCGGCGCGCGTAACGCTGTACACGATCGACCCGGAGGGGCCGGCGGCGGCTGAAGAGATGACGGCGACGAGCATTGATCCGACATCGGTGAGTTCGCCGGGCGCAACGATCGGCGACTTCGGCGACAACATGGGCTTTTACCAATTCGCGATAGCGACGGGCGGACGTGTGATTACAGGGAGGAACGACCTGGACGCGCAGTTTTCGCAGATTTCACAGGAAGCCACAGAGTATTACACTCTGTCGTATGTTCCGACGTCTGCGAATGACGTGGCCCGACCGTATCGCCATATACGGGTGATTGTGAATGACCCCAATCTGAGGGTGATGACGCGAGACGGCTACTTCGGCGGCGAGGCAGCGGTTGCGGTGGTTTCGACCGACAGAAAGGTGAAGCAGCCGCAGGAAATCCGCTTTGACCTGCTGAACGCTGCGCGAACCACACTGCCCTACACAGGGTTGCACATGACAGCACAGTCGATGATGAACGGATTCAATCTGCTGGTGAATGCGAGTGACCTGAAGTTCGTCTCGCAGCCTGATGGGACGCGCGTCGCCGAGGTGACGGTGGTGGCGGTTTGCTATAACGCCAAGGGCAAAGAGACCAGTCAGCACGCGGCGGAACTGAAGCAGGAATTGAGCGCGACCGACCAGATCCTGCCCAATTCACGGGTAGGATTTGCCTTCCCGATGATGGTGCCGGGGTTCACCGACCATGTGCGGTTCGTGATGCGCGATGCGGGAACGGGAACGATGGGGTCAGCGGAGGGGAAACCGTAAAGCAGAGGATAGAGAACAACTAGAGTGCAGCATAGAGGGCATTTTAGAGGACAGACAACAGTAGTGAAGGCAAAGCCGAGACCAAAGCATATCCGGCCCTCACCCTGGCGAGCTAAGAACGCTCGCGGCGGACCCGGGCCTTGGGGAGGACAACTAGAAAAGCAAGAGCAAATGCGGGGGCCTTCAACTTCGCCCTGCGGGCTCCTACCGGGATGATAGCTAAAAACGTTCGGTCGAGATGACGGTGCTGGTGGATAAAGAAGAAAATGGCCGACGGCTCATATGGAGCGCCGCCGGCCAAATTGCAGATACGGGTTGGCGGTTAGAACAAGACACGTCCGCCGACCTGGATGATTCGGTTGCTAAAGTTGCCGCCGGTGATGGAGCCGGTGATATGGCCGAAGGTGGCAGCACCCGAGCTGAGGGTTCCAACCGGAGCAGGGAGATTGGTGAGGTTGAAGACGTTAGTGGCTTCACCGCGAAGCTGGAACTTCACGCGCTCTGTGATGGGGAAGTCGCGGAAGAGCGAAGCATCGATGTCGCGGCGGCCAGGAGCGTCAAAAGTATTCTGACGGACCGTGCCATCCGAGCCACCCGGGCCTGCGCCCAGGCAAGCCGGGTTGCTGCCGCCAGTGATAGGCGTGGTTGCGTTGAACTGGCAGAACTGGCTAGGATCGATCCAGTCGGCCTCCGCTGCGACCCGCGACTTGCCGACATTATTCAGATGCGGGAAAACCCCGGGCATCATGTTGGGACGGTCGTTGGAGATGCCATCGGCGTTGTTATCGCTGCCGGTGGTGACGTTGAAGGGAAGGCCGCTCTGCAGCTGGACGATAGAGGTAATAGTCCAACCGTTGACTGCATAGCGTGCGACCTTGTTGTGAAAGCCAAATGTGGGTTTGAAGATCGCCGAGATGGCCACCGTTTCTCGCTGATCATAGTCCGAACGCTGGCGGTCCAGATAGTGGTTGCGAGTATCCAGGGGATCGTCCTGGGCGGTGTTGCCGGTGTTGCCGGGGAGATCCATATCCAGGCTCTGTAGGTCTTTGGCCCATATATAGTAGCCCTGAACCGACAGGCCGTGAGACATGGTCTTCTGAACCGTTACCTGTAAAGCGTTGTATTCCGAGCTCTCCGAAGACTGAACCTGGCCGATGGATTGGAAGAAGGGGTTGGCGGCGGTGGTGGTTGCAGTTGCCGCGTAGGAGACGTCGTTGTACGGGCGGCGGTTGTTGAGCGTGCTGCTGGTATTGGCGTAAGAGCAATTCTGCGTGGTGTTGGTGGTCGCGCAGGCTGCGCCTGACAAGCCAGTGACTGGATTCAGGTTGAAGACAGGGTAGTTGAGATCCCACTCGGTGGGCAGCTTGCGTCCGAGGGAACCGACGTAGTTGACCGAGAGCGCGATGTTCTTGGGGAGAATCTGCTGAACGCCGAAGTTGATCTGGTAGGTTACGGGCCAGCGGAAGTTGGGGCTGATGCTGATGAGGGCCGCCGGAACAACGACAAACGAAGGGGTGGCGGGGTTGTAAATGAACGGATAGGGGTTGTGGCCGACGCCGCCGGCGATGCAGGTGGCATTGCCTCCGCAGAAGTCGGTTGGGTCGGTTGCGTAGGGATTATTGATCGAGATGACGTGGGTGAACTGCGGACGGCCGGAGAAAGGCTCTCCGTTGGAAGGAGTGTCCCAGAGGTTGCCACCGATGGAACCGTAGAAGATCCCGGCCGCACCGTGAAAGACAGTCTTGCCATCAGCGTAGGGGGTCCAGGCGAATCCGACGCGCGGTGAAACGTGGCTGAAGCGGTTGTTCACCCCGCCACGCGGTACACCAGCATCGCCAGGAAGGAGAATGCCCTTGGGCAGCGTTGGGGCGACAGCGGATTGTGAACCTGGGACGAACTGCATCACCATATTCTGAGTGTTGGTCGGCGCGGTCTGAATGTCATACCGGATACCGAGGTTGATGGTTAAGTTGGGACGGATGCGCCAGTCGTCCTGCAAGAAGACGCCGTAGTTAAAATAACTGACATTGGCGTAGACAGGAACGTCCTGGTTCATGGTGTTCGGCGAGCCGAAGAAAAAGTCCGTGATGGCTGCCGAGGAGCGGTTTGCGGTGTTGACGTGGCTGGTAAATGTAAAGACGCCGTAATCATTCAGCGTGGTCTGCTGGGGATCGGTCTCGCGGTTACCTTCCCCACCGTAGTAGAGGGTGTGGCGGCCGTGGGTGGAGCTGACGACATCGCGGATGGCATAGACTTCTGCGCCGGCGACTGGACCGGAGATGGCGTTTCCAGCCTGGAACCAGCCGCTGGGCTGGAACTGAGGCATGGTGCAGCCTAGTGCGCCGGCGGGCGGGCAAATGGTGCCGTTGGGAATCTGTTCAGCGAAGGCGGAGCCGCCGAAGCTGGCGAGGCTTGTGTCGGGCGAGCCCACACGACCGCCGAGGAGGCGCGTGTAGTTGAGCATGAGCTGGTTGACGGTGCTGTTGCTCAGCGTCCAGGTATGGGCGACGTTGGCGACATGCTCGATGAACTTGTAGTCATCAACAACCCAGCCAAGGATGTTGTTGCCGGAGGGGTTCAGTACAAAGTCACCTTTTTGATAGAACTCGCTGGCAGTGAGCCTCTGTTTTGAGGTCAGTTGGTAATCAGCCTTGTATAGCTGCTCGTTGGTCTTCTGCCTGAACGGGCTGAAGTCGCGGCGGGTGTAGACGGAGTCACTAGGCTGGCTGGGGTTGGGAGTGGGGATGAGACCCTTTTGGATTATGGCGAGAATGGTGGGGTCAAATGAGGAAAGGGGGCAGATGTTGTTGGGGCACCAGGCGGTAGCCTTGGTGGCCGTAGGTCCAGGGATGCAGGCCCAGAACGAGGTGGAGGAAACTTGCCCCACCGTGCACTTCGTGGCGTTGCTGGGAGGGGGGTTGGTGGTGGGGATGTTCTCCGTGAAGTTGCCGGCATCCATAGCGGCGCTGGGTACTGTGGTGGTGAAGATGTTGTCGGAGATGAAGCGGAACCCTGCATAGGAGGCGAAGAAGAACAGCTTGTCATGCAGAACGGGTCCACCGAAGGTATAGCCGAACCGATGCTGATTGTAAGGAACCTTTGAGGCTGTGTTGTGGATGGTGGCATTGAAGTTTCTGTCGCGGAAGAATTCGAAGGCCGAACCATGGAACTGGTTGGTGCCGGACTTGGTGAGTACGGAGATGACGCCGGCGCCGTTACGCCCATATTGTGCGGAGAAGTTGCTTGTCTGCACGTTGAATTCGCGGATGGCGTCCGGGTTGGGAAGCGGGTTGCCAGTGTTGCGGAGGCCAGTCATGTTCGTACCGCCATCGAGGTAATAGGCAACCTGGCCAACTTCCGAGTCAGACGAGCCGTTGATCTTGACGTGCTGCTCGGGAAAGCCGACGGGATTGATAACGCCGCCGTTGCCGCCGGTACCGGCAGCGTTGTTGTTCTGTACGCCGGGGGTGAGGTCGAGGAGGCGGTAGACGTTGCGGTCGACGAGCGGGAGGTTGTCGATTTCGACGTTCGTGATTGTGCGGCCGAGAGTGGAATTGTCGGTATTGAGCAGGGGCACTTCACCGTTGACTTCAACGGTTTCGTTAGCGCCGCCGGCCGTCAGGGCGAGACTGACCTCAGCGTCTTCGGTGACGGTCAGGGTGATGCCTTCGCGGTCGAGCTTCTTGAAGCCGGGCGCGGTCACTGAAATCTTGTAGGGGCCGACCGGGAGGAAGTCGGCACGGTAGGATCCATTGGCCTCAGAAACGACCGTGCGGGTGAACTGGGTATCCGTCTGAATGATGGTGATAGTTGCCTTGGGAACGGCAGCGCCAGTAGAGTCCGTCACATTGCCGAACATGGAAGCGGTGGATGACTGCGCCTTGAGCGCGGCCACGGAAAACAGGACCATTAGTGCGCAGAACAGCACACGGAACGACTTAGACACGGAAAACCTCCTGGAAATCAAACAGTTACATGGATATCCGACGCAATTTGGGGAATTCTACATATCCAAAGTCACCTCGTCACTATTTTGCCGAAACTGATCACTCGCCGCGGCTCGGGAACACGCAAGAAGCACTGTATATAGCGGGGCCGGAGTCGCGCTGCCCCTCCTGCAAGTCGATACGTCGGACGTTTATGCAACCGGTAGCATAACATATACGCGGTTCCTAACAGGATGTCAACCTTTTTAGTAAAACTGCATTTATTGGGGAAGTTTGCGCAAGTGTGCGGAGACAACAGGACCAAACTGATTGCCGTAGGCTGCGTCCCAATTGGTGGACCAGTCCATGACACCCCGGAGCGTGGGGGTACGCTCAGGCTGAGGGCCGTGTGTGCCCGCTATGGGGAACTGGACGGCACCAGCTGGATATAGTTGACCCCCCATATGAAGTTGTCGTTGTCGCGGGTGAAGGTGAAACAGAGATCATGTCGGCCACTCATCGCTGGAAATGCGGAACGCAGCGTGGTAAGGGCGTTGTTGTCTAGCGCAGGTTCCAGAGGCATACGCAGAATTGGCTTGCCGGTGCATCTGTTCAGGAAAACCTCCAATTCGCCGCCGGGCACAGTCGG
>Ga0302140_10011231_pt1 | contig 11026 bp, 9 predicted proteins | sample I_Bog_E1_1_FD_202095 | JGI IMG/M metagenome (GOLD analysis project Ga0302140, IMG submission 202095) | Peat permafrost microbial communities from Stordalen Mire near Abisko, Sweden - I_Bog_E1_1 | ecosystem: Environmental > Terrestrial > Soil > Wetlands > Peat | place: Sweden: Abisko, Stordalen...
GAGCGGAGACGGCTGTCATCCTGAGCGGAGAAACTCGCAGCCTTATCGCGAGTTTCGGAGCGGAGACGGCTGTCATCCTGAGCGGAGAAACTCGCAGCCTTATCGCGAGTTTCGGAGTCGAAGGACCCCGATGAACTTGAATTCGCCACTACCGCTCACCCCTTTTCCACCATGAACTTGGAATGAAACCAACCTACCCCAAAACCCGCACAAAGTCCCGCACCACATCCCCCACCGTCCGCCCCTCCACGAACAGCCCACTGATCACCGCCAACGAATCCGCCCCGGCCTCCACCACGCTGCGCGCATTCCCGAGCGTAATCCCCCCAATCGCCACCAGCGGCCTCCTGGTCAGCGCCCGCGCCCGCCGCACCCCCTCCAGCCCCACCACCGGCTCCGCGTCCGCCTTCGTCCCCGTCGCAAACACTGGCCCAATCGCCACATAATCCGGCCCATCACGGCTGTCATCCTGAGCCGGGTGCCCCACATCTCGGTTCTTTCGAGATGTGGGTTCGCAGACCGCCCGCACCTGCTCCGCCGTATGCGTCGACACCCCCGCCACCCCCATCGCGTACATTGCGAAAACATTGCGTACATTGCGTTCCCGCACTTCTCCCGTGCCACCCAGCACCCGCCGCACATCCTCCACCCCCAAATCCCCCTGCCCCACGTGTACCGCCCGCCACCCCGCCAGCACCGCCAGGTCCGCGCGGTCGTTCATCACCAGCACGCAGTCCCGCCCCGCAAACGCCGCCGAAACCGCCGCCGCCCCCCGCAGCACCACCTGCGGCCCGCCCACCTTGTCGCGGTACTGCACCATCCGCACCCCGGCCGCCGCCAGCTCCGCCGCAAACTCCCCCACCCCGATGCCCCGCTCATCGAGCGTCTCCCTGTCGATGATCGGATACAGCCTCGGCACCTGAAACACGCCTGCCCCCAAAAATCTTGTCAAGCCCCCTCCGGCCCCCAAAATCGCCTAACCCATTGATAACATTGAAGAAGAAAGTTCAAAATACTTGGCGTAGTTATATTGCCCAATTCGCTATACTGGAAATATAGGGTTAAGTAAGAGAACTTCACAGAGGCTGCAACCGGCACAAGCCGCTTGCGGCCTTTTTGCTTTGCCTCAAAGCTCAATAGCTCAAGGCTCGCAGCTCAAGAGAACCCGCCTTAACTCAAAACTCGCTGGCTCGTAACTCTAAACTGAACAGAAACCCGTACCTAACCCCAGGAGAATGAATACTTTGCCGATAAAGTCTCTATTTTCAATATTTTGCCCCCGAGGTCACCCGCTAAACCACTGATTCCAGAGACCCTGTGGAAAAAAACAGGGGGTACCCGCCGCTCAGGCCAGCTTCTCGCGCTCCAGGAATCGCTCCATGAACTTGGTGTCGAAGTTGCCCGCTCGGAAGTCCGCATCGGCGAAGATGCGCTGATGCAGCGGAATCGACGTATGAATTCCCTGCACAACGAACTGGCTCAGCGCGCGCTGCATCTTGTTCATCGCCTCCTCTCGGTCCTTGCCGTGACAGATGAGCTTGGCAATCAGCGAGTCATAGAACTGCGGAACAACGCCTTCCGCATACTGCGCTGTATCCACGCGAACACCGTTTCCGCCGGGAAGGTTGTAGACCGTAATCTTTCCGGGACTCGGTGTGAACTTCTCCGGATGCTCGGCGTTGATGCGGCACTCGATTGCATGGCCGTTGATCTTCGGCACCTCGGGAACAATGTCGCTGAGCCTCTCGCCCGCGGCGATGCGCAGTTGCGCCTTCACCAGGTCGACGCCTGTAACCATCTCGGTCACGCAGTGCTCCACCTGGATGCGCGTGTTCATCTCGATGAAGTAGATCGAGCCGTCTTCGTCCATCAGGAACTCGATGGTTCCTGCGTTCCAATAGCCGATGTCCTTGAGCGACCGCCGAATGACCTTGCCCATCTCCTCGCGCTGCTTGGGCGTGATCTGCAAGCTTGGAGCCTCTTCGATGAGCTTCTGGTGCCTGCGCTGAATGGAGCACTCGCGCTCGCCGAGCGACATCACGTTGCCGTGTTCGTCAGCCAGCACCTGGAACTCGATGTGCCTCGGACGCTCGATGAACTTCTCCATGTACAGCGCGCCGTTGCCGAAGGCGTTTGCGGCCTCCGTCGACGCCTGCTGGAAGAGCGCTGGAAGCTCCTCCTTGTTGCGGCAGATGCGCATTCCGCGTCCGCCACCGCCCGCAACGGCCTTGAGGATGACCGGATACTTCACCGCCTGAGCCCAATCGAGCGCGGCCTTCTCACTCTCGATCACGCCGTCGGAACCGGGCAGAATCGGAACTTTGGCCTTCTTCATGGTCTGTCGCGCGGTGGACTTCTCGCCCATCATGCGTGTCACTTCCGGCGGAGGACCGATGAACTTGATGTTGCTCGCGCGGCAGACCTCGGCGAAGTTAGCGTTCTCGCTGAGCAGGCCATAACCCGGATGAATGGCGTCCGCGCCGGCGATCTCCGCAGCTGAGATTACCGCCGGAACGTTCAGGTAACTGTCCTTCGACGGTGGTGGTCCAATGCAGATCGCCTCGTCGGCAAACTTCACATGGAGGCTGTTGCGATCGGCCTCCGAATACACGGCAACCGTGCGGATGCCCATCTCCTGGCACGCGCTGATCACGCGCAGGGCAATCTCTCCACGATTGGCAATCAATACCTTACGAAACATGCTTGGCCTTCAACCTGTTCTTGTCTTCCATTGCGTACATTGCGAAAACGTCGCGCACATTGCGTTCGTTGTTCGCTTGTCCTACTTCACCGCAAACAACGGCTGTCCGAACTCCACCGGCTGTCCGGGCTCGACGAAGACCTTCACGATCTCGCCCGCAGCATCGCTCTCGATCTCGTTCATCAGCTTCATGGCCTCCACAATGCACAGAACCTTGCCAACCGAGACCTTGTCGCCGACCTGCACGAACGAATCGGCGTCTGGCGCAGGAGCAGCGTAGAACGTCCCGACGATAGGCGACTTCACCAGATGCATTCCTGCATAAGGATCGTCCGCAACCGGAGCTGCAGCCGCCGCGGCAATCGCCACCGGAGCAGCATGGATCGGCGCAGCCGCTATTGGAGCCGCTGCGACTACTCCAGTTCCGGCGAACTTCAGCCCGACCTTCAGGTCTGCACGCTCCATCTCGAACTCTGCGATGCCGTTGGCCTTGAGGAAGTCCACCAGCTCGCGCAACTCCTGCATATTGTCTTTTGCCATTTCGTCCCTGCTCCTGAACCCGTCTGCTTGTCTTCTACCTACAACTCTATCCACGCCTTCGGACTGGCTGAGGTAAGAACCTCGCGGCCTTTGGCCGTGACCAGCACCATATCTTCGATGCGTACACCAAACTCGCCGGGCAGATAAACGCCCGGTTCAACCGTCACAACCATTCCGGGCTGAAGCAACTGCTTCAGTCCGGCAGCAACTCGCGGCCCTTCGTGGATCTCCAGACCCACTCCATGACCAGTCGAGTGCGTAAAGCTGCTGCCCAGCTTGGCCTTGCGCAGCACCGATCGAGCCGCTTCATCCACGTCTCCGCAACTCACGCCGGGCGCAACTGCCGCGACCGCCGCCTGCTGGGCTTCCAGCACCGAATGATACACGTCCCGCTCGCGTTGGCTGGCTTTGCCGAGGTACACAGTACGCGTCATGTCCGAGCAGTATCCGTCCAGAAGCACCCCGAAGTCGAGGGTTACAAAGCCTCGCCGCGGCAGCTTCGCCGTAGTCGCGCGGCCGTGCGGAAGAGCCGAGCGCTTGCCGCTGGCGACGATGGTCTCAAAGCTCATCGCCTCCGCTCCAGCAAGCCGCGCCGCGAACTCCAGCTGCGCCGCGACCTGCATCTCGGTCGCGCCCGCTGAGATGTGCTCCAGCAGCCTCGCAAACAGCCGGCAGCCGAGCGCAGCGGCTCGCCGCAGACGCACGATCTCGTCCGCATCCTTGGTCTCGCGCAGCGTCGCAACCAACCCTTCCGTCGGGAGGAAGAAGCTCCGCCGCAGCTTGCCGGGCAGCGCTGCGCGCCAAGCACCGAGCTGAGCAACCGTGGTTCTGCCGGAGTCGAAGGCACATCGCCGCGCACCGGAAGCTGCCATCCACTCCGCTGCCAGCACCGCTGGAGAGCCCTTTTGCACCACAACACGCAAACCCTCGGTCTCGACACGAGCCTGCGTCCTGTAGCGGCCGTCCGTAAACAGGGCCGCGCGGACACCTGAGCCCTTGCTGAGGCAGATTGCCACCGCGCCGCTCGACCCTGTGAATCCGGAGAGATACCGCACATCCGCTGCGTGCGTGACAAGCAGAGCATCGGCCCCCAGGGCTTCCGCAGCCTGTATCGCTCTCCGCCGTCGATGGTTCTCTTGCATCTCTCTGATTCTACCTAGGAACCGTCCTCGCCGGGAGCAACGACAGGTGCGCTGTCTTCGTGTCCGCATCACACCGTTATCATGGACTATGCACTCTGATCCTGTAATCAGCCCGCACGCTGGAACGCACTCCATGACACGCCGCAGATTTCTCACTGGCGGATCCCTTTTGGGTCTTGGTGTAGCGGCGTATGCGTCCATGCGCGGCAGGCATCAGTTCGAGATCGTGCACCGCAACTTCGCCATTGCCAACTTGCCCGATGCCTTCCAGAACTTCCGCATCGTGCAGATTAGCGATATCCACCTTGAGGAGTACACCGAAACGTGGTACCTGGAAGAGATTGTCAGGCAGACGAACGCACTGCAGGCCGATCTCGTCCTGATTACCGGTGACTTCGTCAGCCACGGCCCGCTGGGATTTCCTGTGGCCTGGCGCGCCGCTGGGGTCTGTGCTGAAGTCCTCTCCGGACTCACAGCGCCTCTGCGTTATGCCATCCTCGGCAATCACGACAACAGTGTCGGAGCCTCGCATGTCATCGAACCGCTCCAGGCCCACGGGACTCCAGTCCTGGTAAACCGCCATGTACCGCTCGAGCGCGGCTCAGACCGCATCTGGATCTGCGGCTCCGATGACGTGGAAGGCGGTGGGAGACCTGACCTGGGTCTCAGCGTACCCGCCGATCCGCGCGCACCAGTCATCTTTCTCTGCCACGAGCCCGATTACGTCGACAATGTCGTACAACATCCACGGTTTCCGGTGATTGACCTTATGCTCTCCGGACACTCCCACGGCGGGCAGATTCGGTTGCCCTTCATCGGCCCGCTCATACTGCCGCCGCTTGGCAAGAAATATCCTTTAGGGCTCTATCGCTTCGGACACATGCAACTCTATGTCAATCGCGGTATCGGCACAGTGGGCCTGCCCTTTCGCCTGAACTGCCCCTCCGAGATCACCGACATCACTTTGCTCAGGGCTTAAAGAAAAGCGGCTATGCGAAACTCTGCATAACCGCGACCAAAATAGCTGTGGCCAAACTCATATTGCCGCTAGCGTGCCCGGCTCACCGGTTTCTTGCGGCCTGGGTCAACGGAATAGGCCTGTGTGCCAGCGCCGCTCTTCTCATCCATCCAGCCATCCAACAAACTCTTGCGGAAACGCCAGCGATTTCCCAACTTGAAAGCCGGCACAAAACCCTCGGACGCATATCGGTATAGCGTATCTCCGCTAATGCCCAGATAATCCGCAGCCTGACGAATGTCCATGACTTCACGGATTGCAACTTGACCCTGTGTTCCCGCTGCCATCGGTACTCTCCAATTCACCCTGAATCTTCCGTATTCTTCGGCGTTCCTTCCTCTTGTACTCGATTTTCCACAGGGGGACAAGGACAATTCATACTGCCTGTCCCCTCATATGCCACTCTTGACCAGTTGGTTACTAAATCCAAAGGAACCAATCATTCGCCGATTACGAAAGAGCTGGAGCTTTCACAATAAACGCTATATACACCATTCATTATGCTTAGCTCACTCTGAATACCATCCAGATGTTAGTTCCTGACCGCGATTCACCTCGGTTGGGGCGCCCGGGCGAGGCGACCAGAGCTTCCAGCCTTTCTCGGAGGCAATCTCTGTCAGGCGCCGGATGGGTTGTCGCCAGGCGTGCAGGGCCAGGTTGAACAGGCCCCAATGAATCGGCATCAGTAACCCCGAACGCTCATTGCCACCCATAGCCTCGAATGCGCGAGCTGCTCCATCCGGTCCCAGATGAATAGCCGCCCAGAGCGGATGGAAGGCCCCAATCTCCAGCATCGTAAGGTCGAAGCCCTCGTAGCGTTCGGCAATCTCAGCGAAGCCGTCCCAATACCCGGAATCGGCGCCATAGTAAATACGATGTTGCCGCCCCTCTAGGACAAAGGCAGCCCATAGTGTCGAGAAGCGGTCGAATGCCGTCCTGCCGGAGAAGTGGCGCGATGGCCAGGATGTTATTCGCAGAGAGCCATCCTTGCCGGAGACCTCCGTACTCTGTGTCCAGTCCATCTCTGTGATCTGCTCCATGGGAATGCCGAACCCATGCAGCCTTGCACCTACACCCAGCGACGTCACCCACTTCATCGCCGGTTGCAACTGCGACAACCTATGCACTGTTCTCGCACCCAGGTGATCATAGTGATCGTGCGAGATCAGAACCACATCGATTCGTGGCAGTTCCTCCAGAGGCAGAGTCGGCGGAAAGAACCGCTTCGGCCCGAGCCAGCGATAAGGGCCCGCACGCTCTTCCCATATGGGGTCAATGAGTACCCGCACGCCATCAATCTCAATCAGTAAGGACGAGTGCCCGAACCATGTGACGCGCAATCCGCTTGCGGGCGGGCTCGCATAGATACTGGCATCCGTAGGAAATGACCCGAGCTGCTTCCGGGGCTCAGTCTCTTCGTGCTGACTCACATACTCAGGCAGTAGCTTGAATACAGTGCTAATTCCAACAACCTTCGTCGGTACCGGATTCAGGAAGATACGGCCGCGATTGCTGGACGGCTTCAACAGACTCATTGGAGCGTTGGATGCGGCAAAGCGCCTTCAGGCTCTATCCGTTCCTGGCTATGCTGATTCACCATAGATCTCCCGGATGGTCTCTTTGTACTTCTCCACGATAACGCGGCGCTTCAGCTTTAGACTTGGAGTCAGTTCACCGGAGTCCACCGTCCACTCGTCGGATACCACACGCACGCGCTTGACCATCTCATGTGGCTCGAGAGTAGCGTTAATTTTCTTCGTGATGCTCTCATATTGCTTCTGGACTTTGGGATCCTTGACCAACTCCTTGCGGTCGCCAGTGGCAATGCCATTCTCGCGTGCCCAGCGCTCCAGTGATGGAAAGTCCGGCGAGATGATGACGCTTGCGAACTTCCGCGAATCGCCGACGATAGCCGCATTCCCCACCAACGCATCGGCCTTCAGCTTACCCTCAATCGGCTGTGGAGCGATGTACTTGCCGCCGCTGGTCTTCAACAGTTCTTTCTTGCGATCAGTGATGCTCAGGAAGCCGTCTTCCAGCTTGCCGATGTCACCGGTCTTGAACCATCCGTCTTCTGTGAACTCCTTCTTCGTCGTATCCTCGTGCTTCCAGTAGCCGGCAAAGACCGAAGTGCCTCGTACCTCGATCTCACCATCCGCGGCGATGCGAAGTTCCATATTCGGGATGATCTGACCGACCGTGCCGATGCGGTAAGCGTCATAGGTATTGCGTGAGAGCACAGGCGAGGTCTCAGTGAGTCCGTAACCCTCAAAGATGCGAATATTCACATCGAGAAACCACTCAGCAGAATCCATGCCCAGCGGAGCGCCACCGGATACAAAGACCCTGGCCCGAGCGCCGAATGCTTCGCGCAGCTTACTGTAGACCAGCTTGTTGGCCAGCTTCCAGCCCAGGCTGGAGGGTTGTTTCCCATCCATAGTCTGTTGGCGTTGTTTCTTGCCGGTATTCAGTGCCCAGTTCAGTATCTTCTTACGGAGCCCTGTGGCCTTGTGCTCTGTGGCCTGACGGACCTTCTCAAAGACTCGCGGCACGGCCAGAAAGATGGTCGGCTTCACCGCCTTCATCGCCGCGGGCAGATCATCGAACTTCGGCAGGTAGGCGATGATGGCATCGTTGCCATAGATCGCATAGTCCAGATGCCGCGCCAGGGCATGACTTAGCGGCAGAAAGGATATCGACACATCTCCCGCTGCGATTCTGAGGCCGTCCGTCGAGTAACGCAGGTTGTCGGCTAGATTGCGGTGCGTAAGCATCACGCCCTTCGGATCGCCGGTGGTTCCCGAGGTGTAAATAAGCGACGCAAGTTCTTCAGGTTTTGTTTCGCGCAGCAGAGCGTCAAAACCCGCGTCCGGTTCCTCCAGCATAGGCGCACGCTTCATCCATTCCGGAAAGCTGTCCGCGTTATCAAAGCTGCCCTCTTCAAAGACCGCGACTCGTTCCAGAGAGGGAATGTCTCCCGCCGCCACCAGCTTGGCATAGAGTTGCTTGGTCGAGACGAAGACCGCGCGCACGCCGGCATCGCGCAGAATAAACCCCATCTGCTCGGCGCTCGAAGTCTGGTACAGGGGCACGTCCACTGCGCCTATCGCCAGCACCGCAAAGTCGGCCACCGGCCACTCCCAGCGGTTTTCGCTGATGATGCCGACGCGGTCACCTCGTTGAATGCCCCACACACGCAACATCTCCACAGTCGCGCGCACACGTCCATACATCTGCTTCGAGCTGACAGGCTTCCACTCAGGGCGGCCCGCCGTCAGCACCACAGTTGCATCTCCGCGATGGCTCATGTGTTCGAACAGGCCGTTAATCGTACGAAAGTCCAACATTAAAACTCTCCTCGGTTCCCTCGTCAGCGCATCCGGTACCCACGCCGAAGCCATGCTACTTGATTGGATGCCCATATGCCGGCATCGCGGTGGTTACTTTCCGCCCTCGGGCTGGCCGGGTGCTCCATTCTCTGGAAGGCGCGGGAAGTACCCTGTCCGCGTGCGCACCTGGAGGTTATGGAAGCCCTTCTCTCTGGCCTCCACATGCACCGTTCGATAGCCACCCTCTGACGAAGGCTTGGTCGAGCGATACTCGATGGTGTACTGCGTTCGTATATCCTGCGCAACCTCGTGGGCTATCTCGTCCACCTCTCCCAGCGCCTTGGGAAAGTACGCCTCGCCGCCTGTCTGCTCCGCCAGCTCGGTCAGCACCTCGCGAGCATGGCGTGCCTCAGAGTGACCCACATCCTCGCCAAACAGCAGGCCCACGCAATAGATCGCCGGCCCATCCAGGTCCTGCACTCGCCGGATCGTCTGCTCCAGCGTGGCACTGGAGGCATTGTCTTCTCCATCGGTCACGATCAACAGCACCTGCTTGCTGCGCTTGGCATTCTTCGCCAGATAATCTGCAGACGCGATGACTGCGTCATATAGTGCCGTTCCACCGCTGGACTTGATGTAGCTGAGCCCCTTCTCCAGCTTCTCGATGCTGTCAGTGAAGTCCTGATCGATGTAAGCCTCGGAGCTGAAGTCCACCAGGAAGGCCTCATCCTGCGGGTTCGAAAGCTTCACCAGGTCCAGCGACGCAGCATCGACCGCCGGCCGCTTGTCGTACATCGACCCCGAACTGTCGATCAGGATTCCCAGCGACACCGGCAAGTCCTCATGCCGGAAGCTGCGAATCTCCTGCGGCACGCCGTCTTCAAACACACGGAAGGCATCCTGAGGCAGCGAATCGACAGTTCGGCCGGAGCTGTCGATCACAGAAGCATTCAAACGTACCTCGTAGGCATCGGCGCGCAACACGAACCGGCCATTCTCCTTGGTAATGACCCCGCTCTCGGATGGAACAGCCGTCGGCGCAGCGTGGGCTGTGTCCGCATCAGGAGAAGGCACGGGATCGGAGTCAACCGCTAACGGCGAAGAACTCTCTGCGGGCGGAGCCAGCGGCACAGTCTGGGTCGCAGGTGCCTGGGTCGCAGGTGTCTGGCTTGCAGGTGCCTGCCCCGCTGCGCTCTCCACCATCCAACCCATGCTAAAGAGCAGCGCCATTCCGGCAACCAAAAGGCAAATCTCACTGCGACGGCGCATAGTACCCCTCGCGACTGTGCGCAGTCAGTTCGGGAAGGCCCGGCGGCGGCACAAGTCGCACCTTCAATTTACGCCACGAGCCGTCCCGCCTGCGATCTGTAGGCGTGTATCCCAGCACGTACTCGTCGCGCAGCTCCTCGCTGATCCGCTCGGCGATGTCGCTCAGGTCGTCCAGGTCCTGCACTACGAACAGCCGCCCTCCAGTCGACTCCGAGATATCCTTCAGCAGCAACGGCCCATTCTGCTCCTCCTCGGTAGGCGCGTAGGCATCAAAGATGCCCATGGAGAAGATCTGCACCTCGCTCTCACGCACCACGCGGGTCAACTCACCCTCCGTGTAGCGGCTGCGGTTGTCGCCACCGTCGGAGATCACCAGCAGCGCCTTGCGATCGTACTTGGCCTGCTTGAGTTTGTTCACGCCGAGGTACATCGCGTCGATCAATGCCGTTCGGTGCTCCGGTTTCAGCATCACCATGCGGGCCTCCACGTCTTCCACGTCCGACGTGTAGTCCACCAGGATGGCTGGACGGTCATTGAAGCCCACGACAAAGAACTCGTCCTGCGGATTGCAGGTCCGTAGAAACTCGCTCAGCGCCTTGCGCGCCCGGATGAACTTCCCCTCCATGCTTCCGCTCAGATCGAAGACGATGCCGATGGAAAGCGGAGCATCTTCGGTGGCGAAGCTCTTGATGGTCTGGCCCATATTGTTGTCATAGACCTGAAAGTTATCGCGCTCCAGACCCGTCACCAGCCGGTTCATGGTGTCCGTCACCGTGACCGGCACCAGCACCAGATCGACGTTCACATGAATCGCTGGACCCGCCACGTGCCCGGGCTCCGGCGTCAGCGCATCATGAACAACCTCCTTGGGCGGTGCCGGCGCGGGAGCGTCGGTATGCACATCCTCCAGCGGATTCTCCTGGGCCCAGCAAACGGCTGTTCCCAGTTCAATCACCAGGAACATCATCCAGCCGGCTCGTATCCAACGCCTCACACACCGCATAAGGTACCCCGTACCTTTCCGCAT
>Ga0302140_10011237_pt1 | contig 11023 bp, 8 predicted proteins | sample I_Bog_E1_1_FD_202095 | JGI IMG/M metagenome (GOLD analysis project Ga0302140, IMG submission 202095) | Peat permafrost microbial communities from Stordalen Mire near Abisko, Sweden - I_Bog_E1_1 | ecosystem: Environmental > Terrestrial > Soil > Wetlands > Peat | place: Sweden: Abisko, Stordalen...
GACTATCGCCCTGCCGATTCGGCGAACCCGACTGCGCATCTGGACCCTGTCAATGCGCGCGTCGAAACGACGGATGTCGCTTATCTGGCGCAACTTTCTGAGACGCTGAATACCACTCTCGACCTTGAAACGCTGCTGAACCGCACCTCCGAACTGGTCCGCGCGGTTATTGACTACCGTATCTTCGCGATCCTGCTGCTGAACGATCGCACTCGCGACCTTCGGATGCGCTTCCAGATTGGACACACGCCCGAGACCGAACGTATCCGCATCCCTATAGGCAGGGGCGTCATTGGGCAGGTTGCGCTTACGCGCCAGGCGATCCTGCTGAACGATGTTTCCATCTCCGATATTTACATTGCTGCAAACCCCGAGGTCCGCTCCGAGCTCGCTGTTCCGCTGATCGCTAAGAATCGACTTATCGGCGTTATGGACATCGAGAGCGAGCAGGCCAATTATTTTCGCGCCGAGCATCTGCATCTGCTCACGCTTACCGCGTCACGCATTGCACAGGCGATTGAGAATGCGCGTCTGTATACTCGCGTTTCGCGCCAGGCGCAGACCTTGGCGGTACTCAACGAAATTGCGGTCGATCTTACTTCGATCCTTGACCTTGACCCGCTGCTGGAACGCGTGGGCCAACTGCTGCGGCGGCTGATTGACTACCAGATGTTCACTATCATGCTGCTCGACGATACGGGCGAATTTCTGATCACTCGCTACGCATGGCGGTTTGGGTATACGCATGCTCCGAAGCGGCGCATCTCGATCACAAGCGGCCTGGTGGGTGCAGCTGTTCGGGAGTGGCGCCCCATCAATGTGCGCGATGTTCGCAAGGACCCGCGTTATCTGGAAATGAACCCGGAGACCCGGTCCGAGCTGATCATTCCGCTCTTTTACAAGGGGCGCGTGATCGGTGTGTTTGATCTTGAACATACGCGCAGTGGCTTCTTCAACGAAGACCATGAGCGCATGCTGACGACACTCGCGGGGCAGGTGGCGATTTCCATTGAGAATGCTCGGCTTTACCAGGCTGTACGACGCCAGGAGCGCCAGCTTGAGCGCGATATTGCGATGGCCCGTGAGGTTCAGCTTCGCCTTCTACCGCCCACGGCCCCGGAACATCCTCACGGTGAAATGGCAGTCCGTTTTCTTCCTGCGCGGACAATCGGCGGAGACCTTTACGACTTCCTCGACTACGGGCCTAACCGGACTGCGATCGTGCTGGGTGATGTGAGCGGCAAAGCTGCTCCTGCTGCTCTGTTCGCTGCACTCATCAGCGGCATCATGCGCTCCGCAGCTGCGCATCGTCCAGAACCCGCGCAGATGCTTGCTTCGCTCAACGACGCTATCCAGGAGCGGAAGCTCGATTCGCAGTATGTTTCACTTCTTTTTGCGCTGTGGGATGACGAACTGCGGACGCTGCTGGTGGCGAACTCCGGCGCTGTACAACCTGTGCTGTGCAGGCAGGGGCAGTCGATGACGGTCAAGGCGGAAGGGTTCCCGCTCGGACTTTTTCCAGACGTGACTTACGAGGAGTACTTTGTTGCGACTGAGCCCGGTGATGCAATCATCTTCGTTTCCGATGGCATCCTGGACGCTGAGAATGCGGCTGGCGAAATGTACGGCGATGAGCGCCTGGCGGGTCTTCTGTGCGCCAACCGGAATCGTTCTGCAATCGAAATTGCCGACGCGCTACTGGCTGATGTGGCTCTGTTTCAGGGCGCTCACGATCGCTTCGATGATGAAACTATCATTGTGCTGCGGGTGCGATAACTCTCCGCATTTTAGTCATCTCAATATCGGAGCGACTTGAACATGAAACCAAGAATCAAACAAAAGAATCCGCTTTTGTGGGTGTTCGAATCGCTGGAGGACGATCCACGTTTTGTTCTGCGAAAGCTTTTCAGCTTCGACGCAGCCTATCTTGATGGTCGGCTGTATCTCGCAGTTTCCGGCGGAGAGGAGCCGTGGAACGGTCTTTTGGTGTGCACATCTCGCGAACATCACGCCGCCATCCGAGATCAATTCCCGCAGCTTGTTTCGCATAAGGTATTGGGGAAATGGCTTTATTTGTCCCAGTCGCATCCGGAATTCGAGTCCATCGCGGTTGACCTTGCGGCGATGGCGCGCAAACGTGATGCGAGACTGGGTGTGGAATCGAAAGTGAGAATGCGGTAAGCGGGGCACTACGGCTTCCCTGCCCCGTAATTCGGGACGCGCGGGGTTAGCTTTCGAATGACAAATTCCTGAAAGAGATTGGATACCGCGCTCTCGCCGGTTCCTATCAGGGCGTTCTCAAAGGTCAGTCCTATGCCGCTGCGGTTACTGGCCGGATAGTACAAATTCGATATCCCGCCTGCAGCCAGCCCACCAATAATCGCCGAATAATTTACTTGCCAGCGTCCGTTGTCACCTTTGCACATGACCGCATTCTCAATCGCGTACATGACCCTCGACCGCGTTGTGCCCGTCCCCTTATAGAAGTAGCGCGGGTCTTGTTTCCACCACGACGGCAGAATCGCCCCGCCGATCATAGTGCCGATGAGACTGTCGGCAAAGCCGGCGCCATACCGTTTTGCGTAGCCCTGCGCACCTTGCCCATACCCGCTATCACTGTTGGTCGCTTGCTCGATACCGGCAAACACGCCAACGGCCAGCAACGTCACAGGGTCAATCGAGGACTTCCATGCGAGGTTGAACTTTTGCCTTGAAGTTAGCGGGGGTGGGTTTGGAACATAGGTTACATAGAAATTTGGAATCACACCCAAAACACGCTGCGTTTCCTCCTGCTTCAGTTCCTCCTGCGCAATTTCCACTTGCGATGCAGTCACAGTCACGTCACTGGTTGTGCCGTTCATAGTAAGCACAATTGCCTTTGCCTCGTAACTTTCGGCAGGCTGGAGAGTTCCTGTAAGGACCTGGGGTGCAAATCCATTCGCGGTGACGGTTAATCGGAATTGCCCTGGAGGCAAATTGGAGAAACTGAAATGGCCGTTGCTATCTGACGAGGTGATTAGCGAGGGCGCACCGCCGGAGCGCGGGTCTGCCCCTGGCTGCGAGAGCGCGATCTTTGCGCCTTCGTAGACTGCTCCCTCTCGATCCTCTACCACGCCATGAATGCTGGCAGCACCCGCGATCCCCGATTCGGGCTGGGCCGCCTGTGCCCCGGGGGCGTCTGGTAAGGCTTCATTGGCGGCCGGACTCTCCGCGGCCCGCAATACCGGCTGCTGCGCCGACGCTGCCGCGGCCAGACCGATCAAGACGGCAAGCAGGAGTTTAGAGCAAAGACTCAGGGCTCCCGAGTACGGGTGGTTCCGCCGATCGAGCAGGGGCGTCAGGTTAGTAGGTTTCGCTATCTTTTCGATGAATTCAAACCTCAGTTTCGGCTTAGTGGAGGAACTTTACTGCGAATTGCAAGCGGATCCAGTTGCCTGAATGGTTAGACGCGCTTTCGGTGGAGGACGAAATACGGTCGAGGGTTTTTCTGATTACTTTACAGCGTTTCCGCGGTGGGTTCGTCAAAGATTTTAAGACCGGTCATCGCACTCAGGTGTCGCTTGAAAGTGGTCGGGGTATTCACAGAGCAAGTGGTTATTGATTATGACCACATGCATGCGGCATAAATGAGGATGCCGCTTCTCTACGCGGTCAGGCGTCGAAAGGTCTGCCATGCCGGGAAACTTGACGAGGACTTTCGAACTGGTTTTCACGGTGCTCTTCGCCTCGCTCGCCGTTATACCCGGCGCCGGTGCCCAGGACGGCAGCCACTCCTCGCCATTGGAGATCATCCACGACAAACCATTCGTGATGGTGATGGTCAATGGAAAAGGTCCGTTCCGGTTTGTGATTGACACTGGCACAGGCGGCGAGGCTTTTGTTTCCTCGGAACTCGCAGCAAAGTTGGGGATCCCACAATCCGGCCAGATCTTATTGAACGACCCGAGCGGCAAAGGGGGTCAACGGGTTCCGATGGTCGTGTTGGATTCGCTTCAGGTTGCGGGAGTTGAATTTACGGGCGTGAAAGCCGCCGTCCACAATTTTGGCAGCGGCGAAGGGGTTTGCCAGGGACTGCTGGGGTTTGCATTATTTCGGGACTACCTTTTGACTCTTGATTACCCCAACCGGCGGATGGCGCTTACGTCAGGCGATCTGAAGCCAGATGGCGAGCGATCGGTGCTCTCGTTTCGCATGCCGGAGGGAATCCCCATTGTGAGTCTTGCGATCGGAAGTACGCGCATTGACGCGCAACTTGACTCGGGTGGCTCCGGACTCAGTTTGCCTTTGCAGATGACTTCGCAGCTCAAATTCGCTTCGTCCTACGCGAGCCTGAGCAATGCTCATTCGCTTTCGACGCGCTTCATGGTGATGGGTGCTACGCTCGCGGCCGATGTGCGATTGGGATCCTATACATTCAAGCGGCCATTCGTTGAGATCAATCCGGCATTTCCGTTGGCCAATTTTGGATCGTGTCCAATGCAGGGATTTGTGCTTACCTTCGACCAGAAGAATGGACTGGTGCGGCTCAGCGGGCTGCAAAGAACGCTGCATCTATCCGAAACGCCAGTTCCGATGCGGCTGCAGAGCGCGCCTGATCGCGAGACTATCGATCCCAAGCTTGTGCCTGTTGGTTAGATACCGTTCCCTACTTTAATCTCTCCAACTTCACCGCAACCTGGTTTGTGCTTAGCGATGCGGCAAGAATCCACGAGGCGCCACATACTGCCAAAGCAATAAACGTGCTCGACCACTCATCAGGGTTATGCGACTTTGGATAACTTACCACTCGCGGGCCATGGAGCAGCAGGACCCACAGCAAAAACATAACTCCGAGCAGTGTTGCGGCAATCCGATCGAACCATCCTGCAGCGAAGCTCAAGCCCGCGGCAATCAATGCCAGCGCTGTGATCTGCGTCCACAGCCAGCCGCCTCCGGGAATCCAACGCGGGATCAGGGACACGATCAAGGCGAAGACAAGGTAGTGATCAATTCCGAATACGATTGCGGAGATTGCAAGCAGATAACGACCGGATTTAAGGAGGTGGTTCAGGATTTGATCCCTACGGCCTATCGGCGAGGCACGCTCCGGCAAGCTGGCGGCAAGCATCCAGGCCGCGCTGCACATGGTCAGAGTCTCAAAAGCTGTGGTGCGGATACTCACGTCCATTGGAGCAGCTATAACTTTGGGAAGCTGCAACAGAAAGTCGCATAGCAGAAATAGTGCGCCGAGGAGAATCGCGGTGAACCGCTCGTGGAAATGAGTCGCGATGCATATCGCAGCGGCGAGAAGAGCAAGGCCAGTTAGATATGCCAGCCAGGGATAACTCGGAACCCAGGGAATTACTGGTAGAAACGGGCCCGAAGAGTGGGCGCAAACCAGGTTCTCAATACCGAATGCAGCGATTGCGATGGCAAACACGATCCGGCCTCGGTCAACGAGCCACTTCATCATTGTCTTCTCGATTCAAGTTGGATTTATCAATTTCTTCCAAATGAAATCAATCATTTGCCTGGGCAAAGCAAGCGCCGCGGCGGGTAGAACATTGTAATCGGGCAAAAATCCCCTTTTACTATTGCTTGAAAAAGTGGTTTGCATCCATAGCCACTTGTCTGCGATTCGCCCTGACCACTAGAATGGTCTCGTGAAAAGTGTTCCGGACCAAAGCCTGCCTATCTTCAAGATCGACCGTGCCGATCCGGTCCCTCTGCACAAGCAGATCTACGATGGCTACCGGGCGGCTATCCTTCGCGGAGACTTGCGGGCCGGTGGGCAGATTCTGTCAAGCCGCGAATTCGCTGCCGAACTCCGTGTCTCACGTTTTCCAGTTTTGAATGCGTATGCCCAGTTGATCGCGGAGGGTTACCTTGAGTCACGTGTTGGCGCAGGGACATTTGTTTCCGCGTCACTGCCTGAACAGCAAATGTCTGTCCCTCCGCCCTCAGGCCGAAGCATCGCCGCACCTTCCGGGCCGCGCCCCGTCTCGCACCGATCGACGCTCTATCCGCGCCTGAATATCTCGGCGGTCCATCGGGGCTGGGGATCTTTCGGCGTGCATCAACCGGCTCTCGATCAATTCCCTTTCAATATATGGTCCGGTCTTGTCGCACGGCACAGCCGCAACCCTCACGTCCGAGCGATTCATTTAATCGACCCCCGGGGAGCTGAACGCTTCCGCACTGCCATCTGCGACTACCTGCGCACAGCACGGGGAGTGAAGTGCACGCCGGAGCAGGTTCTCATCGTTTCGGGATCGCAGCAGGCTCTCGACATCACGGCTCGCGTTCTTCTCGACCCCGGCAACCCGGTCTGGGTCGAGGAGCCGGGCTACTCACTCCAACGCATTGTGCTGACGGCGGCAGGCTGTCGTCTGATCCCCGTTCCTGTGGATGGGGATGGCATGGACGTTGCCGCCGGGATCAAGAGAGCGCCGAAAGCGCGCGCCGCATTTGTTACACCTTCCCACCAATATCCGCTTGGGTCGACGATGAGCGCATCGCGGCGAATTCAATTGCTCAACTGGGCGCACAGCGCCGGAGCATGGGTTATTGAAGACGATTACGACAGCGAATTCAGGTATGAATCGCTTCCCATTTCCTCGATGCATGGGCTGGATCAAAACGCTCGCGTGATCTACATTGGGACGTTCAGCAAGGTCCTGTTTCCATCTCTACGATTGGGATATATAGTGATGCCGCCGGACCTGGTTGACCGCTTCGTCGCGGTGCGGCACGCGATGGATATTTTCCCTCCTTACCTGCACCAGGAGGTCATGAGCGACTTCATTCTTGAGGGGCATTTCACTCGCCACATTCGGAAGATGCGGCAGGTCTACAAGGAGCGGCGCTCGATCCTGATTGAATCGCTGGCACGCGAATTTCCGGCAGACCAAGGCTATGAAATTCATGGTGTGGAAGCGGGAATGCATCTCGCTATGACACTGCCAACGGACCTTGCTCCGACTATCACCGACGCAGAGATTTCGGCCCGCGCCGCGGCATCACGATTGTGGCTCTGGCCTCTTTCACCTTCGTACACGACAGTGCCGCCACGGCGGGGGTTCATCCTCGGATTCGGAAGCTCGCTGCCATCGCAGATTCCAAAGGCGGTGCGGCTAATGCACTCTTTGATTTCGTCTTTATAGATCCTGACTGCTTCTGCATCTGCTTTCAGTGGAGGGCCTGATTTGGGTCGCGCGACAACTCGCGGGCGCATCCTGTATTGTTGGGCTGTAATTCGAGTTCGTCTATGCTTCTTTCTCTCCCAATTTTGGCTGAACCACAGCGCTTCTCTGTTGTTGAGAAGATCGTTTTCGCAGGAATGATCCTTGCCTCGGGATATTTGTTCTGGCGACGCTTTGGCGTGGTGCTCAACAAGATTCTTACATCGAAAAAGGATTCCAACTTTCACTTGTTTCCTATCGGAAAACGGGTGTGGGAATTCTTCTGGGAAGTGCTTTGCCAGGCTAAGGTCATTCGCGAGCGTCCGCTGCCAGGAGTGGCCCATGCACTGGTCTTCTGGGCATTTTTGGCGTTCGCGCTGGTTACGCTGAACCACTGTGCGACTGGACTTGGAGCGGGATTTGTTTCGCCTGATGGGTTGATTGGGCGGTGGTATTTCTACTTTGCAGCAGCCTTTGCAATGGCTTGTGCTGTGGGGATTCTCGGTCTGTTTGTCCGGCGATTTCTGGTGCGGCCAAAATGGCTTGGCGAGAAGCTTTCATGGGAGTCAGGGTTTATTGCGTTCCTGATTTTCGCGTTGATGGCTACTTATCTGGGGTCGTTCTTTGTGGCGGATGCCGACACCGCCGCGCGCGTTTTATGGTGGGCACACACACTGGCGCTGCTGACTTTTCTGCCATTGATTCCGCATACAAAACATTTGCACCTGGTACTGAGTCCTGCGACTATTTTTCTTTCGCGGGGGAGCTATGCGCAGATTCCTCCGCTGAGTGGGGATGAGGATTTTGGGCTCGTTGCAGGCACGGACCTGACGCAGCTTGTGAGCTTGCAGGCTTACTCCTGCGTGGAGTGTGGACGCTGCACCGAGCACTGCCCTGCTGCCAATACTGGCAAGCTGCTTAATCCGAAGGAAATTATTCTGGGCGTTCGCGCTTATCTGAATGACCTGGGGCCGGCTTCGGACCATCCGTTACTGGGAAAGTACAATTCCCAGGAAGCGGTTTTTCAGTGTACTACCTGCGGTGCCTGCGAGTTTCAGTGCCCGGTGGGGATTGAGCATGTGCCGATTCTTGTGGGGCTGCGACGTGGGGCGGTCAATACAGGTGCATGGGAAGACGATTACGGCTCGAAGCTTTTTTTGGCTTTGGAACGGGGCTCAAATGCACTGGGCATCAGCCCTTTAGACCGCGACAAGTTTATTCAGAAGCAGGCGCTGCCTATTTTCGATGGGACTCAGGAATATTGTTTGTGGCTGGGCTGCATGGGCGGATACGACCCCAAGGGCCGCGAGATTGTGGCTGATTTTGCGCGTGTGATGAATTATCTGGGGGCGAGTTACGGGGTGTTGCGCAAGGAAAAATGTACGGGCGATCCGGCGCGGCGACTGGGCAATGATCTGGTGTTTCAGCAACTGGCCGAGGGGAATCTTGAAGCACTGGCACAGAACAAGGTGAAGAAGATCGTGTCGATCTGCCCGCATTGTGTGCGGACGATTCAGGAGGACTGGAAGGAGTACGGCACTCCGCCAGAGATTGAGCACCATAGCGAATTTCTGGCGCGGTTTGCGGACAAGCTGCCACAGCAATCCAAGGACGAGACGATTGTGTTTCACGATCCCTGCTACCTTGGGCGCTATCGGAATGTGTACGAAGAGCCGCGGGCTGTGGCAGGGCTGGCGGGGACGGTGGTTGAGGCTCCGCGGAATCATGAGAGGAGCTTCTGTTGCGGGGCTGGTGGCGGGCTGGCTTTTCTTGGCGAGGAGACTGGAGAACGCGTAAGTCATAACCGCGCGGCGGAGCTTGTGGCTACGGGCGCTTCTACTGTGGGAACGGCTTGTCCGTTTTGCAATACTATGTTTCGGGATGCACTGGCTGCTGGTGGAGAGGCACCGCCGCAGTTGCTTGATATTGCGCAACTGGCAGCGCGGGGGCTGCCTGCGGGGAGTTCAGTTATTGATTCGGGACTCAAGTAGATTTGAGGTTTCCCACCCAGCGTAGGTATTCACCGGGAACATAAGCATGCACCAAACGAATTAGGATGTACGAGGCTTTTTATTATGAAAATCATTGTCGCTATTAAACAGGTTCCGGACAGGGATGCGCAGTTTCGAATTGATGGTGCGGGCAAGTGGATTGAAGAGGCTGATCTTCAGTTTGCGCTGAACGAGTCGGACGCTTATGCGCTTGAAGAGGCTCTGCAATTGAAGGAGAAACACGGCGGCGAGGTTGTTGTGCTCTCGACTGGGCCGGAGCGAATTGGGCAGACGATTCGCGAGGCGCTGGCCAAGGGTGCGGACCGCGCTATCAACATTGCATGCGACGATCTTGGGGCGCGGGATGCTTTGGGAGTGGCGCGGTTGCTGGCTGCGGCGGTGAAGCAGGAGAGCCCTGACTTGCTGCTTACGGGCTTGCAATCGGAGGACCTGGGACTGGGGCAGACTGGGGTGATTCTGGCGGAATTGCTGGGGCTGCCGCATGCTTCGCTCATTCTTCATGTGGAGAAGACTGAGACCGGGTTGACGGTGAGGCGCGAGTTGGAAGAGGGATGGTTTCAGTCGATCGAATTGCCAACGCCTGCGGTGCTGACGATCCAGTCTGGCGGCAACAAGCTGCGTTATGCGACGTTGATGGGGATCAAGCGCGCCAAGACGAAGGAGGTTCGGCAACTAACCGCCGCGGAGCTTGGTGTGGATGCGACTCCGGTGGTGGTGCTCGAGGGCGTGGCTTTGCCGCAAAAGCAGAAATCAACACAGATTTTGGCCGGTTCACCGAAAGAACAGGCAGCGGCGTTGGTGGAAAAACTGAAATTCGAGGTGCGGGTGCTATGAGCGGAATTCTGGTGGTTATCGAACAGCGTGAAGGCCGCATCTCCCGCATCAGTTGGGAGGCTGTGGCCGCCGCGCAGCGACTCGCATCGCAAATGAGCGAGCCTGTGAATGCAGTTATTCTTGGCGCGGATACTGAAGCGCTAGCCGCTGAAATCGCTAGCAGGCCTGCTGCGAGGGTCATCCGCGTGGAACACCCGCTGCTGGGTCAGTACACGGCAGATGGTTTCACGGTTGCGCTTCAGCAGTTGGTGCAATCCGAGATGCCAGCGTATATGGTGCTTCCGCATACGTACCAGGTGCGCGACTATGCTCCGGCGCTGGCGGCGCGACTTGGCGAGGTGTTGATCAGCGATGTGGTGGCCATTGGCGATGGGCCTGTCTTTACGCGGCAACTGATGCAAGGACGGCTTAATGGCAGCTATCGGCACACCGGAAGTGGCACGTGCTTTGTCTCAGTGCAGGCAGGAGCATTTCGCGTGGAAGCTTCGGATGCAGTTGCTCCGGCCGCGGTCACAACCTTTACACCTACGATAGAAGCAGCGCGGATTCGCACCAAGCCCGGCCAGCCATTCCGCGGATCGTCGCAAACGGTTGATCTGGGCTCGGCGCAGCTTATCGTCAGTGTTGGGCGCGGCATCAAGGAGGCTGACAATTTGCCTCTGGTGCAGGAGTTGGCCACTGCGCTTGGAGCGGAACTGGCTGCATCGCGCCCCATCTGCGACAACGGATGGCTGCCGATGGAGCGGCAGGTGGGGAGTTCAGGGCAGACCGTCGCGCCGAAGCTTTATCTGGCTGTTGGCATTTCCGGGGCGATTCAGCATCTGGTTGGAATGAAGGGGTCGCAATGCATTGTCGCCATCAACAAGGACCCCGATGCACCGATCTTCGAAGTAGCGGATTACGGGATTGTCGGTGATTTGTTTGAGGTGGTTCCCGCATTGACCGAGGCTATCAAGGCCGCAAAGCAGTGAGTACCAATCTGGAGTGTGCGATGAGGATTTCTTTGACTGGAAAAAC
>Ga0302140_10011239_pt1 | contig 11023 bp, 13 predicted proteins | sample I_Bog_E1_1_FD_202095 | JGI IMG/M metagenome (GOLD analysis project Ga0302140, IMG submission 202095) | Peat permafrost microbial communities from Stordalen Mire near Abisko, Sweden - I_Bog_E1_1 | ecosystem: Environmental > Terrestrial > Soil > Wetlands > Peat | place: Sweden: Abisko, Stordalen...
TTGCGGTCGGAGAGGTTGACCTTCTTTTTCCACTCGTCCAGGGCCACACGCTCAATTGCCTTCTCGATTTTGGCAATGAGCACTTTGTGCTTTTCGCTGTCGAGCAGGAAGGTGGCGCCGAATGTGGGCTCTTTGCCCTCCTCAATGGCTCGCGCCTTGAAGAGTTGCGGGAAGGAGAGACGGACGTTCTCCAGTTTGATGATGTTGGGGTCTGGTGTTTTGGTATCGGTGGGCATGGTGGTGTTGTTTTCTGGTTTTGGTTCTAGTCTGTGGAAATCATTTTAGGCGTAGTCGAAGTGCGGGACAACTAATCCGCCAATGGTGAATGTGCCACCGGGGGTGTTTGTACCACGGACGGCTTTTCCGAAGAACCCAGGAATAAACAGTAGCAGCCATCTTCCGCGCCCGATACTCTTTTGGTTCCTTATCCTCGCCATAATTACCTTGTATGACGGTGGCGAGAGTGTCCACTGGGTTTTCCGCGAATAGAAGAATGTCGAATAAGTGGCACTTCATCCACCGATCTGCTTTGCGTCGGTTTCCCCGAAAGTGTCGCCACGCTGCGTGCCAAAAGCAGTTCAGCGCAATACCAATAGTCGAAAGCGCCGGATCACCCTGAGCAGTAAACATAGGCTGGTAGGCGCAGTTCCAGTCAAAGAGAATGTCCCCTTCAATCTGCTTTAATATTTTTTGATCACCGTGACGGGCACGCATAAACCACCCGCAAGAATCATCCGAGTGGTCTGTACAGGGATCATGGTGCCAAAGGGTGAAGAACCGATTTGAATAAATTTTTATGTAGGGGTCGTGCATAAGTCAAATATCCTCCATCCCCCCTTCACCCAACGCCTCAAACTCAGTCTCCACATTCACGGCGTATTGCTCCCGCTTATCGTCCAGGGGAGCAATTACAGGCACCCCCGGAGGCTTGGCTATGAGGTTGGTGAGCCGCACATCGAACTTCTGCTTACCTAGGAGTTTCTCCGCGGCGGCGGGGCCGATGACGTTCTGGGTGTACACCTCATCCTCGCGTAGCACCGTGCTCTCTAGTAGCAGCTTGGCGGCGGCTTTGGGGTTGCTCCAGTAGCGGTTGCCTCCACGGGAGAGGACCAGCTTGAAGCCGGGGATGTCCCCACCTCCGCGCATGAAATGCAAAGCATACTCCTCTGCGTCACCTATCCACTTTTTAATCTCCGCTCCATGCTCCAGGATTGCCTGAAGCTGGCGCACGGACACGGATTGCACTGGTGGCAGGCGTTTTGGACCTGGCTCGATCACACCAAGGGCTTCAATACCCTCGGTGAGCTTCTGCCGGCGAACCTCACAGAACCCCTTGGCGGGGCACCACTGGCAGGCTTTGTCAGAGGGGACGAACTCCACCGGGTCTCCCGCGATGATGCCAGCCGCTTTGCGTGTAATCTCGTTGCCCCACTTACGAATGGCTCCCCATGTGGTCTCCCAGACCTTTCCGGGGTTGTCTCCCACGTCCCTGCCGCGTGGCTGGTAGATGTGAGTGAAGATGGGAAAGCTGTTGGGTGGAGGCACTTCGGGGTAGGCCACACACCTGGCATAAATTACCTCCTGCAAGTTCTCGAAAGGGTCAATGGTGATACCCGCGCCATATTTGAAGTCCACGATGTGCAGGGAGTCAGGGTTACGCACGGCGGCGTCGATAATGGCGTTCCTCTCTGAGTGGTAGAAAAGGGGCATCTTGCGCTCAACCATCAGCTTTCCACCGGGCTTTAGCAGACTCAGCACGTACTCCGCGTAGTTCCATGCGTGAAGGTTCATCTCCCCGTCAATAGGCACCGGGCAGTTGGCGGGGTTAGGCTCCCGGTCCTGGAGCAGAGCAGCAGCCACTTCATGCGCCGTGGTGCCCTCCTGATTGTAGAAAGTATCATGCGGCGCCAGCTTGTCCCAGTTCTCGAAGATGAACCGGGGGCTGGCAGTGCATGTGGTCCACCGCTCCGCGGAGGAGGGGTTCAGGTCAATGCGGGGGGTGTGTTTCTTAGGGCTGTTCATGGCTTATATCCACATCCACAGGACTCAGGTTGTTGGCTTCGCAGTAATCAAAAGCACGTTGAGCCGTAGGAACAACAATTGCCTGAATGTGCTCATCAGTACTTGTGTCAACCATGTACGCCCCCTCAAAAGTCCCTCCAGTCAGTAGGGTAATTTTAGCTTTCAGTGTGAGGGATAAGCGGGGCCGGTTAATAAGCAGCCGGCCCCGCTGTTTTCTCCAAGGCTGACTAGATCGACGCGGCTTCCAACTCCTCCTGGAGAGGCTTGATGGCCGCGAGAAACTCATCGTGCTTCTCAGCAGGCAGGTCTTTGAGCGCATCGGCGCCCAAATCCTTGATGATGGCCTTGATCTTGAGGCCAGCGCCGGGGAAACCCGGAGCGCCTTTGACCAGAGGCTCAATCAGCGCCCGCAGTTCGTCGTGGCTCTTGCCGGCGGCAGCAGGCTTGGCGGCGGGTTTTCCACGCTTGCTGGTGGCAGGCGTTTCAACGGCGTCACTTGGGGCCGGGGTTTCATTGCCGGGTGTGGCAGCACCGCCGCCGCACTCCTCCGTGATCGCTGAAACGAGGGCTGTTAAAGAAGCAGCCAGCGCCAGCAGTGTTGTTTTTGATGCCATATATGTGGTTTACCTTTTCTGTTTTTGGTTTTTGGTTTGTTGTTCTCTGGATTCCCAGACTTGAGCGGAGGGGCCATGTTACCTGCCACCCCGCTCCGTGTCTAGCTTCCGGCAATGGTGAGGCTTTGTGTTCGGTTGCGGGGCTGTGAAGGCACACAGATGCAGTTTTTGTCACTCTCCACGTCACGGGCGCAGTGGTGGCACACGCGAATCTTCGGGCGCTCATCAGCGTCCGGTTGCCCATAGTCGTAAATGGGGGCGTGAGTGCTCACTAGATCAGCGCGGCTTCAAGGGCTGACTTGACTTCGTGAACCCTCAAGTCTTCCTCTGATTTATTGTCACACACCAGGTCGATGAAACTGACTGTGGCTTCCGCCGCTGCGCGGTTCACGGTGATGGTGACGCCATCCGGGGTGGAAGGTTTACCTTTTTTCGGGTTTGCCTTTTTATCCGCTTTGGTGCCGCGCAGGGTTTTGGTAGTGACCTTCTTGGCTTTCCCCTTCTTGGTGGTGGGTTTGACTTCACCGTGGGCCTTTACAGCGGCTTCGAGGGCTGCAACGCCCTCTGGACCCTGCTTAATGGCGTCAATCGCCGTGGTAGAGGATACAGCGCCACTGGCGACCATCTTCTGAATCCTGACCGGGGCTTCGGCCAAGGTCAGCCCTTTGTCGATGGTGACACGGGAAACCCCCAGCTTGGCCGCAATCTGCTGCACGGAGAGACCCATCTGGGTAAGGCGTAGATACCCTTTGCCCTGCTCCAGCGGGGTCAGATGCAGCCCACCGGACCCGGTGCCCAGCATGTGCAGCACAGTGTCAACTTCATTTCCACGAAGCTGACGGGCTTCGAGGGTAAACTCGGGCAGTTCTTTCTTGAGCCGCTGGCCGGCAGTGGTGCGGCAGTATCCATCGCGGCAGATGATGGTGCCGGTCTCCACCGTCACGTCGATGGGAGGGATGAACGCGCCCTCCTTCATCGCGGCATAGAGCCGGTCGATGTGCTCTTTGACTTCGGGGCTCTTTTCGTCGCGGAGGTTGAACCCCTCCTCAAATTGAACCAGGTCGGGATCGACCTTGAAAATGGTTTGTTTGGTGACTCCCTCAGCCTTTGCTTCAGCGAGGGTTCGTAAGGATGTGGCTGCTGGTGTGGTCATGTGGGTGAAGAGGTTTACGGGGACTTGCTTTGTTCGTCAAGAGGAAATTTTTACAAATTCACCATTTCTGCTTGGAAGATTCGCTCCTGTGCGATTTTGAAGTAGTTCTCATCTTGTTCAATCCCAATGAAGTTCCTTCCGGTGTTGGCACACGCGACTCCGGTGGTGCCGGAGCCCATCGTGTTGTCGAGAACAGTGTCTCCTTCGTTGGTGTACGTGCGGATCAGGTACTCCACCAGAGCAACAGGTTTTTGGGTGGGATGGACCCCTATTTCTGTCTTAAAATTTTGGATAGACCGTGGATAGCGGAGGAGCCCATCATTCTCTCTCTCTGTGGTAAAATCACCATAGTTATCGAGCTTAGATGCTCCTCCACCCACATGGTATCGTTTACCTGGGGTTCTTTGGGGGTTAAAAAAGCACTGATTCCGGTAGAAAACCAAGATGTTTTCGTGAGCTTTCATTGGTTGAATTTTTGCATTGAGGTGCCCAGTAGCCCTACCTTTTTCCCAAATCCACTCGTACTTCAAATTGGTGATATTGCTGGCGCCCAGGATTTTGTCGAAAGGAGTCTGAGCGGTAAAGACCATAGCTCCATTCAACTTACAAATCCGATTGTACTCCTTCCACAGCGGCTCCAGGGGTATCACCGCGTCCCATTTGTTTTGAGTTGTCCCATATGGCAAATCACAAAGCACCATGTCCACCGAAGCCGAAGCAATCCGGGGCATGATTTTCAGACAGTCTCCAAAGTACAGTTCACTCATAAATTAAATCCATCCCCAAATTCTTCTCCCCATTTGCCAATCTCTCCGCGGCCACCTCCACCACTGTCTTCTCCTCCACTCCTGCACGTATCCAAAAGTAATGCTTCTCATCCCCGAGCATGTGCCTCCCCACCTGCTTATATCCTTCCTCACGCAACACCTGACCTACCTGCTGACTGGAGCACCGGGCCAGTCCTTCTTCCAGATGCAGCACGTCCATCAACTGCTTTAGTGAAACAATGTCATATTGCACCAAAGGATAATCCGCTTCAATCAGTAGCCGGCGAATGGTGGCAGTCAGGTCTGAAGCTGAATCGTTAATGACTTCCGTAACGTAGGTGGTTCGTGGGGCGTGACCGTAGGGTTCAAACTCAGGACTGATTTCCCATTCCGATAAGTACGCCCGCAGAGCGCCGGGCATGTCACGGAGCATTGCAAAGAGTTTGTTGAAATAGTTCTCACCCAACTGGAGCACCTGAGCTTTCGATTGGAGCCGTGACTTTACCACGAAGTACCGCCGGTCATTGGGGGTGAGGGCCAAAGCATCATGGTGGTTGGAAAACAGCATGTAATTGCTGATATTTGGCACCTCCCGCGTATCCCGGTTTCGTTGGTTAATTGGGATTGAAGAGTTAGTGACTGGCTCTTTCAGTGCGTTCATCACCTCATATCTATTTGCCCCCGCCACGCGAATCTCTTCAATGATGACCAACTGATAACCAAAAGCCCATTCATTCCACCCTTTTTTGATTGTGTCCCCTGAGATTTTTTTGACGTGCTCCGGTCCCAGCACTGCCTTCATGCACTCCGCAAGAAAAGTCTTTCCACACCCTTCCGCTCCTTGCAAAAGTACCGCCCACGTAATCTTCCGTCCCGGACTCTGGACCATGTAAGCCATGAAGTCAGTGAGCGTGCGGCGGTAGTTCTCTTCAGCAATCAGGTTCCGCAGATGGTCCTGGAAGATGATCCCGGCTTCCGGTGCCCGCTTTTCGTCCAGTTCCGGGTATGTGGGGGAATAAGTATTCACATACTTGCGTCCACGCGAGACAAAGAACATCTCGGTGGGCTGGCTTGGGTCATAGGCGTAATCGTACACCGTAGCAATCTTCAGGTGATTAAGCGCATACTCTGAGGGAGGGACAATTGGTTTACTTAAAGTTGCCGGGGTGACAGGGATGCCCGCTTCTTTGAGGGATTCTTGTGTGGGGAGCAGCCACCGGGCATAAGTGGAGTTAAGACTTTCGGCCTTGTACCTCTCCCCCGTGCGCTGGCGGTAGAAATCCTGCGTTGCGGAGATGTAGCAGACCCCTTTTGCCCACTTGGGCTCCCTCAGTTTCTCCGGGGGTTTCTGCCTGTTTTTTATCTCAGCCCGCAGCCGGGCAATGTCCTTGCGGACGGAAGTTGAGGAGAGTGAATGGGCAAACCGGGTCTTGGCTGTGCGGCACAGGTGATGCACCAGGGAGTCTTCCTGCATCGCGGAAAGGAGAGGAGCGGCGAGGATCTTGTAAACCCCCTTGTCCATCAATTCCGTGATCGAGGAAACGCTCTCATCCATCCACTGCATGAGGTTTGAAAATGAAGTCTCTTTTACCCGCTTGTCATCCCACCCCGCTGCAACCGCGAGGGCCAGCACGGTGCGGATCGTAACAGGCACCCGGCCAATCGGCGTGGGACGCAGAGAATCCCACTTCGCCCGTGACTGTTCATCCCCTGGATACTTGGACCCCCCTTCGCTCCATTTGTCAAAGAGGGTGAAGGCTTCTTCCGCGTGATGAGGAGAGAACTGGTGCTTGAGGCCGGCAGCGCATTCAAGCCATTCAAAATAAGTGCAGTCCGGGTCAATCGAGTTGAGTGCTTCCTCTGCGACCGTCAGAGTGATCTCCGGGATGGGGGGGCGCAGGAAGTCCAGCGCATCTATGCCTGCATCCCCGTGTATCTTTGGCTCAGTGTACTCCGGGTAAACGGAATCTGAGATGTCCTTGGGATCAAAGTCCCGGCCATCGGTTTTGAAGCCAATAAGCGGGTAATCATCCTCCCCACTGTCTGAGAAGACCGTTGGCAGGAACATGGGCTGCACCGCAACCCTGCTTTCAGTAGTGACCTTTACGAGCCCCAGGAGCGAGCCAATGGTGGCAACTGCCTTGGGGTAGGCTTTAATGGGGATGTGGTTTGCCGATACCACAATCCGCATCCGGGGTTTCTCCGGCGTCGAGGAAACAGTGGTGTACGCGGCAAAGTTAAAACCTTCCAGAGCTTTGTGAACAGCCTCCGGGTCGTTGTAAAATGGTGCTGCCGGGCAAGTCCCATCCTTCTGCTCATCAATGTCAATGAAGATCAGATTGCAGTGCGTGGCTTCCGTGTAAACCCGTTTGCTGGGAGATGCTTTGAAACAGGCAGGGACAAAGAAAGGCACCTGTTTAATCTCATTGCGCTTTGGCTTGTCCAGAGCAAGAAAAGCCTCGCGGGTAATCCCCAGAGTTGGGGGAACCCGGAACTTGTCAATAACATCACGAAAGGTCACAGCGTCAGAGGCTTTGACTAAGCCAGTGACGGAGTTGCCTTGGAAGTAACGGGGTGTGGACATCGTGGCCTAGATGTCATCCAGGGTTAATAATTTTAAAGGCCGCTTGGATAAACTTCGCCGCGTGGCTGTCTTGGGGTCGTTTTCGTTGTAAAAGTTCAAATGTCATCAAGCTCCAGTTCATTTTCGGCAGCCATTGGTTCACTCTCCCGTTTTGGGATCTTCCAGATCAGCACGAACACCCCACTCTCCTCCATATCCACCAGCGCCACGCTGACTTCCTCCGTCATCTTTGCCAGCGCCGCCGCCATGTCACAGAAGCGGATGTGGAAGCGGGGGATTGACTCCATGAGACCATCGCCTAGGTCTTCCATGTCGCGAGCCCCCAGCGCCTTGCTGATGCGGGTTGCGCACTCAAACAGCGCCGTGTACTCCCCGCATCCGCATACCAGTGTCACCCCAGCCCCAGCGGATGCCTGACGATGCCTGGAGTAGCCCGTCCGTTTCACTTCCTCGAATGAGGGCATGGCCCTAGATCAGTTCCTCCAACCTCACCCCCAGCGCCTTGCTGATACGCATGAGCGTTTCCAACTGCGGCTTCTGCTGCCCGGACTCTATCCGGCAGATGTGAGCCCCGGCATCCTTCCCCTTGTACCCGGCTTCGTGAGCCAGGGCAAGCTGGGTCATGCCGGCCTTGCCGCGGGCTTTTCGCAGGTTCACCGCGAGAGCGGACAGAGCCCGTCTGCGTGGTTTGGAGATGATTTTGGGTGGCATTTGAAGGAGCCAAGCATGGGGAGCATTGCTGGATATGTCAAGAGCCTTTGTCTTTCATTTCTCATTCTCCTTTCGCGCTGCGTTGGCATCGATCCACACTTGGTATGATGCAATCTGGGCTTCCAGTTCGGCAACGCGGGCGGTCAGGTCATGCGCGGCTAAGGCGGCGTCGAAGATGGGGTTAAAACCTGGCATGTAACCTTGTAGCTGTTTGGAAACAAGGTGTCGCGCTGTTTTGATTGTCTCTTTTGATGGTAGGTTGGTCATAGTATCTCCTTTGCTTCACGGATTTTGGCGCGCAGTCGGTTTATCTCATTCGCCAGTGCTTCAAGTTGTAGGTCGCGGTCTTTTATGCTGGATTGGAGCATGGCATTGGTGTCCATGTCGTCCTTGTGTTCTTCGGTAATTTCTTGCACCTTAGCAAGCGCAGCGTCACGCTCGGCGGTCACGATGCCCAACCGAATAGCGGCGTCTCTGCCCCACGCTATTTTCCGCGCCAATAGATTGGACCATTCGTTACTACCTAAGCCGGGGTTCCCTTGTGGTTCATCTGCCAGCCCTTTTTGGGCCGCGTCTGTCACAATCCGCTTAAACTGCATTAGTTCGTCACGCTCGGCGGTCGTCGCGGCGAGTTGCGCGAGGATTGGTTCGGCTTCGATGTAGCGGACGGCGTGCAGATTTCCCATTGACCGGCAATACTCGTGGAGTTCCGGGCAGTTAGTCAGGAACACTTTCGATGGGCAACCCATCCAGGAGGATGTCCAAAGTTCCCTCGGCGTGCCACTCGCCCCGGCAGTCGGGTTGGACGGCTGCGGGGCGTTAGATGGAGCCGATGTCGGTTGTGTTGTGGAATGGGCAGTTGGGTGCTCCTCCACAGACGCAGGCTCCATTGTCGTTGTAGATAATGTGACTTGTTGTGTAGGCTCTGATGTTTTCTCACCTTCCTTTCTGGTTGTTGGTTGATACGAAGGGTCACGGCGGCGGTAATAATAGTCTGGATCAAAGTCTTGGTCCAGCCCTACGCCACCCCATTGCTTCCACTCAAGAGACCAGTAGTTATCCGTCCTAAACTTCGGCGCGTACTTAGCCTTGTCCTCCGGCGTCTCGATGTAGATGTATCCGGGTTCCCGGACGTAGGGGACGGTGGGGAGAGGGGTTTGAGCGGGCGGGGCGCTACTCCCGCTATCGACAGCCTGCATGTCCACCTGTCTAGGCTCCGACTCGAACGGAGAGGGACTGCCGTGTTCCTGAGCACGTCTGCTTTCCGTGCTGCCGCTCAAATCTTCTCCGGTGTATTCAGCTACAATATCGTAGGGTGAGTTAGGCTCGCCCACATGGTATCGCCCTTCCTCTGTCCAGATTGGACTCCGCCCATCAACCTTTGTTCCGGGAGCGTAAAAGGGATAGTCGGCGTTTATACTGGCGTCTCCCCGCATCTCAGTAGTCACACCCTTATTCCGCATCACGTACCGCTTGCCCGCTTCGATCTTGAGCGGCTCGGCGGTGGGGTTGGGGACAGACGAGGCATCCACCGGGCGCTCGAATACCCGGCTAAGGTCTGGATGATGGACTATGGATGTGTGGGGTGAGTAATCCGTTTTAAGTCGGGTAGAGCCAACCTTGTGCGGCTCACCTTTCCAGTACGTCACGCACCCGCAAACGTGCCACTTTGCATGTGTCGCCTCCGGGGGCGCTTTGGTCCAGTCAATTTCAGGCATGCTCATATATCCTCCAAGGTCAGTTCTTCTTTTGGTTGTGGTGGTGGCAAAGCCACCGCGCATGGAAGCATCGCGCACAACGCGCCATGGACCAATAAGGACAGCGTTTTGCGCTGCTCCCTGGCCTGGCGCTGAAGAGCTTCATACATCGCTGGGGACACTTTTGTGGCCACCGGGATGGTGCGGCTGGCTGGCTTTGATTTTTTGGCTTTGATGAGGTTGAGAGTAGTGGGGGGTTACTTTAAGTGTCAAGAGAAAAAGTTTACCTGATTTGTGGCAGGGATTGAACCTTATTCTTTTTTTTTAATTAAGCTTCTGAGAGTAACTTCAAAAGTGTTGCGGCTTCCCATTTGATGTGAGCCGACCTTGCCGCCGACCTTGCCGCCGACCATGCCGACCATGCCGCCGACCTTGCCGCCGACCTTGCCGCCGACCTTGCCGCCGACCATGCCGCCGACTCTGATTTCCCATCAATCTGGGATTGGTGCCACAGCTTAACCAAATTAAGAGCGTTCCGGCATTCATCAGCATATTGTTCCTTGTCGGACTCCAGCCGGGTCAATGACTGGTCAATCCTTGCAACCGCGAGTCTGTGCCGCACCGGTTCGACATTCACACCCACAGGGATCATGCGGAGAAAATCTTCCGCGAATTGTTCCGCTTCACCTTTTGGCAGTTGTTCAAAAAGATAATCTTCCAGCCTTGCCAGCCATTCCGGGAGCCCCAGCTCAATGGGATAACGCGAATGATCATAGTTGTCCAAGGTGCATCCCACGGCGCATCCTTTGGTGGTACCATTGGATTCGAACCCGATGCCTTGTGTGAGGTGTTCAAGCCGGCGATGGCACTTGAGGCGGTTGACATATTTGCGTTTTATTTTAGGGTCGTTGTGGTAGCTGAGTAGTGGTGTATTCATGGTATTGTTTTTTTTGGTTAGGTTATTTTGAAAAGCGCCTTGCTGCCAGCCATACCAGGAAGGCAGTGGCAATGCAGAGAGCAAAGTAAGGGTTTATGTAGTCGGGGTGCATTTTAGTCTTCCGCGGGTCTGCCAATTTTCTTGAACAAAGCAATATAAGCCTTGTACTCCTTTATCTCCGCAGCGGTGTAGCCATTATCCCTGGCAAACTGCAAGGCTTCCTTGCTGGCCCACCATAAGTATGACTCACATCGGCAGCCAATTTGCAGGTAACCAGGTTTTGCGTTGGCCAGGCAGTGCTTTGATCCCTGGACGAAAAGTGGCGAGGTTTCCCACTCGCCGCCCCACATCTCGCCGCCCCACATCTCGCCGCCACGCATCACGCCGCCGCGCATCACGCCGCCGCGCATCTCGCCGCCACGCATCACGCCGCCGCGCATCTCGCCGCCACGCATCACGCCATCGCGCATCTCGCCGCCACGCATCACGCCGCCGCGCATCACGCCGCCGCGCATCACGCCACCGCACATCACGCCGC
>Ga0302140_10011247_pt1 | contig 11020 bp, 15 predicted proteins | sample I_Bog_E1_1_FD_202095 | JGI IMG/M metagenome (GOLD analysis project Ga0302140, IMG submission 202095) | Peat permafrost microbial communities from Stordalen Mire near Abisko, Sweden - I_Bog_E1_1 | ecosystem: Environmental > Terrestrial > Soil > Wetlands > Peat | place: Sweden: Abisko, Stordalen...
CCACAGCTTTCAATATACAGTGCTTTCTTCCTCTGCGCGGCAGTATCAAGATGAATCAGCTCTCGAATAGTCGAACTTAAAGATTTCAAAAATATGCATGTTCTTTTCCTATTTTACATCCTCCCAAGGTTGCCTCTCAGTGGTCAAAAATTCTTCCTCAATTCCCTTGTCGCCAACTCGATGCATGCTCTTCACTCCAGAGCTCTCCCTCTCCTCCCTACGTTGAAACCAAATCTGGCTTGCCCCCCAAGGATTCCGCTGTGCTCGCTTCCCACTCAAATCTAGTCCTGAACCCAGCGGATCCTTTTCCCACTGCCCAAAACCCCTGTTCCGTTCTCCTCGTCTGACCTCCTCAGCTCTTGCTACATCGTAATTATGACTTCCTTCCCTCATGTAGTCCGGATCAATACCCAAAAACGCTACCTCGTTCCCGGACAAGCCAAGTGGCGGGACATGCAACTTCAGAAACCTATCCTGCTTGAATGCGTGACTTATGATTGTCAATTTTCGCGGCCACCCTCCCATCGCCTTCCAGAACTTCAGCATCGAGAACAAGAGGTTCGAAAAGCTGTCAAGTGCCTGCTCTTCTAGCAGAATCCTCTCTTTCACCTCTTTCTCTCGGAGAATACCCCGATAATCATTAGCAATGCAGAGGTCGAGATATGATTTTGCTTCTGATTTGTCGACCTCAGGACGAGTCTTGGATCCAGAAAATATCAGGAGAGAAGAGGAATCAGTGCTAAGGAGAGAAACCCCGGCTTGGATGTGTTCGACTCAGGTTGCTGTCTCGTCTTTCTGGAAGGGAGCGAGGAGCCATTCTTTCTCATCTACACCGTGAGTCGGACCACCAATGTATATTGCGTGACAGCATACGAGAATGAGGTCCATTGGCTTGCATGATTTGTTTGACATCGAGGAATAAGCCTCGATAGGTTTCAATGGGAGACGAACTACACAATGGAGTGGCCGAGGAGAAAAGTGGGGAAGCGTGGAAGGAGAAGAGCGATTTGGACCGAAAGACTGTCCCTGAAGTAGAAATACCTTCTATATACGCAGACGCGAATGTTAGTGAGATAGAGAATGTAGAGTTCGACGTAGCAATTTTCTACAACCATTTCTAGACTCTCCTTAATATCTGAACCGTCGATTAACTGAGGCAGCTAGAGGTCGTCATGGATGATCGCTGGCATAGCTGACTGCAAGAGCGGCAAAGGGAAACTTGTTTTCCAAGGGTACTGGCGCAGAAGCTCCAACAATTCGAAATCTTGAACCGCTTCATAAATACAGTTAGTTGCTGAACGTAACCTAGCCAGTTTGCAAATCGAGATATTTTGGAAACTACGGGCAGGATGGGTGGAGTTCATCTCCACTTGTATCAACATACCAATACAGAGCAATCGAAAAAAGAAATACAACAGAACTTGTACTAAAGCCTTCGTGACACTAGTCCTCAGTATTCTAACTTGCGGTGAGATCTCTAAGTTTACCGAAGGCAGCAAGCATGCAATGTCAAAGGGGGAAGAAACACGTACTTTGCCGGTTATGCATGCAGATCCGATGGCACGTCAATTGGTTGTATGTTCAGGGTTATGGCGCTGCTGATGCAGAGATGCAAATCTCGTCTGCGATGTTCAAGGGCATGACAGATCAACTGCTGAGCTGACGCTGACTGAGTATTCTAAAAGCGACAGAAATCCGAGCCAATTTCGAATTGTGGCAGTACAATTAAGGTCCTTCGTATAAAGTCCCACGCCCAAAAATAAAAGCTTATGCAATTGTAATATGGAGACCACTTGAAGGCTTGGAGTTGGAGATAGAGATGATAATTCATCCGGATAAAGTTAAAGCAAGGGGGAAGGACCTAGCGGCCGCATGCAACTAAACCCCTGCCGATTGATATCCAGAGCAGATCTTGAAAACACTCTTTAGGACTTGTCAAGCACGTGGAACAAGGGCCGCAACGATGGCTTCGACTTCTGAGCCAATTTCGGTGCTATTTGTGTGCTTAGGAAACATCTGTCGATCCACCATGGCAGAAGGGATCTTCAGATCCATGGTATCGAAGCCTCCCTATGAAGGATTGATCTCCGAGATCGATTCCTGTGGAACGGGTGCGTACCACACTGGGAGCAGCCCAGATTCTAGGACCATGTCAACGCTTGAAGACAATGGGATCACGGACTATGACCACGCAGCTCGAAAGGTAAGTGTAGACAGCTTGTTGTACGATAGGCGCTTACCGCTGCACAGGTTCATGCTTCAGATTTCCAGAAGTTTGACTTCATCTTTGCCATGGACCGAGACAACCTTCGAGACCTGCAGAGACTTCATCAGCGAGCTGGTGGCAAGGCATCTGTCAAGTTGTTTGGAGAATTCAGTGGGAAGAAGCGCGCGGAAGCGGTCGATGATCCTTACTATGGAGGACGAGATGGCTTTGAGGAGGCTTACCAGCAACTTACGCGATTCTCAAGGAACTTCTTGAAGGAGAAGTTTCCGGATATCGAGGTTTGAACAGAGACTCGATATCATGGATGGAAACAAGGAAGAGCCTCTGCGCGGGATCTCGCAAGACGATGACGGCTAATCACAAACTCGTGACTTGTCTCAGACGCAAGGCATCTTGCAGTGGCGGGGAATACTGCCGGGGCGTTTGAGCGTGTAATTCCAATGGTCATGAGGCAAAATGGAGAACGGCGGGCTTGCAGACAAATCCTGTTCGTGATTTGACTGGTCTCCCTCGCTGCTTTCACGCCTCAGCTTGCTTGCCAAGACAGCCGCGTCTTCGTGGCTCTGAGTGGCTGTGCAGGTCGCAACTCGCCCCTGAAGGGTAGCGTCGTCCTTGAAATAGAACGGGATGCATGGTTGCCAGCCAGCCCGCCACGGTTGCTAGCAGCTGCAAAACGGCCTTGTCCGCAACTCCGCATCATAGTCAGACTTCAGACTTATGTAAAAGAAGAAGAATACGAGACTGCTTCTAGGGAACCTCTTCTGCTCTTCTTGCTCCCTTGCATACTTTGCGCACTGCTCTCTTTTGAAGAAACAATCATCCTATCTCTGGACTCTGTCCAACGACGAATGCCTACTTTGTCAATCTGAAACAGCAGCCCGCGGCTTGGCAGGCAAATCACAGCAGCACTTTCCCCTGCAGCCACCTCCTGAAACGACCTCCCTCCACGCACTGTCGCTGAAGCATCATCGAAGAACTCGAACCCGCCGCTGGATCAGAGTTCAAATTGCGCACTTGGGCGAGAAAAGGGGCATCCGACAGCGTCCCATTGAGCCAAGTGCATTCTTCGCCAACCCCGTACAAGAATCCTCCAACCACGCGCCGTCCCCGCCAGAACGGGCCCTTCACCATGTCATATAACCGTCTAGGTACGTCCTCCTTCACTTGCGGCGGAGTCTTTTGAGCTTCAAAAGGCTTTTTTCTTGAAGTGTCCGCGTTGTGAAATGTGCCGCACCTACAAAGCTACAATTCATCAACATACGACGCGTGAACTTTTGAGCGCGACATCCAACCTTTCCTCCCTGCCCGGCGCACAGAAACTTCCTCGAGGGAAGCTCGCGACTATCAAACACAGCCCTCCTGCTTAGTACAGCGAGCGAGCTTTCTCTTCTTCCTGCAACACAGAGTCTGCGACTCGAGTAACACCACTTTCTAACATTTCTCGATTCCGACAGACCACCCAGGCCAAGGCCAGCAAGACGAATACTACAGTATGAATAACCGACCGGGACGAACGCCATCTCCTGGGCATCCAGTAAACCAAGGATACCAACTGGAAGATGCACCCTACGGCAGACCGGCCGGATCTCCAGGACCTGGCAGACACAATCTAGAGATCCCGATGGGTCCCGGACGCTATACTCCTAGTGATCGACTGCAGGCACAACCTACTGTAAGCCTCTAATCATATTGACATCAGAAGAAATTGCGCTGACTCGTCCAACAGTACTCGGTCGAGAACATAAACAACTCATATGGGCACAACGAAGAGTATGAGCAAAGTTATCCTCTCGACCCGAACCACAACTATCAGCAGGATTATTCGATCAATCCGCAAGCTCACCACGATCAATACTATAATCCGCCGTACCAACCTTCACCTCACGAAGAGCACCCTTTGACGAATTTCCCATCGAATCCTGCTGATCCATATTACAACCATGAAGAAGAACACCGTCCAATTCTCCAGGCGCAAGATACCGCCTACGGACCAGACCCTCATACCGCTCCAGCATATTCAGACTATGATGGGGCGCATGGTCCCGAACCATCAGCGACACCAGTCCCTGCGCTCAAGCGTTACAAGACTGTGAAGGAGGTGCAATTATTCAATGGTAATCTCGTCCTTGACTGTCCCATCCCACCGAAGCTTCTGAACATGGTACCGCATGCTCAACCTCCGGAGAGAGACGAATTTACACATATGCGGTATTCAGCAGCTACTTGTGACCCGAGCGAGTTCTTCGAAGAGCGCTTCACCCTCAGACAGAAACTCTTCGCAAAGCCCAGACACACAGAACTGTTTATTGTGGTTACTATGTACAACGAAGATGATGTGCTGTTTGCCCGAACGATGAGCGGTGTCTTCAAGAACGTTGAATACATGTGCTCCCGTAAGGACAGCAAGACTTGGGGAAAGGATGCCTGGAAGAAGATAGTTGTCTGCGTTGTCAGCGATGGTCGTGCCAAGATCAACGAGAGAACGAAGGCAGTGCTGGCAGGTATGGGCGTTTACCAGGACGGAATCGCCAAACAACAGGTCAATGGAAAGGACGTGACAGCTCATATCTACGAGTACACGACGCAAGTCGGTATTTCCGTAAAAAAGGATCTTGTCGAGCTTCGCCCAAAGCAGCAGCCAGTTCAGCTTCTCTTCTGCCTAAAAGAGAAGAATCAGAAGAAGATCAACTCGCACAGATGGTTCTTCCAAGCATTTGGACGAGTCTTGGACCCCAATATTTGTGTCCTTATCGATGCGGGTACTAAGCCGGGAAAGGACTCTATCTACCACTTGTGGAAAGCTTTCGACTTGGAGCCTATGTGTGCTGGTGCCTGTGGAGAGATTAAGGCAATGTTGGGACCGGGAGGAAAGAACCTGCTCAATCCACTTGTGGCCACGCAGAACTTCGAATACAAGATGAGCAATATCTTGGACAAGCCGCTAGAATCTGCTTTTGGTTTCATTTCAGTCTTACCAGGTGCATTCTCAGCCTATCGATTTGTGGCCCTACAAAATGACAAGGCCGGCAATGGACCACTCGAAAAGTATTTTGCTGGTGAGAAGATGCATGGGGCCAACGCTGGTATCTTCACTGCGAATATGTACCTTGCTGAGGATCGTATTCTCTGTTTCGAGCTGGTTTCGAAGCGCAATTGCCATTGGATTCTTCAATATGTCAAATCTGCTACTGGCGAGACCGACGTACCGGATACTATGGCTGAACTGATTCTCCAACGCCGAAGATGGTTAAATGGTAGTTTCTTTGCAGCCGTTTACGCCCTGGCACATTTCTACCAGCTCTTCCGGAGCGACCACAGCTTCTTGCGTAAACTCATGTTCCTGATAGAATTCACGTACACAACCATCAGCATGATCTTTGCATGGTTCGCTATCGGCAATTTCTTCCTGGTATTCCATATTCTGACTACCTCTCTCTCGGATCCGGATAAACTTGGCAAGGTCGGGAATATTCTTGGTGTTGTCTTCGAGTGGATGTACCTCTTCACACTTCTGACTTGCTTCATCCTGGCGTTGGGTAACCGGCCTCAAGGAACGAATAAGGCTTACATGCTAATGGTCTACTTCTGGGCTTTCATTATGTGGTAAGTTCCAGTTCTTGTCTGAAAGCTGAAATATACTGACGCCTCCCAGCTACCTGATGTTTGCATCAGTCTTCATCACGGTGAAATCTGTTCAAAGTGAAATCGACCAACATAAATTCACGGTTTCCGACATTTTGAAGAACCAGATCTTCTACACACTAATCATCTCACTGGCATCCACCTACCTCCTGTGGTTCGTGGTCTCCTTCCTGTTCTTCGACCCATGGCACATGTTCACTTCCTTCATCCAATACCTCCTCCTGACCCCGACCTACATCAACATTCTCAACGTATATGCCTTCTGCAACACCCACGATATTACATGGGGTACGAAGGGTGATGACAAAGCTGAGAAGCTACCTTCTGCGACTCTTAAGCCTGGCGGAAAAGTGGATGTCAACATTCCCACGGACGACGGCGACTTGAACGCTCAGTACGAGGCCGAGATGCGCAAGATCGTCTCAAAGGCTCCTCCGGAGAAGCGTGTACACTCTGCATCGGAAATTCAGGAAGATTACTACAAATCGTTCAGATCTTTTGTCGTCATCTTCTGGTTGGTGTGCAACTTCGGTCTCGTGGCTGTCGTCTTGAGCACCGCAGGTCTAGAACGTGTCACTACGTCAACAGGAACAAGCAGGAGTGCCATCTACTTGGCGGTCGTGCTCTGGTCTGTTGCAGGTCTCTCGGCATTCAAGTTCATTGGCGCCATGTGGTTCTTGATCGTCAGGATGTTCAGAGGTGTCTAATTCGTTTCGTTGCTTACCATTGAATCATTTCGAGCGAGCGATGCATTTTCCATAACGAGGTGCCTTTTTGTGCTACTGTTCTGTTTATGTATAGGTGTATGGATGTGTACAGAATTTCCTCCTTTCTCTCTTCTTTGATATTAGATGACGAGGTGTGGCGTGAATCAGATTGGATTCTCGGACTTCTCTGGGCTACGGGTGGCAAAGCCAAAGGTTACAGGATTCAGAAAACCAAAATATACCCCTTGCATGGCACATTAAAACTGATATTTCTCTATATGCTTTTGAACCTGGCTTGTGAATTGAGTATTGAGACTATGAGGCAGCCTCAGAACCCAACTTCTCCAACTCGAGCTTCAAGAACTCCTCCGCATTAATGAGCTCAGTGCTCCCATAAACCACTCTCCTCCTACCTGCACCCTTCTCTGCTCCACTCCCACCTGCGCCTGTCCGCTTTGCCCACTCCTGCAGATTGCCATACTCGTCCATACTGCCCCCTCCAACAGTGAACACAATCGACTCACTGAAGCCTTGTCTTCTCTGTCCAAATGTTGCTCCCGTACCAGGCCCATGTCCGCCAAGACCACCCGGCATCTCGCCTCCTTTCCTCGCTGCACTAACGGGCGGCATTGTGCCTCGAGCATTTGCGCTCCGTGGATCAAAATACAGGTAATTTTCCGTCTTCGCAATGGCAGAACTCGAGGCACCAGCAGGGTCCATGATCGATTCTGTAATCTTTGTGACTGTGAGATCGCGATTTGCAGGCAGGAAGTTCTTGACTCCTGAAATCAAGTTCTCGAAGTTAGCGCCGACGCCAGATTCCTTAAGAGATGAGGTCAGGCGAGAGGAGATCGAGGAGAAGCCACGGAAGAGCTCGGTGGATGCAGATGCTTGTTGAGGGGTTTGTGAGGGTGCTGGAGTCATCATTGTCATGCGTGTCGTGGCGCGAACTCTGCAGCGTTGTTAGATGGATTATTGCAGAGGCTAGATCAAGGCTTACTGTTTGACATATGCGAGGGATGTGGTGTCTGCTCCTGCTGCTTTAAGGGCTTCTTCGAATTTCTCCATATCTGTTCTCGAGACATCTTGCTCCGTGCTTAGGAACCAGATAATGAACAGTCTTAATTTGTCCATAGGCTCTTTGCCTTTGGCCTCATCTGCTAAGACCTCCAGGATTTGTGTCTTGGTCTGTTTCATGATGTTCTCTTCCATCTGGAAGAAATTATCTAGCTGACGGTTCTTGATGCCCGTCAGTAAGCCCGCAAGAATGTTCATGTGCATGTCCAAGACAGCTTTTCTCTCCCGCAACTCAGGCAGAAGTGTGATGGCCGCTTTCAGATGCTGTGCAGAAGCACTTGTGTCATTCTGCAGGTCTTCTATTGAAGAAGCTCCAGTCTTCTTAGTAATCTCGTTCGCATCATCCTTATATCGGCTTAATTCCGCATCAATGTCTTCTGCCACTTGCGGGAAAGGCACGCTTGCGTTTTTGCTCCAGAAAAAGTCGTTCGAGGTAAGGTCGTAAGCTTTTTTCGTGGTACCCTTCGCAGGATTGTTCTCATCTATTGGTGTTTCGACAGTGATGCGATTTAATTTCATATTCAAGATATCGTGCACAAGTGATTGATAGGTCCACGAATGCGACAGCATCGGTATGAGATCCACATTTCGGTCCAGGATGATGAGGACAGGTCTGGAGGAGGGTGTACCAGCAGTCGTTGATGGTCGATTGCTCGACGCAGAGAACAAATTGTCTTTCGAGTTCAAAATATGGTCTCGCAACTTCCGATCGAGCTTTGCAGATATCATTTCCGCTGCCGCTCCTTTCGGACATCGTATAATGGGCATGACGCCTAAAAGAGGTTAGTTACCCGAAGGTTGTTAGCTTCCGGAGAGTTCCTACCCATTGTAACCATTACACTAAACAGCCCGCTAACAATTCTGTCAATAACATGGTCCAGTTCCTCATCCTTCGTCCGTGCGCTATTCAGTGCCCAATATGTGTTTTCCTTTCTCATTCCCAAGCTAAAAAGGTCTGGCTCTCCTACAATAAAGTTCAGGTATTGGTCGTAGAATTGTGCAATGCTCTCTGCTGTGCCCGCCTCAGCTGTTTGCCTTGCGAAGTCCTCCAGCAGAGGCCGTGGTATCGAGGAGAGGAAGTTGATATATGCGGGAGAATACAGTCCTTTAGAGAGGTCCGTTGTGATTGCTTTCAGATTCGGTGCAGTAGGTTCAACCAGATATAGAACTGGTACGTCGGGAATGGGGTGGCGCGAGGAAGCTATATGCCTGACTTGATCAGCAAACGGTTGGCATTTGTCCCACTCCTTCCGGAACATACATGTGCATTGTAACGCCCCATGTCCGCAAATCGTTCACTCTCAGAACACTGCTGATAACATCTCTTCCCAGATCGTCGAATACCAAGACTTTCCATATAGGATCCCCGTCCGAATTGAGTATCGGCGCAGAAGGTATAGCCAAACCGTTGCTCGCTGCATGATCGTGGTGCTCGGGCGAGAGTTCCTCGGCATCGTGGTTCAAGTTTAGCATGCGCTCTATCGATCCTGTATAGACTGTTAATCGCAAGCTTCAGCGCTGTTTGTTGAGTTTCTTACTGATTTGACGGTCTCGAAGTGAGTTCTGGGTGGACGCCATGGCGGCTGGTGTTTTGAAGGCTGTAAATCAGCCAAGTTGGAGAACCTGTATCATGCACATACACTGCCAATGCAAGTATGTCGGGGCACGAGGGATAGGTGGAGGTATTAGGACAGATCAGCCAGCTTGTATATAGCTACATCACACTCTTGGAATTTCGATGCTCTGGGGTCGCTCTGGGCTTAGCGGGACTGCGCTAGCCCCGGAGAGGGAAGGCGTGGTTGGCAGCCGCCCTGGTCGCAGTTCCAAGGTCTTTCACGACCGCCCCCGTTCTTCCTTCTTTCATCCTCTCGACTACGACATCCCTTCACCTCATCCATTGCCAACCCCATCAACTTCTCATTTCGGCCATCATGGCCACGACCTGACAGGAACAATTCTTTAAAATGACATAGTGACCGGTTGACCGATTGAAAAGAAAGGGCTGCGGTCGCTCCGTGGGAGAGCTTGCCTTAAGAAGGGTACGGTGACACCTGAATTCTTCATTGTTGGCCCTGAGGGCGAGAGAGCGAGAGCGCGAGGGCGAGGGCGAAAGGCCAGAAAGCACCGCCACCTCAGAAAACAGTACTTGCTGCACCCCAACGCCCCCCAAATTGCCTAGACACGAGCTCGCGCTTTTGCCTGAGCCTTTGGCGGAACCTGGGACTGCGTATGCTGCAGGCCACGCGATAAAGTGCCCGTATTACATTACAGACGCAGCGCTCGCTGGGCAGAGTGCGGAGAGTGCTGAGAGTGCGCTGCGCTGCACTGCACTGTGCGGGATCTGCTTCTGTGGCCCGGCGTACCCTTCCTTGTCGACCCTGGTTGCGGACGGTGTCTCTGGCCCATAGGCGCACTGCTCGCTCTGCTCGCTGCACCGGCGACGTGTGATCTGGGCCGTTGCTGGGGCAGGCAGACTGCACGCTCGCTCGCTCGCAAGCCCAAGGCGCGTCGGTGGCAGCAGGCTCCTGTACATGAATATTTTCCTTGGTCGCTGGTCACTCACTATTTGCGCCCGAGTCGAGGAGTCAGGGAGTTGGGTTACTCGAAGCTGACCAGAATTCTCGTCTAGTAGACCAATCATCATCGCCCGGCTCAACCTCGGTAGTTTCCTTCCAAAATAAGCCAGGGCACCCTTCATTTCCAGTCGATCTCTCTGCCGCATCACGTGATTAGCATCTACTTCCACTCCTCGAAGACAAGATGGAGGGCCAGAACAATCATGGATATGACTTGCCAGAGGACATGAGGTTTGACGACCTCATTAATAATGCTGGCTGGCCAGCGGCGGCGGATCAACAATACCAATACCAGCAGCCACAGCCAGACCCCTACGCTCGATACCAGCAAAGTCAGATGCCTTATGAACATTTCGATCCTTCTCAACAGCCATCGTATCCCCCAGTCTCTTATGCGAACTCTCCATATACCTCGCAGTATCAACATGCCAGACCATCCGATGTCTTCGGACCTACTTCATACAATGTCGATCCCTCCTTGCAAGCCTCGGCGGGTTACAACCCCCCGGGTAGCTCCTTCTCCTTTGCTGCTCCTGCAATCGAGACTGCCACAATTTCTCCGCAATCCCTTCAATACCAGATGCCTCCTTCTCAACATATCCACCGTAGTATCTCGAACCCGACTTTCCAACAATCTGCGAATGGTATGGGTCCTAATTACAGCCCACGAACTCCAGACCAGACTGCCGTGTATTACCCTAGTGCACAAAATGGAACTATGCAGGCCAGTCAGGGCAATACCGTCAGCTATCCTGTCTTGCCCAATGGTTCTCCTGAGATCGAACCCAAGC
>Ga0302140_10011248_pt1 | contig 11020 bp, 11 predicted proteins | sample I_Bog_E1_1_FD_202095 | JGI IMG/M metagenome (GOLD analysis project Ga0302140, IMG submission 202095) | Peat permafrost microbial communities from Stordalen Mire near Abisko, Sweden - I_Bog_E1_1 | ecosystem: Environmental > Terrestrial > Soil > Wetlands > Peat | place: Sweden: Abisko, Stordalen...
TTGTACGGGAAAGTCGGCAACTGCATATTGGCGTCCTCCGCTGAAGGGATATTGTCCCTTTCCAAAGTTTCAGCTGATATTATACGATGGGATTCAAGAATACTCACTGCAGACATCCGGAGTAAAACCAACCAGCAGGCAGGCCAATTTTCTGAGGACCAGGTCCGGCTGGTTGAGTGGTTCCGACAGGCGGAGTTGATGTCGTGGTCGTTACCCCACCTCCACCCCCAGCTGTTGTGGTTCCACTTGACGCGCCTTTCGTGTACACCGAGAGACGATTCCCAGCTCCACAAAGCTCAGCTGAATTTCCAGCACATGCAAAAGAACAGTCACTAGCAGCGGCAGCTACCGACCCAGCTGAGAAGCTATTTCCGCAATAACCTGCGGGAATACATCAGTATCAGAAGCGAAGATTAAGGAGGGATGCCTACATTCGCGACCATATTCAACACCGAAATAGATATATCCTGCACAGTCCGAGGCACAAGACTCAAGCGTCATCGTATCATAAGCAGTTGCTTTGGAAGCAAGTGCTCTGGAGCTCGTAGCTTCTGTTTGGCAACCATAGTAGGTCCATGCTGAGACTGCACTCTGTCTCTGCTCGAGGATGATTCCAGCACGTGATGAAGTGATCTGTAAAAGAGTGAGCAAGGCGCTCGTTTCCGTGCAAGACGAACTCACAATTGATGCTACCACCACTGCTCTGAAAGTAGACCAGATATTCCTGCCCATGATGTAAGGCGTTGTGAAACAACAGTGGTATCTATGACAAATTAAATTATCTAATTGATTAAAGCAACCAAGGTATCTTGCTAGTACCATGAAACAAAAGATGAGCACACAAAAACGAGCGTGATACTCTAGCAGGCAACGACAGTTTGGTTAAGAGAAGGGGTAGCAACATAAAGGAAAGGCGGGATTGAAGATCATGCTGAGTTGGTGTCACCACAAACATTAGGGCTGATTGTCCCCAGGATGTCAAATGCATGCCAAGCAGGGCCTCGTATTTACCCTCTTCGTTCCTAAATAGGGCAAGGGAACAACCTAGTTCCGAAAGCACGTCCATCATGCCGTACAATGAAAATAACATGGCTCTGACATCTACCATAGGCCAATAGCTCATCTCATGCGTTGATAGTACGGTCATTCGGACGGGTAGTTCAGAATAATGGCAGTATCTCCCATCAGCTGAGGCACATGAAGCCAGGCTGCGATGTTAGCCTCAGAACATATGCAGCACGAAAAGTAGGGGATCGGCATGTGAGATCCGTAAACGAGACTTGGCGTGCTTGGCTACAAGCACCTCACAAGAACCTCACGATGACCCATCCGCAGATGCAGTTGGAGACTGGGGCCCGATGAGGGTTCGGTGTATGATGAGCGTTCTGGCAGATTGTGATCACCCCACGCAAAATTAACGCGGAATTAGGCCGGTTGGAAACAATAAGCTTAAAACCCTGAACCGTTCAAACTGAAACATTGCTCGGGCTGCTGAAAGCTAAACTGGAAGTTCGGTATCGCGAGAAGAGAGGGATGGGCGGCCCCTACTTGGAATGACCCGGGGTTGCTTGTCCGTGCAGGAACCGTTTGTGGGCCGAGATGCTGGACAAGGACGGTGGTTGGCTCGATGCGCTGGCATTATCGCAATGCTGATGGGAGGAACACGATTGGCACGATCCGCCCCGAGACTCTTCCGAAGATCATGTCCTATTTTTGGGAATCTTGAGGACTTCGTGATGGCGTGCGTCGGAGAGAAGTATGTGATTCGTGAGAGAAGTTGCACAGAGATGGAGTGGGGGATAGAATTAATGTGCTGACAAAGATCGTTGTGGCCCTGGAGCAATCCCAGGATGAAGCGAACAGATTCCTAGATGTTGCAGGTAGGACAAGAATCTGCTTCAGTGCATCAGACTATCGATCAGAGAACCGATACCGAAAACGAAGCGCCGCACAGAGTGCGTAAGATGTGGCGCCATTATCTTGGTTCGCTGCTGGGAACAAGTTCTTCTATGATCAAGGCGAAGCGGGTGGAGCTGTGGAAAGATAATTCGTCAGGACAGAGTTGAAGCTAATAAATGCACATTCGACCCGAAAGAGTTGTTGTTCCGCTCTCCAATCTCAACGCTGTTGCACATATGACTTGCATTGGCGTGGAAGTCGGCGGTGGGATGCTGACACTGTTGAACCATTTGATACTGTAGTGTCTAGAGGATGGAGGTTGCGATTGGCCAGCTCAACTATTGGTCGAATCATCCAAGTGGACATAGGACAATGAACATGGATGCTTGCTTGTGGAGGCATAATCTGCTCTGAAGAGTCAGCTTCGGTCGCATTGCTGGCACTGCAACCACTCGACTCCGACGAGGAGCGGGATTGCTCAGTTGCTGTCTGTGGAAAGTGACCAACTGTAAGCAAGGAAAGCATGGCTATGACAGAACGTAGAGTCAACGTGAGTTGTCTTGTCCAAAGAGCGTGCAATTGCAATCTGTAAATAGAAATGATTCCACTGGGAGGTAGAGAGAAGAAAACCTTTAATATACTCTGCAAATGGGCCCGCAAACGGCAACTTGCAGCGAGTTGCAGGGCCGAGTGTCACTACTACTCCCGCTTGAGATCAAGAGCATGCAGAAACTCAAGAACCAAGATGTCGTCGCGGAGCTGGGGCCTGTAAATGGGGTTCAAGTTTCAACTGAATGCTGAAAGGTTGAAGTCCTGCATTCACCTGCCCAGGGCAGACGTGACTAAGATCGACGTTTCACAAATGGACTCCTCTGAACGTATACCGCGATCGAGGTTGAGCGGCAGAAGTGTGTCCGGGAAGGTCTCGTAAGTCGAGACTTCCGCATTCAGCCGAGCCGAGCCGAGGCGCCTCAACGCGTCCCCGCGCGAACATCGCGTCTCCCAGCCTCACAACAACCATGATTTGATCTCGCCACACCGACGCTGGAAATGGAGAGTTGGAAGAATGGTCGGCGGGACCTGTTCGACCAGCTCACCAAGGTCTGCGACCGCATTGGGCAGGATCTGGTAGCTGGTGCGTTGATTCTCTGGCTTTGCCCCGGAGTCGTGCTAACAATCTCTGGTGCAGATTTCCATGACAGGAACGCAGTCCGAATTGGCGAGGAAGAGCTGCGATTGCTTCGAGATACGTCGGCGCGGGTTGAGAGGCTTGTGGAGCGCAATGCGTATTTGTCAGACGAGCTGGACAAATGGAAGGAGGCGTCATCGAGGGTAGAGGATTTGGAGAGGGAAAATAGGCGGCTGGCAGAGGAGGTGGCACAGAGCTTGAAGCAGCAGCAGCAGCAGATCTCTGGAACCCCAAAACTACGCTTCCAGGCTGGAACGAGTTCGAAGTCCGCAACTCCGGCCCCCAGCGATCCGAAATCATCAGCACCTGGAATGGATAGCGATCTGTCAAAGACAATGATTAAGAAGGAGATACACCAGTCACTGATTGCAAAATACAATAAAGTGTGTGAGCAAGTCAGGGTACTTGACGAAGTGAGGAAGACGATCGATGATGCGTTGCGTACCGAGAAGGAAAAGACGAAGAGGTGGGTGGCATGGCAGAATATTCAGGACGCGGACATGAGGAAAAAGGATGACAAGATTCAAAGACTTGAGGAGGAGATTGAACGACTGCGGTCACGATCAAATGGAGAAAAATCCATGCCCAATGTTCCATTGTCGAGAGCTGATGGTGGGAGCGCAGACCAATTCGATAGAGAAGTCACTCGAGTGGTTCAGGTACCAATGAGCAGCCCGATCAAAGGCCACGAAGTCCCATCAGCTACAATAGAGCGGGAAGGAGCCGGACGAGTCCTCGATATTTTGACTTCATTCAACCAAGGGAAGTCTCCCGCACCTGAGGAACCCGACCTTCCAGTCCATCGGGTCACTGATGACATGCAAGTTGATGATACGGACTTTGAGGCCATTGAAGCTCGGCATACAAGCTCTACTCAAGGATCGGATCCAGTCTCTCCCAACAAGGCAACAAGTCAAGAACAAGCTCCGATAGAGAAGCCAACATCTCAACGTTCTAGTTCTCCGGCAATAGTTGAAGTTCGTTGCATCAAAAAGCGCAAAGCTCCCCACGGCAGCCAGAAAATCAAAACAGAGGTCAAAGTCGAGACGATCTCAAGCAGTCCGATTGGGCTTGCGCGGCTCCAGTATCTAGATCCCAACGAAAGCCTGGATCTCGACGATATAGGGGAGAAAGTTGTTACTCCGAGGAAGCAGCGAAGGGTGGTTGAGTTGACACGTCCCAATTCTAGACCTGTCTCTTTGTCTCCTTTAGCTGCAAAGCTTCGGGTCCATCATGAAAGCCAGTGTGGCAGCAATACAATGGATGAAGGGGTTGGAATTGCATCACAAGAAACGCCTGTGCGACATAGACATTCGATTCTACAACCCCGAAGCACGAACCAGCAAATCTTGCCACGTACATCGGAGGATAGAGCACCTAAGAAGCGTCGGATTGCGAGCGATGAGGCCGTTGGTGAACTTGTCGAGGATGGTGAAATTGAGGCTCCAGCATCCAAGTCACGGAGACAAGCAGCAAATACCAATGATCGCCTAGGTGGGCTGCTCGCGAAACCTTCACCACCAAAGAGAGTCCTCAGTCCGCTCCTCATGCGTGCCGGTGGACAAGAACCACGTTCAGCTAGAACCTCTGTGACTTCTGGACTTGCTCGTGAGATTCAGCATCTTTCCCAGGATGAACATGATCAGATCATAAATTTTACATCTGCACGACTCAAGGATCATTTTCCATCTGCATCCAGGCGTCGAGTTCCACAATCGGCAGACTCTTCAAGACCATCCTCCAGATCTTCTCATGCAGGCTCTGCTGAACCAACATTGCCCTCCTCTAGGACATCATTGAGGGAATCTGCTGGCCCCTCGATGCCAACGTCAAAGGGAATGTCCAGAGGCTCTGAAGAGCCAACGAGACCAACTTCAAAGGGGACATCGAGAGAATCTTTACATATGTCACCAATGCACTTCGCCTACCTTCCGCCAAAGCGACTGCTCCCTGCGGACTTTGCGAAAGCTTCTCCACGAACACCTGCAGTAAATCTCAGGCTCACTGTACAACATAATACTGGATCCAACAAAACAGCAACAAGCAATTTTCGTCGTTCGCGGAATGATATTGCTTCCGACTGGGACATAGATCCTGATGAAGAGCCGTTACGTTTGAGGCCACTCAACACACTGAAACGCACCGACTTCAAAGTCAATCCAAACTACAACCAAGGTTATAACTATGCATTCTCTGAAGTTGTTCGAGGTCGAACCGCGCGCCAGGAATGCTTGCAAGGGTGCACTAAGCCCGAATGCTGTGGCAGCAAGTTTCGCACTCTCGCAGAGATGGAACGCGAGAGCCGTAGAAGGCCAACCTTGTCACAGGAAGAGGCGGACGAGATGTTGCTCGATGAGTATATGGGTGACGATGCGTACAAGATACGCAGTATGAGCAAGGAGCAGAAAGAGGAGTTGATTATCCAGGCAATGACGAGAGATATGGCGAACAAGTATGGCAAACACAGGCATGCCTATGAGAGGAGGACCAGCCCACCTGGCTTCTGGAGAGCCGATTTTCCAACCACACAGGAAGAGAGGGAGGACCTTGCAGAGGCGATCGAGATGGAGAGGAATGCTGTTGAGGAACGGTACAAGGAGGCTATGAGACCTAACGGCCGGTTCAAGTTTCGTGATGAATAACGCAGATATGATGCTCATTGTTCCGGTTTTTGGGAGCATTGCATGGCATAAGGAAAGGAAAGGAGCATGGGTACTGGGCAGTGGGCATTGCTAGGAGCATTGCTAGGAGCATTATGGTACAGATGGCTGCATTGTTACACTGGCCTGGCATTTTTGGAGTTGTTGTATTCAGAAATTGTAGCTCGATTTGCAGACATCGATAAAATGTGTATCTCCGTCAATCCCGACTGTATGGAAGTGAAACGTCACGTCCAGGGGGGAGATAATTCCAGATGTGGCTGTGCGCCAAAACCACGCTAAAATTACGAGGCGGCGGGATCAACGGCAACCTTCGCGACAACTTCATACGAACTCTCCAACTCCAATTCCATCACCAACCCGAGACCAGACACCGGATAGAGCCGGTCCATGATCTCGAAATCCCTTCAAGATGGCAGACCAAACACCCGGAATGACGCATGAGGATTCGATTGGGTCGCAGGATCCGCGTAACCAGGTGGAGGAGAAGAAGAAGAGCAGGAGGCCCGCAAGTGAGGAAGCCCCGGATATTTTGCGCATGGAGAAGGAATGGAAGTTGACCTGTGTACTCTCTCTGCAGATACGGCATTCCGCCAGCAGCGATTAAAGGCCTGGCAGTGAGTGGCATCTTGACCGGACTGCGCAACTTCAGCTTACATGATCCGCAGACCGATTCTCACGCCAAAGACTGTCCTCCCATTATTCTTCGCCATCGGCATCATATTTGCGCCCATCGGAGGAGGATTATTATATGCCAGCGCGCAGGTCAGTGGCTTTAGAGATATCGCAGGAGGCGGCGGAGAGCGGACAATCCAATGCTGACATGGCTTTTGCAGGTTCAAGAACTCATCATAGACTACTCGACGTGTTTTACAGACGCCCCAGAGTCACCTCAATCTCCGGCTGTTATGCCCAGCCATCTCGTCACATCACACTTCAACAGTCCAGACACGGCCCTTGAACAGGCCCCGACATGGTCGAGGCAGAGCGTCAATGTTAGCTACGGACCAGATGATATCAATGTTGGCTCGGGACCCGTCCCGACCACACGCTGTACTATCTTATTCTCGATTCCATCGAACATGACGCCCCCCGTCCTCTTCTACTATCGACTCACAAACTTCTATCAGAATCACCGACGGTACGCCAAGTCCTTCAACACAGATCAACTGTCCGGAAAAGCCGTATCCGCCAACGACGTCCACAACAGCGACTGCACACCTTTGACGACTGTCACTGAAAATGGCGTCCAGAAGCCATATTACCCATGCGGTCTCGCGCCCAACTCCGTCTTCAACGACACCTTCTACTCCCCCATCCTCCTTGACGTGGTCAACAGTAACGTGCAGAACGAAACCTACCCAATGCAAAACACGTCGAACATTTCTTGGGAGTCGGACAAGAAGCTGTATGGCGAGAGCAAGTACAACTGGTCACAGGTCGCCGTGCCGCCAAACTGGATGCTTCGATACCCGAACGGATACAGCGATGCCTACCACCCAGACCTGGTAGACGACGAGCAGTTCCAAGTCTGGATGCGTCTCGCGGGCCTGCCGACATTCAGCAAGCTTACGCAACGCAACGATAACATGACAATGGTCAAAGGGCGGTACTCAGTAGACATTGACCACCGTACGTTACCCCTTTCCCTCTCCAAACGAGCCTCAATATCTAACACCGCACAGATTTCAACGTGACTGAATATGGCGGCACAAAGTCTATCATAATCTCCACGCGCACCGTGATGGGCGGCAAGAACCCCTTCCTGGGCGTCGCGTACGTGGTCGTGGGCGGCATCTGCATCGTGCTCGGCGCCCTCTTCACCGTCACGCATCTGATCAAGCCAAGGAAGCTGGGCGACCACACTTACCTAAGCTGGAACAACGAGGCGCCGAGTGCGGCTGTGCATGCCAGTGGGCGAGACCTGGGAGTTGAGGGGCATGCCTGATCTCGTATCTCCCTTTCCATTCTTCGAGAAACTAGAAAGTGGAAGAGAAAAGTTGAAGTGGAAAGCAGGGGAGGGTGTACAATAAGCATCGACGCATTTCCTTGCCGCTCATGATCACGCTTTCTTACCCGTTGTATCCATTTCGTTTACAAATTTTCCTTTTGTGGCACGGCAAAGCGGTCTGGCGTCCTTCCTTGGTTCTGGATGGGTGGATTGGGATTGGTTTGTTTGATTTATAGTACAGTGATAGAGTATCGGATGCATTTACAAACCCCTCCTGTTTCCGTGATTGAGATCTAGCTCTATCTAAGCTGGTTCATCGCCTACGTATGGTTCTCTAGAGCAGAGAAGGTAGAGTTACAAGGCAAGGTCAAGCACTTCACGGAAGCAGCGTAGAATGAGGAGGTAATCGTCATCGTATTACTAAAGGCATTTAAGGACTTCGCTATCTCCCAAGCAGGCAGACCTATCCTCAAAACTAAATGCACGCATGAATGCCCATTTTCGCGGCTCCAAACGCCTCGCATCAGCAGCGCACCTATCAAAACACATCATGAGTTGCTTCCTCCCGTTCATCCTCCCTTCCTCTATTCCTTCGCACACATGATAAAATGCCGCCTGAGATACGCAGCCACCCAGCATGAACTCAAGAGAAGACTCAATGCTTCCGCTTCTTCTTCGGCTTCTCCTCGTCCTCGTCCTGCAAGCCGCTCTCGCGATCCTTGCGCTTCGCCTTCTTCTCCAATTCATCCCAGTCCTCGCCCTCGCTTGCATCGTCATCACTTCCCTCTTCACTCGCATCTGCGCTCGCGTTGCTGTCAAAATCACTATCCTCGTCACTCGACTCTTCAGAGGCAGCAAGCTCGCTATCGCTCATCTCAAAGGCAGACTCCTCACTCTCTTCCTCTGCATCTTCGTCGTCTGTCTCCGTTTGCAAGAACGACCATCCGCCGTCCTGGAAGAATGCGTGTGTGTCTGCTGTGACTGTTTTCATAATCGTCGGCCAGTTCAGGTTCAGTGGCCCTTCTGAGAAGGGGATATTGACCGAGTCAAGCCACTCCTTGACGTTCTCGAGAGACTCAACGGGGATGGTGTTGATGTGATATGGTGGACGGTGGAAATCCTTAAAGACAAATACCATGTCGAAATTCTTAAGACCGAATTGGACACGCTCGAGATGAGCAATTTCGATATCCTCGAGAGTGATGACCATGAATGGAGGTTCAGTGAGCTGGACCAGGCAGTCTGTTGATGGCTGACAGAAGACGCTGGAACGGAACGGGACACCGTTGAACCCAAGTTCGCGGAAGGGAACGTCGACGTCAACATTTTCATTCTTGCCCGCCTCAGCGATTTTCTCAGCAAAGGCTTTGAATTGTCGATCGAGCTCTGCACGGCGTCTTCGTTCTTCTTGCTCGGCCTCAAATTCCTCCTCGTCTCCATATCTGTACTTTCGCTTTCTGTTTCCCGTCTCATCGAATTGGATGTCTGTAGCTTCTCGATAGAATTGAACGTCCTTTGCCTTCTTCTTGCCGATCAAAATTGGATCTTTCAAATGGACATGGATAATGACGATGAGTTCGTGCTGGCAAGGCTGGAAAAAGAGATGCTTGACGTTGCTGAAAAGAATGTCGACGCGATGTTGTGTATTTAGTGGAGATTGGTATCGCAGACCGTTTTGGTGGATCTCAACCTTTCCAGGCACACGTTTACCATCCATTGCCGGGCGAATGAAAACATTGTCCATAACGGCAGGTCGACGATCTTTTAATGATCAGTGGAGTTCTCAAAAACATTGCAAGGACACTTACTTCGGATCTCGACCAGCTTGTCTTGTTCCACCACATCCTCCATCTCCTTCTTCTCCTGCTCTCGCTTCACGGCATCCTTCTTCATGTTACCAATCTGATTTGCAATATCCTGAAGGCGGTCGCCATCATGAGACCGAAATGTCAAACTTCGCACGAAATGTGCCGAAGCGTCTTCAAATGGCTGATCGTCCTTTCGCCCAACACCTTGTCCTGGGGACAGGAAATTGATACGCAGAAAGGCGAAATCTCCTTCATCGCTCTTGCTCGCGTTCTTTATGGTCTGAATGTGGAACGGAACTGGTCGGCCCATAATAGGGAGCACCACCGTTGAATTCTTCTGGTCCACGATGATCGCTAAATCACGAACTCGAACTGGAAACTGGTTGTCGCGCTTATATGACTCGAAGCGCTTGAATTTCTTGACTGCTGTACCATTTTGGTCTCCTGTGGCCTCCGCGAAGCGAGCAAGGCCCTCCTCTTGTTTCTTCGCGGCAAGCTCTTTTTGATGCTCACGGCGCTTTGCCTCAGCTCCCTCATCAACATTAGTATTCCGCTCAGCGCGCAACTTTGTTTTTGTAATGTTCTTCGTAGCCACAGCACCAACAGTGGAGTCTTTCTTGGCCTTTTTGGGGGTTGGCTCAGGCTCTTCATCGTCTTTGAAGAAGAACGAAGTAGCATCCAGGTCCGACGGAGCATCGCCAGTGAAGACAATCGGATCTGATGCGGAGACACGAACGGTATCGGAAAGGACCATAGAGTAGACTTTGCTCTTCTTGTCTTGTGGGTTGGGATTCTCAATATCGCTGAAGCCCGTCGTAACGCACAAAGTCATTCCATCCTTCAAAGTTCTGTTGCTCTTGGCGTTGAGGATGAGAGTGGCATCTCTGGTCTCGATGCCGATACCCGCACCAACGTTCTTCAGGAAGTGTTTCTCGAGTTCGGGTTTCTTGGTTTTGATGAGTTGAATAGCCTTCGCATAGATGTCCTTCACATTGGCTCCATCGCGAATCTCCTTCATAACCAACGCGTGGATTTGTAGAAGGAGCTTGTAATTGCTCTCCTGCGATTTGTTCGGATCTACCAAATACGTACGCGCAATCAAAGAGCAATATGATTTGTACCGAAGGCCCATCGAGGCGATGATGACTCCAGGATGAAGAAGCTCGTCATCGACTTGTGCACTCATCTTGAGATCGAATTTTCCGCCGCTCTGGATAATCGGGCCATGGGTCCAATCCAACTGTGTCGCATCGAAGTCGGAGGGCATCTTTTGCTTACTAGGAAGCTCGACCGATGTCCAGAACTTAGTATCATCCAGCTTGCTATCAACTTTGTTCGCCAGGCCACTATGTTTGACTTTCTTCTCCTCATCCAATACATTTGACATCTCTTCGACAAAGTAAGGGTTCATGAGAGCGATACAGGCTTTCGAGGCATTTCGCATAGCTCGCTACGGCACAAATCAGCATTTGCTAATCAGAGCATCAATGTGACCTACCAGCTCATTTTCGTC